>Ga0265293_10000972_pt1 | contig 65223 bp, 76 predicted proteins | sample Munlanlewell138R_FD_192505 | JGI IMG/M metagenome (GOLD analysis project Ga0265293, IMG submission 192505) | Leachate microbial communities from a municipal landfill in Southern Ontario, Canada - Leachate well 138R | ecosystem: Engineered > Solid waste > Landfill > Unclassified | place: Canada... | reverse complement strand
GCGAATTTCGAGAAAATCGCCCGGATGGAAAACCGCCGACAATTCGGGTCTCACCGTAAAGCGTTGGCCCGTCACCCCTTCCTGCCGCCAGAAATGCGTATAGGCGGTATCGAAGGCCAGAAAAAAAGGGGTTTCACCCAGCCGGTTGGGCAAGGCGGAATAGGTCAGTTCCGGCAATTGCTGCAGGGTTTGATCGTTGTCATTCTCCAGATCCTTGGTGTACCTGACCTGCCCGTTCAGACTGGACAGCCGCCAATGGTGGGTAAGAGCGATGACCGATTGCGCCTGTTCCTTGTTGTATTCGCTGGCCTCCAGACCGAAATCCTCGTAGTAGTCGCGGCTGCTGACATACTCGACATCGGCGATCAGTCGGGTCCTGTCGGATAATCTGCCGGCATGTTCCCAGTCCAAGGCGTAACGGTCTTCCTCGTCCTTCAACCCGGCAACATAATAACCATGCGCCACCCCCTCGGTTTCTTCCCCGAGAACATAGCGGTATTCCAAACCGTTGCCGATTCCCAACTTGGAGAGGTAGTCGAAGTAAAAAGTGGCGTCCAAATGTCGGTCGATGACCTGATACCAGGCGAGGGAGAGTTGGAATCCGCGCTTGCTGGACGATCCGATGCGCGGCATGAGAAAGCCCGATTCCCGCTCCGTTTTGACCGGGTAGGCGATATAGGGAATATACAAAACGGGCAAATCGTACAGATGGAATACTACATGGCGGGCTCTGGCATAACCGCCGAGGGTGACATCAAACCGGCTGGCGGTAAATTTCCACGCCGGCGGCTGCCCGTCGCAGGTGGTAAAGTCGCCATCCAGAATAAGGTAGCGGTCTTCGCCGAGGCGCTCGATTTGCTCTCCGGCAATCCGGTAGTTCGATTCCCGCACCAGGATGCGTGCATCGGTCAGCCGCCCGACGCCCGTGTCGAGGTCGATGTTCAGGGATTCACCCTCGACAATCGCCTGCGGACCGGTCAGGCGAACCGATCCTGCCGCCTCGGCTTCTGCCGTTTCCGCATTCCAACGAACCACATCCGAGAGCAGGGTCAAATCCCCTTTCTGCAGCCGGACATTGCCCCGCGCATACATCGTTTCGCTCGGGCGATCATACTGGAGTTCGTCGGCGGCAAGATCTACGGGGGCCGCCGCAGGCGGAGGTTCGTTGCCCAACGCGGTGGAAGCAAACAGCAGAACCAAAAGGGTTAAAAGAAAAGGACGTCGGCGGATCATGCGGGAATCTGCGCTCGCAAGAGGAGATACTCGCGAGCCGAAGCAACGAGGAAAAGGGAGCCGGCAACAAGAACCAACTCCCCGGATTGCCGATCGCGTAAGGCCGCTTCCAGGGCTGCGGCGGGATCGGAAAAAACGCATGCCGGCCATCCTTTTTCCTGCGCCGCCCGGGCCAGTTCCGCAGCGGGCACGGCATCGACCAGCGGCGGAGTTGTGCAGTAGAGACTGCCGCAATGCGGCAGGATAGGTTCGAGAATGTCTGGCGCCCGCTTGTCCCCTTTCACTCCGACCACCCAGCGAACTTTTTTCCCCAGCCGCAGAGAGTCGAGATATTGGGCGAGGACCCGGGCGCCGCCTTCATTGTGTGCCCCATCCAGAAGAATGTCGCGGCCGCCGCACCACCACTCCATGCGGCCGGGCCAAAATACGTGCTCGACTCCCGCCCGCAGCGCAGCGGTCGGCACGGCGATTCCCTGCCGGCGCAACAAAGCGGCGACAGTCAAGGCAAGTGCAAGATTATCGTGCTGATGCCGTCCGGGCAACCCCGGATGCAGATGCGCGAGATTCATTTCTGGTCCGCGATAGGAAAACCCTCCCGTTTCCGCCAGCGATGCGAAATGATCGCCGCAGGCGAACATGGGCGCCCGGCTTTCTCGGGCCAAGGCACCCAATAGCTGCAGGACTTCCGGCGGCTGCCGGCCGACGACCAGCGGCACGCCCGCCTTGATGATCCCCCCTTTTTCCCTGGCAATGGCGGGCAGATCGGCCCCGAGATGTTCGACATGGTCGCGGCAAATCGGTGTAATGACCGACACCAGGGGATCGACCACATTGGTGGCATCGAGCCGGCCGCCCAGGCCGACCTCAAGAACGACAAAATCGACCTGCTGCCGCTGGAAATGGAGGAGGGCCAGGGCGGTGGTGAACTCGAAAAAGGTTGCGGGGATGTCGGTGCAGGCGCAACGGATTTCTATCGCCAAGGCGGCGACCTGCGATTCAGCTATCGCCAATCCGTCGATGCGAATGCGCTCGGTGAAGGAATGCAGATGCGGAGAGGTGTAAAGGCCGGTGCGGTAACCGGCCCGGGTGAGGATTTCGGACAGACAGGCCGCAACCGACCCTTTGCCGTTACTGCCGCCGATGTGCAGAAACCGCAGATTCCGGTGGGGCCGGCCGAGGCGCTCCAGGAGAGACCGGATGTTTTCCAGCCCGAGCTTGATGCCAAAATGCTGGAGTCCATACAGGTAATCCAGACTCTCCCGATAATCCACCTGTTCAGTTCTTAGTGAAAATACGCAGAATTCTGGAGAGCTGTTCTTTCATCTCCGCTCGGCGGACAATCATATCGACCATTCCGTGTTCCAGAAGATATTCGGAACGCTGGAATCCGTCCGGCAGTTTTTGCCGAATGGTCTGCTCAATAACCCGGGGGCCGGCGAAGCCGATCAGCGCCCGCGGCTCCGCCATATTGATATCCCCCAGCATGGCGAAGCTGGCGGTAACACCGCCCGTCGTCGGGTCGGTAAGAACGGAGACGAAGGGGATTCCCGCCGCCTTGAGCCGCGCCAGGGCGGCGCTGGTTTTGGCCATCTGCATCAGGGAAAGAATGCTTTCCTGCATGCGCGCGCCGCCGGAGGAGGAGAAAACGATCACCGGCGCCCGGCTTGCCAAACCCTTCTCGATCGCCCGGGTAATTTTCTCGCCTACCACCGAGCCCATGCTGCCGCCCATGAAACTGAAATCGAAGACGCTGACGACTACCGGCAACCCGTCGATAGTGCCTTCGCCGCAGATCACTGCATCGCCGTCGCCGCCTTTTTTAACCGCCGCCTTGATGCGATCCCGATATTTTTTCGAATCTTTGAACTCGAGAAAATCGACAGACTGCATGCAGGGATCCATTTCGCGGAACGATCCGGTGTCGAGCACCAGTTCGATACGCTCCCGGGCGCTGATGCGAAAATGGTAATCGCATTTTGGGCAAACGTTCAGGTTTCGCTCGATTTCACGGGTATAGATAATTTCGTTGCAGTTCTTACACTTGGTCCAGAGCCCTTCCGGCATCTGAATCTTTTTGATTTCCACCGGCGTCATCGGAGCTTTTGATTTTTTGAACCAGGCCATCCTCGTCCTCGTCGTCATCGCATGTGAAATGCGCTAAAAGTTAAATTCTTCCCCGCCTTCCAGAACTTGCAGGCTGCACTCGTTGAGGGCGTACAGATTTTCCCGAATCTCCCGCAGGAATTGTGCATGCAATATCTTTACCGTTCCGGTCGCGCCAATTTGTGCAGTTCGTCTCTCAAGGTTGCGGGGGCCAGATGTCCGCCGGCAAGAGCAAGATTCGCCAAGCGGTTGGGAAATGTCGTTTAAATCAGCACGCGCGCCGCAACCGCCAAGCATACGGACCGTCAAGGATTGCCCGGCCCCGACCGTGTGTCAGCCGCGCGGCGTATCGCCTCGCCGAGAGACCCGATAAAAGCAGAAACGCGCGGCAGCAATTCGGGAGAGGTCCCGTATGCGGCGATGATTTTGACCAGGGCGCTGCCGACAACCACCGCGTCGGCAAAGGCGGCGACGGCGGCGGCATCCTTCGGAGACGTAATGCCGAAACCGACGGCCACCGGCACAACCGATTCACGGCGAAGCGCCAAAACATCCTCCCGGATGGCAAGGGCATCGACCGTCTGCACGCCGGTCACCCCGGTCATGGAAACGTAATAAAGATAGCCCTGACTTGCAGCCGCCAGTGTTTGCCGGCGGGCCGGCGGAGTGGTCGGCGCGAGCAGGGTAATCAGCCGCAAGTCCGCCGCCTGCATTAAACCTAGCATTTCCCCGTTTTCTTCCGGCGGCAGATCGACCAGAAGGATTCCATCGACGCCGGCAGCGGCGGCTTCGGCGACAAAACGTTCCGGCCCGAAGTGAAAAACCGGATTGTAATAACCCATGAGAATGATGGGCACTTCCGTCCGCCGACGCACCCGGGAAACCATCGTCAATATCCCGGCCAGCGTCGCGCCAGCGGCCAGGGCCCTTTCCGAGGCTGCTTGAATGGTTGGGCCATCGGCCATCGGATCGGAAAATGGAACTCCGAGCTCGATGAGATCGACGCCAGCATCCACCAGAGCCAGCAAAAGAGACTCGGTGGTCTGCAAATCCGGATCGCCAGCGGTGAAAAACGGGATTAACGCCGCCCTGTTCTCCACCCGCAAGCGATCGAAAACCGCTTCAATTCGTCCCATGGTCCGACCTTTTGCAAGCTGAAATTCGCTCAGTCTAAATGAAGCGTCAAGTGTTTTCAACCGTTTTCTCCGGTCGTTAATCTTCTGCCGCCAAGCGCAGGACTTGCGCAAGGAGGGAATCGAACATGGCTTCGGTAAGACGACCGGTCTGGATGTTGTAGCGACTGGTGTGGTAACTGGCCACCAGGACCGGACCGCCGGGAATAGAATACGCCGTCTGGTGGGCAAACGGAAAATCGGCCAGACGCCCGATCTTGCCCGCATCCTTCAGCAGGCGCAGCATGCTGAGAAAAGCGCCTTGGCCAAGAGCGACAATCACCCGCAAGCGCGGCATATTCGCCAATTCCGCCGCCAGCCAGGGGCGGCAGGCGGAGAACTCGGACGGTTCCGGCTTGTTGCCGGGAGGCACGCACTTTACCGCGTTGGTGATATAGAGATCGTGCAACTGCAATCCATCGCCGATATGCGTCGCTTCAGCCTGACTGGCGAGACCCGCCCGATACAGCAGAGGATACATGAAATCCCCGGCGCCATCGCCGGTGAAAGGGCGGCCGGTGCGGTTGGCGCCGTGCGCGCCCGGAGCCAGTCCCAGCAGACAGATGCGCGCCTGCGGGTCGCCGAAACCGGGCGCCGGGCGATTCCAGTAATCGCTCCGGCTCAAGCCCCGCCGGGGAGGCAGTCCCGCCATATAAGCGCACAGCCGTCGGCAGCGCCGGCAGTCAATCAAGGCATCGCCAGGCATGACTATTTCTTGCCGGCCGGGTCGGGTTTCCCCTCTCCCTGCCCTTTCCGTCGGCGGGGCGGACGGCGTTTCGGTCGCCGCTCTCCGGCGGTCGTCTTTTCCGGCACCGGCGCCTTCTTGCGCGGAGCGCTGCGTTTGTAATTCCAGAAAAAATCGTCCTCTTCCGGAAAGGCGCTGGGAATCTTGCGCCCGATGAACTCCTCGATATCGGGAAGATGGAAAACCGTGTCCTCGTCGGCAAAGCTGATGGCCCGCCCCGCCGCCCCGGCGCGGGCGGTTCGGCCGATGCGGTGGACGTAATCCTCGGAATCCTGTGGCAGGTCGTAATTAATGACGTGCGTGACCGCGTCGATATGCAGACCGCGTGAGGCGACATCGGTCGCGACCAGAAAATTAAGCCGTCCGGCCTTGAATTCGTCGAGAATGCGCATGCGCTTGTTCTGCGGGATATCGCCGGAAATCACGGCCGACTTGAACTCGTTGGCGCGCAACCGATCGGTCAGATGTTCGGCTTCCTTTTTCGTGTTGACGAATACAAGCACCCGCGCCTCGGTTTGCTCACGGCGCAGCAGGCCCATCAGCAGCGGAAATTTTTCCCGGCGCGAGACATGGTAGAGGATCTGTTCGATGCGCTCGGCGGTGACCTGCGTCGGCTCGATGCGCACCCGTTCCGCCAAATCCATGAACTCGTAGGCGAGTTCCATCACCCGGGGAGAAAGGGTTGCCGAGAAGAGCATCGTCTGCCGCTTTTCGAAAGGAGGGAGCTTGCGCAGAATGTAGCGCAGGTCCTTGATAAAGCCCATGTCGAACATGCGATCGGCTTCATCGATGACCACCACCTCCACCCGGCCAAAAGAAAATACCTTCTGCTTGGCATAATCGATCAGCCGGCCGGGAGTGGCGACGATGACATCAACCCCCTCGCGCAGCGATTGCCGCTGTTTTTCATAATCCACGCCGCCGAAGATCGCCTGCACCCTGAATGGGCAGAATTCACCGAGCCCCTTCGCATCCTCGACAATTTGCACCACCAGTTCCCGGGTGGGCGCCATAATCAGCGCACGGGGATCGCTGCCGGTGCGCTTGCCATTGCGCAGCAGATGGGTGAAAAGGGAGATCAGGAAGGCGGCGGTTTTCCCGGTGCCGGTCTGCGCCTGAGCGGCGACATCCTTGCCGGATAAAGCCAAGGGAATCGATTCCTCCTGCACCGGCGTCAACTCGGTGAAGCCGACGGATTCGACGCCCCGCAAAACCTCTTCAGGGATGTCCAGTTCGGTGAATTTCATTATTTCCTTTCGGGTTGGGGGGCGATTTTGGTGATCGCCCCAGGCGAATGCGAATTCGCCCTTACAGTTCCACGCCGATCGCATCGGCGACGGTGTGGATATCCTTATCTCCCCGGCCGGAGAGGCAGACCACGATTATCTGCTCTCGGGGCAGCTTCGGGGCGATTTTCATGACTTGGGCAATTGCGTGCGCACTTTCCAGCGCGGGAATAATCCCCTCCAGACGGGTGAGTTTCTGAAAAGCCTCAAGTGCTTCGTCGTCGGTGACCGAAACATATTCGGCCCGGTGAATTTCGTGCAACCAGGCATGCTCGGGACCGACTCCTGGATAATCAAGACCGGCCGAAATGGAATGGGCATGCAGTATCTGCCCTTCATCATCCTGCAGCAAATAGGTCTTATTGCCGTGCAACACGCCAACCTGACCGGCCGCGATGCTGGCCGCATGTTTGCCGGAAGCAATCCCGAGGCCTGCGGCTTCAACCCCGAGCAGACGGACCGATGCATCCTCGATAAACGGATAGAACATCCCCATGGCATTGGAACCGCCGCCGATGCAGGCCACGGCCACATCGGGCAGGCGTCCCTCCTGTTCCAGAATTTGTTCCCGCGTTTCGCGGCCGATCACCGCCTGGAAATCGCGCACCAGCATGGGATACGGGTGCGGCCCGGCGACAGTGCCGATGACGTAGAAAACATCGCGCACGTGGGTGACCCAATGCCGCAGGGCATCGTTCATGGCATCCTTGAGGGTGGCGGTGCCGCTGGTCACGGCGTGCACTTTGGCTCCCAGAAGTTTCATGCGAAATACATTGAGGGACTGACGGCGGATATCCTCGGTCCCCATGAAGACCTCGCACTCCATCCCGAAAAGGGCCGCCACCGTTGCTGTGGCCACACCATGCTGGCCGGCTCCCGTCTCGGCGATAATCTTTTTCTTGCCCATCCGTTTGGCCAGCAGCGCCTGCCCGACCGTGTTGTTGACCTTGTGCGCACCGGTGTGATTGAGGTCCTCACGCTTGAGGTAAATCTTCGCGCCGCCCAGGTGGTCGGTAAGTCGCTCGGCGAAATAGAGGGGGCTCGGCCGGCCGACATAATGCCGCAGGTAATAATCGACTTCGGCCATAAACGCAGGATCGTCCAGGGCCTCCCGGTAGGCGGCTTCCAGATCGAGAAGCGCCGGCATCAGTGTTTCGGCGACATAACGACCGCCAAATTGGCCAAAGTGACCGCGTTTATCGGGGTAATCGTACATCCGCTATTTCCTTTTTGTTCCTGTTAGCCGGCATTCTTGGCATTGTGGATGAATCCAGCGACTTTTTCGGGGTCCTTCTTCCCGTGAGTCAGTTCGACCCCGCTGGAGACATCCACTCCGTACGGCCTTACCGCCCGCACCGCCTCGGCGATATTGGCCGGGGTCAACCCACCGGCGAGGATGACTGGCCGCTGGCGGGCCACGGCTGCCGCCAATTGCCAATTGAAAGTTTCGCCGGTGCCTCCGTAACTTCCCGCCACCCAGGCATCCAGCAGCAGTGCCGAAACGGTGAATCTTTCGTGGTCAGCCAAGCTCTCGGCGTCTTTGATCCGCATGGCCTTGACCACGCGCAAGGGAGGAAATGCACAGGCGGCCGGGTTTTCGTCCCCGTGCAGCTGCAAAACATCCAAGCCGCAGAAGTCGGCGATCTCACGGATACGCGCTGGATCTTCATTGACGAAAAGGCCAACGGTCGTCACAAAGGGAGGCAGGCCATCGATAATGGAACGCGCCGCCGCCGGGTTTATGTTGCGCGGGCTTTTGCCGTAAAAAACAAAGCCCAGCGCGTCCGCTCCACTGGCGGTGGCGTGCTGGGCGTCTTCATTATTCGTGATCCCGCAGATCTTGACCTTGACCATAAAATCCCTAGGGGAAGACGCCCCCATCCCGCCTGCGCACCCTACATGGACACTTTTGGCAGATGGGAGAGGGATTCCCTGATCGCCTCTTCCGGATATTCGTAATCCTCCAGATGACCGGCGAAATACGCGTCGTAGGCGGCCATGTCGACGTGTCCGTGGCCGGAGAGGTTAAACAGGATAGTGCGCTCCTTCCCTTCCTCCTTGGCGCGCAGCGCTTCGTCGATGGCGCCGCGAATGGCATGCGATGCCTCCGGGGCCGGAATGATGGCCTCGCTGCGGGCGAAGAGCACAGCCGCTTCGAAACTGGCAATCTGCGGCACGGCCCGCGCTTCGACGACGCCGGCATGGACCAACTGCGACACCAGGGGCGAAGCGCCGTGATACCGCAGACCGCCGGCGTGGATTCCCGGCGGCATGAAATCGTGGCCAAGGGTGTACATCTTGGCAATCGGCGCCATTTTGGCGGTATCGCCAAAATCGAAGGCATACACGCCCTTGGTCAGCGTCGGGCAACTGGCCGGCTCGACTGCGACGATGCGCACATTCTTGCCGGCGGCTTTGTCGGCGGCAAAGGGGAAGCCGATGCCGGCAAAATTGGAGCCGCCGCCGTGGCAGCCGACGACGACATCCGGATAGTCGCCGACCAACGCCAGCTGTTCCTTCGCCTCGATGCCGATAATCGTCTGGTGCAGACAGACGTGGTTGAGGACGCTGCCAAGGGCATAGCGGGTATCCTCGCGGGTTGCGGCGTCTTCCACCGCTTCGCTGATGGCGATCCCCAGCGATCCCTGATTGTTGGGATCTGTTTCCAAGAGGGCACGGCCGGCCTGGGTGCGGTTCGACGGCGAAGCAAGCACTTCGGCGCCCCAAAGCTGCATCATGCTTTTGCGGTACGGCTTCTGGCCGAAGGAAACCTTGACCATGTAAACGGTGCATTCGAGCCCGAACATCTGACAAGCCAAAGCCATTGAGGTGCCCCACTGGCCGGCGCCGGTTTCGGTGGCGATTCTTTTGGTGCCGGCAGCCTTGTTGTAATACGCCTGCGGAATGGCGGTGTTCGGTTTGTGCGATCCGGCGGGGCTCACCCCTTCATATTTGTAATAGATTTTCGCCGGAGTGCCGAGGGCCTTTTCCAACCGGTGCGCCCGGAAAAGGGGCGATGGCCGCCACAATTTGTAGATCTCGCGCACTTCTTCCGGAATATCTATCCAGCGCTGCGGCGACATTTCCTGCTCGATAAGGGACATCGGAAAGATCGGCAGCAGGTCATCGGGGGAAACCGGCTGCAAAGTACCGGGATGAATGACCGGGGCGAGCGGTCCGGGCATGTCCGGGATGATATTGTACCACTGCTTGGGGATACGGTCTTCAGGCAGCAAAATCTTGCTTTGCATTCGACTACTCCTTTGCAAATTCAATAAATTGATGGCGTCGCAAAAACGCACCAACCGTGGCGGCGCTCTCGCTGCTTCGACGTACACAAGCACGTCTCATTGCCCGACGACTACGCACCTTGCATCTGGCGCTTTTGGCTTAGCCATCCAACATTCATTTTGCGTTCTTGCGAAAGCATAAATTACCCGGTCGGCAAATACTATGCGTTGCCGAGCAGTTCCCTGAGTTTCAGGCCAATGTCCGTTTCACGCATGAGGGATTCTCCGACCAGGAACCCCCGCGCGCCGCTTCTTTGCAGGCGCAAAAGATCGTCACGACTGTGAATCCCGCTTTCGGCGACCACAAAGCGATCGGCGGGGACCAGTGGCAACAGCCTCTCGGTCGTCGTTAAATCGGTCACAAAGGTGTGCAAAGAGCGGTTATTGATGCCAATGAGTTCGCAATCGGTCTGCAGAGCCAAGGCCAACTCGGCCTCGTCGTGCACCTCGAGCAAGACATCCAGCTGCAGTTCCGCTGCCTGAGCGGCAAAATCCCGTAGTTGCAGCGGATCGAGCATGGCGGCGATCAGCAGTACGGCATCGGCGCCGTAAGCCCGCGCTTCGAAAATTTGGTAAACGTCGCAGATAAAATCCTTGCGCAGCAGCGGCAAGCCGACAGCTTCACGGATGTGTCCGAGGTAATTCAGATGGCCGCAGAAGAAGTTCTGATCGGTCAGCACCGACAAACAGGCCGCTCCATTTTTTTGATATATTTCTGCAATTGCCACGGGATCGAAATCGCTGCGGATAATCCCTTTGCTTGGCGACCCCTTTTTGACCTCGGCAATCACCGCCGGCCATCCCGATTCGGCAACGTTGCGCAGAGCTCGGACAAACCCGCGCGGCTGATCCTCCACCAGCGCAAGGCGCTCTTTTAGCCGCGACAAAGGAAATTTTGCCTTATCGGCGGCCAATTCTTCGAGCTTATGCGCGACGATTTTCTTCAGGATGTCGGGAGTTTCTTTCATAGGACTCTATTAGATCTAATTTTGTTGGGTCAGACGGATCAGTTCCGTCAACTTATTCGCCGCCCGCCCATCGTCGATGGCCTCGCGGGCCATATCGATGCCGGCGGCTACATCATCGGCAACGCCGGCGGCCGCCAGGGCAAAGCCGGCGTTGAGGAGCACAACGTCCCGCTTCGGCCCTGGCTCCCCGGCGAGGATGGCACGGACGATGGCAGCGTTTTGCCGCGCATCCCCCCCCTGAAGATCGGCCAGAGGGCAGCGCGAAAAACCGAAATCTTCCGGAGTGACGGCATATAGTTTCGTTTCATCACCAGCGATCTCCCCCACCTGGGTGGGGCCGGTGAGAGTCACCTCATCCATGCCGTCGCTGCCATAGACGACATACCCGCGCCGGCAGCCCAGCTGATTGAGAACGCTAGCTATCGTTTCGACCAAATCCTCGCGGAAAACGCCGAGCACCTGGCGGTCGGCCCCAGCCGGATTGGTCAGCGGGCCGAGAATGTTGAAAATCGTGCGGATGCCAATTTCCTTGCGCGGACCGATGGCGAATTTCATCGCCCCGTGCAACGCCGGTGCGAAGAGAAAGCCGACTCCGATCTGGCTGATGCATTCTTCCACAACCGCCGAAGTGACGTCGAGATTGACGCCGAGATTTTCCAGAACATCGGCACTGCCGCACGCTGAAGAAACGCTGCGATTGCCGTGCTTGGCAACCCGCACCCCGCAGGCGGCGACGACCAGGGCGACGATTGTGGAAATATTGAAACTTCGCGTGCCACTGCCCCCGGTGCCACAGGTATCGAGAATCGTTTCCCGGTCAATATTGATTTCGTCACGATCGAGATCGAGTACGCGGCCGGCGCGGATCGGGGTGGCCCGTGCTCGCATGACCCGGGCGGCGCCGGTAATCTCGGCCACCGTCTCCCCCTTCATGCGCAGAGCCGTAATGAAGGCGCCGATCTGGGCCGGAGTTGCCTCCCCACCCATGATCTGGTCCATGACTCCCACCATTTCCTGCTCGGAAAGGCTTTCGCCTTCAACGACTCGGGCGATCGCTTTCTTGATCATCTCTATCCTCCGCTTATCGCACCAGCGACATCAGGTCATTTCCAGAAAATTCTTCAGCAATCTTTTCCCTTCAATGGTCAAGATCGACTCGGGGTGAAACTGTACGCCCCAGAGGGCAAAATCGCGATGCTCGATCCCCATAATTTCTCCCTCCTCCGTCCAGGCGGTAATCCGCAGACAAGCCGGCAGACTTTTTCTTTCGATAAGCAGGGAATGGTAGCGGGTCGCGTCGAAGGGGTCGGGCAGGGAGCGAAAAATACCGCTGCCATCGTGGCGAATCGGGCTGGTTTTACCGTGCATCAGGCGATTGGCGCCAATGATGTTGCCGCCGAACGCCTGACCGATGGACTGATGCCCGAGACACACACCCAGGATTGGAATTTTACCGGCAAAGGCCTGAATGGCCGCAACTGAGACGCCCGCTTCGGTCGGCGAGCAGGGTCCGGGCGAAATCACCAATTGACGCGGCTGGCGAGCTGCGATTTCCTCTATTTGAATAGCATCGTTGCGAACAACCTCAACCTCGGCCTCCAGTTCCCGGAAGTACTGAACCAGATTCCAGGTAAAGGAATCGTAGTTATCGATCATTAGCAGCATCAGTTGAGACCTTCTTTGGCCATTTGCAAGGCCTGCATGACCCCGCGCGCCTTGTTCAGGGTTTCTTGGTATTCGGTCTCGGGATCGCTGTCTGCCACGATTCCCGCTCCGGCCTGGAGGAAAATCCGGTCGCCCTGAATGACCAAAGTACGAATGGCGATCGCCATATCCATATTTCCAGAGAAGGAAAAATACCCCACCGCGCCCCCGTAAACCTCGCGCCGGCATGGTTCGAGCTCGTCGATAATTTCCATGGCGCGAATTTTGGGAGCCCCGCTCAGGGTGCCGGCGGGGAAGGCCGCACGAAAAACATCGAAGCCATCTTTATCCGGGTCGAGTCTTCCGCGGACATTGGAAACGATATGCATGACATGCGAGTAACGTTCGATGATTTTAAATTCGCTGACTTCGACGCTGCTGGTTCTACAGACACGGCCCAGATCGTTCCGACCGAGATCGACCAGCATGATATGTTCGGCAACTTCTTTCGGATCGGCGAGAAGTTCCTCTTCCAGGGCGGCATCCTCCGCAGAGCTCTTTCCGCGGGGCCGGGTGCCGGCGATCGGCCGCACTTCCGCCATTTCCCCTTCCTTGCGCACCAGCACTTCGGGGGAAGCACCGACGACCATCGTTTCGCCAAAGCGCAGGAAAAACATATAAGGTGAGGGATTGACGGTGCGAAGTGCGCGATAAATATCAAAGGGATCGGCGGCGAGGGGTCCGGCAAAGCGCTGGGAGAGCACGACCTGAATGACATCGCCGGCCCGGACATATTCCTTGCAACGATCGACCGCCCGGCAAAAAGCCTCGGGAGTAAAATTCGGCGTCAGCGGCTCCGCAGGCGGGAACTCGCGGGCAACTGGCGGCGGCAATGGGTTGCGCAGCCGGGAAATCATGCTGTCGACTTCGGCGACGCCCCGCTCCCACGCCTCCCGCGGGTCCTCTCCCGGTTGCAGATGAATATTGCAAACCGCCTTGATTTTCTGCCGTCGGTTATCGAAAATCAACAATTTTTCAGTGAGAAGAAAGCAGGCGTCGTACGTACCGATCTCGCGCGGATTGGCATCCGGCAGGCGTTCGATAAAGCGAACCATGTCATATCCGAGAAAACCGACGGCGCCGCCAAAAAAACGGGGCAGTCCTTCCACCTCCACCGGTCGATAGGGCGCAAGAAAGGATTTTAATTCGGCGATTGGATCGGATGTTGTGCCGGAACGGAGTATCCGCTCCCCCTCGATAATTTCGAACTGTGCGCCGCGACAGCGAAAGATTTTCCCCGGACCACTACCGAGGAAGGAATAGCGCGCCCATTTTTCTCCCCCTTCGATCGATTCGAGAAGAAAGGCGGTCCCATCATTATCAATTTTGCGGAATGCGGAGACCGGCGTCTCCATATCGGCAAGGATTTCGCGGTAAACCGGAATCAGATTGCCCTTTTTGGCCAGCAGGCAAAAATCGTCCTGAGCAGGATAGTACATCGAGGGGAAACTCCGGTGAATAAAGTGCGCAAGGCTAGCACGGATGCTGCGGAGCGTCAAGAAGTGCGGCCGGATTCAGCCGGATTCCGGGGGGAAAAGCGGGGCGGTACGGGTAGGAACACGAAATAAAAAGGCAGGGATTTCTCCCTGCCTCAACCTGCATCAGATAACTTTTATTCGGCCGGTTTTGCCTCGGCCGGAGCTGCCTCCGCGGCATCTGCGGTGTCGACTTCGGTCTTTTCTTGCACCGGCGCGGCCTGGTTCTCCGGCGCGGTTTGCTTGCGCGGTTTGGCCGTGAATTCTTCCTCGACCAGTTCGATTTGCGACAACGAGGCGTTGTCGCCAGAACGACTGCCGAGCTTGTAAATGCGGGTGTATCCGCCAGGGCGATCCTTGTAGCGCGGTCCGACCTGATCGAAAAGTTTGGCAACCACTTTGCGATCGCGAATAATGGCAAGAACCTGTCTGCGCGCATGCAGGTCGCCGCGCTTGCCCAAAGTGATCAAGCGATCGGCAAGTTTGCGCAGTTCCTTGGCGCGGGCATCGGTTGTGGTGATCTTCTCGTGATCGATCAGAGAGGTCACCATGTTGTGCATCATGGCACTGCGGTGACTGGAGTTGCGGCCGAGCCGCTTGCCCGATTTATTGTGACGCATGGTTCCGTTATCCTTTCCTATTTAATCGGTCAGCCGCCGTCTCAGGCTTCCTCCCGCCCCTTCTGGATCACTTTCAGATATTCCGGGTCGGGGAAATTATCCACTTTCTGTCCGAGAGAAAGACCCATTTCAGCCAGGATGTCCTTGATCTCGTTTAGCGATTTGCGACCAAAATTCTGGGTCTTCAGCATCTCCGCTTCCGACCGCTGCACCAGATCGCCAATGAGTCGAATATCTGCATTTTTCAGGCAATTGGCACTGCGCACCGAGAGTTCGAGTTCCTCGACCGAGCGATAAAGATTCTCGTTTATCTTCCGGCTTTCCTCGGTGAACTCTTTTTCGGACTCTTCTATCTCTTCATCGAAATTGATGAAGATTTGCAATTGTTCCTTGAGTATCTTGGCGGCAAAGGCCACGGCATCGTCGGGTTTTACGCTGCCATCGGTGACGACTTCAAGGTTGAGCTTGTCATAATCGGTGATCTGACCGACACGGGCGTTGGTGACGGAAAAGTTCACCTTTTTGATCGGCGAAAATATGGCATCGATCGGAATGGTGCCGACGGGCGCTCTTTCGTCACGGTTTCTTTCAGCCGGCACATATCCCTTCCCCAAAGACACGACAAGATCTATTTCGACATCGGCCTCTTTGGAACAGGAGGCAATATGATGTTCGGGGTTGAGAACTTCCACATGCGAGTCATGGATGATATCGCCAGCGGTTATGACGCCAGCCCCCTTTTTAACGATACGGATATTGCGACTGTCCTGCCCGTGCAATTTAAGCAGAACGCCTTTAAGGTTGAGAATAATATCGGTAACATCCTCGGTTACACCCGGGATGGTGGAAAACTCATGCAACACACCCTTGATGCGGATGGAGACGATCGCAGCGCCCTGCAGCGAAGACAGTAGAACTCGGCGCAGGGAATTGCCCAGAGTGGTGCCGAATCCTCGTTCAAACGGTTCCGCATAAAATTTGCCGAAGGTATCGGAAAGGGTTTCCGATTCAATCTGGAGGCGCTTGGGCTTGATAAGATCTCTCCAGTTTTTATACATTCGTATCCTCCGTGATGAGGTTCAGCCGCCGCCGGAATTACTTGGAGTAAAGTTCGACAATGAGATGCTCCTGGAAAGTCGGAGTTGTCATCTCTTCGCGCACCGGCAGTGTCTTAACAGTCCCCTTGAAGGCCGCACGATCAAGTTCCAGCCAGGAGGGCACTCCACGTCTCATCACCCCGTCCAAGGCCTCATTGATCCGTGAAACCTTGCGGCCCTTCTCCCTCAGTTCGACCACGTCGCCGGGACGGACCAAGTAGGAAGGCACGTTGACCTTGCGCCCGTTTACCAGAAAATGTCCCTGCCGCACCAACATGCGCGCTTCACTGCGAGAGGTGCCGAAACCAAAACGGTATACGATACTATCCAGACGCCGTTCGAGAAGTACCAGCAGAGTTTCGCCGGTAACGCCCTTCATTCGGTCCGCCATTTCAAAGTAGGACCGAAACTGGGCCTCAAGCAACCCGTAGGTACGCTTAACCCGTTGTTTTTCACGCAACTGGGTGCCATAGTCGGTGACTTTGATGCGTCCCTGTCCATGCTGACCGGGAGCATAGTTGCGACGTTCGACCGCGCATTTGTCGGTATGACACCTGTCCCCCTTGAGGAACAACTTCATGTTTTCCCGACGGCACAGCCGGCAGACGGGACCAGTGTATCTAGCCAACGTTGGACCTCCTTATATGTTTAGACTCTTCTGCGTTTGGGGGGGCGGCAACCGTTGTGCGGGATCGGCGTAACGTCTTTGATCACGGTAACGGTAAGGCCGGCCGCCTGTAGAGCCCGCAAGGCGGATTCACGTCCGGCGCCAGGGCCCTTGACAAGCACTTCGACGCTGCGCAGGCCATGTTCCTGCGCCTTTTTGGCAGCATCTTCGGCGGTTATCTGGGCGGCAAAAGGCGTGCTCTTGCGAGAGCCCTTAAAGCCTTTGGTGCCACAGGTAGACCAAGAGATCACATTGCCGACGACATCGGTAATGGTGACGATGGTGTTATTGAAAGTCGCCTGAATATGGGCAACGCCATTGGCGATATTCTTTTTCTCGACTTTTTTTCTGGTGACTTTTTTACCTGCCTTAGCCATCGTTCCTCCAATTATTTCTTCTTGCCGGCGACTGTTTTACGGGGGCCTTTACGGGTACGGGCATTCGTTTTGGTCCGTTGTCCCCGTGCGGGCAGTCCCCGGCGATGGCGCAGGCCGCGATAGCAACCCAGATCCATGAGCCGCTTGATATTAACGGTAATTTCGCGCCGAAGGTCGCCTTCGACCCTGAATTCGTGATCGATGAGGTCACGGATCTTGGCGACCTCGGCCTCGGTCAGATCATCCGTGCGGGTATTTGCGTCCACTGCGGCTTTGGCGAGGATCTCCTGAGAAGAAGAGCGCCCGATGCCGAAGATGTAGGTGAGAGCCACCTCAATGCGTTTATTCCGCGGTAAATCGATGCCAGCGATACGTGCCAATGTCTCGTCCTCCCTTTATCCCTGTCTCTGCTTATGCTTGGGGTTTTCACAGATGATTCTCACGACCCCTTTGCGTCGGATGACCTTGCACTTGTCGCAGATCGTCTTCACAGAAGCTCGAACTTTCATGTTTCGGTTCCTTTGCCAATGAATTGTTGCGCAAAACGAAAACCCGGCCAGTGAGCCTGCATGCGCCCTGGCGCCTAAAGCCGGGTGAGTATCTCTGGACCCTGCTCGGTAATTGCGATCGTATGTTCAAAATGTGCCGACGACTTGCCGTCGGTAGTGACTGCGGTCCAGCCATCGGCAAGTATCTTGACCTGGTGCCCGCCCGAGTTGATCATCGGTTCGATGGCCAAAGTCATTCCCGGTTTCAGGCGCGGCCCCTCCCCAGGCGAACCAAAGTTGGGGATCTGCGGTGATTCGTGCAGTTGACGGCCGATTCCGTGCCCGACGAACTCGCGGACCACGCTGAACCCCTCCTTTTCAACGCAAGCTTGAACCGCATGCGAAATGTCGGAGAGCCTGCCGCCCGGAACAGCGGCGTTTATTCCCAGTTCAAGAGAATGTTGGGTGACACTCAGGAGCCGCTCGGTTTCCGCGTCGACTTTTCCCACCGGCACGGTGACAGCGGCATCGCCGTAGAATCCATCGAAAACCACCCCGAAATCGATGCTAAGGATGTCGCCTTCGCGTAGCGGCGTATCATTTGCGAATCCATGAACGACTTTTTCGTTCGGCGAGGCGCAAATGGTGTATGGAAAACCGCCATACCCTTTAAAAGCCGGACGCGCCTTGCGCTTTTTGCATTCGCGCTCGGCAAATCTATCCAGTTCCGCCGAAGTCACCCCGGGGCTGATTCGCAAGCGCAGCAATTCCAAAATTTCCGCTACGATGCGACCGGCGGCCCGCATTTTCTTGATCTCTTCGGGCGACTTGAGAATTATCACCTCTTGCCCTGCAACCGAGACAGAATTTCTTCTCTGACAACGGCAATTTCTTGCATTCCGTCCAGCGCCACCAGTAGACCTTTTTGCCGATAATAGGTGATTAAAGGCTCGGTCTGTTCGTGGTAAACCAACAGGCGCTTACGGATGGTTTCTTCCTTGTCGTCATCGCGCTGGACAAGCTCGCCAGTGCAGAGATCACAGCGTTCCGGGTGACGCGGCGGATCGAATTTGACATGATATCCGCGCCCGCAGTCTTTACATGCCCGACGACCCGTGAGACGCTCAATCAAAGCTTCGGCATCGACCTGCAGCGCAATTACCGCATCGAGTTCTTTAGCGAGTTCGCTTAACGTTTCCCCGAGCGCATCGGCTTGCACGACGGTACGCGGAAACCCGTCAAGGATGAAGCCATTTTGGCAATCGGCTTCCAGCAAGCGCTCGCGCACGATGCCGACAACGACCGCGTCCGGCACCAGCGCCCCCGCGTCCATGAAAGATTTGGCCTTAACCCCCATGGGAGTCTGGCCCTTGACCGCCGCCCGCAAGATATCGCCCGTGGAAATCTGGGGAATACCAAACTGCTCGGTCAACATCAACGCCTGCGTACCCTTACCGGCCCCGGGCGGGCCAAGAAGAATGAGATTCATAAAATTCAGCCCCGACGCCCTTTCAGAGTCACTCCCTTCATGAATCCCTCGTATGAACGGGATATCAGGTGAGCCTCGATCTGCGCGGCGGTGTCCAGGCCAACGCCGACCACAATGAGCAAGGAGGTGCCACCGAAAAAGAACGGGACATTCAACTTGCTGATCATGATCGTCGGCAAAACACAAACCGCAGAAACGTAGAGGGCGCCTGCGAAGGTAAGACGGCTCAGGACGGTATCAATGTACTCGGCGGTCGCCTTGCCTGGTCGAATTCCAGGAACGTAACCACCCTGCTTTTTGATGTTATCGGCGACGTCCACCGGGTTAAAAGTCACAGCCGTGTAGAAGTAGCAGAAGAAAATGATAAAAGCAACATAAAAAAGGTTATAGAGCCAATGCGATGGCGTCATCATACCGGCAACCGTTTGCACCCATGGGATGTCCACAAGGTTGGCGACGGTGGCTGGGAACATGATGATCGAACTGGCGAAGATCGGCGGAATGACGCCGCTCATATTCACTTTCAGGGGCAGATGACTGGTTTGTCCGCCGTAGCTGCGCATGCCGACGACCCTTTTTGCATAGTGGATCGGCACCCGCCGCTGTCCCCTTTCCATAAAAATAATCGCCGCCACAACAACGACCATGAACACAAGAATGAGCAGCATGACCATTGGCGACAAGGCGCCGGTGTTGAACAGCCGCAGGGAGTTGACTATCGCGGCGGGAATCATCGCCACAATACCGGCAAAGATGATTAAAGAAATGCCGTTGCCAATCCCTCGTTCGGTGATCTGTTCGCCGAGCCACATGATAAAGGCCGTGCCGGCGGTAAGGGTGATTACGGTGAGCAGAATGAAGCCGATCCCCTGGTCGGGAACGACAAGCTGTCCGCCAGGGCCGCGCATGGTCTGCAAACCGACAGCAATGCCCGTCCCCTGGATGACCGACAGAATCACCGTCCCGTATCGGGTCCATTTGGTGATTGTCTTGCGCCCCTGCTCCCCTTCCTTGGCCAGCCGACCCACCGGCTCGAAGACCACGGTCAGCAACTGCAGGATAATGGAGGCACTGATATAGGGCATAATCCCCAGAGCGAACACCGTCATTCTCTCCAGCGCGCCGCCGGTGAATGCACTGACCAGCCCCAGAAGCGTTCCTTGGGTCCCTTGGAAAAAGGAAGCCAAAACCTGGCCATCAACGCCGGGAACCGGCACGTGGCACCCTACCCGATAAACCGCGAGCATGCCAAGCGTGAACAGAATGCGCCGACGCAGTTCCGGGATGTTGAAGATGTTCTGGATGCTGGAAATCAATTTAGATAACCTCGGCTTTGCCGCCAGCTGCTTCGATTTTCTCCACAGCCGACTTGCTGAACTTATGGGCTTGAACGGTCAGGGCCTTGGTTACTTCCCCGTTGCCAAGTACTTTGACTCCGTCCTGGAGCTTCTTTATCAGGCCAGCCTTGCCCATGGCCTCCAGATCGATAACGCTTCCGGCTTCGAAGCTCTCCAGATCGTCAAGGTTTACCAGCACAAAGACTTTTTTGTTGAGAGAAGTAAAGCCGCGCTTGGGCAGGCGGCGATGCATCGGCATCTGACCACCTTCAAAACCAGCCTTGATGCTGCCACCGCTACGCGCTTTCTGTCCCTTGTGTCCCTTGCCGGCAGTTTTACCGGTGCCGGAGCCCTGACCGCGACCGATGCGTTTTCTGTCTTTCGTCGAGCCGATTGCCGGCTTAAGGTTGCTCAGATCCATGCGTGTATTCCTTATTTATTCCTCGACCGAAACCATGTGGGCAACCTTGCGAACCATCCCCCGAATCTCGGGGGTGTCGGCCAGAACCACGGTCTGGTGCAGCTTATTCAGTCCAAGGCCGCGCAAAACCTGGGAAAAATATTCCTTGCGGCCAATAGCGCTTTTACGAAGCGTTATCTTGATTTTTTCGGCCATACCTCTCTCCTTAATTCTGACTGGTTACTGGCCGGCAACGATGCCACGGCGTCGCATAACCTCATCGGCGCTTTTGAGTTGACAAAGAGCATTGATGGTGGCTTTGACCACATTATGCGGATTGTTCGTCCCCAGGCATTTCGAAAGGATATCGCCAACACCGGCAACCTCGAGAACGGCTCGCGCGGCTCCACCGGCAATGACCCCGGTACCCGCGGAGGCAGGCTTGAGCAGGACCTTGCCAGCGCCAAACTTGCCAATCACGTCATAAGGAATGCTTCGCTCGCTAAAGGGCACCCGAACCAGACTCTTCTTCGCCTGCTCGACGCCTTTGCGAATGGCCTCCGGCACCTCTCTCGCCTTGCCGAGACCGTAGCCGACATGCCCCTGGCCATCGCCAACGACCACCAAGGCGGAAAAGCTGAAGCGACGGCCGCCCTTGACGACCTTGGCGCAGCGGTTGATATGGATGACCCGATCAGTCAGATTCAGTTCGTTGGGATCGATGCGCAGCAAAGACATTCTCCTTTACCCTAAAAAGACAATCCGGCTTCCCGGGCGGCGTCGGCAAGAGCCTTGATCCGTCCATGGTAGAGAAAGCCGTTGCGGTCGAAAATGACCTGAGTGATATTCCTCTCAAGTGCCTGACGGGCAATTGCGGCGCCTACAGCCTTGGCCGCTTCCGAGTTGCCAGGGTATTCCCCATCGAGTACACCCTTGGTCAGGGTGGATGCGGCGGCAAGAGTGCGCCCGCTGCCGTCTTCGATGATCTGGGCGTAAATATGCCTGGCGCTACGGAAGATGCTCAGCCGGGGACGATCCGTCCTCCCGGTTACTTTGCGGCGGACCCGGACCTGCCGTTTCTGCCGTGCCTGACGTCTATTGCTCGCGACGTTCACAGTCCTTCTCCTTACCGAATAAAACTTATTTCTTGCCGGTCTTGCCGGCTTTACGGACAATCCGCTCGTCGGCGTACTTGACGCCTTTGCCTTTGTACGGCTCCGGGCCCCGGAAGGAACGGATCTTCGCAGCCGTCGCGCCGACCAGCTCCTTGTCGATCCCTTTCACCGTGATACGAGTCTGCTTCTCCACCTCGGCGGCAATCCCTTGGGGAAGCGGATATTCGATGGGATGAGAGTAGCCAAGGGAAAGATTAACCATCGTTCCCTTCAGCTCGGCACGGTAGCCGACGCCATTGATTTCCAGTACCTTTTCAAAACCCTTGGTCACCCCTTCAACCATATTAGCCACCAGAGTCCGGGTCAGCCCCTGCAGGGCATCGGACTCTTTGCTGGTGTTCAGCCGGTTAATATGGATCGTGTCCGCCTCGATCAGCATCTCGACCCCGCTGGTGAGCTCTCTCTTCAGCTTCCCCTTGGGTCCTTCCACAGAGACGGTGTGCCCATTCAGAGCCACCTTGACACCACCAGGGATTAGAATCGGTTTTTTCCCAATTCGTGACATGTTAAAACTCCTGCGTCTGAAAGCTACCAGACGGTACAGATGATCTCGCCACCGACCTGCGCATCACGCGCCGCCGCATCCGCCATGACCCCTTTTGAGGTGGTCAAAATTGCGCAACCCAGCCCGTTTTTTACAATCGGAACGTCATCTTTTCCGACATATACACGACGGCCCGGAGTCGAAATGCGGCGAATCTCATGGATGACATGCCTGTTATCTTCATCGAATTTGAGATAGATGCGCAATATGCCCTGCTTATCATCGCTGATCGTCTTGAAATTTTTAATATAGCCGAGATCGCGCAACACCGCCGCCACCGCCACCTTCAGGAGGGAGGAGGGGATATCTAGTTTCTGGTGTTTCGCCATCCCTGCATTGCGGATGCGGGTCAACAAATCCGCGATAGGGTCAGTCATTGCCATGAGATGTAGCTCCTTCGTTCTCTACCAGCTGGACTTGATCACGCCGGGAATTTTTCCTTCCAACGCAAGCTTGCGCAGACAGATTCTGCACATGTCGAATTTGCGGTAATAGGCCCGCGGACGGCCGCACAGAGGGCAGCGGTTATAATCCCTGACCGCAAATTTCTTCGGTTGCTGGGCTTTGATCATCATTGATTTCTTGGCCACATTATCCTCCGATACCTGACGCCTGCTGTTTTCTGAAGGGCATACCAAGCCCAGCCAACAAGGCGCGACCTTCCTCATCGGTGCGAGCCGAAGTGACGATCGTCACATTCAGTCCTTTTACTTTATCAATCTTCTCCAGGTCCACTTCCGGGAAGATCAGCTGTTCACGAATACCGAGGGTGTAGTTGCCCCGACCGTCAAAAGCTTTTGCCGAGACGCCCTTGAAGTCGCGGACCCTTGGCAAACCGACATTGATCAAGCGATCCAGGAACTCATAGGCGCGCTCCCGCCGCAAGGTGACCATACAGCCGATGGGCATCCCCTCGCGCAGCTTGAAAGAAGCAATCGACTTCTTCGCCTTGGTAATCACCGCCTTTTGGCCGGTGATCCGCCCCAGTTCATCGACGGCGGACTCAAGCACCTTGATGTTCTGAATGGCTTCCCCGAGTCCCATGTTAACGACGACTTTCTCGACGCGGGGGACTTCCATCACGTTCTTCAGCTGCAGGTCCTTCATGAGCTGAGGGACGAGCTCGGCCTGGTAGGTATCTCTCAGTCTGGCCATGGAATTCTCCCTATTTATCCACGATCTCGTTGCATTTTTTACAGAAGCGGGCCTTGCTGCCATCTTCAAGCACGCGAATTCCGGTCCGGGTCGGTTTGTGACAGGCCGCACAGAGCAGAAGAACGTTGGAGACGTCCATAGCTGCCTCCTTCTCAATAATTCCGCCTTCGGCGTTGGTCCGGGAAGGGCGGGTATGCCGCTTGACCTTGTTCAGGTCTTCAACCAGAACACGCCCTTTGTCCGAAAACACCCGCAGAACCTTTCCGGACTTTCCTTTTTCTTTCCCGGCTATTACCATCACCATGTCGTTTTTCTTGACATGAAATTTACTTGCCGCCATGTCTACCATTCTCCCGAATCGATATTTTAAAGAACTTCCGGCGCCAGCGAGACAATTTTCATGAACCGCCGGCCACGCAGTTCGCGAGCGACGGGGCCGAAAATTCGTGTGCCGACCGGCTCCCCGCCAGCGTTAACGACCACTGCGGAATTTTTGTCGAAGCGGATACATGATCCGTCCGGCCGTGGCACTTCCTTGGCTGTCCTGACGATGACCGCGCGCACCACGTCCCCTTTTTTAACTTTTGAATTGGGCAGGGCCTCCTTGACGGAGCAGATGATGATATCCCCAAGTCCCGCGTATTTCCGTTTGGAGCCACCGATCACCTTGATGCAGCACAGCCTCCGGGCACCGGAATTATCTGCGACATCAAGCATCGTCTGCATCTGAATCATGACGTATATCTCCTAAACAAGGCCATTCTTTTCGAGGATTTCGCGAACGCGCCATCTCTTGCCACGTGACATGGGACGCGTTTCCACGATCAGCACTTTGTCGCCGACGGAACAGCTATTGTCCTCGTCATGTACCTTGCAGGTGACCCGGCGCCGCATATATTTTCCATAAACCGGGTGTTTGACCAATTGATCAACCTTGACAACAACGGTTTTATCCATCTTGTCACTGGTGACAATGCCAACCCGGGTTTTCCTATTTCCGCGTTCTGTAGTCATAACGTCCTCGTCCATCCTCATTGTTCCTGTTTCTGCCGCAGGATGGTCTTTACCCGGGCGATATCCTTGCGAACCATCGGAATTCTGGCGGTGTTTTCAAGATGGCCGGTGTGCAACTGGAATTTGAGATTAAAAATCTCCTGACTCAACTCTTCGGACTTCTTCTGCAGTTCCTCGGCACCGAGTTGGCGCAGTTCCTCAGCCTTCATGGGCGACCTCCTCCCGGATGACAAACCGGGTCTGCAACGGCAGTTTGTGGGCTGCCAAGCGCAGCGCCTCGCGGGCTACGCTTTCTTCCACCCCCTGCATTTCGTAAAGCATCATGCCGGGGCGGATGACCGCAACCCAACTGTCCGGCGAACCCTTGCCTTTTCCCATACGGGTTTCAGCGGGCTTGCGGGTAAGGGACTTATCCGGAAAGATCCGAATCCAGATTTTGCCACCGCGTTTGATATAACGGGTCATGGCGCGGCGAGCGGCTTCGATCTGCCGCGCGGAAAGCCAGCCGCACTCGATGGCCTGCAGACCAAAATCTCCGAAATTGAGGCCGGTGCCACGACTGGCGGCACCTGTCATACGCCCCTTGAACTGCTTTCTATGTTTAACTTTTTTGGGCATCAGCATGGCACTGTACTCCGCTCCTTATATTTCACGGGCGAGGATCTCGCCTTTGAAAATGAGTACCTTGACGCCGATGATGCCGTACGTAGTTTTCGCTTCGGCGAAACCGTAATCGATATCGGCGCGCAAAGTATGCAAGGGAACCCGCCCCTCCCGGTACCATTCGGTCCGGCTCATCTCGGCGCCGCCGAGTCGGCCGCTGCAGTTGATCTTGATCCCCTGCGCACCGAATTTAAGCGACATGCTCACCGCTTTTTTCATGGCCCGACGAAAGGCAACCCGTCGCTCAAGTTGCAGTGCGACATTCTCGGCAACCAACTGGGCGTCGATTTCGGGCTTGCGCACTTCCTGAATGTTGATGAAGACTTCTTTGTCGGTGAGTTTGGCCAGTTCCTTTTTCAGCGCCTCGACTTCGGAACCTTTTTTGCCGATGATGATTCCGGGACGCGCGGCGAAGATATTGATCTTCGCTTTATTGGCCGCACGCTCCATCTCAATTTTGGAAATACCGGCGTGATATAGCCTCTTCTTGAGGTAGTTACGCAGCTTGAGGTCTTCGTGCAGCAGCGACGAAAAATCCCCTTCTGCATACCACTTCGATTCCCAGGTCTTAATGACCCCTAGACGAAAGCCTATCGGATGAACTTTCTGGCCCAAACTATCACCTCCTCTGAGATTTATTTTTCGTCGAGAACGACGACAATATGGCTTGTAGGTTTGCGGATCTTGGTCGCCCGACCTTGTGCGCGCGGCAGAAAGCGACGCAGCACCGGCCCCTGATCGACAGTGATCGCCTTCACGTAAAGCCGGTCGATGTCGGAAACCCCCTTCTGCTCGGCATTGGCAACGGCCGAACTGACGAGGCCGGAGACCACCGCAGCGGCCTTCTGGGGGGAGAATTTGAGGATGTTCAGTACTTCCTGCACTCTCTTACCGCGCACCATATCGACCACCAGGCGCGTCTTCTGTGGGGAGAGGCGCGCAAAACTCAGCTTGGCTCTGGCTTCCATGAAAAAAACTCCTTGGCGTTATGCTATCTTTTCTTGAGCTTGCTCTTTTTGTCGGAGCCATGCCCGAAATAAGTGCGGGTCGGCGAAAACTCACCCAGTTTGTGCCCGACCATATTCTCGGTGACGAAAACCGGGATAAATTTTTTGCCGTTATGCACCGCAAAGGTGTGCCCAACAAACTCGGGAATGATGGTTGAACGCCGGGACCAGGTCTTAATGACCCTTTTGCTGCTCGGGCCCCCTTCGGTATCAACTTTCCTGAGCAGGCTTTGCTCGATATACGGACCCTTTTTAATCGATCTCGCCACTGCCGTCTCCTCTATCGAAACTGAACAAAATTATTTCTTGTCTTTGCGCCGCACGATGAATGTGTCGGTCCGCTTATTGACGCGCGTCTTATAGCCCTTGGTAGGAACGCCCCAGGGGGTAACCGGATGGCGGCCACCGGAACTCTTCCCTTCGCCACCGCCATGGGGATGATCAACAGGGTTCATTGCCACACCGCGGGACTGCGGACGCTTGCCCAGCCAGCGATTACGACCGGCTTTGCCGATTTTCACGTTTTCATGATCCGCGTTGCCAACCTGTCCGATGGTCGCGCAACAGTCCTGAAGGACCAGGCGAACCTCGCCGGAAGGTAGACGCAACTGCGCGTATTTACCTTCTTTGGCGGCGATCATGGCGTAGGTTCCGGCGCTGCGAGCCAGTTGCCCCCCTTTGCCGACCTTCATCTCCACATTGTGGACCCATGTGCCCAGGGGAATGGCCCGGATAATCAGAGCGTTGCCCGGCTTGATATCGGCCGAATCGCTGGCGACAACGATTTCCCCCACACCGAGACCGACCGGCGCGAGAATGTAGCGTTTTTCACCGTCGGCGTAACTGAGCAAGGCAATCCGTGCCGAGCGGTTGGGATCGTATTCAATGGACACGACTTTTGCCGGGATGTTCTTTTTTTCCCGTTTGAAATCGATAATCCGGTATTTGCGCTTGTGCCCGCCGCCCGTATGGCGATTGGTGATGCGCCCATAGTTGTTGCGGCCGGTGGCGTTCTTTAACGGCACCGTGAGCGATTTTTCCGGGGTCGATGTGGTCACCTCCTCGAAGGTGGCGCCAGTCATGTGACGGCGCCCCGGCGAGGTGGGTTTGTATTTTTTTATCGCCATTCTGCTTACTCCGTATCGCGGGATAACAGTCGGTTAAATACCGAAGAAATCGATTTTGCTTCCCTCAGCCAAGGTCACGAAGGCCTTCTTGCGGTTCGGACGTTTGCCGAACTGTTTGCCCACGCGCTTGATCTTACCGGCAACAACAAGGGTGTTGACGTTGGCGACCTTGACCTCGAAAGCCTTCTCCACCGCCTGTTTGATTTCGATCTTGTTGGCGCCGCGGGCAACCTCAAAGGCAACGACCTGAGAAGTTTCCTTTTGCTCACTGGTTTTTTCAGTTATGAGCGGCTTGACGATGATCTGATGCAGCGGCTTCATGCTAAGGCTCCTTCAAGCTGGGAAACGGCTCCCTCGGTAAGAAGCAGGTTGGGATACTTCATCACGTCATAGACGTTGACCCCTTCTGCCCGCAGAACTTTGACATTCGGCAGATTGCGCGCCGAAAGCTCAACCGGGGAGTTTTCCTGATCGATGACGATCAGGGTAGCGGCAAGCTCGAATCGCTTGAGCACCTCGACGAAGCCCTTGGTGCTTATCTGCTCCAGATTGATCGCGTCGAGAACAGTGAGTTTCTCTTCCTTGAGCCGGACGGAGAGAGCGCTACGCAGAGCCGCCTTCTTCACCTTGCGATTCAATTTGAAATCATATTTGCGCGGCTGCGGTCCAAAAACCGTACCGCCACCGACAAAATGCGGAGCTCTGGTGCTGCCCTGTCGCGCGTTGCCGGTGCCCTTTTGCTTAAACGGCTTGCGTCCACCACCGGACACTTCGCTGCGCCCCTTGGTGGCGGCGGTGCCTTGACGGCGGGCCGCCAGTTGGTAACGCACCATGTCGTGAATCAGGTAGCCCTTGACGTCGACATTGAAGATGTTGTCGTCCAGCTCCCGCTCCGCAACCTGCTGCCTATTGATATCGTAAACTGCGATCTTAGCCATGATTGTCTCCCGTATCCACTGTCTCTGAAACTATTTCTTGGCTTTAACCGCCTGCCGAATAACTACCAAGCCGTTTTTAGGCCCAGGAACGGCGCCTTTGACCAAAATAATATTTTCATCCGGTCGGACATCGACGATCTGCAGATTTTGCGTCGTCACCTGGGCATTGCCCATCTGTCCGGCCATCTTTTTTCCCTTGAAAACCCGGCTGGGCCAAGCGCTGCAGCCGATGGCGCCGGGCGAACGATGGAACATGGAACCGTGGGTGGCGCGACCGCCGGCGAAATTCCAGCGCTTGATGACCCCCTGAAACCCCTTCCCCTTGCTGGTGGCGGTCACATCAACGATGTCGCCCCCGGCAAACACAGCGCAGGTAATTTCATCGCCGACATTGTAATCATCGACATTGTCGGCCCGCAGCTCGCGCAGGCTGCCAAAGGCACCCTTCCCGATCTTGCGGAAATGTCCCATCTCCGGCTTGTTGACCCGATGCGCCTTGCGCGAGCCGAAAGCCACCTGGATGGCATTATAGCCATCGGTCGCAACGGTTTTTTTCTGCATAACAACGCAGGGGCCGGCCTCGACTACAGTCACCGGAATCCGCCTCCCGTCAGCGGCGAAGACCTGGGACATGCCAAGCTTCTTACCCAAAATACCCTTTATCATTGCATCTTCCTCGTGTCCGATTATTACGGCCTACAGCTTGATCTCGACGTCAACCCCAGCGGACAGGTCAAGCTTCATCAATGCGTCCACGGTCTGCTGCGTCGGCTCGACAATGTCGAGCAGGCGCTTGTGAGTGCGCATCTCAAACTGCTCGCGACTCTTTTTGTCTACATGCGGGCCACGCAAAACCGTGTAACGGTTGATGACGGTTGGCAATGGAATAGGCCCAGCCACCCGTGCGCCCGTGCGCTTAGCGGTGTCAACGATCTCCTTCACCGACAGGTCGAGAAGTTTGTGATCGTACGCTTTCAAACGAATTCTTATTTTCTGACTGGGCATGCGGAGTTCCCTCTTGTCTTTACTCGACGATTTCGCTGACGACGCCGGCGCCGACGGTGCGGCCGCCTTCGCGAATGGCAAAACGAAGTTCCTTATCCATGGCGATCGGAGTGATCAGGTTCACCACCATGGCGATGTTGTCGCCAGGCATGACCATTTCGACCCCTTCCGGAAGCTCGACGATCCCGGTCACGTCGGTGGTGCGGAAATAAAACTGCGGCCGGTAGCCTTTGAAGAACGGGGTGTGGCGGCCCCCCTCTTCCTTGGTCAGCACGTAGGCCTCGGCCTTGAACTTGGTGTGCGGGGTGATGCTCCCCGGCTTGGCCAGAACCTGTCCGCGCTCGATGTCCTCGCGCTTGACGCCGCGCAGCAGCACGCCGACGTTGTCGCCAGCCTGGCCCTGATCGAGCAGCTTGCGGAACATCTCGACGCCGGTGACGACCGTTTTGGCAGTGGCCTTCATGCCGACGATCTCGACTTCTTCCTGCACCTTGACGACGCCGCGCTCAATACGGCCGGTGGCGACGGTGCCGCGACCGGAGATGGAGAAGACGTCCTCGACGGGCATCAGGAACGGCCGGTCGATGGGGCGCTCGGGCAGCGGAATAAAGGAATCGACACTGTCCATCAGATCGAGGATCGGCTTGCAGGCGTTGCACTCGGGCTTGCCGCAGCCACACTCCAGGGCCTTGAGGGCGCTGCCGGGGGTGATCGGGGTGTCGTCGCCGGGAAAGTCGTAAATGGAGAGCAGTTCACGCACTTCCAGTTCGACCAGTTCCATCAGCTCAGCATCGTCCACCATGTCGGCTTTGTTCAGGAAGACGACCATGGCGGGCACGCCAACCTGACGGGCGAGCAGGATGTGCTCGCGGGTCTGCGGCATCGGACCGTCGGCGGCGGACACCACCAGGATGGCGCCGTCCATCTGCGCCGCGCCGGTGATCATGTTCTTCACGTAGTCGGCGTGGCCCGGGCAGTCGACGTGGGCATAGTGCCGCGTATCGGTCTGGTATTCCACGTGCGAGGTGGCGATGGTAATGCCGCGCTCGCGTTCTTCGGGAGCATTGTCAATGGAATCGAATCCCTTGAAATCGGCCAGCCCCCTGGCGGCCATTACTTTGGTAATGGCGGCGGTCAAGGTCGTCTTGCCGTGGTCTACGTGACCAATTGTCCCGATGTTGACATGGGGCTTGGTTCTTTCAAATTTGGCTTTGGCCATTGCGTCAACCTCCCTTTTTAGTCTCGAAAACTTTTGACGTGATACGGTCGTCCGAATCTATATTCCGACGAATGAGTTAAACAGAAAAATTCCCCCACGCAATGGATGGAGCCCACAACCGGATTCGAACCGGTGACCTCTTCCTTACCAAGGAAGTGCTCTACCTACTGAGCTATGTGGGCTTATCACACTGACTGTTTTACGGGGGACTGTAAAATTTTGGAGCGGGAAACGGGACTCGAACCCGCGACCCTCAGCTTGGAAGGCTGATGCTCTAGCCAACTGAGCTACTCCCGCCCAAAACCTTCCGACTCAAAATACCAGCATATCGTGGACGCCATCACTCGCCATCGCCCAGTGCCGTCGGCAAATGCCTCCTGGGAGAAATGACCGGGCGCTTTGTCCGGCAAGATAACTATGGTGGAGGGGGGAGGATTCGAACCTCCGAAGTCTACGACGGCAGATTTACAGTCTGCTCCCTTTGGCCACTCGGGAACCCCTCCAGGGGGACCTTGTTCTTATTTTGCAGGCCGAAGCCCGGTAGCTCAATGGAGCTGGCGACAGGAATTGAACCCGCAACCTGCTGATTACAAGTCAGCTGCTCTACCTGTTGAGCTACGCCAGCACAAGACGCGTTTTATACACCAGAAGCATGGCGAATGCAAGGAGAATAATTGATTCGGTACGCGAATCGCCATCGGTTCCGATGAGGCGAAACTTTATATTCGGTTTATGGGGCATTGTCAACGGTTATTTTCGGCAGTCTCTCCTGCCCCCCTGCGCTCTTCCCCGCCGCCGGCGCGCTGGCGGGCGGCTTCGAACAGCGCAATGCCGGTGGCCACCGAGGCGTTCAAGGAAGACACCCCGCCGCGCAGCGGGATAGCCAGCAGATGATCGCAATGCCGTCTGACATTAGGGCGCAAACCTGCGCCCTCACTGCCAACCACCAGCGCCAAATCCCCGGTCATGTCTATCCGATAAAGAGACGCGACGCCTTCCTCACCGGCCAAACCGTACACCCACACCCCTTCTTGCTTCAACTCTTCAAGGGTGCGAGACAGATTGACCACCTGACAAACGGGAAGATGCGCCAGCGCTCCGACAGCCGCCTTTTCAACGGTGGGCGTCACCGGGCAGGCACGATCCTGAGCGACAATTACACCGTGGCAGCCGGCGGCTTCGGCGCTGCGCAATATGGCGCCAAAATTATGCGGATCGGTGATGCCGTCGAGGAGCAGAAAAAGGGCTCGGCGCCCTGAATTCCGCCAACGGGTGATCAACTCGGAAAGCTGGAGATAGGCAAAGGGCGCCACCCGCAGCAGCGCCCCCTGGTGATGGCCGTGGCCGGCCAATCGATCGAGATCCCGCCGCTCCCGTGGCCGAAGCGGCACATTGGCCTGTTGCGCCAAGCCCGCCAGTTCATCCAGACGACGGGATCGGGCCGCCTGCAGCACGAAAAGCTCCAAGGGCCGACGGAGTTCTCCCCGCAAAGCTTCCCGGACCGGATTGATGCCGTAAATGAGATCGCTCACCCTTTATGCGCCAGCGCCGCGTTAATTTCATCCAGAATTCGCTCGGCAGCCGCTTGCGGGTCGGGCGCCGCCGCGATCGGCCGACCGACCACCAAATAGCTGGCGCCGGCGGCAATCGCCTCGCCCGGCGTTGCCACCCGTTTCTGGTCATTGAGTTCGGCATCGGCGGGCCGGACACCGGGGGTCACGATAACGAAATCGTCGCCGCAGGCGTTGCGGATCAGTTCCACCTCCTTCGGGGAAGCGACCACCCCATCCATGCCGGCAACCTGGGCAAGGCGGGCGAGGTGGGGAACCATCTCCGAAACCGGGCGCTCGATCCCAATCTCGCGCAGCGTTTCGCCAGTGGACGAGGTCAGGATGGTCACCGCCAAAAGCAGCGGCCGGCCCGCGCTGCCGCGGGGAAACTGCCGATCCACCGCTGCGACGGTGGCGGCCATCATTTCCCGTCCGCCGAGGGCGTGAACATTGAACATGCGCACCCCCAAACGGCAAGCCTCGACTCCGGCCATGGCAACCGTATTCGGGATGTCATGATATTTAAGATCGAGAAAGACCTCGCCGCCGGCCTCGGTGATCATCCGCACTACTTCCGGTCCGCTGCGGGTGAACAGCTGCTTGCCCACCTTGAACGCCCCGACTTTCCCCCGCAGTCGTTCGACCCAGCTCTTCGCTTCGGCAAAAGAATCGACATCAAGGGCGAAAATCAGGCGGTCTCTGGCATTTTGCTTCATTCTGTGCTCCCGATAAGGGCCTTGACCCGGCGCGAAACCTTCTGCACGCGTTGGATCAGTTCGGTGGATTCGGCGGATGCCAGCTCCTTGCGGGCGGCGTGGCACTCCATATAGACAAGCTCGTTCAGGGCATCGGCGAGAAGCTTTCTCTTATCCACTTCTTGCAGGCCGGCCAGGTTGGCGAGAATCCGGCCGCCGTCGATGGTGCCATCTTCTTTCAGGTGAATGTCGCGAAAAACATAGGAATAAGGCTGCGGCAGATCCCGCAGGAAGATTTCGGTTTCCTGCCGGAATGCGGGAACCTTCTCCTGCACCCGACGGTAGAGGGCGGCCAGCACGCCGTTGAAAACGGTCAGAATTTCTCCCGGCTTGCCCTCCACAGCCACCACCGGGGCTTCTTCGATGGCGACCAGCCCTTTCTCCACCAGGCCATGCAAATGGCGCAGCCCGTCGAACTCCCCGAGGCCGCTGCGCCGCACCACATCGCGTACGGAAAAACGCTCCTCGCAGATAATTTTCAAAATTTCCTGCGGCGCCGCATCGAGTCCGGACGCCACCTTTTCGGTGACCACCGGGATCGCATCCAGGGAGCGCAGGCGGCGCATGAACAAAGCCTGTTCATCCACCCGCCGCAGCCCTTCCATAATCAGGTTCTGTGTGCCCATGGAAAGGCGAAGCACTTCCTCCTCCTGCAATGACCGGTGCAGAAAGGAAAAGCTTCCTTCCGAAAAAGAGAACAAATGAAAAACGATCGCTTCCGCCTGCTGCCGAGTGGCCAGCCAGAGATCCTTCGCCTCCAGCACTCCGTTTTCGACCAGCAGCCCGCCCAGTTTTGCCCCGGCATTGAAAGAGCGGGCCTTTTGCAGCACGTCCCGGGCAACCATCCCCATGCCGAGGAGAACCTCGCCGATATCCTCTTCGACAAAGGTGCTGGTGGCGCTGACGATCTCGCCCTGCTGGAAATAGAGGTTTTTACTGCCGCCGAGAAATTCGAAGCGCAGGACGCCGGTTTTGCGGAACATATTGCAAAAGGAAAGCAGATCGACCACCGGAATTTCGCCAAGGCGGCCAGCCAGGATCACCGTCCCCTCCCCGCCCTCTGCGGTCAGCAGCAGGTGCCGGTCCGAACGGGAAACCAGGTCCAGCGGCCGATTGCCTATTTCACGCACCAGGGCCGGCGGCAGCATCAGCCGTCCCTGATTATCGATGAATGTCGAAGCCATATAATACCGGTGAGGAGTAAGGGACAAGAGCAAAGGCAGTGAAGCAGCCGCTTCCACTACGATGCCGGAGACCGCCAGTTGACAGGGTTGCCGGTCAGGAAAGGGCCCGGCGCACCATTTCCGCCACAGCTGCGGCGGTATCGGCTATCGGCAGCAGGGTGCGTTCGCCGGTGGCGCGCTCCTGCACTTCCAATTTCCCATCCTGCAAACCACGAGCACCGACGGTCACCCGCAACGGGATACCGATCAGGTCGGCATCCTTGAACTTGCTTCCCGGTCGTTCGTCGCGGTCATCAAGGAGAACCTCCACCGACAACGCCTGCAACTCGCGGTACAGGTCTTCCGCCGCGTTCCAAACCGCCTCGTCGCGCGGATTGACCATGGTCACCAGCACCTGAAAGGGCGCGATGGGCATCGGCCAAACGATGCCGTTGGCATCGTAGTTCTGCTCGATGGCCGCCGCCACGGTGCGGCCGATGCCGATGCCGTAGCAGCCCATGAACAGCACCCGCTCTTCTCCCTGGGCATCGAGAACGGTAGCGCCCAAGGCTGCCGAATACTTGGTTCCCAGCTTGAAGACGTGCCCGACCTCGATTCCCCGCCAAATTTCCAGGCGCCCCTCGCAGCGCGGGCAGGTATCGCCGGTGACCGCCTGGCGCAGGTCGGCGAAGGTCTCCACGCTGAAATCGCGGCCAAGGTTGGTTCCGGTATAATGGGCGTCTTTTTCATTCGCGCCGGTTATGAAATCGGCCATCGACCGCACCTCGAAGTCGGCCAGCAGGCGCAGCTGCAAGCCGACCGGGCCGGCGAATCCACTGGGAGCGCCGGTCACCCGCTGCACGACCTCTTCCGAGGCCAGTTCCACCTCGTTGACGCCGAGCAGGCGGCAAAGCTTAATATCATTGAGTTCCCGGTCGCCGCGCAGCAGCACGGCCACCGTCTCGCCGGAATCGGTCTGCACGATGAGGGTCTTCACCAGGGCTTCGGCGGCAACGCCGAAAAACCGCGCCACATCCTCGATGCTTTTCGCATCCGGGGTCGCCACCCGGACCAAAGTTTGGCCAGGCGCCGGAGCGGCCGCACCGTCGCCGCGCAGCTCGGCCTTTTCGACATTGGCGGCATACTGGCAGGAGTCGCAGGAAACGATGGCGTCCTCACCCGAATCGGCGAGAACCATGAATTCGTGCGAGGAGGTGCCACCGATATTGCCGGTATCCGCCTCCACCGCCCGAAACTTCAACCCGCAGCGCTCGAAAATGCGCCGGTAGGCCTGATACATCTTTTCGTAGGCGACATCCGCCCCGGCCTCATCGAGATCGAAAGAATAGGCGTCCTTCATGATGAATTCACGGCCGCGCATCAGGCCGAAGCGCGGCCGTATCTCATCGCGAAACTTGCCCTGAATCTGATACAGATTGAGGGGGAGCTGGCGGTAGGAACGAACGCTGCCGCGAACGATATCGGTGACCACCTCCTCGTGCGTGGGGCCGAGGCAGAATTCCGTTTCCTTGCGATCTTTGAAGCGGAGCAATTCCTTGCCGTACTGCTCCCAACGTCCCGATTCCTGCCAAAGCTCGGCCGGCACCACCATCGGCATCAGCAACTCGATCGCCCCGCTGCGATCCATTTCCTCGCGCACGATCTTTTCCATCTTGCGAATGGAACGCAGGCCGAAGGGCAAATAGTTGTAGATGCCAGCCGCGACCTTGCGGATCATGCCGGCCCGCAGCATCAGCTGGTGGCTGAGCACCTCGGCATCGGCGGGAGTCTCCTTCAGGGTGGGCAACAGATATTGCGTATAGCGCATAAGAAACCTCGACGGGAGGGACCGGCAAAGCGCGGTCCATGACCGAAAATGAAGAGTGAAAACTAGCGTATTTCGGTTCCAATTGCAAGGTTCTTGTCGGCCCGACGATGAGCGCCTCAGCACGGTTTCAAGCGGCTCGGGGCAGCACTTTGCCACCTTCGCCGACACCAACCCGAGCCGGCACGGCAAAATTCCGCTAACGCGCTTGATTTTGCATTATCTTTAATTATAGTTGCACAACATTTTTTTGGTGGCGCGCATGCACGGGGCCAATTCCGACAACCGCAACATCAACTACGCCGTGGCCCTCCTCGAAGCCACCGCCAAACGCTACGACTTCGAAGACGAAAAGGATCCGGCCAACCTGCCGACCAAATACAATCTCACCCGCAAATACTACCTGCTGGCCTTTAACTGGGCGGATACCGACAAGGGGAAAGCGGCGCTGCTGACGGAGCAGATGGGGTTTCTCAACTATGTCATCCGCCGTTTCGGCAGCGAGGATGCATCGGCGGCCCCGACGTTTTTCGCCAAACTGCCGGCACAGGCGAACGATCATCTGGAAAAGGCGATCCTTTTCTACGATCGACTGGCCACCCCGGCCATCCAGGCGCAGGACGGCCGCGATCAAGGGTTTGAGGACCGCAATGTCTATCTACAAGGGATGCATCGGCTTTGGGATTCGTCCGCCAAACTCGCCATCATCCTCGCCGATCACTACCGCCGCAACCGTGGGCGCCGCCGACGCCGGCGAGCCGTCGTTCTTTGAATTTAAAAGCGAGCTCTACGGCGCGACCGATAGTCCCGTGCATCTGTTTCTGCGCACCCTGTTTAACGAAATTCCCTACGAGAACCACCAGTATGTGGCGCTACGGGGTAAAATGCGTTAACCTCGCGTCCCGGCAAAAGAACCGTTGTCCTTCCCCCATTGGCAAAGGCAAAGGAGTATTTGCATGCGCGCAACAGCGGAAATTCAGGTGATCCCCCTCGGGGTTGGGGTTTCGGTGCGCAAGGAGGTGGAACGCGCCCGCCAACTGCTGGTCGAATCGGGGTTAACTTTGGAGATGCACGCTTACGGGACGAATGTCGAGGGTGAGCTGCGGGAGATTCTGGCGGTGATCGAAAAAATGCACGAGACATTGCACCGGGAAGGAGCTGTGCGGCTGACTTCGGCGATCAAGCTCGGCACCCGTACCGACAAGGCGCCGAGCTTGGCAGGAAAGGGTTAGCGTTCAGACAATATCGCCGTACCTCTCCCTCGCTTCTTCCGCAGTGATCGCCTGCAACTGCGGCGGACCACCGTCCTTGAGCTGCGGCGAGTGGTGGGTCTTCTCCCAGAGGCGGCCGTCGCGCGGATCGCGGTAAAGAGCGTCGGGGAGGGAATCGCCCCGCTTCACCAGCTCCAGATGGTTGTTGACCAGCCAGTCGATGCGCTCCCAGTTGGCATCGCGTACCATGCCGCTGCCGAGGTCGATCCAGTAGCCGGCCAGGAAGGTCTCCTCCGGGCCGAGATTGAAATCCCATTGCCGCTCGTGCTTTTCGTTCATGCCCTCTCTCCTGAAACCGTTTTCGCGGTGATCCGTGATCCGTGATCCCTGCCTTGTGCCTATTCTCCATCCTCCGCCAGCCGCTGCGCCTCTTCCACCAGGGCGTCGGCCAATTCGCTCTCGGCCACCTTGCGCACCACCTCGCCGCGCCGGAAGAGGAGCCCCTGTCCCTTGCCGCCGGCGATACCGATATCCGCCTCGCGCGCTTCGCCGGGGCCGTTGACGACGCAGCCCATCACCGCCACCGTGATCGAACGCGGCAGATCACGCAGCCGCCGCTCCACCTCTTCGGCGACGGGGATCAGGTCGATCTGGCAGCGGCCGCAGGTCGGGCAGCTGACGAAGACCGGGCCGCGCTCGCGCAAACCGAGCGTCTTGAGGATTTCCCAGCCGACCCGCACCTCCTCCACCGGATCGCCGGTGAGAGACACGCGCAGGGTGTCGCCGATCCCCTCGTACAACAGCACCCCCAGACCGATGGCGCTCTTGATGGTGCCGCTCCAGGTCGTCCCCGCCTCGGTGATGCCGATGTGCAGCGGGTAATCGATTTCTTGCGCCAGGAGTCGGTAGGCCTCGACGGTGCGGCGGATATCGGAGGCTTTCAGGCTGACCTTGATCGCCGCAAAGCCCAGATCTTCGAGGATGCGGATGTGCCCGAGGGCGCTCTCGACCATCGCCGCCGCCGTGGCATGGCCGTATTTGGTCAGCAGTTCCTTCTCCAGCGAACCGCCGTTGACGCCGATGCGGATCGGCACCTGCCGTTCGGCGCAGGCGCGCACCACCTCGCGCACTTTCCACGCCTCGCCGATATTCCCCGGATTCAGCCGCAGTCCGTCCACCCCCGCCTCCAGGGCGGCAAGCGCCAGACGGTAATCGAAATGAATATCGGCGATCAACGGGATGCTACTGGCGGCGCGGATCGACCGCAGTGCCGTTGCCGCATCCAGGTCGGGGACGGCGCAGCGCACGATTTCGCAGCCGGCATCGGCCAGCCGCCGGATCTGCGCGCCGGTGGCGGTGATGTCACGCGTGTCGGTGCTGCACATCGACTGCACCGAAACCGGCGCGCCGCCGCCGATAACGATTTTGCCGACATGCATTTGGCGGGTGGGTCGTGGCATGGGCTCTCCTGTATTCTATGCGGACCGGGCAGGAGGATAAACGGGATTAGGCCAGCTCATCCCCAGGCAACCGGCTTTTCCGGCTGGAAAAGGAGTTTAGAAGCGCGCGGAGGGGATGTCAAGATTGACAGCCTCCCCGCGAACGGGTAATTTGGCAGCTCATTTTTCATCAGGATATCAAAATGGCCAAAGCGCCCGCCAGACCCCGTCCGACAAAGAAAAATCCTCTGCCTCTTATCGAACTGACCATCGACCGACTGGACGATGACGGCGTCGGTATTTCCCGTCATGGCGGCAAGGAGGTTTTGGTGCCCGGCGCCCTGCCGGGCGAGAAAGTTGCCATCGCCATCGAACGCGCGGGACAGCGACGGAGCACCGGCAGCCTGGTGCGGGTCATCGAACCGCACCCACGGCGCATCCCCTCCCCCTGCAAATATCTTCAGCTTTGCCAAGGATGCCTGCTCAGCTCCTTCGACTATCCCGCGCAGCTCGATTTCAAGGCGGATCGCGTCAGCAGAGCGCTGAGCCGTTACCCGTCGCTGAACCAGGTCTTGCGGCATCCTCTTTGGCCCGCGCTTCGCCCCCTGGGTTATCGCACCAGCGCCAAACTGGTCTTTGGCCGTCATCGCGGACGGGTCACCCTCGGTCTGTATCGCCGGGGCACCCACGATGTGGTCGATACCGGCGACTGCCCGATTCATCACCCGCTGATCAACCGCATCGTGCGCACGGTGAAGGAAGAAGTTGCGCGGCAGGAAGTCTTCGTCTATGACCAGGTCAAGCGGCGCGGGCTGCTGCGTTATCTGACGATAAGGGTCAGCCCCGCTTTCGACAAAGCCCTGGTCACCTTCGTCACCGCCGAGCGCAATTATCGGGAAACGACCCATCTGGCCAAGTGGCTGCAGAAGAAAGTGCCGGAGGTGATCGGCGTGCATCAGAACGTCAACGCCTCGGCGGGCGCCGTCATCTTCGGCCGGGAAACGCTGCGGGTGCTCGGCGCCCCCGACCTCATTGATCAAGTTGGGGAGGTGCGGCTGCGCATCGCCCCCACCGCCTTTTTTCAGGTCAACAATGAACAAGCAGGGCGCATCTACGAACTGGTGCGGCAATGGGCCGCCCTCGCCCGCGACGAATATGCCCTCGATATCTATTGCGGCATCGGCGGCATCGCCCTGCATCTGGCCCAGGACGCCGGCCGGGTGATCGGCATCGAAGTGGCCGAGGAGGCGGTGCGCAACGCCCGCGAGAACGCCCGCCTGAACGGTCTGCAGAATTGTGATTTCCACGCCGGGGATGCCGCCGAGCGGGTGCACGACCTCATCGGGAAAATCCCCCCTGGCGCGGTGGCGGTCATCAACCCGCCGCGCGGTGGCTGCGAGCCGCCGGTGTTGCAGGCCCTCGCCAACCTCGCCCCGCGCGCGCTGATCTACGTTTCCTGCGATCCGGACACCCTCGCCCGCGATCTCGACCTGCTGGCCGGCCTCGGCTACCGCACTGAAGAGGTGCAGCCCGTCGATATGTTTCCGCACACGCCGCACGTCGAAACCGTCGCCCGCCTGACGCCGGCGCATTCGGTGCGCGGCGCGAACAAAGGAGGCTGATTATGCGCAATTTGTTTATAACCGGCTGCCTGCTGCTGTTGCTTACCGCCTGCGGCGACAAAGCCAAGGACTTGTACGAGACGGCGCAATTTGAAGAACAGCAGTTCAATAAACCGCATGCCATAGAACTCTATCGGCAGATCGTTGACAAGCACCCCGAATCTCCCTACGCCGCTCAGGCCAAAGAGCGTCTGGAAATGCTGGAAAAACCGTAAGCAGGCCTCCGCGCCGCCGCGATATCTCCGGCCCAAAGGAAGAGAACATGAAGACTCTTGATTGCCGCGCCCACAAATGTCCGCATCCCGTCGTTGAAACCCGCAAGGTGTTGCTGGCCCAACCGGGTGCTCCCCTGTGCGTCCTGGTCGGCGACGACGCCGCCCGGGAGAATGTCGGCCGCCTCGCCAAAAGCCAGGGGTATCAGGTACGGGAGAGTCCGACCGAAGGGGGCTATGCTCTGGAACTGACTGCCAGCGGCGAAGCGGCGGCGGCCGAAGCGGGCGCCCCGATTCAAGGGAAGACGGTGGTCTATATCGCCTCCGACGCCATGGGCAACGGCAGCGACGAACTCGGGCATCTGCTGATGAAAAATTTCCTCTTCACCCTGACCGAGCTCGACCCGGTTCCCGACGCCCTGCTCTTCATCAACGCCGGGGTAAAACTGACCGCTCAAGGCTCCGATGTCCTCGGCGCCCTCGAAAAGCTCGCCTGCATGGGTTCCGACATCGCCTCCTGCGGGCTGTGTCTCGACTATTTCCATCTGAAGGAGCAACTGGCGGTCGGCCGCGTCACCAACATGCTCGATATCGCCGAAAGCCTGCGCACCGCCGGCCGCACCATCCGCCCGTAGAATTGGCCGAAATACGTCCCGCAAGGGCGGCAAATTTAATTGCGGCGCCAAACCCTTCATGTTAATGTTTCTCCTCTTCGCGCACGGGAGTAGTTCGTAGTCTGGTGACGCGCCCGGTCTTCAAAACCGGTGGGGGGCGTATCCCGTCCCTGGTGGGTTCGATTCCCATCTGCTCCCGCCAAGAAGAATCCAACAGCATCCAAAGAACCGACAAAACAACCCGCCAAACAGGCGGGTTTTTTTTGTATTCCACGAGTCTTTAAATCTTAAGATGGATGTACAAAGCTCAGGATATACTTCCCACGAAATTCACTCTTTTCCCCATCCTTAGGCGCCTGCAAGGGAGAGTTGAAATTCAAGATCTGAATGATCCAGCCAATCCCGCCAACGTCATATTCTCTGCCACTACATCATGCGGGATCAGGAGGTACCGCCACGATTTTCCGCCGTTGCCGCTCGCGTGGTCAGAGGCGTGGCCGCACCATTTGATGGCCGCTTCCTTCTTGGCCAGGACCTCGGCTGACTCCATCTCATTACGGGCTTTGGTTTCGACCATATAAATACGGTCTATCGCCTCGACTACGAAATCGGGCTGATATTCGAGATGATCCCGCCCCCATTTGTAGAAGATTTGGAACTGCCCCTTGGCGGGCTTGAACCATTTCTGGATGGAGGTATCCGATTCCTTTTCCAGCAGCCCGGCGAAACGGCGCTCGGTGTCCGAGTCGAACTTTTGCACCGGGTAGAGGCAGCGCTGAAAGCCGCCGAAGAGCATCTGGCCGATTTTGCTTTTGTCATCCACCGGCGGCCGGAAGTGGCGGATACCGTCGGCAGCGGCGGTGAAGGCGCTCTGCTTCAGCGTTGAGAAACCTTTACTGACAACCACCTCGCAGTCGACGGCGGTTTCCCACTGATGCGCCGGCATCTGGGCATGAATAAATTCGGCCAGTTGCCGCTGATAATACTGCAGTACATTGCGCACTTCGTCTTCCGACAGATAGCCCAGCAGATGCCGAACCATCTGGCCGGCCAGATCATAGAGCAGGTCGGCATGAGCATCGTAGGAGATATCGTCGAAATCGATCAGGACCCGCACGAGATAGTTTTCCAGCCGGTTCTCCCTCTCGATGCCGCCAAGGGCGCTGAGTGTATCTTCCTGGCTGGTGCGCAAGTGTTTGATCAGCAGATCACGAGAGACCGGTTGATAATTGATGTTTTTGACGTCGAGGGCAAAAGGGTGATAGCCGAGGGTCACCTCCCCCTTGGGCACCACCAGAATACGGGGGATGTCGATCGACTGCTGCATGACCATTTCTGTGGTTTTGGCAACGATGGCAGCGACATCGGGCTTTTCGGCAACCCCTTCCAGCTCCATCTGCTCAGGCGCCAGTGCTGCCTCAACACGCTTGACGATTTCCGCAGCGATCTCTTCTCTGACCAATTCGGAGGAACTGGGCAGGAACTCATGTTCCTGGATGACTTCATAAGCAAGTTGGATCAACCCGCCATTGCCAGCAGCGCATTGAACGTTTGATAGCCCGAACCATGCCGAACGCAGGCGACTGTCCTGATCCCTGCCGCCTGATGGTCGATATGCTCGGGAGCGGAATCGAGCAGGCCCCTTGTACTTCAAGAAAGCGCGGCAATCGTTGGTATTTTGTCCACCGAATTCCGGTATTTTTAAACCCTATTTGCGAGCGATTATTCTCTCACTTTTCAAGTGCCTCCACAGCCCCTGCCAAAGTGGCCAGCGGCAGGAAGAGCCCGAGGGGACTGTTCGATAGGGGGATGAAACCGTATTGCTCGTAGTATTCGCGGGCGGCTTGGTTCTTCGCGTCGACGAAGAACCCGATGATGCCGATGTTCTCGGAAACGGCGAGGGTTCGCCGCATCGCTTCCACCATCATGGTCCCGCCGAGGCCCTGCCGCTGTCGGTCGCTGGACACCGCCAAGCGGGCCAGCTTAGCTGCCGGCGCCCTGCCGGGGTATTTTTTTGCGTATACCGGCGGAAGGTCCGACGCGACGATTTCGCAGCTTGTCAGCGTAAAAAACCCCAAGATTCTCGCCGGTTCCTCCGTATCAATCAAAACAAAGGTTCGTGAGATCCCCTTTTCATTATGCTGGCGAGCGGTCCTTTTCAGATAGATATCCAAGGCCTGCTCGCCGCAACCAAATGCTTCGCGATCGTGTCCCCGCGAAAGCAGTTCAATTCGAAGCATTTACAGGCGCTCCTTGTGAGCGCGAAAAGCCGCCAGCAACTTCTCGTTCGGCGCCGGTGGGTTCTCGATTGCGTCGAAAAAATGCCTGGCGGATTCCGCGCTCAATCGAATTATGTTTTCTTCTTCGATCACGCTCTGCGCCCGTTCCAGTGCAGACTGAACAAGGAATTGGTTCACTGTCGAGCCAACCAATGCCGCCGCTCGCGTTAGTGTCTCAAAAACACGCTCGTCAACACGTGCTGAAATGCGTTCAGTTTTTGTCGCAGCCATGATGTTCTACCTCCCTGTGTAGGCTGATATTTAGTTGAGAGGCTAACATGGTGGCGCCAAAATGGCAACAAAATGTTGCCATTTTGGCGCCACTTCGCTACGCACCGGGCGCAACCGTGCACCGGCCTCCGATGCTCCGCGATTCTCAACGGCCGCGTAAATGGCGGACGGCCATCCGCGATTCCGGAAGGGCCAACGCGGCGGTGGCGAAGGTCGCCGCCGAGGCGATCAGGCACCAGATGCAGGCGGCGCGGTGTTTCGCGTACTGATCGTAGGTGAGCCGGGCGGCCGGCAAGGCATCGAATCCCGCCTTGGCCGCCATCGCCAGGGGAATCCACGGCTGTTTCCGCGCGCGTTTCCTGCCGCCCATGGCCGCCAGGGCGGCGGTGCCGGCGTAGCTGACCATGCCGATGAAGGCGTCCCCCATCTGCAGGCGCTCGTAGGCTTCCGCCGAGGCGTCGACCTTGTCCGAATTGATCCCGGGCAGAGGCGGATCGGGCAGATGGTTGACGATCCCCATCTGGTAGAGCGAGATCAGCCCCATGCAACCCATCGCCGTCAGTGCAAGGCCAACCATTTTCCGCCGGTTGTCCAGCAAGGGGTCATGCCCTTCGCGCAGTTCCCGACTGAGTTGCGCAGGATTCATAAAACCTCCTTCGGCGGCGACAAGGGTTTGTTTTCACTAGAGCAGAATTCGCCGGTAATGCAAGGCTCGAACAGATAGCGATCAACGTCACGCCCTGGGCATGAAACCTACCTGCCCTCCCCCCGCAGCAATGTTTCGATGACCGGCTCGGCCTTCAGGGTGCGGTGGACCGGACATTTATCGGCCATCTCCAGCAGACGCCGGCGCTGCTCCTCCGTCAGTTCTCCGATCAACTCCAGCTCCCGCTCGAAGCGGTCGATTTTGCGTCCCGGCTCCTCGCAGTGGGCGCAGTCCTCCGCATGAATCTTGCGATGGTCCAGGCGCACCACCGCCGCCTTTAACGGCCATTTTTTCCGCCGGGCGTACATCTGCACCGTCATGCTGGTGCAGGAGCCGAGGGCCGCCAGCAGGTAATCGTAGGGGGTGGGCCCCTGGCCCGTGCCGCCGAAGGCCTCCGGCTCGTCCGCCACCAATGCCTGGCCGCGGACGAACATCTCGGTGCGGAACCCTTCCGTCCCGGTGCGCACGGTGACCCGGTTGTCGGTCGCTTCCGGCAGCGGCGGCGGCTCTTTTTCGTAGATGTCAAGGTAGCGCCGCGCCCAGGCGGCGATCATGTCGCCAGCATAGCGGGAGTCCTCCTTGCGAGAAAGGAGGTGGTCCGCCGGATCGAGGGAGAGAAAGCTTTTCGGGTGCCGCGCCGCCTGGTAGATATCGGCGGCGTTGTCGATGCCGACGATCCGGTCGCGCGGGGAATGCATGACCAGCAAGGCGGCATCCAGGCGGCGAATGACCTCGCGCGGGGTCTGCGCCTCGATGTCAGCGAGAAACTCCTTGCGGATGGTGAAGGGGCGCCCGGCGATCATGACCGTTGCCTCGCCGGAGCGTTCGATCTCCTCGCGGGAGTCTTCCAGCAGGCCGGCGATGTGGCCGGGATGGCAGGGGGCGGCGATGGTGACCACGGCCCGGGTCGAGGCGATTTGCGGCGCCGCATGCAGCACCGCCGTTCCGCCCAGGGAGTGGCCAACGAGGATTTTCGGCCCTTCGTGGTTCTGGTCGAGAAAGCGGGCGGCGGCGACCAGGTCGCTGACCTGGGAGGAAAAAGTCGTCTCGGCGAAGTCGCCGGTGCTTTCGCCGAGGCCGGTGAAGTCGAAGCGGAGCACGGCGAACCGCTGCCGGCTGAGAGCCCGGGCGATATTGGCCGCGGCGGCGATGTTCTTCGTGCAGGTGAAACAATGGGCGAAGAGCACGAAAGCGACCGGTTTCTCGTCCTCCGGCAGATGGAGAATCGCCGCGAGGTCATTGCCGTCGGCATTGGGGAAAGTCACTTTCCGCTGTTTCATCGGGTCCTCCCTTCGGGCAGCAGACGATCTCAGCTCAGTTTACCCTCTTCGCCAGCAATGATAACGCTCCACCCAACCGAGGAGCTTCTCCGGCATGTGCTGCTTCTTCCAGACGCCGGCGGCCATCTTGTTCGCCTCGGCCAGGGTCGGGTAGACGTGGATGGTTGCGAGGATTTTGTTCAGGCCGATACCGTGCTTCATCGCCAGAACGAATTCGGCCAGCAGGTCGCCGGCATGGACGCCGACGATGGTCGCCCCGAGGATCTTGTCCTTGCCCGGCGGCGTGAGGACCTTCACCCAGCCGTGCTCCTCCCCTTCGGTAATGGCCCGGTCGAGTTCCGCCAGCTCGAAGCGGGCGATCTCGTAATCGATCTTCTGCTCTTTGGCCTCGTCCTCGCTCAAGCCGACGCGGGCCACCTCCGGATCGGTGAAGGTCGTCCAGGGGATGACCCGGTAGTCGGCGCGGTACTTCTTGACTTGCCCGAAGAGGGCGTTGACCGCGGCGTACCACGCCTGGTGGCCGGCGGTGTGGGTGAACTGGTAGGGGCCGGCGACATCGCCGGCGCAAAAAATGTTGGGAAAGTTGGTGCGCAGAAAATGGTCGGTCTCGATGCTGCCGCAGGGGTCGAGGCGCACCCCCAGCGCCTCCAGGCCGAACCCCTTGACATTGGCCTGACGCCCGACGGCGACCAGGATGGCGTCGAACTCGATCGCCACCGGCTGCCCCGCATGCGCGCAAAGGAGGGTATTGCGCCCCCCCTCGACCCGCACCTCCCTGGCGGCATGACCGGTGAGGACCCGCACTCCTTCCGCCTCGAAGCGGCTGCGGACGAAGTCGGAAACATCCGCATCCTCGCGCGGCATGATGCGCGGCCCTATCTCCACCTGGGTCACCTGCGCGCCGCAGCGGGCGAAGGCCTGGGTCATCTCGCAGGCGATGGGGCCGCCGCCGAGGACGACCAGCCGCCGCGGCAACTCCCGCAACTGCCACAGGTTGTCCGAGGTCAGATAGGCGATGCCGTCCAGACCCTTGATCGATGGGACCATGGGGCCGGCGCCGGTGGCGACGACGATGGCGCGGGTGGCGAGAATTTGGCCGTTCACCTCGACGGTCCAGGGGGAGGTAATCTTCGCCGCCCCCTGCATGACATCAACGCCAAGGGAGGTATAGCGTTCCGCCGAGTCATGCGGTTCGACCTTGCCGATCACCCGGCGCACCCGATCCATGACCCTGGCGAAGTCGAATTCGACTTCCGCCTTGTCGATGCCGAATTCCCCCGCCCGGCGAAACTGGGAGAGCAGGCGCGCCGAGCGGATCAGCGCCTTGCTCGGCACGCAGCCGGTGTAAAGGCAATCGCCTCCCATTTGGTCTTTCTCGATCAGCGCCACCTTCGCCTTGACCGCTGCGGCGATGTACGAGGTCGCCAGCCCCGCCGAACCGGCGCCGATCACCACCACGTTGTAGTCGAAAGCCTTCGGTTTGCGGTAGGCCTTCAGCACCTTGCGGGATTTGATCCAGTCGACAGCTTTTTTGGCCGCCAGGGGGAAAATGCCGAGCAGGGCGAAGGAGAGGATCAGGTCGAGGGACAGGATGCCCGAGAGGCTCTGAATTTTCCCGAGTTGGGTGCCGGCGTTGACGAAGACGACCGCTCCCGGAAGCATCCCGATCTGGCTGACCCAATAGAAGGTCGGGGTGCGGATCGGGGTGAGCCCCATGGCCAGATTGATGACGAAAAAGGGGAAGAGCGGCACCAGGCGCAAGGTGAAGAGGTAGAAAGGCCCCTCTTTCTCCACCCCATTGTTGATCGCCCGCAGCCGTTCGCCGAAGCGGGCCTGCACCCATTCGAGCAGCAGAAAGCGGCTGACCAGAAAAGCCAGCGTGGCGCCGATGCTGGAGGCGAAGGAGACGACGATCAGGGCGGGGAGAAAACCGAACAGCGCCCCGCCGGCCAGGGTCATGATGGCGGCGCCGGGGAGCGACAGCGCGGTGACGGCGACATAAACGAGAAAGTAGGCGCCGAGAGTCAACGCCCGGTGGGCGGCGTAGAACTGCTGAAAATCGTGCTGCCGCGCCTTGAGATAGTCGAGGGTTAAATACTGGCCGAGATCGAGGGCAAAAAAGGCCCCCACCAAGGCCGCGATCAGAACAATCAGGACGACTCTTGCTGCTTTGCCTTGCATTGTTTACTCCATCCTATGAGCGGAACCATCCGCCATGATTGCATGATAGGCGTCTCGGATCGGGAAGATTGTCACTTATTTCGCGTCGGTCCCTTTGATTTATTTCTGGCAAAAAGGAAGAACTGTCAATGGAAAAGCACTCTGTGCAGAGTGCAAGGCTGGAGCAGCCTCGCCCAGAAGACCGGCAGAAGCAAGTCTTTTTACCTGCGGCAAGCGCTCCAGGAGTTTCTTGAGGATCGGCAAGACTACCGGCTCGCTTGGCGCGCATGAATGCCGATGGCCGCCGGGTGGCGCAGGCCGCGCGATGGACACCCTTGCCGTTCGGCTGGCGGTTCCCGTCATCAGGGTCCGCCGGGGACGTGCACCCCCAAATCTTTTCAGTCATCACCACAATGACCGCAACAGCGCCCGTCAAGGCGCTACGCGCCATGCCTGGCGCACATAAAAAAAAGGGACCGCCCCAAGGCGGTCCCACGGTTTATCCGGAGAACTAAATGTTTCGGAGCCATCGACCCCGCACTCTCCCCGCCGGGCGGAGAACCGGCATCCACGGGATGGTTCGCTGGACGATGGCGAAAACGAAAGAGGTGGACTGAGCGTCAGTCCACGCGCCGGCGCAAAAAGGTGGGGATATCGTACTCCTCGTCTTCCCCCAAGCCGGAGCGGAAGGAGCGGGGAGTTTCTTTCTGCCGTTCGCGTATGAAGGTCGGCACGTCGCGATCCAGCTTGGTCACCACCGGCAGGGTGCGGCGCACCTCGGCGCCCGCCCGCCTGGCTTTGTCGAAGGAGGCGCCGAAGCCGGTGGCGATAGCCGTCACCTTGATCTTCTCGCCCATCTCCTCATCCACCACCAGACCGATGATGATATTGGCGTCTTCGTGCACCTTGTCGTGAATGACGCGGGAGACCTCGTCGAAATCGTCCATGGTCATGCTCGCCGAGCCGGTGACATTGACCAGCACTCCCTTGGCGCCGGAGATGTCGATCTCTTCGAGCAGCGGACTGCTGATCGCCTGCAGTGCGGCCTCGGTGGCGCGCTTTTCCCCTTCGGCCATGCCGATGCCCATCATCGCCATGCCGCGCTCGCCCATGATCGTTTTGACATCGGCGAAGTCGACCCCGATCATCCCCTCGGTGGTGATGAGATCGGAAATACCCTGCACCGCCTGCCGCAGGACATCGTCGGCCGGTTTGAAGGCATCGAGAATTCCGGTATTTTTGCCGGCCAGCCCGATGAGACGGTCGTTGGGGATGATGATCAACGAGTCGACGATTTCCTTCAGCGCCTCGATCCCCTCATCGGCCTTCTTCATGCGCTGCTTGCCTTCGCGGGCGAAGGGCTTGGTCACCACCCCGACGGTCAGCGCACCGACCTCCTTGGCCACGGCGGCGATGATCGGCGCCGCGCCGGTGCCGGTGCCGCCGCCCAAACCGGCGGCGATGAACACCATGTCGGAGCCTTTGAGAATCTCGGCCAGACGCGAGCGATCCTCCAATGCGGCTTCCCTGCCGACTTCCGGGTTGGCCCCGGCGCCAAGTCCTTTGGTCAGCTTGGCGCCCAGTTGCAGCTTCATCGGCGCGCGATTGGTGCGCAGCGCCTTGACATCGGTATTGGCCGCTATAAATTCCACCCCCTCAATGGCGGAATCCACCATGGCGTTGACGGCATTGCCACCGCCGCCACCGGCGCCCAATACCTTGATCTTTGCCATTTGCTCAAAATTGTCATCGAATTCAAACATTTTGTCCTCCTTCCGGAATAGCTCGGCCAAGGGTTCTCCGCACCCCGGCCGACCGCTTAAAGAAAACCGCACCAATGATCAGAAAAATTCGCCGAACCAGTCTTTCATTCGCTGCATGACCCCTTCGAAAATATCCGTTCTGCCTTTGCTGAAATTGTTGGTCTTCGCGTTGCGGCTGCCGTATTTCACCAGGCCGACGCCGGTGGCGTACACCGGGGAATTGACCACATCGATCAGACCGCCGATGTCGCGCGGCACGCCGCGGCGCACCGGCAAATTAAAAATCTGTTCGGCCAGCTCGGGCATCCCCGGCAGAATCGAGGTGCCGCCGGTAATGACGACGCCGGAGGCGATCAGGTCCTCGAAACCGCTCTTGACGATCTCCCGGTTGACCAGGGTGAAAATCTCCTCCACCCGAGGATCGAGAATCTCCGACAGCAGCTGGCGGGAGAGGATGCGCGGCTCGCGCCCACCGACGGAGGGGACCTCGATCGTCTCGTCCTTGCCGACCTTGGAGGTCAGACAGCAGCCGTAGGCGCGTTTGATCTTCTCCGCCTCGGCCATCGGCGTGCGCAGGCCGACCGCGATGTCGTTGGTCAGGTGATTGCCGCCGAGGGAGAGGACGGAGGTATGCTTGATCGCCCCGTCAACGTACAGTGCGATATCGGTCGTGCCGCCGCCGATGTCCACCAGCGCCACGCCCAGTTCCTTTTCATCGGCGGAAAGAACGGCTTCCGAGGAGGCGAGCTGTTCGAGCACGATATCCGCCACATCCACCCCGGCCCGGTTGCAGCTCTTGATGATGTTCTGGGCGCTGGCCACCGCCCCGGTGACGATATGCACCTTGGCTTCCAGGCGCACCCCGCTCATCCCCATCGGCTCCTTGATGCCGTCCTGGTCGTCGATGATGAATTCCTGCGGCAGGATATGGATCACCTCGCGGTCCATGGGGATGGCGATCGCCTTGGCGGCGTCGATGACCCGGCGAATATCCTCGTTGTTGACCTCGCGGTTTTTGATGGCGATCACCCCCTGGGAATTGAACCCCCGGATGTGGCCGCCGGCAATGCCGGTAAAAACCGATTTGATCTCGCAACCGGCCATCAGTTCCGCTTCCTGCAGGGCTTTACGGATGGCGGCAACGGTCGATTCGATGTTGATGACGACTCCCTTGCGCATGCCCTTGGAGGGGCTGGTGCCGATACCGACGATATCCAGCCCTTCGTCGGTAAGATTGCCGACGATGGCGCAGATCTTGGTCGTGCCGATATCGAGTCCGACAATCAAATTTTCTCGCTTGCTCCCCATCTTCTTCCCTTTCCGGTCGTATTAACTGTTGCCCGGCGTGAACCGGCTATTGACCCGGACAATGACCCGGTCGGCCACATTGAGGTCAATATATTTAAGAGTTGCCAGGCGCGACTTGAGTTCGGGATAGATGCGCTCCAGGCGATCGAGTTTATGGGCGAAGGAGCCGAAGCCGAGTCGAATCGGCACCCCGCCGGCCATCGTGGTCAGAACGTAGCCCTCGATCTGATCGTAGTGCAATTCGGACACGTCGCCGAGTGTGAAGTCGCTGCGCCCGGCCACCGCATCGAAGACCGACATCGCCTCCGTCATAATTTTTCCGGCCGCCTCGGGTTGATCGAGAAGAAATTTGCGTTCGATGCCGGTCAACACCGGGAAATCGAGTTCGTCCCCCGGCTCGAGCATTTTGAACACCACTCCTTCGGCGTCCACATAATAGAGATAGCCAAGGTTGACGATGGCGCACGGCGCCCGCTCCCGGATGCGAATCACCACTTCGCGGGGGTAAACACGTTCCACCTGCGCCTGGGCCACCCAGGGGTTCTCTTCGATTTTGCGCCCAACGGCATTCAAGTCGATCTGAAAAATGCTGACTCCCGGCACGATTTCAGAGAGCCCGAGCACCTCTTCCCTGCTTATCCGCGCATTGTTCTCGACGCGCAGGTCGGCAATGCGAAAGTAGTCCGAGGCGAACAACAGTCTGCCCAGCAGCAGTCCGCCGCTGACGATCAGCCCGAGCGAGCCCAGCGCCATGCCGATATGCAGGCTGCGTCGGAAGAATTTCTTCCAATCGATCGCCTCCCGCTTCTTACGCCGGCGGTTGTCTTTGACCTTGGCGGTCTTGGGCACTTTCAGATCTTGCAACTCGAACCCCTTGCGCTTCAGGTTGGGTCTATTATTTGTTCAGTGCGGCGCCCGCGAGGATGCGTTCGACCAGCTCGGCAAAGGAGATCCCGACATGGCCGGCCGCCTTGGGCAGCAAGCTGGTCGCGGTCATCCCCGGAATCGTGTTGATTTCCAGACAGAAAAACTCGTTGCCGCGCACCATGAAGTCAACCCGGGCGGCCCCCGTGCATCCCGCCAGGGCGCAGGCTTTGACCGCCGTCTGCTGCAGATGCCGGTACAGGTCGGCGGCTAGCGGCGCCGGCAAGATGTATTCGGTCTGTCCGGCGGTATATTTGGCCTGATAGTCGTAGAAACCGCCTTTGGGCACCACCTGAATGATCGGCAGCGGCGCGCCGTCCAGAACCCCGACGGTAACCTCCAGTCCTTCGATGAACTCTTCGACCAGCACCCCTGCGTCGTGCAGCAGCGCCGCATCGATTCCCCGCTCCAGTTCGGCGCCGCTATGCGCAATGGTGACGCCGATGGTCGAACCCTCCCGCGCCGGCTTCGCCACCACGGGAAATTTCCGACAAGCGGCCAGCAAGGCTTGCCGGTCGTCGCCGCGGCGGAACACGTGGAAGTCGGGCGTGGGCACGCCATGCTGCAGAAAGAGATATTTCGTCGTTATCTTGTCCATGGCGATGGCGGAGGCGAGAATGCCGCTGCCGGTATAGGGAATGCCGAGAATTTCCAGCAGCCCCTGCACCGCGCCATCCTCCCCGTAGCGCCCGTGCAGCGCGATAAAGGCGATTTCGACGCCTTCCTCCCGCAGCCGGCTGGCCAGATCGCGACCGGCATCGATCCCCACCGCCCGGTAGCCGGCCGCCTGCAAGGCGCCGAGCACCGCCTGGCCGGTGCGCAGCGATATCTCCCGCTCCGCCGACAGACCGCCCATCAGCACCCCGATTTTTTTCTCTTTCAGCTCCGCGATGCTCATGCCTCGACCTTTTGCGCAAAGCGCCGGATAAAATCCTCCCCCACCTGCCAGACGTTGCCCGCACCCAGGGTAATGACGATATCGCCCTCGGCCACCGCCGAGAGCAGGTGCGCCACCGCCGCCTCTTTGTCGCCGACATAGTGCACATCGCGGTGGCCGTGGCCGGCGATGCCGGCAGCGAGGGATTGGGCATCCACCCCCACGATCGCTTCTTCCCCGGCGGGGTAGATGTCCATCACCAGCAGATGGTCGGCCTGATTGAAGGCGGTGACGAATTCATCGAACAGCGCCTGCGTGCGGCTGTAGCGGTGCGGCTGAAATATCGCCACCAGCCGCCGGTTCCAGCCGGCGCGAGCGGCCGCCAGCGTCGCCTTGACCTCCGCCGGATGATGTCCGTAGTCATCGACCACCATCACTCCAGCCACTTCGGCCTTGATCTGGAAGCGCCGCTGCACCCCGCCGAAATCCTTGAAGCCTTCGGCAATCTGGGCGAAGGGGATCTCCAACTCCATACCGATCGCCACCGCCGCCAGGGCATTGAGAACGTTGTGCCTGCCGGGCATGCGGAAAGAAATCCCTCCAAGGCGCTCGCCACGGTGGGAAACGACAAAAGAGGTGCAATCGCCCCGGTGTTCGACTTCGGAGGCGCTGAAATCGGACTGGCTGCTGAACCCGTAGGTGACGAAGCGCTTTTTGACCTGGGGGATAAGCGCCTGCACATTGGGATCGTCGAGGCACAGAACAGCCAAGCCGAAAAACGGCACCTTGTTGATGAACTCGATGAAGTTGGCCTTGATCTGGTCCAGATCGCGGTAGAAATCGAGGTGATCGGCATCGATATTGGTGACCACGGCAATGATCGGCGCAAGCTTGAGAAAGGAGCCGTCCGATTCGTCGGCCTCGGCGACGAGGAATTTCCCCTGTCCCAATTTGGCATTGGATCCGAAGGCGTCCAGCCGACCGCCGATCACCGCCGTCGGGTCGATGCCGCCGTGCACCAGGATGGTGGCGACCATGCTGGTGGTCGTCGTTTTGCCGTGGGTGCCGGCAATGGCAATGCCGTACTTCATGCGCATCAGTTCGGCCAGCATCTCCGCCCGCGGGATGACCGGAATCAGCCGCCGCGTCGCTTCGAGCACCTCCGGGTTGCCCGGGCGCACGGCGGTGGAGGTAACAACCACATCGGCCTTGCCGACATTCTCCTCCCGGTGACCGTAGGCAACCTCTCCGCCCAGTTCAACCAGCCGGCGCGTCACCTCGGACTCGCGCAAATCCGAACCGGAAACCTGGTAGCCAAGATTGAGCAGCACCTCGGCGATACCGCTCATGCCGATACCGCCAATGCCGACGAAATGTATTCTGCGAATGCGTCCGTACATTTAAAAAACCTTTCAAAATCAGCTGGCAGCTTGAAGCTGTTGTCCGGCCACTGGCAGCTGACGGTTAAACGCTTTCTTTCATAATGATCCTGCATTGTTTCAGGATCAAATCAGCCGCCCCGCGTCGGCCAATGGCGTGGGCGGCGCCGGCCATGTGCAGCAGCCGCTCCCGGTTTTCGACCAAATCCTCGATCAAGTGCGCCAGCGTCTCGGCGTTCAGCTCCGACTGGGGCAGCATCAACGCCGCCCCGCGCCGCACCAGAGCGCGGGCATTGACGCTCTGGTGGTCGCCGGCGGCGTAGGGATAGGGAACCAGAATCGCCGGCCGGCCACAGGCGGTCAGTTCGGCAATGGTCGTCGCCCCGGCGCGGCAGAGAACCAGATGAGCGCTGCCATAAGCGGCGGCCATATCGGTGATGAAGGGGGTAACCTCGTCCGTTCCCCACCCCGCCAGACGGTATCCCTGGCGCACCCGCTCCAGATCGTCGACGCCGGTCTGATGCCGGATCGTCAGGCGCCCCGCCAGCGGCTTTAAGCTGGGAAGCATGGCGAGCACGGCGTCGTTGATGGCCCGGGCGCCGCGGCTGCCGCCGAAGACCAGCAATTGCGGAGGGCCCGTCGGCACCGGCGGACACTCCTCCATCCCCTCGCGCAGGGGATTGCCGGTGAGCACGGTCCGGCCGCGATAAAACGCGCTGTCTGATTCGGCGAAAGACAGACAGACCCGATCGACCCAGCGCGAGAGCAGCTTGTTGGTCAGCCCCGGCCACGCATTCTGTTCATGAATAAGGCACGGAAACCCAAGGGTCCGGGCGGCCATCAGGGTTGGCGCCGAGGCGTATCCACCCACCCCGACGACCACGTCCGGCTGAAAGCGACGCAGAATGCGTCGGGATTGCAGCAAGCTGCGGACCATCTGCGGGATCAGGGCGGCCTTGCCGCGCAGTCCCTTGCCGACGAAGCCAGAGATATCAACCGTCGCCAACGGCAAATCAAGCTCCGGCAGAACGCGCGCCTCGATCCCCCGCGCGGTGCCGACGAAAAGCACCTGCGCATCGGGTTCCGTGGCCAGCAGACGCTGGGCAAGGGCGACTGCGGGAAATAAATGACCGCCGGTGCCGCCACCGGCCAGCAGCAGTTTCATCGGACATCCCCCCGGCATTGGCTGGAGATATTCAGCAAAATTCCCACCGCCAGCAAAGTCGTCAGCAAACTGGTGCCGCCGTAGGAGATAAATGGCAAGGCCAGCCCCTTGGTCGGCAGCATCCCCATCACCACGCCGATATTGACGAAAGCTTCCAGCCCGAGCAAAAGAGCAATGCCGAAGGCGAGAAACCGTCCGAAATCATCGGGCGCGTGCAGCGCGGTGCGGATTCCCCGCAGGGTGAAGAGCAGAAACATGGCGCTGATCACCAATACCCCGGCAAAGCCCAACTCTTCGCCGACCACGGAAAAGATGAAATCGGTGTGCGCCTCGGGCAGATAAAAAAGCTTCTGTTTTCCTTCGCCCAGGCCATTGCCGAACAGGCCGCCGGCGCCAAAGGCAATCCAGCTCTGAATGATCTGGAAACCAGTATTGGTCGGGTCTTCCCATGGATTGAGAAAGGCCAGGATGCGCTTGCGCCGGTAGTCCACATTCATGATCAGAAAATAAAGGAACGGCAGCGCCAGGATGACCACCGAAAACACGTAAGTCGGCCGGGTGCCCGCCACCAGAAGCATGATCATGGCAGTCCCGCCCAGAGTCAGTGCGCTGCCCAAATCCGGCTGCAGCAGCAAAAGAAACAGCAGAATCGCCAGGACCACCATGTAGGGGATGAATCCCAGCTTGAAAGTCCGGATTTTCCCCTGTTTCTTCGCCAGAGAATGCGCCATGTAAAGAACCAGTCCGAGCTTGGCCACCTCCGACGGCTGCAGCGAAACGATCCCCAGGCGGATCCAGCGCGAAGCTCCGCCGATATGCGAACCGACGCCGGGGATCAGCACCGCCACCAGAAGGGCGGTGCAGAACAGAAGAAAGGGCGCCGCCAACCGGCGTAGGTGGTGGTAATCGAAATGCATCGTCGCTGCCAGCAGCAGCATGCCACCCAAGGCGAACACGCCCTGCCGCTTGAGAAAATAGAAGCCGTCCGCGTACTTTTTGACCGCCATAATGGAAGAGGAGGAATAGACCATGACCACCCCGAAGCAGGTGAGAGCTACGGCTAAAAGCAGTATCGCCGGGTCGTAATCTTTCCGCAGGGTCATCGGCTAGGCCTTCTCTTCCGGCAGAGCGCGCACGGCGCGGACAAACACATCCCCGCGCTCTTCATAGCTTTTGAACATATCGAAACTGGAGCAGCCCGGAGAAAGCAGCACCGAGCCGCCGGCCGGCGTCACTTCGTGAGCCCGTCGCACCGCGTCCTCAAGGGTGGCGGCCGTTTGCGTATCGGTCAATGCCCCCAAAGCGGCCCGCAGTCGATCGGCGGCCTGACCGATGACGATCAGATGCGCCACCTTCGCCCGCACCAAATCCGCGAGCGGAGCATAATCGCCCCCTTTATCCTTGCCGCCGGCGATCAGGGTCACCGGCGCCGGCAGACCGGCCAGGCTCTTCACCACGCTGCCGACATTGGTTCCTTTCGAATCGTTGTACCAGGTCACTCCGTTCAAGCGCCGCACCGCCGTCATTCGGTGCGGCAGGCCGGCAAAAGCGCAGGCGGCGCCCCAAGCGGTGGCCGGCGGGCAGCCGGCGAGAAGCGGCGGCGCCAGGGCGGCCATCACATTCTCCACGTTGTGCAGACCTTGCAGTTGCAGCTCGTCGATCGGAAAGCGGGTTTCCGCCCCGGCCAGACGCCAGACGATCTCGCCCGCGTCAACCCCCATCCCCTCCGCCAGCAGCCGCCGGGAGGAGAAAAGAATCCGGCGCGCCCGGATAGGCGCGGCGGCGGCCATGACCAGCGGGTCCTCGGCGTTGAGCACCGCCACATCCTCTTCCGTCATCCGTTCGAAAATCCGCATTTTGGCCGCGACATAGGCCGCCATCTCCGGATAGCGATCAAGGTGGTCCTCGGTGAGGTTCAGCAGCAGCGCGTAGCGGGGCCGGAAATTGTCGATAGCCTCCAACTGGAAGGAAGAAATTTCCGCCACCAGCCAGTTCCATTCCTCCCCCACCGCTTCGATCAGCGGCGTGCCGAGATTGCCGCCGACGAAGGTTTTTTTACCCCAGGCGCGAAACGCATCGCCCATCACCGAGGTGGTGGTCGATTTGCCGTTGGTGCCGGTGATCGCCACCAGCGGTGCGCTCAGTTCGCCGAAGGCGACCTCGATTTCCCCCAGCACCGGCACGCCGCGGGCGATGGCCGCCGCCACCGGTGCAATGGTGAGGGGCACGCCGGGGCTGATCGCCAGCAGATCGGCGCGGGCAAAGACCTCTTTGCTGTGGCCCCCCAGGTCGAGCACGATCCCGGATTCCTGGCCGGGCAGGCCATCGATCCGTTCAGCGGGGCGACTGTCGGACAGGACCACCTGCGCGCCCCGGCGGCGAAAGTAAGTGGCCAAAGCCAGCCCGGTGCGCCCGGCGCCGACAACGACTATATTTTTTTTGGCTGAATCGTTCATAAGTTTTCCAACTGAAGCAGGCTCGGGTTTTGCTTTGTTCCAGCCGACCGCTGGCGGCGCATAGCTGTTCTACCGCAGCTTCAACGTCGACAATCCCACCAGCGCCAGAATGATGCTGATGATCCAGAAGCGAACGATAATCTTCGGCTCTGGCCAGCCCTTGAGCTCGAAATGATGGTGGATCGGCGCCATGCGGAAAATGCGCTTGCCGTACAGGCGAAAGGAGGTCACCTGGAAAATGACCGAGAGCGCTTCCATCACGAAAATGCCGCCGACGATGACCAGCACGATTTCCTGCTTGGTGATGACCGCAATGGTGCCCAGCGCCCCGCCCAGGGACAGGCTGCCGACGTCGCCCATGAACACCTGGGCCGGATAGCTGTTGAACCAGAGAAAGCCGAGGCCGGCGCCGACCATGGCGCCGCAGAGAACGGCCAACTCCCCCGCCCCCTGCACGCTGCTGATCTGCAGATACTCCGCAAGGCGGGCATTGCCGGCCAGATAAGCGAAAACCAGATAGGTGCCGGTCGCGATGATCATCGGCCCGATGGCCAATCCGTCGAGGCCGTCGGTAAGATTCACCGCGTTGCTGGAGCCGACGATGACCAGCATGGCGAAGGGGATATAGAGCATGCCCAATTCGGGACGCAGCCCCTTGAGGAAGGGAACACCGAGGGTGGTCTGGAAGGGCGGATAGGAAAAGAGGATGAGCCCGGCCGCCAGAGAGATCAGCAGCATCCAGAACATTTTTTGGCGTGGCGAGATGCCGTCGCTGTTTTTTTTGCGCACCTTGCGAAAATCGTCGACGAAGCCGACGGTGCCGAAACCGATGGTAACCAGCAGCGTCACCCAAACATAGATGTTGCGCAGATCGGCCCATAACAAGGTGGGCAGGACGATGGCGAGCAGAATCAGGGTGCCGCCCATGGTCGGCGTCCCTTCTTTTTTGAAGTGCGATTCGGGCCCTAATTTACGAATGCTCTGCCCGATCTGCAGACTGGAGAGCTTCTGGATCAGCCAGGGACCGAGGATGAAGGAAATGACCAGGGCGGTAATGGTGGCGTAAATGGTGCGGAAGGTAATGTAGCGAAAGATATACAGTACCGAGAATTCCGTATGCAATGGATAGAGCAGATGATAGAGCATTTATTTCCTCAGAGGGTCGGCGCCGGCGGGGAGGCCATCTCCCGTAAAGCGTCGCAAATCTGTTCCATTTTCATGCCACGGGAACCCTTGACCAACACCCGGTCGCCGGGGCGCAGCAGTTCAGTCAGGGCGGCAATGGCCGCGGCATGCGAGGCGAGCGGGATAACCCGCTCTTTGGGCATGTTGGCGCGCAAGGCGCCGACGGCGGTTTCACCGGCCATTTCCCCCAGCAGCAGGAGATAGTCGGCATGCCGCGCCGCCTCGGCGCCGACCTGCCGATGCAGGGCGGGTCCTTCGGCGCCCAGTTCGAGCATATCGCCGAGAACGGCGATGCGGCGTCCGTTGCCTTCCAGTTCATCGAGGGCAACCAGCGCCGCCCGCACCGATAGCGGGTTGGCGTTGTAGAAATCCTCCAGGACGGTGACCCCGTCCGGCCGTTGCATGAGTCCCATCCGGCCGCGACCGGGACGAAAAGCCTCCAGGCCGCGAACGATATCCGCCGCCGCCACGCCAAGGGCATTGGCGGCGGCGGCCGCCGCCAGGGCGTTGTGCACGTTGTGCCGTCCCGGCGCCGAGAGGTGAACGGGATGGACCCCCGTCGGCAGAATCAGCTGAAAACGGATGTTTTTACCGCAAATCTCAACGTTATCCGCCCGCACATCGTCGCCGGCGCCGGTGCCGAAAAAGAGGCGGCGCACACCGTTGGCGACCGGTATGGCGGTCACCCGCGCATCGTCGCCATTGATAATCGCCGTCCCGCCAGCCGGCAGGGCGGCGAAAAGCTCGCCCTTGGCCCGAGCAACCCCGTCGAGTCCGTGCAGGGTTTCCAGGTGCGCCGGGCCGACATTGGTGATGATGCCGAGCTGCGGGGCGGCGATGCGCGCCAGACGGGAGATTTCGCCCCGGGCGCTCATCCCCATTTCCAGCACCGCCCAGCGATCGCCTTTGCGCAGGCGAAACAGGGTGTGCGGCAGACCGATCAAATTATTGAAATTCCCCTCGGTCTTCAATCCCGAACCGGTTTGCGCCAGAATTCCGGCAAGCATTTCCTTGGTGGTCGTTTTGCCCGAAGAGCCGGTAACCGCCACCACCGGCAGGGCGAAGTTGCGCCGCCACTCCGCCGCCAGATCGCCGAGGGCGCACAAGGTGTCGGCAACCCGGATCACCGGCGCCCGCAGATCGGCCGTTTCGACCTCGCTCAGGCAGGCGGCGGCGCCGCGCTCGACCGCCTTGCGCAAATAATCGTGGCCATTGAAATTTTCCCCGCGCAAGGGAATGAACAAATCGCCATTTTGCACCGTGCGGCTGTCGGTGGAAATCCCGGTTACTACTTGCCCGCCGTTCCCGGAAATCAGCTTGCCGCCGGTGACCCGGGCGATTTTTCCGATGTCCCAGTTCATCGCGTCGCCTCCGCCCTGGTCAGGGCCCGGCGCAACTCTTCCCGATCATCGAAATGACGGCGCTCCCGCCCGATGATCTGATAGTCCTCGTGTCCCTTGCCGGCCACCAGCAGCAGATCATCCGCCTGCAGCAGGGAAGCGGCAAATTCGATGGCCTGCCGGCGATCGGGAATAATCAGATAGCCGCGCCCGGGGATGCGTGCCGCTTCCTCGGCGGACCATGCGCGGGAATGGACGCGTTCGACGCCGCCGCGCACCTCTTCGATGATGGCCAGGGGATCTTCGGTGCGGGGATTGTCGGAGGTGATCAGCGCCAGGTCACTGAAGCGGGCGGCGATCTCTCCCATAACCGGCCGCTTGCCGCTATCCCGGTCGCCGCCGCAGCCGAAAACGGTTATCAGGCGACGCGGCGAGAGCTGCGTCATGGTGGCCAGAACATTTTCCAGGGCATCGCCGGTGTGGGCGTAGTCGACCAGCACCAACGCTCCGCGATCATTTTCAATCCGCTCCAGTCGGCCGGGCGCTTGCGGCGCCTGGGCCAGACCGGCGGCGACCGTCGCCGGAGCCAATCCAAGGGCCAGACCGGCGGCGGCGGCGCCAAGTAGATTTTGCAGATTGAATTGTCCGAGCAGGGGCGAATTCAGCGGTAAGCGGCCGCCCGGAGTAACCAGGTCGCCGGCTATGCCGCGCAACGAAAGCTCCACTTTTCCCGGGTGCACCTGCGCCCGCGGGTCGGCGCCGCAGGTGATGACCTGTTGCAACTCGCCGGCCAGGCGGACGCCGTAGGCGTCGTCCACGTTCACCACCGCTTTGCCGCCACTTTGTTCGAGCATGGTGAACAAACGGCGCTTGCCGGCGAAATAATTCTCCATATCCCGGTGGTAATCCAGGTGCTCCGGGGTGAGATTGGTGAAGACGCCGACATCGAACCGAATGCCATCCACCCGGTGCTGCTCCAAAGCGTGCGAGGAGGCCTCCATAATCAGGGCATCGGCGCCGGCCTGGCGGAATTCGGCGATGGCGCGCAGCAGGTCGACGGATTCCGGAGTGGTATGTTGGGAAGGCAGATGACGTCCCTCGAAGCGGTAATCGATGGTGCCGAAAACGGCCGGGCGCCGTCCGGCGGCGCGCAGCACCGATTCAAGCAGATAAGTCGTGGTTGTCTTGCCGTTCGTGCCGGTAATGCCGATAACCGTCATGTCGGCGGTAGGATCGCCGTAAAAGGCGGCCGCCGCCAACGCCATCGCCTGCCGGGCGTTTTCGACCAGAAATCCAGCCACCCCGGCGGGCAAAGAAACCTCCTCCTCAACGACAACGGCGACAGCACCCCGATCCACCGCCTGCGCGATGAAACGGTGGCCGTCGACCTGCGCTCCCCGTAAAGCGAAAAAAAGCCCCCCGGGCTCGACCAGGCGCGAGTCGTAAAAAAGGCCGGAGATTTCCGGATCCGGATGCGGCGTCTGCCAACGTCCGGAAATTGTTTGGAGAAGCCGATAAAGTCTCATAGAATCAGCTATTTTCTTCTTCTCCCCGGGAAAAGTCAAAGGTTTTCAGGACGGTGTTGCGAACCTCACCCACACCTCCGTTCCATAGCGGACCGGCTGCCCCGGCAGGGGGTGCTGCTCCAGAACCCGACCGCTGCCGTTCAACTTGACATTGATGCCAGTTTTCTCCATCACGCGCAGCACCTGCCGGTAACTCAAGCCGGCGAAGTCCGGCATGCGCAGTTGCCCATTCTCCATTCGGCCCGCCAACGCTTGCGCCCCGGCAAGCTCGGCCGCCACCGGCGCCGCCGGCGCCTGAACCCGCGCCGTTTCTGTGATCGGCTCCGTCGGCGGCACCTGAAGGTAACGCAGCGCCTGGGCGGCGATTTTGGCGAAAACCGGCGCTGCGACCAGGCTGCCGTAAACCTGCCCTTCGGGCTCATCGATCACGACGAGAATGATCAGGCGCGGCGCCTCGACCGGCGCCATGCCGATGAAGGAAGCAACCCGCTTGTCCGCCGAATAGCCTCCGGTTACCAGATCCACTTTTTGCGCCGTGCCCGTCTTGCCCGCCACCCGATATCCGGGCACCGAAGCCCGCATCCCGGTTCCCCCTTCTTCGGTGATCTCGCTCAGCATCTGGCGCAATTGCCGGGACACCTCTTCGGAAATCACCTGTCGCACGACCTTGGGCCGGCGATAGTCGATTTCCTGGCCGAAGCTGTCCACCACGCGTTCCACCACGTAAGGCTGCATCAGATATCCGCCGTTGGCGATAGCCGCCATGGCGCTCGTCAGCTGCAAGGCGGTGACCGATACGCTCTGGCCGAAGCTGACCGCCGCCAGATCGACCTCGAACCAGTCGGCGGGCTTGCGCAGGACCCCCCCGACTTCCCCGGGGAGACCGATTCCCGTGGGCGCGCCGAATCCGAATGCGGTCAGATAGCGGTAAGCCCGCTCGCGTTCAAGCATCTTGGCGATTTTCGCCATCCCGATATTGGAACTGTATTTAAGAATTTCGGTGACCGACAGGTTGCCGTAGGCCCGACCGTCGTGAATGGTGCGACCGCCAACCACATATTTGCCGTTCTCGGTAAATATCCTCTGCTGCGGCGCAAGCAGTTTTTCATTGAGCGCCGCCGCGACGAGAAAAGGCTTGAAGGTCGAGCCCGGCTCGAAAGTGTCGCAGATGGTCCGATTGCGCCATTGCTCCGGGCGAAACTGGTTGAAGGCGTTCGGATTGAAATCGGGTTGGCTGGCCATGGCCAGGACCTGCCCTGTCTGCGGGTCGAGCATCACGACCGTGCCGGCCCGCGCCTGCACCTGCCGCACCCCGGCCGCCAATTCTTTTTCCGCCAGATACTGAAGATTTTTATCCAGCGTCAGATAGAGGCTGCTTCCCTGGCCTCCCTCGATAACCGGCGCTCCCGCGCCCAAACCGCGCCCCAAGGCGTCGCGCTCGGTCACCAGATAGCCGCCCCGCCCGAGGATTTCCGCGTCGTAGGCAAGCTCCACCCCCTCCAACCCGGCGGGATCGAGACCGGTGAAGCCGATGACCTGGGCACCGATTTCCGAGTTGGGATAATAACGCCGATGCTCTTTTATGAAATTGACGCCTTCGATATCGAGTTCGCTGACGGCCTGGCTCTCGCGCTGCGTCACCTGCCGCTTCAGCCACTGGAAGCTTTTTTCCGATGCCAGTTTCGCCTGCACCGATTGGTACGGCAGCGACAAGGCGGCCGACAAAGCTCTGGCCGCGTGGGCCGGATCGCTGATTTTGGACGGATCGGCGTAAATGGAATCAACCTCCAGACTCAAAGCGAGCGCCTCCTGGTTGCGATCATAGATCGTTCCCCTCTGCGGCGTCAGGGGAATGATTTTCTGATGCTGGCGCTCGGCCCGCTTGCGCCAGTCATCGCTGGCAAGCACCTGCAACTGGAACGCCCGCGCAACAATCAAGGCAAAGACAGCCAGGAAACAGCAGCCGATCAGGCGGATACGGATTCCGACCCACTTCTCCCCGGCCATCAGTTGACGGTAATCACCTGCGCCGGGTCGGGCAACCGCAGGCCCATCTGCGTTCTCGCGACCCGTTCGATCCGACCGGGATTGCGCAGGCTCGCCGCCTCCAGGCGCAGACGGCTGTTATCCTGCTGCATGGCGCGAACCTGCCCTTCCAGCCTGCCGATGTCGTATTCCAGATGCACCACCTGCAAACGCGACCAGACGAAGAACAGGGAAATCGCCAGCAGAACGGCCATAAAGGCGAAGGACGGAAACAACCGGGGCCGGTGCAGAACAAATCCATTGATTTTGGGAATGGCGGCAGTCGACATGCAAACCTCCTTCAGAATATCCATTTTCCCCTGCGCCGGAAGGCTCAGGGGCGACGGCGGACCGCGCGAAGAACGGCGCTGCGCGCCCGTGGATTGCTTTCCACCTCGGCGGCGGCGGCCCGCACTCCCTTGCGCGTCAGCAGGTCAAGGCGCGGGACATGCCCGCAATTGCAGACCGGCAGACGGGGAGGACAGATGCAGCCGCTGGTCTCGGCCTGAAACATTCGTTTGACAATTCGATCCTCAAGGGAATGAAAACTGATCACCGCCAGCCGGCCACCCGGCTTCAGCAGATCGATCGCCCCGCTTACGCCACGGGAGACATGTGCCAACTCATCGTTGACGAAGATGCGCAGGGCCTGAAAGACCCGGGTCGCCGGATGAATGCGTGCCGGCGCATAGCCACCGGGAACCGACTGCCGGACGAGTTCCGCCAACTCTTCGGTGCTGGTGAGCGGCCTCTCCTGCCGGGTTCGAACAATCCGCCGGGCAATACGCCCGGCCCAGCGTTCTTCGCCGAATTCACGAAAAATGCGGGTCAACTCGTCGGCCTCCGCCGTATTGAGCACCTCTGCGGCACTGATTCCGGTGGTCGGGTCCATCCGCATATCGAGGGGCGCTTCATGGCGAAACGAAAAGCCGCGCTCCATCGAATCGAGCTGAAAAGAGGAAACCCCGAGATCGAGCAGCATGCCGTCAAGAGCTGCAATGCCCAAATCCGGCAGCAGCGCGGCGGCCTCGGAAAAATTCCCATGCCGCAGAATGACCCTGTCGCCAAAAGGGGCAAGAACACTGGCCGCCTGCGCCAGCGCCTGCGGATCCCGGTCCAGCCCTATCAATACGCCGTTGGGGCTTGTCGCCTCCAGGATCAGCCGGGCATGACCGCCGCCGCCGACCGTCCCGTCCAGAAAGATCTCTCCGGGACGCGGGGCCAAAAGAGAAAGAACCTCCCCGGGCATGACCGACTGGTGCCTGAACTCGATGGCGGCCATAATTAAAAGCCGAGATCGGCGACCGCTTGGGGCTCGGCCTGCAACAGGGCCTGCAACTGGCGATTCACCGCCGCATGGCGCAATTGGCTGTAAATGTCTATCTTCTCGAACAGCCCGACAATGACGATTTCTTTTTCCAGTTCGGCATAAGTGCGCAGCGACAGGGGAATTTGGATGCGGCCCTGCTTGTCGAAGGCGCATTCGGCGGCCGGCGCAATCATGGTCATGATCACCGCTTTTTTTGTCGGGCCGGCGGGGCTCTTCTCCACCCGCTCCATGATCCCGCTCCAGCTGGAGAGCGGATAAACGGAGAGGCCGTTGTCCAGGTTTTTAGTCACCATCACCCGTTCGTCGCCATAGGCGCCGAGGAGAGCTTCCCGAAACCTTGCCGGGATGCTCGCCCTTCCTTTCGGGTCAATGGTGTTGATGTATTCGCCCTGGAAGCTCATAACCGCCCTTATGGGACTCTTTACCACTGTTTTACACGATTTGGGCAAATATAAATCCCGCCCCCTACCTTGTCAAGAATATTTATGGCTTTTTTAATGGTTTAGCCGAGAAGGCGCACTTCAATCCGGCGGGGAATAATCGGACTTTTAAGCGAATGGTTGCGGTGCGAATGAGGGGAGACGATGGGCTGTGGGCGGA
>Ga0265293_10000971_pt1 | contig 65251 bp, 59 predicted proteins | sample Munlanlewell138R_FD_192505 | JGI IMG/M metagenome (GOLD analysis project Ga0265293, IMG submission 192505) | Leachate microbial communities from a municipal landfill in Southern Ontario, Canada - Leachate well 138R | ecosystem: Engineered > Solid waste > Landfill > Unclassified | place: Canada... | reverse complement strand
GCCCTGCGTATCGAACTTGATCGTTTGAACCACTGGGTTGGTAATGGTGCGCAACTGTCACCTGTTGTACAGCGTTTGGTTAAAGAGTTTTCTGCCAAAGCAGCTGCCTGATAGTTTTTCTGTCAGATAAAATGATTCGACCGTTTGCAATGGCTGGCGGTCGTTTTATTTTTTGTGAGCTGGCTTTTGTTTTTGCATAAATGGGTGTGGTGGGTTAATGGCAATTCCAGATGATCTTGTAGAGCTGGGCCGTATTGTATCGGCCTATGGTGTGCGTGGCATGATTAAGATTCAACCGCATTCCGCCCAGGAAAGCATTTTGCTTAATGTAAAAGAGTGGTGGCTTGCCCGCCTTTCACGCGCTGGTGTGCAGCAAGAGCCGCATCGTCTGGTCAGGGTCTTGCGGGCCCGTGATCACGCCGGTTCTATTGTGGCACTTCTAGAGGGGTGTGATGACAGGGATCAGGCGGAAGCCCTTAAGGGAACTTCCATCTTTGTGTCACGTGACCGTTTTCCAAGTGCGCCAGATGATGAATTTTATTGGGTTGATTTGATCGGTTGCTCTGTTTACAGTACGGCTGATTCGTCTGAGCCGGTTTTGTTGGGCCTGGTGCAGGAAGTTTCCGATAACGGAGCGCATGCCGTGCTTCATATCGGCAGGCAAGGCGTCGATGAACAGGGCAATCTTGTTTTCCTGAAAGATGACAAAGGCAGCGTCAAAGAAGTTCTGGTCCCGTTTGTTCAGGCGCATGTACCGTTTGTTGATATCAAGCAAAAGCGAATTGAAACAGACTGGCCGGCAGACCTCTGATGCGAGTTGATGTTATTACCCTGTTTCCCGAAATTTTCTCCGTGGTCCGGGACCTGGGGGTAACAGGAAGGGCGCATCGCCAGTCTATCTGGCAACTCAAAACATGGAATCCCCGCGCTTATACCTCGGATATTCATCAAACGGTTGATGATCGTCCCTACGGTGGCGGGCCTGGCATGGTCATGCTGGCCGAACCCTTGAGAAGGGCGGTGCAGGATATCCGTCAGGATCGTCAGCGTGAAAACGCATTACCGGCAAAAGTTGTTCTGCTAAGTCCCACAGGTAAACCCTTTAATCAGCAAAAGGCGCAAGAGCTGGCGAATTCAGGGGGTGTTACTTTTGTTTGCGGGCGTTACGAGGGGATAGACCAGCGCTTTATCGATCACTATGTCGATGAGGAGGTTTCGCTGGGTGATTTTGTTTTGTCGGGTGGGGAAATTGCAGCACTGGCCATGATTGATGCGGCGGTTCGATTATTGCCATCGGTGCTCAATGATGCGGCATCGGCCTTGCAGGATTCTTTTCATGAATCTTTGTCTGGCTTGCTTGACAGTCCGCACTATACTCGTCCCGAGGTGTTTGAAGATGAGCCGGTTCCCGAGGTCTTGTTATCGGGGCATCATAAAAACATATCCATCTGGCGTCGTCAAATGTCCCTCAGGCTGACTCATGAGCGTCGTCCCGAGCTTATTTTTCAGGCAAGAAGTCAAGGCTTATTAAGCCCTGCTGATGAAAAGTTTTTAAAGACGCTTTCAGATAAATAGTGTAAGTTATTGCTTTGTTTATTTTGAAAATTAGGTATTGCTTTGGTTCCCTTTTCTATCCTGGATTTATCACCGATCAATGAAAATGAAACGGTGGGCGATGCGCTTGGAAATTCCTTGCTGCTGGCAAAAAAAGCGGAAGAGTGCGGTTTTACGCGTTTTTGGCTTGCCGAGCACCATAATATGCCGGGTATTGCCAGTTCTGCCACTTCGGTGGCTATTGGGTACATAGCCGCAGGAACCAGTCGTATTCGTGTTGGCTCTGGTGGGGTTATGTTGCCCAATCATTCGCCACTGATTATTGCTGAGCAGTTTGGTACCTTGGCCTCTTTGTATCCGAACCGGATTGATCTGGGCTTGGGCAGGGCGCCTGGCACAGATATGAATACGGCAAGAGCATTACGACGGGATTTGCGTGCCAGTGCGGAAAATTTCCCTCAAGATGTCCAGGAGTTGCAGTATTATTTTCGCCAGCCTGAAGAGGGGCAGCAAATTGTGGCGGTACCTGCTGCGGGTGTTCAGGTTCCGGTTTGGTTGTTGGGGTCCAGTTTATACAGTGCACAATTGGCGGCTTATCTTGGCCTGCCTTTTTCTTTTGCGTCACACTTTGCGCCTGCCGACTTAATGAATGCCTTATCGGTTTACCGTTCTTCTTTCAGGCCTTCTGCCTATCTGGACAAGCCTTACGCAAGTGCCTGTGTGAATGTTTTGGCGGCCCCCACCGATGAGCTCGCCAAGTATCATTTTACCTCTCACCAAATGGCATCGGTACAGCTTCTCAGGAATACGCCCGGAAAACTTCAGCCTCCGGTAGATAATCTTGATGATCATGTTTCACCTGCCGAGCGTGCCAGCATTGAGCATAAGCTTGCTTATTCAATGGTGGGCAGCCCCAAAACGGTAGCCCATGGGATCTCAAGGTTTGTGGAAATGACGGGTGTGGATGAGCTGATGATAACAGCGCGTGTTTACGATGTGGCAGCAAGACTCAAGTCGGTGGAATTGATCAGTTCCGCCTTTTGATCCGGTATTGTTTTTGCTATCGTTAAATGTTGTTTAATTTTGTCAAATATCTGTTTTCACTTGATTTTAAAGTGTGTATGATCTAAGTGAATTGGTTGTAGAATTTAGTGTTCTTTTAACTTGTTGTTTTTTAAGGCAAAAAATTTTTTTAAAAATGCTCGTATGCGAAGCATAATTAAAAAGAGCTTGCCATAACTGGGGTTTTCCCTCAAACTATAGGGCTATGGTTACTAAAGTACTTTTCGTCTGTATGGGCAATATCTGTCGCTCGCCGAGTGCCGAGGGGGTATTGCGTCGTCTCGTCCAGGAGGCAGGCCTGCAAAACTCAATTCAGGTTGATTCGGCAGGTACTCAAAACTACCATATTGGTGATGCGCCCGATGGTCGAGCTCAACTGGCAGCTCGCAAGCGTGGCTATGATATATCCCAACACCGTGCCCGTCAGGTAACGGCGGAAGATTTCACGGAATATGATCTTATTCTGGCAATGGATTGGGATAACCTTTCTTACATGCAGCAAATCTGCCCTAAGCCCTTGCGGCATAAACTCATGCTGTTAATGCGTTTTGCCAATGATTACGAAGAAGCAACCGTGCCTGACCCTTATTACGGCGGTTTGGATGGCTTTTTCAAAATGCTGGATTATCTCGAGGATGCCTGTCAGGGTGTATTTGAGATAGTGAGCAAGCGCGTTAAGCAATATCAAGCTGCATAATTCCCTTAAAATCTGACTATTGCACAAATATGACAATATTTGTGCAAATTTCATTATATCAATAATAAATCCTAGTAAATTAGTCGACTATTTGTTATACTTGAGTAAATTACTCGGCTATTGCGGCAAGGAATTTATTATGCGATTAACTACGAAAGGTCGATTTGCCGTCACGGCAATGATTGATCTGGCCTTACGCCAGAACAGCGGCCCCATAACTTTATCAACAGTCAGCGAAAGACAAAATATTTCTCTTTCTTATCTTGAACAGCTGTTCGGGAAGTTGCGTCGTCACGAGTTGGTGGAAAGTATTCGTGGACCGGGCGGTGGCTATATACTGGCCCGCTTCGCAAGAGAAATTACAATCGCCGATATTATTTTTGCTGTGGATGAACCCTTGGATGCCACCAGTTGTGGGAGCAAATCCGAGTGTTCCTCTGGTAAAGATGGAAATTTATCAGGGAAATGCATGACACACGATCTCTGGACCAACCTGAACCGAAAAATGGTGGATTACCTGGATTCAGTAACGCTTCAGGATTTAGTTGATCAGCAACGCATGCGTCAGTTGAATCAGGTGCCGCAAACAAGCAGTGTCATGATGCAAAAAAAAACCGATTCCCTGTCTTCCGTCATTGTATAAATTTTGGAGTTTGATGTTATGGCAAAGCGCCCGATATATTTAGATTATTCCGCCACGACCCCGGTAGATCCGGAAGTTGTGGAAAAAATGGTGCCCTGGTTGTATGAGCATTTTGGCAATCCGGCTTCACGCAGTCATGCTTTTGGCTGGGAAGCGGAAGAGGCCGTTGAGAACGCCCGTAAACAGGTGGCGGAATTGGTTAATGCCGACTCAAGGGAAATCGTCTGGACATCGGGTGCTACTGAATCAAACAACCTGGCGATTAAAGGTGCCGCCCATTTCTATGCAGAGCGTGGCAAGCACATCATCACCATCAAAACAGAACACAAGGCAGTACTGGATACCACTCGTGAACTGGAGCGTCAGGGTTTTGAAGTGACCTATCTGGACGTACAAGAAAATGGCCTGATTGATCTTGAAGTACTGAAGGCGGCTATTCGTCCCGATACCATCCTGGTTTCTGTTATGTTTGTGAATAATGAAATCGGTGTTGTACAGGATATCGCTTCAATTGGTGAGTTGTGTCGTGAAAAAGGAATTGTTTTTCACGTTGATGCCGCACAGGCAACCGGTAAGGTGGATATCGACCTGCAAACCCTCAAGGTTGACCTGATGTCCTTTTCGGCGCACAAAACCTATGGCCCCAAAGGTATTGGCGCCTTGTATATCCGCCGGAAACCACGTATCCGTATTGAGGCACAAATGCATGGTGGCGGTCATGAACGCGGTTTCCGTTCTGGTACCCTGGCGACCCACCAGATTGTTGGCATGGGCGAGGCTTTCCGTTTGGCAAAATTACATATGCAGGCAGAAAATGAACGTATCCGTGCATTGCGTGACCGTTTATGGAATGGCCTGTCCCAGATCGAAGAGGTTTATCTGAATGGTGATATGGATCAGCGGGTTCCCCACAACCTGAATGTCAGCTTCAACTATGTGGAAGGTGAGTCCCTGATTATGGCCATTAAAGAATTGGCAGTTTCCAGTGGGTCTGCCTGTACCTCTGCCAGTCTGGAGCCTTCTTACGTATTACGCGCTCTGGGCAGAAACGATGAGCTGGCACACAGTTCAATCCGTTTCACCATTGGCCGTTTTACCACCGAAGAAGAAATTGATTACGCTGTTGAATTGATCAAATCACGTGTTGGCAAACTACGTGACATGTCTCCTTTGTGGGAAATGGCCAAAGAAGGGATTGATCTTGATTCGGTTCAATGGGCCGCTCACTAATTTAAAGCAGGAGTATTATCATGGCTTACAGTAATAAAGTTTTAGACCACTATGAAAACCCGCGTAATGTCGGTTCTTTTGATAAAGACGATGAAGCGGTGGGTACCGGTATGGTAGGTGCGCCTGCCTGTGGTGACGTAATGAAACTGCAAATCAGGGTTAATAAAGAAGGTGTTATTGAAGATGCCAAATTTAAAACCTATGGTTGTGGCTCTGCCATTGCTTCCAGTTCCCTGGTGACCGAATGGGTTAAAGGTAAAACGCTAGACCAGGCATTGGACATCCGCAATACGCAAATTGCAGAAGAGCTTGCCTTGCCACCTGTGAAAATTCACTGTTCAATTCTGGCTGAAGATGCTATTAAGGCAGCAGTTCAGGATTACAAGGAAAAACATTCGAGCTGATTATGGCAATTACATTAACTCAAAAAGCGGCAAATCACATTCAGGACTACCTGAATAGAAGAGGCAAGGGCGTTGGCCTGCGCCTGGGTGTAAGAACAACAGGTTGTTCAGGCATGGCATACAAGCTTGAATATGTTGATACTCCTGATGATGCAGATGTTCTGTTCGAGAGTTTTGGTGTGAAAATTTTTGTCGATCCGAAAAGCCTGGCTTATATTGACGGCACTGAACTGGACTACGCGCGTGAGGGGTTGAATGAAGGCTTCAAGTTTTCAAACCCCAACGAGAAAGCCAGTTGCGGTTGCGGTGAATCATTCTCGGTATAGGTAGAACTTCTTTGGATAATCATTTCAGTTTATTGAATTTGCCCAAGCAGTTTGAACTTTCTCCAGAAGCTTTGGAGCAGGCCTGGAAACAGGCTTCCTCCAGGGTTCACCCAGATCGTTTTGCCACGGCTTCGGCGGCTGAAAAACGGGTTGCGGTGCAGTGGGCTTCCCGTGTCAACGATGCCTACCAAACCTTGAAAAATCCTTTAAGTCGTGCAGCCTATATGTGCGAGCTTGAAGATTTTCCTATTCAGGCAGAAAGCAATACCGCAATGGGGGCAGAATTTCTGATGACCCAGATGCGGTGGCGCGAGCAGCTGGATGACGTCCGTACTGATCCGCAGCATAATGGGCTGACTGAGCTCTTGCAGGAGATTCAGGCAAAACAGCTCGAACTGTTTGATGAAATGAAAAATTTAATTGATGCACGACAAGATTATGCCAGCGCAACCAAAAGGGTTCGCGAGTGGATGTTTGTCAATAAAATGCATCAGGAAGTTAAGGCACTGTAAACTTTAACTTATTATTTACGAAGTACAATATGGCCCTCTTACAAATTTCAGAACCTGGCGCATCTCCAGCCCCCCATCAACGTCGTCTGGCAGTTGGTATAGACTTGGGTACGACTCATTCTCTTGTCGCCTCGGTACGTAACAGTATCGCCGAGATCCTAACCGATAAAAACGGCAAAAAACTATTGCCTTCTGTGGTGCGTTATCTGCAAAACGGTGATGTTGAAATTGGATACCCGGCGGTTAGAAAGCAGGATTCAGATCCCCTGAATACCATTGTTTCTGTCAAGCGTCTGATGGGCCGTTCATTTAATGAGGCCTCGGCCTATGCTCTGCCTTATGAGCTTATTGATGAGCCGGGGATGGTTCGTCTTGGTACCGTTCAGGGGCCGCTAAGTCCTGTCGAGGTTTCAGCGCAAATTCTGGCCAAATTGCGTCAACAGGCAGAAGATGTGTTGGGCGACGAATTGGTGGGTGCGGTTATTACCGTTCCCGCTTATTTTGATGACGCCCAGCGTCAGGCTACTCGTGATGCCGCGCGCCTGGCCGGCCTAAACGTGCTGAGGCTTATTAATGAGCCCACAGCTGCTGCCATTGCCTATGGCCTGGATAATGCCGCTGAGGGTATTTACGCAGTGTATGATCTGGGTGGCGGCACCTTTGATATTTCCATCCTCAAGCTTAGCAAGGGCGTGTTCGAGGTTATCGCCACCAGTGGCGATACGCAACTCGGTGGAGATGACTTTGATGAGCTGATCATCAACGATGTCATGAAGCACCATGACAAAAGCAAGTTAAGTCCGGGTGATAAGCGGGCCTTGCGTACGCTTGCCAAGCAGGTACGTGAAAAACTAACTGATCACTCACGTGCCGTATTTCAGATTGCCCTGTCTGATGGCTTGCACATCGACCAGAATTTTCCCCGTAATCATTTTGAAAATATTGCCAAAGACCTGGTAAACCGTTCACTTGAGCGGATCAAGCAAACCCTGAAAGATGCCTCACTGGATGTGAAGGACATCAAGGGAGTTGTCATGGTTGGCGGTGCTACCCGCATGCCAGTGATTCGCACTATGGTCGCCGATTTCTTTAAACAGGAACCTTTGATTAACCTGAACCCTGATGAAGTGGTGGCCCTGGGTGCCGCTTTGCAGGCCAATTTACTGGCAGGCAATCGTGGGGCCGATGATGACTGGCTGCTGCTTGATGTCACACCCTTGTCATTGGGGCTTGAAACCATGGGTGGTCTGGTAGAAAAAGTGATTCCACGAAACAGTACCATTCCTGTTGCCCGCGCCCAGGAGTTCACTACATTCAAAGACGGTCAAACCGCCATGAGTGTGCATGTAGTTCAGGGTGAGCGCGAGCTGGTTGATCATTGCCGTTCATTGGCACGTTTTGAATTGCGTGACATTCCATCCATGGTAGCCGGTGCCGCACGCATTCGGGTAACCTTCCAGGTTGATGCCGATGGCCTGCTTAGCGTGACTGCCCGTGAACAAAGTACAGGCATAGAGGCGGCAGTAACCGTTAAGCCTTCTTATGGCCTGTCTGACGATGAGATTTCCTCAATGTTGCAGGACAGTGTCGATAAATCTGATGAAGATGCCAAAATGCGCATGCATCGTGAACAGCAGGTTGAAGCCCGCCAATTGGTGGAATCCATTGAGGCAGCAATCAAGAAAGATGGAGATTTGCTGCAGGCCGATGAGCTTGCGCACATCCAGCGTTTGTTGGCCGAAACGGTAAAGCACTCAGAAAACGGTTCAACCGATGATATTCGTGATGCCGTGCAGACTTTGTCCCAGGCCACTGATGATTTTGCGGCCCGTCGCATGGATCGTAGCATCCGCCAGGCACTGTCAGGTAAAACCCTAGATCAAATAGCATAATTGGAATATAAATGCCAAAGATAACCATATTGCCACATGAAACACTGTGTCCGGAAGGCGCAGTGATTGAAAATGCTCCCGTCGGAGAGTCCATTTGCCGTGTCTTGTTGGACAACCATGTTGAAATTGAACATGCCTGTGAATTGTCATGTGCCTGTACGACTTGTCACGTTGTGGTCAAGGAAGGTTTTTCTTCTCTTGAAGATGCCACCGATGATGAAGAGGATTTGCTGGACCGGGCATGGGGCTTGAAATCCACCTCTCGTTTGTCTTGTCAGGCTAAAATTGCCGATAAAGATCTTGTTATCGAGATTCCAAAGTATACAATCAATCACGCCAAAGAGAATCACTAGATACCAGCAAGGAAGCAGTGTGAAAAGCATGAAATCAACGATTGGAATAATTGGAGGGGTCATGCTTTTTTTCATGTCTGGCCTTTCTTTGGCCAATAGTTATATTAAGGATAAACTGCACCAGCCGGTTCCTGGAGGAATTGCCGTCGTCAGTCTTGGCGAGCATAAGCAGCCTCCCAGCGTTCACTATCGTAACAAGCCAGTAATGGTGGTGGCCAATGGCAATACGGCCGAGTATCTGGCGATTGTCGGTATTCCGCTTAAAAGTAAATCGGGCCAGCACCAGCTTCAGCTTAAAACATCAACCCGTTCACAACAGGTGCCGTTTCAGGTTCAGCCAAAAAAATATAAAGAGCAGCATATCAAGCTGAAGTCCAATAAATATGTCACTCCCTCCGAAGAACATCTGGCCCGCATCAAGCGTGAATTGGCCGCTCAAACCAATGCTTACGCCCATTTCAGGCCGACCAATCCCAGTAATGTCATTCTTGATCGTCCGGTAGAAGGTGGTCGTTATTCCAGTCCGTTTGGGTTGCGCCGTTTTTTTAACGGACAAGAGCGCAATCCACATTCGGGGCTGGACATTGCCGTCCCAACCGGTACGCCGGTCAAAGCCCCGGCCGATGGGGTGGTGACTATTGTTGATGATTATTATTTCAATGGTAAAACGGTTTTTATTGACCACGGGCAGGGCATGGTCACCATGTACTGTCATTTATCCGCCATTGATGTTAAAAAAGGGCAAACTATTAAAAGAGGCGAGCTGCTTGGAAGGGTGGGCACGACAGGCCGCTCTACCGGTCCACATTTGCACTGGAACGTGAGTCTCAACGATACCCGGGTGGACCCGGCTATTTTTATTGGTGCTTTCCAGCCATAGGTGTCATTTCGGCATAACTTGAAATGCATGACACCTTTTTCTTTCTGAAAGTTTGATTTACATTCATTAATCAGGAAGCATTACTCATTTTTTGCTTGTCATTCATGATAAAAAATAAGATAATAATGAGAATAATTCGTATTTATGAATAAGTTTAATAATATCTCACAGCACATGGATTTACTGTAAGCATGTTGCCGATCTTCTTGTTGCACCTTGGTCTGATAAAGAAATCTTATGTGTTGTGATTAAGATTTTTATCACCGGTGAATACATGAAATCGTTTTTTCTTAAATCTTTTGTCTTGTTGGCAAGTACCTCTTTTTCATTGGCGCATGCCGCTGAAGTGGAAACCGCCCGTGGTGTTGTTAAGGTTCCTGATCAGGTTGAATCGCTGGCCGTATATGATATTGCCGCGCTGGATAGCTTGAAGGCTTTGGGTATACAGCCTAAAGGCGTCATCAGGGATGTGTATGTTGATTACCTGGCGGATATGTCTGAAAAGGCTAAAGTACATATTGGTACTATTAAAGACCCTGATCTTGAAGCCCTTAATGGCATGAAGCCTGATCTGATTGTGATTGGTGGTCGTATGGCACCCAATTATGAGGTGCTTTCCAAAGTAGGCCCAACGGTGGATATGACCCTGAATGGCAAGGAAGCTTTTAAGCAAGGTTTTGATCGTATCGTTACCTATGGAAAAATCTTCAACAAAGAAGCACAGGCCGCGACGTTAATTGCCAATCTTGAAAATGCCCTAAAGCAGACACAGGAAGCGGTAAAAGGCAAGGGAAAGGCCTTGATGATTATGGTTAATGGTCCAAAAATCGCCTCATTTGGTGCCGAGTCCCGGTTTGGTTATTTGTTTAACGAGATCGGGATTGAACCGGCTGATTTAAACAAGAATGATGCGACCCATGGTCAGCCTGTTTCTTTTGAGTTCATTCAAAAAATGAACCCTGACTGGATTATTGTCATGGATCGAACCTCTGCCATTAATGCCAAAGGTGAAAATGCCAAAGTGGTGTTGGACAACGCGTTGTTGAAGAACACAACCGCTTTTGACAAGAAACAGGTCATTTATCTGGATGCTTCTTCATACCTTTCCTCAGGTGGTTATCATCAGCTTATGGCTGAACTTGAATTGCTGACAAAGGCTTTCAAGGGTAGCGAATAAATTCCTGAATCTTCAGCATGAAATCAAAAATTCTTGTGCTTGCCACTATTTTTTTTCTGATGGTGGCCAGTTTGTTTGTTGGCGTCAGTGACGTTAGCCTGGGCTCATTATTTAGTGATCCGTTGGCGTTAAACGTTTTTTTTACCAGTCGTTTTCCCCGTACCCTGGCTCTTATTCTTACCGGGGCATCCATGTCTATTGCGGGTCTGATCATGCAAATGATCATGAAAAACCGGTTTGTTGAGCCGTCTATGGTGGGTACCACGCAAAGCGCAACACTTGGGCTGATTGCCGTTACTTTGCTCTACCCGGGAGCCTCGCTTATGCTCAAAATGCTGGTGTCCTGTATAACGGCCCTGATCGGTTTGTATGTGTTCATGCTTATAGCCCGACGCCTGCCACCCAGCGCGTACTTAATGCTGCCGCTGGTAGGCATTATTTATGGTGGTGTGATTGGGGCGGCCGCTACATTTATTGCCTTCGAAATGGATATGATGCAGTTTCTGGCTGCATGGATCAATGGTGATTTTTCCAGTGTGCTGGCTGGTCGTTATGAACTGCTGTGGCTAACCGGCATACTGGGAGTTACGGCTTATCTTTTTGCCAACCAGTTTACGATTGCCGGCCTGGGCAAGGAAATGAGCACCAATCTGGGCCTGAACTACGGCACTATAGTTACGATTGGCCTGGGTATCGTGGCCATTATTACAGCGATTGTGGTGGTGACGGTGGGGGCTATTCCTTTTATTGGTCTGGTGGTTCCCAATATCATCAGTCGCCTCATGGGTGATAATCTGCGGGTGACCTTGCCTTGGATTGCCGTGATGGGGGCAGGTCTTGTTCTGGCTTGTGATTTAATTGGACGGCTGGCCAATTATCCGTATGAAATTCCGGTGGGTACCATTATTGGTATTTTGGGGACCCTTGTTTTCCTTTACCTGCTCTTTGTAAAACCTGCCCATGCACGCTAAAAAACTACTATTAATGTCTTGTGGCCTGCTTGTGTCAATGGTCTTGTTCATGACGGTAAACAGTTCAGGCAACTGGGGTTTTGTGCTGCCTTTTCGCGGTGGCAAGCTGCTTGCCTTGTTGCTGGTTGCCTATGCCATTTCCATTTCCACGGTGTTGTTCCAGACACTCACTGCCAACCGGATATTGACGCCCTACATAATGGGATTTGATTCCCTGTATTTATTAATTCAAAGTGCGTTGGTGTTGCTGCTGGGCGGATTTGGCTACGCCATGCTCGACCCTTCGTTTAAATTTTCCATTGAAATCGGCATCATGCTGATTGCCTCCCTGCTGATCTTTTCTTCATTGCTGCTTAGCAATGCTACGGATTTGTATCGCATGATTCTGGTTGGTGTCATTCTTGGCGTGCTGTTTCGTAGTCTGGCCAGCTTTATCCAGCGGATTATTGATCCCGATGATTTTGCCGTGGTGCAAAATGCCAGCTTTGCCCAATTCAATGTGGTGAATACGACCTTGCTTCAGATCAGCCTGGTGCTTGTTGTGGGGGTCAGTATCGTGATCTGGCGCTTGCGGCACGTTCTGGATGTCATGGCATTGGGCCGTGAGCATGCCATCAATCTGGGTATTCCTTACCGTCGCTGCAATGTGCTCATTTTGTTCCTGATTGCCATTCTGGTGTCGGTTTCCACCGCCCTGGTTGGCCCAGTCAGTTTTTTTGGATTACTGGTATCGGGCATGACTTATGTGTTAATGAAAACGCATCGGCATGCGGTGTTGATACCAGCGGCGTTCCTGATGGGGGGGCTTTGCCTGGTATCAGGGCAAATGTTGTTTGAACATGTGTTGGGAATGAAAGCCGTGCTTAGTGTGGTGGTTGAATTCCTGGGCGGGATTGTATTCCTGGTCTTCCTCTTGAAAAGAAAAGCATTATGATCGTATTGGACCAAGTCAGTTATCAGGTGGGCAGTTTACCCATTCTTAAAAATATAAGCGCCACCATTGAAAAGGGTGGAATTACCGCTTTGGTTGGCCCTAATGGCGCTGGCAAATCCACTTTGCTGTCACTCATGGCGCGGCTAATACCCCTGAAACAGGGGCATGTCAGTTTTGATGGTATTGATTTATCCAAAACGCCAACTAGTGAGATTGCCAAAAAAATGGCTATTATGCGACAGGATAATAGTGTCACCAGTCGGATTACCGTGCGGGAATTGTTAATGTTTGGGCGTTTTCCCTATCATAAGGGGGCTCCCGCTCAGGAAGATCATGAGATAGTGGAAAAAACCCTGGAACAGTTTAGCCTGATGGAGCTGGCTTCACGTTTTGTGATTGATTTATCGGGTGGGCAACGGCAACGAGCATTGGTAGCTATGGTTTTTTGCCAGTCTACCGACTATCTGCTACTGGATGAACCTTTAAACAACCTGGATATGTTCCATGCCCGTAATTTGATGGGTTTGTTGCGCCAGATTGCGGATGAGTACAAGCGGACGATTATTATCGTATTGCACGACATCAACTATGCGTCGGCCTATGCGGATAACATCATGGGAATGAAGCAGGGCGAATTGGTGCTGCACGGAAAGCCGAATGATGTTATAACACCTCAAAACCTGCAGCGTTTGTTTGGTGTGGATGCCGAAATTGTACCGGTTCAGAATCATAAGCTGGTTATGCATTACGTATAAGTGTGCCGCAACCCAGATGAAGAAAACCGCGCCAATCGCTTTTTTAAATTCAATAATAGTGGAAAAATGTAATAAATGATGAAAATCTGGGTGGATGCCGATGCCTGTCCCGTTGTTATCAAACAAATTCTGTTTCGGGCAGCCAAGCGCTGGGAAATTCATACAACCCTGGTGGCCAACCAAATGTTAATGGTACCGCCTTCTGTTTTTATTCAGTCCCTTCAAGTGCCCAGAGGGTTTGATGTAGCAGATGCCTATATTGTTGAACAGGCACAGGCCGGCGACTTGGTGGTTACGGCCGATATCCCGCTGGCCGCCGAAGTTATTGATAAAAAAGCGATCGCCTTGAATCCGCGCGGTGAACTGTATTCACCAGAAAATATTCGGGAAAGGCTGGCTATTCGCGACATGATGGAAGAGTTGCGTAGCAGCGGCATTGAAACCGGTGGTCCTAAAGCCTTTAACCACGCCGACCAGAAAGCATTTGCCAATCAGCTGGATAAACTGCTGGCCCGTTATGTGGCGCAAAGAAAATGAATGGGTGGCATAAAAAAACCGACATCGTATAGTTGCCGATGCCGGTTTTTTAAATATCAATACCGCTTAAGCGGTGTTTTTTTTAATGCTAATCAGCCTTCTTTACGCAAATGCGGGAAGAGCAATACGTCGCGAATGCTGGGGCTGTCTGTGAGCAGCATAACCAGGCGGTCTATGCCAATACCGCAACCACCTGCCGGTGGCATGCCGTATTCCAGTGCGCGTATATAGTCGGCATCATAGAACATGGCTTCTTCATCACCGGCGTCTTTGGCCTCTACCTGGGCCAGGAAGCGGGCTGCCTGGTCTTCAGGGTCATTTAACTCAGAGAAGCCATTGGCAATTTCACGGCCGGTAATGAACAGTTCAAAGCGTTCGGTAATGCCAGGAACAGTGTCGGACGCGCGTGCCAAAGGTGAAACTTCAACCGGATAGTCAATGATGAAGGTTGGGTTCCACAGTTTGGCTTCGGCGGTTTCTTCAAACAGGGCCAGTTGCAGGGCACCAATGCCCGCCCGGGACATGACCGCATCATACGCATCTACACCGAATTTCTTCAGTTCGTTACGCAAAAACGCTTCATCGGCCAATTGTGCTTCTGTGTATTCGGGCGCATATTTGGTAATGGCTTCAACAATCGTAAGGCGGTCAAAGGGTTTGCTTAAATCAAGCTCGCGGCCCTGATGGGTCAGTACGGCACTGCCAGCTGCCTGGATGGCTACATCACGTAGCAGTTTTTCGGTAAAGTTCATGAGCCACTGGTAATTGGTGTAAGCGGCATAGAACTCCATCATGGTGAATTCTGGATTGTGGCGAGGACTGACCCCTTCGTTGCGGAAGTTGCGATTAATTTCAAAAACGCGTTCAAAGCCACCCACGACCAAGCGTTTCAGGTACAGTTCGGGGGCAATACGCAAGTACATTTCCATGTCCAGGGCATTGTGATGCGTCACAAAGGGTTTGGCCGCGGCGCCGCCTGGAATGGGGTGCAGCATGGGGGTTTCAACTTCAAGGAAGTCGGCGTTTAGCATGTATGAGCGAATGGCGTTAATGGCCTTGCTACGCGTTTTGAACGTGTTGCGCGTTTCTTCGGTCATGATCAGGTCTACATAGCGTTGGCGGTAACGCAGTTCCTGATCGGCAATGCCGTGGAATTTATCGGGTAAAGGACGCAGTGATTTGGCAAGCAGGCGAATGCTTTCTGCATGAATGGACAGCTCACCCTTGTTGGTTTTGAATACACGGCCTTCTACGGCAATAATGTCACCAATATCCCATTGCTTGAACTGGTTGTAGGTGTCTTCGCCTACCGAGTTTTTGTCCAGATAAATCTGAATACGGCCGCTGCTGTCCTGAATGGTGGCAAAGCTGGCCTTGCCCATGACACGCTTAAGCATCATGCGGCCGGCTACCTTGGCGGGTATTTTTTGCGGATCCAGGGTTTCTTTGTCCAGGGCATCGAACTGTTCGTGCAGTTTCAAGGCCTTGTGTTCGGGTTCAAAATCGTTAGGAAAGGCAATCCCTTCTTCACGGATTTTATCCAGCTTGACACGACGTTCGGCAATCAGGCGGTTTTCATCTTGTTCGGGAGCGATAGGGTTATGTTGTTCTGTCATGGTTGTGGTTTATGAATAGTGACGAATATCATCAATTTCGGTCTGGCCGAAATCATCACGATGTAAATAATTCAGGATTTTATGGGCGAGCTGTTCGGGATTTGACAGTTCGCCTTTGTCATGTAACTGGGTAAAACGGGCGCGATTGGGAAAATCGTTAAGATCCAGTTCGCGAATTTGTTTTTGCATGGTGGTGTCTATGACACCGGGCGCCAATGAGACTAATTTGGCATGGGGGGCTTCCTGTTTTGCCACGCGTGTGTACATGTCAAGGGCTGACTTGGTAGCGCAATAAACACCCCAGCCCGCGGTAGGAGAGCGGCCGGCACCAGAGGAAATATTAAGGATCCGGATATCGGCACCGGTAGGGCGGGTGGCCGTTAAAAAAGCCGAAGTTAGCACAATAACACTATTGACGTTTAAATTGAAGGCACGGGCTATGTCCTGGGCCTTGCTGTGGCCAAGACTGTTGTATTGACCAACAGGCCCAAGAGTGCCAGCGTTGTTGATCAGGATATATTGGGTGGCCGAAAGATCAAGCTGCGAAAAAATATCCCGGGAGGTCAGGTCAATTTGTGCCGGATCGGCAAGATCGGCTTCATAGTGGATATGATGGCAACCATGTTGCCGGGCAAGTTCATGCAATTGCCGGTTATCGGTTCGTGCCACAGTGATTAGCTGCTCGACCTGGGTGGCAAGCTGGCTGGCCAGCGCTGCCCCCAGACCTCTTGAAGAACCGGTAACGATGGCAATGGTTTTGCTCATTTAAATACCCTGTTTCAGACTTGCTTCAATAAACATGTCCAGATCGCCATCCAGTACTTTTTGGGTATTGGAAATCTCGACATTAGTGCGTAAGTCTTTAATGCGGCTTTGGTCTAGTACGTAAGAGCGGATTTGATGGCCCCAGCCCACTTCGGTTTTGGAGTCTTCCAGTTTTTGCTGTTCTGCCATGCGATTACGCATTTCAAGTTCATACAGCTTTGAGCGCAGCATGGACATGGCCTCGGCACGGTTACGGTGCTGTGAGCGGTCATTCTGGCACTGTACGACAATACCGGTGGGGGCGTGGGTAATACGCACGGCCGAGTCGGTTTTGTTGATGTGCTGGCCACCGGCACCGCTGGCACGGTAAGTATCTATGCGCAAATCAGCCGGGTTGATCTCAATTTCAATGGAATCGTCGATTTCAGGGTAAACGTAGACACTGGCAAAAGACGTGTGACGGCCATTGGAAGAGTCGAACGGGCTTTTGCGGACCAGACGGTGGACACCGCTTTCGGTGCGCAAAAAGCCAAAAGCGTAATCGCCTTCGATTTTGATGGTGGCGGACTTGATGCCTGCGACATCGCCATCGGAGATTTCAAGTACTTCGGTTTTGAAGTCTTTGTTTTCACAGTAACGCAGGTATTGGCGCAGCAGCATGGATGCCCAATCTTGGGCTTCGGTACCACCCGCGCCAGCCTGAATGTCCAGGAAGCAGTTCATGGGGTCGGCCGGGTTGGAGAACATGCGGCGGAACTCCAGGCCTTGCAGCACTTCGGCGTATTTTTTGGCGTCTTCTTCAATGGCCATCAGGGTGGCATCATCATCGTCCATGGCCGCAAGTTCGTACAGATCCATGGAATCCTTGATGTTTTGCTGTAACTCGCTTAACACCAGTACGATTTTTTCAAGACTTTTCTTTTCTTTGCCCAATTCCTGGGCGTGTTCGGGATTGTTCCAGATGTCTGGATTTTCTAGTTCCAGATTGACGACTTGCAGGCGTTCTGATTTTGCCTCGTAGTCAAAGATACCCCCGAAGGTCGGATTCGCGTTCGGCGTAATCCTCAAGGTTTGCTAAGATTTGATTCTGGCGCTCGGCTTCCATTATATTTCCTAAGATCAAATTTTATTTTTGCTAACCTTACATTTTAACGCATGACAACAAAAAAGCCCTGAAAAGGGCTTTGGGTATTGAAAAGATTTTATGGTCTGGTTGATTTATGACCAGATACATTGCCAAAGGCATCACCAACGGTATTGATAACATTGTCAATGGGGGCGCTGGGGCTTTGCATGTTTGTGCAACCTGCCATCAAAAAGGCAAATGCGAGCAAGCTTGTCAGCCAGGAAAGTTTTTTCATCATTTCAGGCACCCCGGGCATGTTTTACAAGCAGTTGTGCCGATACCACGCCATTCCATTGATTAGGCACCAGTTCATAAACCAGTTCGGCATATTCAGGTAAAGATTCCTGCTGGTTGAACCAGATGGCATCATACAGAACCTGGTTACGTTCAACTTTTAATTTAAGGTGTTTGTCTTTGAGCAGTCTTTGGTTGCGGATGCGGTATACATCCCTGAAAAGCGGGGCGGGAAAGCCGGCTCCCCAAACCTGGTTTTGCAGCAGCAAGGCGGTTTCAGCATTGGCATAAACGGGATCCAGTGAGCCGTCTGTTTCAAGCAGGGGTTCAAAGCTGCTGGTGCCGGTCATTTCCTGTACCGCTTCGTTAAAAGCGTTTGCAAACGCTTCAAAGTACGCGGTTTTAAGCGAAAGTCCAGCCGCCATGGCGTGTCCGCCAAATTTCAGGATCATGCCAGGATGACGTTTGGACACCAAATCAAGGGCATCACGCAGGTGCAGTTCGGGTATCGAGCGTCCTGATCCGCGTAATTCATCATTGTCGGCTGGGGCAAAGGCCAGGGTGGGTTTCCAGAATTTTTCTTTCAGGCGGGACGCCACAATACCAACCACCCCTTGGTGCCAGCTTTCATTAAAAACGCAAATGCTGGCCGATTGAGCGCTTTCAGGGGAAGCCAGCGTGGCCAGGGCTTGTTCGCTCATTTCATGTTCAATAGAGCGGCGTTGATGATTGATTTCATCCAGTTGCCGGGCCAAATGCAGGGCTTCTGTTTCGTCATCGGTAATTAAGCAGCGAATGCCCAGGCTCATGTCGGCCAGACGGCCAGCGGCATTGATGCGAGGACCAATTTTAAAGCCCAGGTCGGTTGCACTGGCCTCTTGGAAATTGCTGCCGGCAACCATGAACAGGGCTTTGATGCCTGGCTGCAGGTAGCCCTTACGGATTTTGTTAAGCCCTTGGGTAACCAGCAAGCGGTTATTGCTGTCTAACCGGACAACATCAGCCACGGTGCCCAAGGCCAACAGGTCGGCAAGGTTATCCAGCCTGGGTCCCCCCTTGGGTTCAAAGTGCCCGCGTTTGCGCATTTCCGCTCGCAGGGCCAGCATGACATAGAAAATGACCCCCACGCCCGCCAGGCTCTTGGACGGAAACGTGCAGCCGGGCTTGTTGGGATTGACGATACACAGGGCATCGGGCAGGGTGTCACCGGGCAAGTGATGGTCGGTGACAATGACGTCCATGCCTTCTTCGCGCGCCGCCTGCACGCCTTCAACACTGGCAATGCCGTTATCAACCGTAATCAGGATGTCAGGTTTGCCATTGGGGTGCTGGCAGGCCAGGCTAACCACTGCCGGCGATAAACCATAGCCGGTTTCAAAGCGGTTGGGTACCAAAAAATCAATATCGGCGCCCATCTGACGCAGGGCACGTACGCCTGTTGCGCAGGCTGTCGCGCCGTCACAGTCATAGTCGGCAATAATCAGGAGTTTTTTTCTTTGTTCTATCGCATCGGCCAGCAGGCTGGCCGCCTGGTTTACTTCGGAAAGCAGGGAAGGCGCCAGCATGTTTTGCCAATGCGGTTGCGTTTGGGCAGGATCATTAACGCCACGTGCGGCCCAAAGCCGGGCCAGTAGGGTATGAATGCCCGCGTTTTCCAATTGTTGCTGATAGCCGGGATTTTGCGCCCGGTCACTTATTTTTACTGACACCACCAGTCCTTCCATTTTTGATTGCGATTAAAGAGTTTACCCAACCAGGCAGGCATGTGGCCTGGAGTGATGACAACCAGTCGATCATAGCCGGTCAGAACGAGCCTGTCGTCCTTATTGGCAAGCAAAGGGCTGAAAACATCTTGCTCCAGTTTAGCCAGGATGGCCAGCCATTGGCCCCAATCCTGCTTGCGGTGTGACGTTTCAAGTTGCTGCAGGAGGCGTAGCGGCTTTGCGGCGGGTGCCGCCTGCAGTTGTGAAGGCGTGGCACCGCCAAAGACCCAGGCACCATTAATAAGAGGCCGGTTATTTTGTTGTCGTTCCTGGTTTACGGGGTGTTCATGCCATTCTACCTGGAGCGCATTGAGCAGTTTGCGTAACAGGCGGCTTTGTGCATCTTGTGGCCACCAGTTATTAAGATACCCGCTGGCAATAAGATTAGGGCTTAAAGAGGGTAAAACCATGTCCGGTGGTACTTCAATGTGCCAGCGGCACGTATCATGTTGCAGTAATTTGAAAGGGCTCTCGGAAAAAACAACCTGCGCACTTTCAAATAATGCTAAGCTTTCTGATTCCGATATGACCAGATCATCGGCAGTGAGTAAAGTGGCATTGGACGCGCCCAGCGCAATATGCGCCAGTTCCAGCAGCCAAACGGGTTGATCCCGGTTGTGCGAATGGGGGGAATAAAGCGGTCCAAGTCCGGCAGCATGATTTTGCTGCCCAACAGGCGTGAATTGGCGGTGCTCCAGTTGCCAGTATTCAAAAGGCGTACAGCCGGTTTCGTTGGGGTCGAGCAAATGCACGGTTCCCTTGCTGTTTTCCAGTTTTTGAAATAGGGTCGGTGCGGCTTTGGCCGCCTGCCTGGCCAGTTCAGAAGCAATCGATGAGTGGGGAAGTATCCCTGAAATAACAATATCCATGTTGGAATTGTAATCTTTGTGAATCATTTACGCTTGTGAAAATACCTTACGAATTATGGATTGGTTCCCGATATGCGGGATTGACAAGGGCAAAAGGGCGCGGAAAAAAGCGCGACCGCTTTGTTTCTTTCATTGCTGGCAGCTCAATGGCAGGCATTGCGCTGGGTGTGGCCGCACTTATTATTGTCATGTCAGTGATGAACGGATTCCAGGTTGATGTGCGCGATCGCATGTTGTCGGTGCTGCCACACATTCAACTGTTTAACCCGCAAGTTGATGCGGTAAGTGCCCTGGAAGACTGGCAAAACCTGGCCAGCGAGGCCGAAAAAAACCCTGAAGTCGTGGGCGCTTCCGCTTTTGTCGCCTCTTCAGGCATGCTGGCACGTGGCAATGTCCTGAAAGGGGTTGAGATTCGCGGATTGGATCCGGCCAATGAAGGCAAGGTATCTGAATTGCCGGATCAAATCATTCGTGGTTCCCTGGATTCGCTGCAGCCAGGCACGTTTAATATGGTGATTGGTCAAACACTGGCCAATCAGATGGGGGTTAATGTTGGTGATACCCTGCTGGTGATGTCTCCCCAGGGTTCCATCAACCCGGCAGGCTTTACGCCGCGCATGCGGCAATTCACCATTTCCGGCATTTTTTCTTCAGGCCATTATGAATACGATTCCAGCCTGGCTTTTATTGCAGCCCGCGATGGTGCCGTGCTGTTTCGCAACATGGGGCTGGCAGGGGTAAGGCTTAAAGTCAAGGACATGCTGGAAGCCCCGGAAGTGGCCAATCAATTAATGTTCAGCCTGCCCCAAGGTATTGTGGCCCGTGACTGGACGCAAGATAACCGGACCTGGTTTGCCGCCGTCAAGACAGAAAAAAGAATGATGTTCCTGATTCTGGCACTGATTATTGCAGTGGCTGCCTTTAACCTGCTGTCTTCGCTGGTGATGGCGGTCAAGGACAAGCAATCGGATATCGCGATCTTAAGAACACTGGGAGCCAGTCCGGCAGAAGTGGCCCGGATATTTCTGGTTCAGGGTTCTTTGATTGGTATTGTGGGCACTTTTATGGGCGTTTTTCTGGGTTGTCTAGTGGCCTACAATATTGATGTCATCATTCCGTTTATTGAAAACCTGTTCGGCATTCATTTTCTTGATCCCAGCATTTATTTTGTCAGCCAGTTGCCGTCTCATCCTGAAGTCAGCGATATTACCGCAGTGGGCCTGACATCCCTGGTGCTTTCCATACTGGCTACCCTGTATCCGAGCTGGAGAGCTTCCCGTTTGCAGCCTGCCGAGGTATTGCGCCATGACTAATGAAAAAAAATATGCCTTGCAGGCAAAGTCTATTGTTAAATATTACGAAGATGGCAATACCCGGCTGGATATCCTCAAAGGTATAGACCTGGATGTGGAACAGGGTGAAATGGTGGCCATTATTGGGGCTTCGGGTTCTGGTAAAAGCACCTTGTTGCATACCCTGGGCCTGCTCGATGAACCCACTTCCGGTGAAGTGTTGGTGAACGGAGCCCGCACAGCCGGGTTGTCTGAGAAACAACGTAGCCAGATTCGCAACCAGAGCCTGGGTTTTGTGTACCAGTTTCACCATTTGCTGCCAGAATTCAGCGCGCTTGATAATGTTGCCATGCCCTTGATTGTCAGAAGGATGGATCGTCGCATGGCGCGCAAAATGGCAGAACAGGTGTTGGCTAAAGTGGGTCTGGCTGAGCGGGTAACTCATAAACCCAGCCAGCTTTCCGGGGGTGAGCGCCAGCGGGTGGCCCTGGCCCGTGCCTTGGTGGCCAACCCGGTCTGTGTGCTGGCTGATGAGCCCACCGGCAACCTTGACAGGGAAACAGCCCAGAATATGTTTGCCCTGTTAAAATCGGTTAATAAGGAATTCAATACGGCTTTTGTGATTGTGACTCATGATCCTAAACTGGCTGAGCTCGCAGACCGCCAACTGGTCATGGAAAAAGGCCTGCTGGATAGCAAAACCGATGTGCCCGTTTAAACATTCATGTGTCTAACGCCTAATGCGGGGCGTGCATACAGGGGTTTATTGTTCAACCAGGGTGTAAACAGGTGTAGCCATGCTCATTGATACACATTGCCACTTGGATGCGGCCGAATTTGATCATGACCGCGATGAAGTGATTGCTGATGCCCAGGCGCAAGGGATCGGGATAATGGTGATTCCAGCCGTTGAGCAAAGCAATTTTGCTACGGTAAGAAACCTGGCGCACCGCATTGATGGGGGCTTTTATGCCTTGGGTATTCATCCCATGTATGTGCATAAAGCACAAGATAAAGACCTTGACTTGCTGGAACTGGAAATTGCCCGTTCCATGGATGACCCGTGCTTTGTCGGCGTGGGTGAAATCGGGCTGGATTTTTTTGTTACTGAAATTGCCAGTGGCATGCACCGTGAGCGGCAGGAGTATTTTTACTCGGCCCAGTTAAGTCTGGCCAAACAATTCAATTTGCCGGTTATTTTGCATGTGCGCAAATCACAGGACACACTGCTGAAGTATTTACGCCGGTTTTCTTTATCAGGCGGTATTGCCCATGCCTTTAATGGCAGTTTCCAGCAGGCCCAGGCATTTATTGATTTGGGCTTTGCCTTGGGTGTGGGCGGTGCCATGACCTATACCCGCTCTTTGCAAATACGCCGATTGGCCAGTGAGCTTGATCTTTCCAATCTGGTACTTGAAACCGACTCGCCGGATATCCCTCCGGCCTGGCTGCATGAACCCAACCGGCGCAACACGCCCGGTCAAATTGCCCGTATTGCCCAAGAGTTGGCCGCTTTAAGGCAGGAAAGCCTTGCGCACATCAGCCAAACCACGGCCAGTAATGCCCGGCGGGTTTTACCACGGATGATATTGTCCTGATAGCGGCTTTTTGTTGCGCCCCTTGAGTAGAATCTGCTTTTCAGCGCACAAAGAATGTCCATGTGGGTTTACTGGATTTGCCTGGCGGGAGCTTGCCTGGGCATAGCTGGTGTTCAATTATTGCCAGGCTTGCCTTCTCTAACCATCATCAGCTTGCTGGCAGGCTTAAGCCTGCTCGCCTGGCTGTATGTGTGGCCAAGGCCATTTCCGGTACTTAAAGCCATTCTTCTTGGCGTGTTGTGCTTCTTGCTGGGCATGGCTTATGCCACCCATAAGGCCCAGCTACGGCTGGCTGACAGCCTTGCTTCCATTCATGAAAACAAAACAAGCCGGGTTGTCTTGCGTGTTGTTGAAATTGCCCTGTATGGGCCAGACTATGTACAGTTCAAGGCCAAGGTGCTGGACAGCTTTTCCATTCAGGGAATTCCAGTGCATATACAGGTTCGCTGGCAGGCAGGTGCCTGGCCGGGTATTTACGGTAAGCCCAAAGATATCAAAGATAAACTGCCGCTTATCAGGCCAGGCCAGGTTTGGGAAATGTCCTTGAAACTTAAACGTGTGCATGGCGCCATGAACCCCAATGGGTTTGATTATGAAACCCATGCCTTTGCCAATAACATCAGGGCTTTGGGAGCGGTAAAAGGCCAGCCCAAACTGTTGGCCGATGAGCCGTTCGGCAGCTTTGCCGTAGCGGTTGAGCGATTGCGTGATCAGGTGCGTTCGGCCATGCTGCCTTACCTTAAAGATAAACGTTATGGTTCCGTAATGGTAGCGCTGGTTATGGGGGACCAGAATGGTATTGCCCAGGATGACTGGAAGCTGTTCAACCTGTCGGGGGTGACGCATCTGGTTTCCATCAGCGGGTCTCATATCACGATGCTGGCGGTGTTAGGTCATTTTCTGGTTTTGTGGTGCTGTAAAAGAATCAAGTTTAAAGGGAAGTTGTTGTCTGACCATCGCTCCACTCATGTGCTTGCCGCTTTTTTTGGTTTACTGGTTGCGTGGACTTATTGTTTGCTGGCCGGCTGGGGAGTGCCAGCGCAAAGAACATTGCTGATGCTGGCCATTGGTTATGGCCTGATCTTATTCCGTTTGCGTATACCCATTTTCTTTATTCTATTGCTAAGTTGTCTGGGTGTTTTGTTGCTGGATCCGTGGGCCATGCTGTCTAGCGGGTTTTGGCTGTCTTTCTCTGCAGTGGCCGTTTTAATCTGGCTGGGACGGCATCATGCGCAGCAGGGCGGTGTAAATAGGCAAGACAGGGGCAAAAAAATGCTGTCTGCCTTTGTGCTGGCGGCCAGGTTTCAATTAATGATTACACTGGCGTTGGCGCCGTTTTTAATTTTGCTTTTCAGCCAGTTTTCGCTGGTCTCGCCATTGGTAAATGCCTATGCCATTCCCTTGATTGGCTGGGTTATTACGCCGCTTTCATTGTTGTTTGCCTTGCTGGCCTTGTTAAACCTGCACACGCCTGCCACTCAGTGGCTGGGCAATCTTGCTCATGATATTTTGCAAGGGGTGCTTGATCTAACCCAGTGGTTTGCCCAGTTGCCGTGGGCCAGCATCTATATTGCAACTCCCGCTTTATGGGGGTTGTTACTTGCCATGGCTGGTGTTTTTATTGTGTGTCAGGCAAGGGGCTTGCCTTATAAAAACCTAGCCTGGTGTTTCATGGTGCCGGTTTTTTTGGGAAAAACAGATCGTCCTTTACCCGGTTACTGGAACCTTATTGCTTTAGATGTGGGGCAGGGAACAGCGGTGGTGGTGTTAACGCATAAGCATGCCGTACTGTTTGATGCCGGGCCCAGAACCAGCCATGCCAATGAAGCGGGTAGCCGGACAATCTTGCCGTACTTAAGATCGGCGGGCGTAAAGCGGCTTGATGCCATGGTGGTGTCTCATTCCGATGTGGATCATGCAGGTGGTTTTGCCACAGTAATTGCCGGCATCCATACGGGCATGGCGTATGCGTCCTTCGGGCTTGACCGGTTTCTGGCCGAAGAAGAAAAACGACTTGAACACGACTATATTTTGCTGAATCAGGATCTGGCCTATCTGCCTTGCGGGCATGGGCAGGCCTTTAGCTTTGACGGGGTCCGTTTTACTTTCCTGAATATCGGGCAAATGCCCTTGCCAAATGACAGCGGCAATGCGCAAAGTTGTGTGTTGCAGGTGCAGGGCAGTCAGCATAGCGCATTGTTAACCGGTGATATTCATGTTGAACAGGAAATCGGGCTGCTTCAACAGGGACTGAAAAAGGTCAATGTCGTGGTGGTGCCGCATCATGGGGCCAACACTTCTTCTTCGATATCGTTTGTTCAATCCCTGAAAGCCGATCATGCCATTGTCCAGAACGGTTATCTGAATCGTTACGGTCATCCACACAGGCAGGTGCAGCAGCACTGGGAAGACGCAGGCAGTGTTTTCTGGCGTACCGACAGGGATGGTGCCATAACCGTACGTTCTTCAATACAGGGCCTTAGCCTGCTTGCCGCGCGCAGCACAACAAAACGCTATTGGCATGCCCGCTAGCCTCGGCATATACTAGTGATAATCATTATCTGTGTCTCCTGGAGGAAAGTCATGCAATCACCACGTTTGAATTATGTCAATTGCGTCAGTACGGCAGGCGTGCATCGCATGGCTTATTGGGAATGGGGTGACCCTGACAATGACAGGGTGTTGGTGTGTGTGCATGGCCTAACCCGGACCGGACGTGACTTTGATGAGATGGCACTTGCCATGTCGGGTGAATATCGTGTGATTTGTCCTGATATTGTGGGCAGGGGAGCCTCTGATTTTTTGCTTAACCCATCCCTTTATGCCGTACCGCAGTATGTTTCAGATATTTTCACTCTGTTGGCACGCGTCAATGCCAAAACCCTGGATTGGATCGGGACTTCAATGGGCGGGCTAATTGGTATGGTGTTTGCCGGGCTGGTGCGCAAGGCGGATCTGTATATCGCCAATCAGGAGCCCCGTGATGAAAATATGCCGGGTAAAACCGGGCTGGCCCTGAATAGGCTGGTGCTAAATGATGTAGGGCCAAAAATAGAGCTCGCGGCTATTCGCCGCATTGGTGCCTATGTGGGTAATGGATTGGTATTTGAAAGTCTTGAAAGCGCGGTGGCGTATATGAAGATAAACGCGGCCTCTTTTGGTCCGCTTAATGACAGGCAATGGCTTGAGTTTACAAAAAGTGTGATTAAATTTAAGGACAATGCCTGGAAAAGTCATTACGATGTACGTATAGCCCAAACATTTAAAGAGCAGGAAAGTGAAGAAGCACTTGCTGCGGCAGAAGCTTATCTGTGGCGCTCATACAAAGCCATTGATTGCCCCATTTTAATATTGCGGGGTGAAAACTCCGATTTGTTAAGTCGTGAATCGGTTGCCCAAATGCTGGAACAGAATAAAAACAGCCAGATGGTGGAAATACCCGAGGTGGGTCATGCGCCTACCCTCATGCCCAACGAACAAATCCAGGCAGTGCGCAAGTTTTTGCTCTCTTGAAACATTTTTTGCCAGTAGGAAAGTACCATGGATAGCTTGGTCAGATTGAACGTAGACCTGCATTGTCACTCAACCGTCTCGGATGGTGTGTTAAGCCCCACCGAGGTGGCCACACGTGCGGCCGGCAATGGCGTGCAAGTCTGGAGCCTTACCGATCACGATGAGGTGGGAGGGCAACAAGAGGCTGCGCGAGTCGCCCGTGAACTGGGCATGACTTATATTCCGGGTATTGAAATATCCGTGACCTGGGCAGAGCGAACCTTGCATATTGTTGGCCTGGGCATAGATCCTGAAAACGAAGCAATGAATGCAGGGTTGAGACGTATCCGTGACGACCGCGAGCAGCGGGCACATGTTATGTCAGACAAGTTGGCGGAATTTGGTATTATGAATGCCTACGAGGGAGCCTTGAAATATGCCGATAACCCCAACTTGCTGAGTCGGACACACTTTGCCCGTTATATCGTAGAGACCGGGCATTGCAAGAGCATGCAAGAGGTTTTCGACAAATACCTGGCCGATGGCAAACCTGCTTACATAGCGGGGGATTGGGCAGGTCTTGAAGAGGCCATTAACTGGATCAATCATGCAGGCGGCATAGCCGTGATTGCCCATCCCGGGCGGTATAAATACTCCCGCAGCGAATTTGCCACCCTATATAAAACCTTCAAGTTAATGGGGGGCAGGGGGATTGAGGTGGTTACTGGTTCCCATACCGTTGACCAGTTTCACCAGTACGCCCATATTGCCCGTCAGTACGGTTTTCTGGCCTCTTGTGGTTCCGACTTTCACAGTCCCTCGGAAAGCAGTATGGATCTTGGTAAACTTCCCCCTTTGCCAAGTGGTCTTACACCTGTCTGGGAGGAATTAATTTAAATCATGAACAAGGCTTTTGTTAAAGAATCCGATCAGGAAGATGATGAGGATGGCGTTGATGGCCAGGCAGTTGCCTTGCCGGCTGGTACCAAAAATTATATAACCAAATATGGTTATGCCGCTTTGCGTGAAGAATTGGCTCACTTGGTTAATACCGAAAGGCCAGATGTTGTACAAATCGTTTCGTGGGCGGCGGCTAATGGTGACCGTTCTGAAAACGGTGATTACCTGTACGGTAAAAAAAGACTGCGCGAGATAGACCGCCGCATTCGTTTTCTGACTAAAAGGCTGGAAATTGCCGAGGTCGTGGATCCTTCCACCCAGCCCAACAAAGACCAGGTGTTTTTAGGTGCTACGGTTGTGTATGCCGACAAGGCGGGTGAAGAACACACGGTAACCATTGTTGGAGTTGATGAGGCAGAGCCATTGCAGGGGAAAATTAGCTGGATTTCCCCTGTTGCAAGGGCCCTGATCAAGGCCAGGGAAGGCGACACGGTTAGCTTGCGTACGCCTTCGGGTATGGACGAGCTGGAAATTCTTGAAGTTAATTACCCTGACGAGTAAGGCTGAAGGTTGCCGAGCTGTCCTGGGCCAGATGTTTGGCTAGATAGGGCAGGCTTTTTTCCAGGGCTGCATGCAAGGTATACGGTGGGTTGATAATAAACATGCCACTTCCGTGCAGCCCATAACCATCTGCGGCCGGTTTTTTAACGGCCAGTGACGCGTTTAGCCATTGGGTGTCGGGCAGTTTCTCAAGTTGCTTGATCATGTCATGCACTTCTTTGCGATTGACCAACGGGTACCAAACTGCATAACAGCCGGTTGCAAAACGTTTAAGACCATCTTTAATTGCCATTAAGGTGTGACGGTAATCGGCTTTGTCTTCATAGGAAGGGTCAATCAGGATAACGCCCCGTCTGGGTACGGGAGGCAGTTGTGATTTCAGGCCAGAAAAACCGTCCTTTTCAAAAATGGTTACCTGGCGTGCAATTTCCCTGCCTTGCTGTTCGATGTTGTCGCTAAGCACTTCAATCTCGGTGGGATGCAACTCAAACAAATGCAGGCGATCTTTAGGCCTCATTAATTCCAGCGAGATCCAGGGGGATCCGGGGTAGTAAACCAGATCCTGGCCATCGTTCAGGTTACGGATATGGTCAATATATATCTGCAGGTCTTGGGGCAAGTCGGTGTTGTCCCACAGCCGGGCAATGCCTTCTTTGAATTCCGCGGTTTTCTCTGCCCAGGCATCTTCCAGATCGTAAATACCGGCACCGGCGTGGGTGTCGATGATCCAGTAAGGCGTTTCCTTTTTGTTAAAGTAATGCAAAATATGCAATAAAACGGAATGCTTTAAAACATCAGCATGATTGCCTGCATGAAAGGCGTGGCGGTAACTGAACAAAATATATCCTTGTAATTAGTGCTGGCTATTAAGCCAAATCGGGGGTTACCCGAAGCAGTTCGTCGGTAAACAGGGCATCGCAACCCCAATGCAATAGTTGTTTGGCACGTTGATAGTCATTCACGGTCCAGGCACAAACCTTGTAGCCGGCCTGGTGAATGCGTTCTATTTTTTCCTGGTCCAGCAGGCTTTGTTTCAAGTTAATGGCGACACAATCCAGCTCTTCCAGAATCACGGTGAAATTATCAGGCAGGTCTTCGGTTAAAAAGGCACGCGGCAATTCGGGGGCGGCTTGTTTGGCAGCGGCCAGCGCCTCAAGCGAGAAAGAAGAGAGCAGGGGAGGCAGATGGGAATGAAGCCACCATTGTTTTGCTGCTTTGGCCACCAGAGTCCCGGTTTCGGTTTCACGGTTTGGACAGGGTTTGATTTCTATATTGCAGAAAATATTGTTTTCCTGGGTAAAACGTGCAACTGAAACAAATGTAGGGATTGGCTCGCCGGTATAAAAGGCTGAATGCCATCCGCCGAAATCCAGTTCAGACAGTTCCCTGAATGTTTTACTGGCTGCAAGTCCGATGCCGTTTGAGGTGCGATCTACCGTATCATCATGCATTAAGACAAGCATGTTGTCCTGGCTCAGCTTGACATCGAACTCAACCATGGAAAAGCCGTATTCATGACCGCAACGCATGGCGGCAAGGGTGTTTTCAGGGGCCAGGTAGCCACCGCCGCGATGGGCAATCAGGCGCGGATAGCGCCATTCGAAAGTGTTTTTTGCTGACATTGGAATGTATAGGTGGGTTTCAAGAGTAAGTTTATTGTTGTATTGTAGGAAGATATAAGCCGCTTTGAAAGTGACTTTTTATAAAATGGGGCTGAATTGTCTATTTTAAAAGTGAAAAAGACTAAAATGGGAAACCCCTTTTTCCAACCGCGACATTTATAATGTATATTCTGATTTTCGCAGTCTGAGTTGAGAGCTTAATGTTTGAATTTATCCGTACACACCAACGTATTGTATTGGCAGCGTTAATTATCTTGGTGGTTCCGTCATTTGTTTTTTTTGGCGTGGCCGATTACCAAAGCTTCGTTTCCAACGATGTAAAATTGGCAGCTGTTAAAGAAACCAATATTACCCAAGAGCAGTTTAACCAGTCCTGGCGCGCCCGTTTGGACCAAATGAGAATGGACGCCGGCGCGAATTTTGATGTTTCCAAAGTAGACACCCCGGCCAACCGGCAAGCCTGGCTGAATCAGCTTATCAATACTCAGGTGCTGCAGCAGGAAGTGATTGATGGCCACTTCAATGCCACCGACAACATGGTTCGCAATGCCATTGGCTCCAACCCCCAGTTTCATGAAAACGGGGTGTATTCTCCCCAGAAATACAGCGAGTTCCTTGGCAACAATGGCATCAGGGATATCGATTATGAAGCTTATGTCCGTCAGAATCTGGCGTATGCACATGTACTTGAGCCTATTGCGCAATCTGTTTCGCTGCCTGCAAAAACGCTTGAATTATTGCAATCGGCCATGGTTCAGGAGCGTGCCGTTCGCCTGAAGGAATTTGAGGTTTCCACGTACTTGCAAGATGTCACGGTTTCCGATGACGACATCAAGCAGTGGTACGATAAAAACAGCAAAACACTTGAAGTTCCCCGTTATGTCGATGCCCAGTACATTATTCTTAACCAGGATGCGGCATTAAAATCAGTGCCTGAAGTTTCAGACGCTGATATCGAATCCTATTACAAATCCAACATTGGCAAGTACACTAAACAAGAACGCCGTGTTGTTAATCATATTCAAATCATGGTGCCTGCCGGTGCCGATGCAGTTGCTCAGGAAGAAGTCCTGAAAAAAGCTCAGGATGTGGCCGCACAGGCCAAGGCAGACCCTGCGAAATTTTCTGCTTTGGTAAAACAGTATTCAGATGATGCAGGTACTAAAAACCTGGATGGCAGCCTGGGTCTGCTGGCCAGGGGTGATATTCCTGTTCTTGATGAGGCCATTTTCTCTTTAACTGAGCCCGGTGTGACCGATCCAGTTAAAGTGGGCAACTCTTATCACATTATTCAAGTTGCCAGTATCGATGAAGGTGCTGTCCAACCGCTGTCTGCCATCAAGAGTCAGGTATTGGAAGAAATCCGTTTGCAGCTGGCCTCGGAAAAATTTGCTGATTTGGCGACAGGCCTGACCCAGCAGGTTAATGATGATCGCTCATCGTTGCAAGGCGTTGCCGACAATCTTCAGCTTGAACTGAAAACAGTAAATGGTATTGCGCGTGACCAGCTTCTGGCTGCCGGGCAAGTGGGTGAGAATGCCGCTTCTGTCAGCCCTGATGCCAAATACTTCGAGGCGCCAAGGGTGCGTGAAGTCCTGTTTTCGGATGAGGTTTTAAAACAGAAACTTAATTCTGGCGTGATAGAAATTTCTCCCTCTGAGCTGCTGGTGGTTCGTGTTGTGCAGGAAGTACCTGCGGCAATCCCTGCGCTAGAGTCTGTCAAAACCGAGGTTGAAAGCAAGGTAAGGAATGAAAAAGCCCTTGAGCAGGCTAAACTGGTAGGTGGGCAAGAGCTTAAAATGTTACAGGAAAATGGTCAGTCCGCGTCTGCCGGCTTCGGTCCTGAAACAATGATCAGCCGTTTAATGACCAACCAATTGCCTGAAGCAATGCTTAATACCATTATGACTGCACCGACTGATAAATTGCCTTCCTATGTCGGCACTGCTACGCCAAATGGCTTTGTGATTGCCCAGGTTGACAAGGTTTCGGAAGGTAATCCTGAAATGAAAATGCTTTTTACACAGTTCTTGCAACCAGGCCTGGAATCGGGTGTTGCCATTGAAATCGCCCAGGGTGTAACCAATATCTTGCGTGCAAACCATAAGGTTCAGGTGTTTCCCGAAGCCGAAAAAGTGATTTTGGGCGAATAAACCAGGCGAGGGGCTTTTATAAAAGCGTAAACCCAATACCCGTGCTGTAATGAATAAACCCCATAAAGCTGGATGCAGTTCCGGTTTTATGGGGGTTTTTTTATGGTAGTAATCAAGCCTGTAAAGATTACGTTGTATACCTGAATAGGGATGATTGCTTAAGTAGTTAGGTTCAGTGAATCGCTTGCTGCAAGACAGTCCAGACATTTTCTGCCATGGTTTTTTGTGCGGCTTCATTGGGATGGATGCCATCGTCCTGAAACATGTTTTTATCCAGCGCAAAATGTTCAAACAAGAAAGGCACCAGCAGGGCATTTTGTTCCTGTGCCACCTGGGCAAACATTTCCTTGAATTGTTGTGTATAAACAGGTCCAAAGTTGGGCGGAATTTGCATGCCAACAATGATCACCTTTGCCTGCGCCTGCTTGCTTAATTCGCTCATTTTTTCCAGATTTTTTTTGGAAACCTCCAGTGACAGGCCGCGCAATGCGTCATTGGAACCCAACTCCACAATCACCACAGACGGCGTGTGCTGTGCCAGCAAGGCAGGAAGGCGGCTAAGACCGCCACTGGTCGTATCGCCGCTTATGCTGGCATTGATGACGTCATAATTGTCATCATCACCAAGAAAATCGGATTTAATTATTTCCACCCAACCTTTGCCCCTTTCAATGCCATATTCTGCTGATAAACTGTCTCCTATAACCAGTATCGTTTTGTTGCTGCTGTTTTGTGCATTTGCCATTTGAAAAGCAGCGGTACACATGAATAGCGCCAGACATAATTTGAGTAGTTGATTTATGAAAAACATATTTGCCCTGGAAGTTAATGGTCTGAATAAAATAGTGGAAGATGCCAATGGCCAGCTTCGTATTTTAGAGGATATTTCCTTTTCGCTTGAAAAAGGTAAGACATTGGCCATTACCGGAAGTTCAGGTTCTGGAAAGTCAACCCTGCTGGGTATTTTGGCTGGCCTTGATGTGCCCAGCCAGGGTAGTGTGCTCTTAATGGGGCAGGACCTGTTTTCACTTAATGAAGACCAGCGGGCCCAGTTGCGGGCGTATCATGTGGGATTTGTCTTCCAGTCGTTTCAGCTGCTGCCTAACTTAACGGCGCTGGAAAATGTGATGCTGCCTTTGGAGTTGCAAGGCAAACGTGCAAAAGATGCCGCCTGGGCCATGTTAGAGCGTGTAGGTCTTGCCGGGCGCTCTCACCATTACCCAAAAACATTATCTGGCGGAGAGCGTCAGCGTGTGGCCTTGGCGCGGGCATTTGTGGTTGAGCCGGCCATATTATTTGCCGATGAACCCACCGGAAGCCTTGATGCAACAACGGGGGCGAATATTATGGACTTGATGTTTGCATTGCATCATGAAAAAAGAACCACCCTGGTTCTGGTTACTCATGATACGCTTCTTGCCAGTCGCTGCCAGCAGCAGCTTGTGTTACAGGCGGGCAAGGTACAGACCTTAACCCTTAACCCTTAACCCTTAACCCTTAACCCTTACAATCCTGGTTACCTGGGGCACATGCCGCATTAACCTGATCACTTTGGCCAAATGTTTACGGTCATCTACCTGGATGGTAATTTGTATTGTTGCGGTTTCAAGTGCTTCTTCGTTCATGGACATTTGAATAATGTTGGAATCGGCAGTTGCAATTTGGGCAGCAATGCGACCCAAGACCCCTTTTTCGCTCTTGATGGTAATTTCAAGACGCGTAGGCAAGTGCTTGGCGGTTTCCTTATCCCAGCTAACCGAAGAGACCCAGCGTTCAGGTTCGCGGGTGCGCTGCCGAAGAGCGGCTGGACAGTCTTCTGTGTGAACCACCAAGCCATGGCCTGGGCGGATGCAGGCAATGAGCGAGTCACCGGGAATTGGATAACAGCAATTGGAAAGTTGCGCGGCTTGTCCTTCGTTGCCCTGAATAAAAATGGTGCCCGTTTTAGCTACGGACATTTCATCAATAACTGCGGCACTGGTTGCCAAAATCTCATTGTCTATAATGAACCGGCGTGCAACAACGGCGGCCAGGCGACGACCCAAGCCGATATCGGCCAGAATCTCATCAGCCGAGTTAGCCCCGGTGCTTTTGGCCAGCTTTTCCCATTGCGGATCATCTTTCGGCGGCATTGGGATATTCAGCTCTTGCAGGGCGTGCAAAAGCTGCTTTTCACCAAATTGAATGGACTCGCTGTATTTAACCGTTTTAAGGAAATGACGGATTTCAGAACGAGCTTTACCGGTACGTACATAGTTAAGCCACTGGGCACTGGGTACGGAGGCCGGAGAGGTGATGATTTCGATTCGGTCACCACTGCTTAATTCTGTTTTGAGCGGAACAAATTCACCATTGATTTTGGCAGAAACGGCATGGTTGCCGATATCGGTATGAATAAGGTATGCAAAATCAATGGGCGTTGCGCCACGTGGCAAAGAAATGATTTTGCCTTTGGGGGTAAGCACATAAACCGCATCAGGGAACAGGTCTACCTTGACGTGTTCAAGGAACTCGCCCGAATCACCGGTTTGGCTTTGGATATCCAGCAACGATTGCAGCCAGCGATGGGTTTGTTTTTGCAGGTCGTTTAGCGAGATATCATCATTTTTGTACATCCAGTGAGAGGCCACGCCTTTTTCGGCAATGTGGTCCATATCACGGGTGCGAATCTGGAACTCGATGGGGGTGCCATAAGGACCCACCAGAGTGGTGTGCAAAGACTGATAGCCGTTAAGCTTTGGAATGGCAATATAGTCTTTGAATTTGCCGGGTACCGGCCGATACAGCTGATGAATTACTCCTAATGCCAAATAACATTCGGGCAGGGTGTGAACAATAATTCGGAAGCCGTAGATATCGAGTACATCGGAAAAGGATTTTTTTTGTTCGCGCATTTTTTTATAAATGCTGAACAGGGATTTCTCACGACCGGAAATTTCGGCTTCGATACCTTGAGCCGGCATGGCGGTGGTGATGTTATCGGTAATTTTGGTAAGCACTTCGCGACGATTGCCGCGGGCTGCCATGACAGCCTTGTGCAGGACGGAATAACGGTTGGGTGAGCTGGCTTCAAAACACAGGTCTTGCAGTTCGCGAACCAGAGAATTAAGACCCAGCCGATGCGCGATAGGAGTATAAATTTCCAGGGTTTCGTTGGCGACCCTTCGGCGTTTGGCCGGGTCTACCGCGTCCAGGGTACGCATATTGTGCAGGCGATCGGCCAGCTTGATTAAAATAACGCGGACGTCTTTTGCCATGGCCAACAGCATTTTACGGAAGCTTTCCGCCTGCTGCTCTGCCTTGGTGGCAAAATTAAGTTTTTCAAGTTTGGTAAGGCCATCAACCAGATTGGCCACGTCGGGGTTGAATTTTTCAGCCAGCTCTGACTTGAGAACGCCCTGGTCTTCGATGACATCGTGCAACAGGGCAGCCATCAGGGCGTTGACGTCAAGCTTCCACCCGGCACATATTTCGGTAACCGCAATGGGGTGGGTAATGTAGGGGGCACCACTGGAACGAAATTGGCCCAAATGGGCCTGGTCTGCAAAGCGGTAAGCTTCGCGGACTTTTTCAATATCTTTGTTGTCCATGTAGCTGGACAGCATGTCGGTAAGCGTGGCCAATGAAGCAATAGTGGGATCATTGGCCGGTATAGCTTTGCCTGTAACAGCCTGCGCTGATTCAACCGGCTTTGAGGAATCTTTCTGTTTTCTTTTAAAGGGAGACCCGGCACGCAACGCATGCAAAATCGTGGATGATGCGCCTTTAATCCCTTTAAAAGTCATAGTGTATTAATCCTTGCCGATTATTGATTCAGGTAGGTACTTTACGCAACATTTCAAGGCCGGTTACACCGCTTGCAACTTCACGCAATGCAAGGACAGTGGGTTTGTCTTTGTTGCTTTCAAGGCGGGGCTCATGACCCTGTGCCAGTTCGCGTGCACGGTAAGTGGCCGCCAGCGTCAGGCTAAAGCGGTTTGGAATTTGTTTTAAACAGTCTTCAACGGTAATTCGTGCCATTTGATAACCTGAAAAATATTGGAAAAAATGATAGTGGGCCTACTGGGAAGAAGCATTTGAAATGCCCAGATCGGCGAATAGCTTTTCGTGTCTTGCTGCTTGTGCTGTATAGCGCAAACGAGCCGTAGCAATAATTTGCTTCAGCTCATGAAGTGCGACTTCGAAATCATTGTTAATAATAACATATTCACACTCTGGAGCGTGCGCAATTTCGCCCCCGGCTGCTAATAGGCGGCGGGCGATCACGTCTGGTTTGTCTTGTCCGCGACGGGTTAGCCTGATCCGTAGCTCTTCAATGGAAGGTGGCAAAATAAAGATATCGGTCACATCGGCAAACTGCTGTCTTACCTGACGGGCGCCTTGCCAATCAATTTCCAGCAAAACATCTTTGCCTGCAGCAACGGCTTGCTTAATGAAAGTTTTGGGCGTGCCATAGTAATTGCCATGTACCTCTGCCCATTCCAGTAAATCATTGTTTTCTTTCAGAGCCTGGAATTCTTCCAGGCTAATGAAATGGTATTCACGCCCGTTTTCCTCGCCCGGCCTGGGTGGACGGGTAGTGCAGGAAACAGAGAGTTCAATATCAGTATCATTTTTCAGCAGGGCATTGACCAGACTGGATTTTCCGGCACCGCTGGGAGCGACAATCATAAATACATTACCGGGATATTTCTTCATGCTGACGAGTCCATTTTTTTACAAGTAGCAAGGATAACAAAAAATTAAGCACAATTTACAATAAACAGCAAAAAAGTCCGCGCTAAACATCAGCAAGTGGTGCCATCAAGCCCCATTCTTGGTAGCATTGCTAGGTAAAACGTAATGGAGAATATAACAATGAACATTTCAAACCATAAAGTGGCGGTTGTAACAGGGGCTGGCTCGGGTATTGGCAGGGCGGTAGCGCTGGAATTGTTAAGTGCGGGTTACCGGGTGGTGTTGGCAGGAAGACGGCAGGAAGTCCTGGAGCAAACACGTACCGCTGCCGGACTGGATGCGGTAAGGGCTTTGGTAGTCCCCACCGACGTGACTAAAGAAAACGAAGTAAAAGCCTTGTTTGAACAAACCCAGCGCGAATATGGCCGGGTGGATGTGTTATTCAATAACGCCGGCAAAAGCGGTACGGCGGTACCCATTGACGAGTTTTCTACCCAGGAATGGCGTGACATTGTGGATGTGAACCTGACAGGCATGTTCCTGTGCGCCCAGGCCGCTTTTCATGTGATGCGACATCAAAGTCCCCAAGGAGGGCGTATTATTAATAACGGTTCTATCTCGGCCACGGCACCACGCCCCATGTCTATCGCTTATACAGCCACCAAACATGCCGTTACCGGCCTGACCAAAACCATTTCCCTGGATGGCCGTGCCTACAATATTGCTTGCGGCCAGATTGATATAGGCAATGCTGGTACCGATATGACTGAAAGAATGAAAAAAGGCATTTTGCAGGCCAATGGTGAAATCATGGCTGAACCGATTATGGATGTGGCCCATGTGGCACAAACCGTACGGACCATGGCCGATTTCCCGTTGGAAACCAACGTGCAGTTTGTGACGATCATGGCAACCAAGATGCCGTTTGTGGGGCGGGGTTAAGGTAGCTGCTAAATATAGATGAATGAAATCTCTCAGTGAATGATAGTGTAAGGTAGTTGTACTATCCAATACTGGTCAAATAAACAGTATTCGTGTTAATATTTTTATGTCGGTCAAAAAATATCTTTGATTTGTTGCATACTGATAAGATATGTAGTTGATGAGTTTTATGATTTTTTGACATTAATGTTGCGTGAAATTGTGCTATGTCAACAGTATAAATAATAGGTTAGGTATTGGCTTAAAAGGATAGGTGTCTATGCCAGAATTGTCGGTTTTTATTTTTTTTCAAGACAGGTTTGTCGTACGCGATTACTGCAAAATTTTAACAAATAAGAAAGTTAAATAAAAACCGATTTAAGGCAGGTGTTTTTTAGTAAAAAAATCAACATTTTTTTGTGCGTTGAAATTATAACGAAACAATAAATTGGTTGCTTGTAAAACAATCACAGAAATATTTTTAAAGTTAAATGTTTGGGATTTTAGTAGTTAATAATGCAAAGTGAAATAAACGTATTACAAAAGGCTGAGGAGTTGCTTGAGCCTTTAGTGTTACCGCATGTACCTGAGGGTACTCAAACAAAAGCGGTTGTTGATCAATGGGTGCATGCCCTGGCTGCGGATAATGATTTTTATTGCAACCCTTTACTGAGTGATCGCACAGAGCTTAAATCTTCTGTATTGTCATTATTGAAAAAAAATAAATTGTACAAAAATCGGAATCAGTTTTTTGATGAGGTTTTTGGGTCTTTAAGGCTTAAACCAGTTAAGAGTGCATCATTCCGATTTATAGATTTGTTCGCGGGAATTGGTGGTGTCAGATTGGGAGCACAGGCTAACGGTGGAGTGTGTGTTTTTTCATCTGATTTTGATACTTTTGCCCAAGATACGTATTCATTAAATCATGGTGAACATCCTTTTGGGGATATTACAAAGATACAACAGGATTTTATACCTGATCATGATTTGTTATTAGCTGGATTTCCTTGCCAGCCCTTTAGTTATTCAGGTCGTTGCGAAGGATTTGAGGACAAAACTAGAGGGACATTGTTTTTTGATGTATTAAGAATTTTAGAAAGCAAAAAACCAAAATTTGCTCTTTTAGAAAATGTGAAGGGATTTAAGTCACATGATAAAGGTAATACAATGTTTATTGCTTTAAAAGCATTGGATGAGGCAGGGTATGAAACTTTTTGGACTGTGTTGAATAGTTATGATTATGGTGTTCCTCAGTACAGGGAACGGTGGTATTGTGTGGCTATTAGAAAAGATTTAGGGATAAAAGAATTTTCGTTTCCTAATAATAATGATAAAACAACAGTCTTAAGGAGTATTGTAGACTTGGATGAAAATGATCCAAGCTTGTCGCTTACTGATTTTGAAATGCGAAGAATTAAATATCATTTTGAAAATTATCATGAAACTGAGAGGGTGAAACACGATAATTCAATGTATGAGCCTCACACAAAAAAAGGGCGTCATGGTGTCTATTCTTTTCTTAAGAGTGATGGTTCCTTAAGATTTCACGTGGGTGATTTCGCTAAAACACAGATTCAAGAAGCATTTTATGCGTGTTTAGATACATATGCTCCTACCATTATTGCTAACAGAGTCCCCAAAGTTTGGGATTTAAAGCGAAAGTTATCAGTTAAGGAATCGTTAAGGCTTCAAGGATTTCCAGAGGAATTTGAATTTAGAGTGTCAAAGGCGCAAGCATATAAACAGTTAGGTAATTCTGTTACTGTTAGTGTTATTAAAGCCATAATTGAAAAAATAAAAGAAACGAAAGGAATTTAATCGATGGGTTATTTGTCTTTGCCAAAATTGCTTGAGGCAAGAAACCATATCTCAAATAATGTTAGTAAACCAGAAACATTTCTTGGATTGGTCTTGTTTTTATTTTGCGTTGTTGAAAGTAAAAAAAATGGTTTTTCTTTGAAAGCAGATATGAAGCTTTTCTCAGAATTGGCTGATGATGCTTTTTATTTGGCAGAGAATAAAAACCAAAGTAATGAAAATAAAAAATATTGGTTTTGTTTGCTAACAAAAGATTGGTTGGAGCAAGCAAGGAGATTTTTTTTAAAAGATAAAAAAATTTCTTTAAAATGTATTTTGCATTCTTTGTTTTGGCGTAAAAATTATGATGATATTCTTTATCTTTTAAATAAAAATATTCCTGAATATATTTTAAATGGGTTGTTTTTAAATGATTTAAGTAAAGATGATTTTACTGAAATAACACCGATAAATCATGAGCAAATTCTGTCTGAATTTGCAGAAATCAAAGACGGTTTAACAATCAAGTTTGATGGTTCTTTTGTTAAGAAAAGAGCAGGTGATTTAAGTGCTGCTCCATTCTCACAGACATTGTACTCAAGTCTTGAAATAAAAAAAATAATATCAATTTTTGAATTTGATCCTGTCGATAAATTTAATCTATCTCCAGAGGTTGATTTAGCATATCGCATTATTAAAAAAACAGATAAATTAATTATCTCTAAACCTTTTCTTCTTTTGGCAGGTATTTCCGGTACAGGTAAAACACGTTTTGTACGTGATCAGGCCGTAGCAATAGGTTCATTAAATGAGAATTATTGTTTGACTCCTGTACGGCCAGACTGGCATGAACCGAGTGATTTGTTGGGTTATGTTTCACGTTTAAATGGTGATGCGGAGTATATTGCGACAGATGTTTTACAGTTTATGGCCAAAGCTTGGCGAGCTATTTTGGACTCAGGCTTGGAAATTGAAGAGCGAAGTTCTGGTAAGCATGGTGACTGCCTTGCCGTAACAGGTCTAGAAGATGCGTTGGCTAATGTGATGCCTTATTGGCTTTGCTTAGATGAGATGAATCTGGCACCTGTGGAACAGTATTTCTCTGATTATTTGTCTATTATTGAAACCAGAGAGTGGATCTGTGAGGGTGATTCTTTCTCTTATTTGTGCGATCCTTTGTTAAAAGCCGCAACAATTCAACAAGTGGAAGACAGGAGTAAATTACGTGATGCCCTTGGCTTTAATGAAAGTAAATATGACAAGGCTTGGGAACTGTTTTGTCAATACGGTTTAGGTATTCCCTTTAATCTGATTGTGGCAGGTACGGTAAACATGGATGAAACTACACACGGTTTTTCACGTAAAGTGATTGACCGCGCGTTGAGTTTTGATTTTGGTGAATTTTTCCCTAACAATTTTGAAGAATTTTTTGAACCAAAAATTCAAAACAAGATTCTTTCTTATCCTGTTTTGTCGCATGCAAATCATAAAAACTTATCTGGCACTTTCGATACGGATGGGCATAAATCCATTGCGTTTTTAAATGCGATTAATAAGATACTTGATGGTACACCATTTAAACTGGCTTACCGGGCGTTGAATGAACTGTTACTGGCTGTTATTTATCATAATCCGCAAGATCAACTTGAGCTTTGTGCGGTCTGGGATGATTTCTTAATGTGCAAGGTATTGCCACGTATTGAAGGTGACTCAGATAAATTGGGTGGAGAGGCTTTTAGTGATGATGTTTCCATTTTGGATAATCTAATTACTTATTTAAAAGGTAAGTTTGACGATATTTGGGAAAAATCAAATGGTGATGCTGGTGCGAGACCTGATTTATACCGAGAAAAAGCAGATGGTTCAGATGAAGTGATCCGTATTCCCTGTCGTAGCAAGATAAAACTTGAATGGATGAAAAAGCGTTTGGAAAATTCAGGCTTTACCAGTTTCTGGCCATAATTGTTGTCTTGCCAAGAGGAAGATGGATGCAGGAATTCTTGAATTTGCAAACTGAACAGTTTGAATTTACTGTTTGCTGTAATGATATTGATAAACGCAAACAAGCTTACTTGAAGACGCTTTTCAAACGTGGCCAAATAGCTTGCTCCAGTTTGGATTTAGGTGAGCAACAGCAACTTGATCTTGCTGCCAGCACCCTTTCGGCAGACGGTTTTGGTAGAAAATTTGTTATTAGGTTTTCACCTGATCTTTTTATTGAAGAGCCGGTTCGTTTAAAAGGTCTTCATATTCTATGTACTGAAGGTCAAAAACAAAAGCTTATTTTGGATGAGCCTTTGTTTTTTGAAAATATGCAGTATCAGTTTGAGTGGGTTTTTTTTAATAATGTTGAAAGTGCCCGTTTGACTCACCGGAGTGAGTTGTTAAACGAAGGGTTTGGTTTCAGGGCAGCAAACTCAAGCAAAGGTTCGAAATTTGCCAGGTTTATTGGTATTGTCAATACAGGCAATGATGTTGGTTGGATGAGTTTGCCGCTGGAGTATGTGGTAGATGGGCAAATTAAGAAGGTTAATATTTCCTTTGAGGTTTTACCAACCAAGATGGATTTATACCAGGATTTGCCAGCCATGTATCGAGCTATTGATAATGTATTTCCACTTTGGCGTTTTAGCCTGGTAGGGAAAACCGGACAAGATACTTCAAAAAGCACGCATCGTGGTAATTTTCCGCTTATGTGGCTGGCAAATTTTGCACAACTAAGGAGTCGTTTCGAACAGGGATTAAAAATTATTGCCCAGGCTCCACATAGCCGTTTGTTAACCCATGAAAGGCATGTTCGGGCGGATAGGCTGAAAGGGCGATTGCCTTATAAATTGGGTGTCAAGGTTAAAGAAGATTTGGCTAATGGCCAATATGACAGGCGTTACAGGGTTGGAAAGAAAAAACTTGATGTAGATACGCCTGAGAACCGTTTTATTAAAAAAGTGGTTTTGGGTTGTAAGAATAACTTAGCTAGATTTGAGCGTAATATTCAAAAACACAACAAAAAAACAGATGGAACGCAGCGAGTTTCCGATGCTTTTCTTGCTGAGTTGGGCCAATGGCAACAACCTTTAAAAAAAATGCTTGGGCAAGGTTTTTTTAAAGAGGTTGGTGATTTTTCGGGATTGAATAGTGAATCATTGGTTTTGCAGCAAAAAACAGGGTATAGCGCAGTATATAAAGTTTGGAATGAATTAAAGTTTTATTTAGATGCTTTTGCCAGCCAGAATGAAATTTCAATGAAATCCGTTGCTGAAATTTATGAAATCTGGTGTTTTCTGACAATCAAGCAAATTTTGGAAGAACACTTGGGCTTTAAAGTGGTTCATTCAAAAAAACAGTCTTTAAAGCTTAATACTCTTTTTGAGTATCGATTAAAAGATGATTTTGCCGGTGCTTTTGAGTTTTTGCGCATTGATGGTGTAAAGGCAAGGTTAGTGCATGAACCTATATTTACCAAAACCAGTGATAATATTCGTAGTTTTGTAGTCAATCAAGAACCGGATATTGTTTTAGAGGTTACTTTTCCGCAACCGACTAAAAAAAGCTTTGTATGGTTATTTGATGCGAAGTACCGCATTAAGACCGAGCAAGGTTTATCTGATAAAAATGATGTTAGTAAATGTGATTTTGTGCCAGATGATGCAATTAACCAGATGCACCGTTATCGAGATGCATTGATTCGTATTTCCAAAGATCAAAAGAGCCGTCCTGTGTTTGGTGCTTTTGCGCTTTATCCTGGCTATTTTGATCAGGTAAAAAATAATAATCCTTATCAAGAGGCTATAAACCAAATTGGCATTGGCGCGTTTGCTTTACTGCCAAGCATGACAGGAAGCAGTGAAGGGTACGCGTGGCTTTTGGGGTTTTTGAAAGAGCAGATTGGGGGTGATCCCGTCTCGGAAGGGGATTATGACCTAGAGGCTTTGTCTGACCAGTTATATATGCAGGAAGCTGCCAGAATACCTTATTCTGGCATGCAGCAGTCACTTTATCCGGACTTGATTATGACAGCAGCATTGGGCGGGGATGAAGGTAGAGCAAAAGAGTATTTTGAGGCTTTTGAAAATGGTACTGCTAAATGGTTTCACCTTCCTGAGAAGACGTTCTTGAGTGAATATAAACGACATATTGTTAATGAAATTTTGTATTTGGCATTAGCCGATATACCTGAAACAAATCCCGGTTTTAAAAAAATTAGCAAACTTTGGCCTGTAAAAAAAGTGGGTCTTCTTCCTCGCTCAGAAATTAATATGGATCAAGCGGGAAAGCTGGAGTCCAAAGATGAATTGTATTATTTGTTCGAGTTAGGTAAACCGTTATATTTAAAGTCTCATGTTGATGGAATTAAAAATAGTCCGTATCGTGCTACGATGAAATTGACAACATTGGGCAAATTGGAAAAGGCTCGGATATTTAGTGAGCTTGAAACGGTTTATCCTGAGGCTGTGGTTGGTTAACTTTGATTTATTTTGCTTTCTTGGAGAGAGAGGAATGAAAAAGAAACTTGAAATCTTAGTCAGGCAAAGTGCAGGCAGGAATTTATTGGTTTTTTATGTGCTGTAAAAATTAAAAGAGCGTTTTATTGATGGCCTAAGAAATGGAAGTTTTCAAGCAGAAGATGTCAGTTCTTGAGGAGTAGATAGATTCAGAGGATCATGAGCATATTAGGCTCAAAGTAGATAAAATAGCGGCCAATTATGAGGGGGTAAATAATTCTGTGTAACCGTCTGGGTTATACATAATCGTTGATGCGATCTTCCAACTCAACAATAATGCGATTTAACGCAAGCTTCCAGTTACGGATTGGCATGGTAATAAAAATTTCACAGACTTTTAAAATGGAAAACCAGAAGGTACCGTAAATTGTATTTATTGTTCATTTTTCCCCTTGATTACTATATTTGTATTGATTGTGCGTAACCAGTTATCAAGGCGGTTAACGGTTTCCTCAGCTCCGATTTTTTCACGGCCACGGATGGCACATTCCCAAACGGTTGCAAGTTTCCAGCCTAGTTCAATCAATTGTGACTGGACAAGAATATCCCTTTTTTTGTTTTTTTCAATTTTTGATTGCCAGAAATCTATGTTTGATGCGGGTAAACGGAATATATGGCAATCATGGCCATGCCAGAAGCATCCATGGATAAATATCAGGGCCTTGTAACGGGGTAAAACAATATCAGGCTTGCCGGGAAGGTCTTTGACATGAAGCCGGTAACGGAATCCGCGGGCAAACAGGGCTTTCCTTATTTGAATTTCGATTTTTGTGTTTTTGCCACGAATACCGGACATTAACCGACTTCGACTGGCTTTGTCCATAATATCTGTCATGTTGGGCCATGCATGACCTTGCCCGAAATTAATTCTGGCTTGATTTATAAAAAACCAAGCCATCAGTATTGATGCTTATACAGGGTTAAAGGCCAAAAATATTGATATGGTTGAAATCATGACATTTATATCATGGTTTCAGGCATTAATCCAAACTAATATTCGCTTTCTGAATCAGTCCCTTATAAGTCGTTTCTTTCTGATCCAGGCGTTGTCCCAATTCGTTTAATGGCCAGGTCAGCGGGTCAAAAGCGAAAGAATCAAAGCGTTTGATTACTTCAGGATTAGACAGCACCGTGGCCACATCAGCCTGGATTTTGTCACGTACGTCTTCTGGAATGCCTTTGGGGGCCAGCAGCGACACAATGGAATTGACATCCAGTTCGGCTGGGCCACCGGCTTCAGCAACGGTAGGTACATTAGGGAACAGCGGGTGGCGTTTAGGGGCGGCAATGGCCAGGTAACGCAGTTTGCCGCTGTCATAGACGGGGCGTGTTGAAGGGATGGTGCCATAGGCCCAGTCTACTTCGCTGTTGGCAACGGCGGTATACAGCTGGCTGACTTCCTTGTAGGGAATATGCAGCATTTTTGTGCCGGTAAGTGAATCTATCCACTCGCCACCCAGATGGCCGGGGCTACCCACAAACCATGAACCGTAGGTGACGCTGTCGGGTTTGGTTTTGGCAGCGTCAATAAGGTCTGTCATATTTTTCCAGGGGGATTTGTCGCTAACGGCAATCATGAAAGGCGTGTAAAACAAAGGGGCTACCAGTTCAAACTTTTCGCGCGGGTAGTAGTTGCGCGATTTGTACAGGTGCGGCAGGGCAGAAACGTGCTCACTGTCCAGTTGCAGTAAAGAATAACCATCGGCAGGACGCTTGCTAACGGCTTCCAGCGCAATGAAGCCACCACCACCGGGACGGTTTTCTACAATCACCGGTTGCTCCCAGATTTTGCCCAGCTCCTGGCTCAGTATGCGCAAGACGACATCTGGGCCACTACCTACCGAAAAGGCACTGTACAGGGTAACCGTTTTTTGTGGAAAGTCGGTGTTGGCCTGGGCGGTATTGCCAAGACAGGCTAAAGATAACGCAGCGGTAATGAACGTGGTTTTCTTGAAAAATAACATGGGGTCTCCTGATGCCAAAATTTATAAATACATGTATTTAAAGTGGGTTTTTGTAATGTGGCGACGTGTTTCTTTTTTTTATGGGCCGCTTTATAACAATATAGGGTTGCTTGGGCGGTTATCTTGATAGGGAATATGTCTGCCTGCTGTTTTAAGCTAATTTTTATAAAACACTATTATGGATGAATGGCGATACAATTTGAAATGAAATTTAATTGTCTGCCATAACAAAAAGTATATGACTGAAAAGAATGGGTTTGCTATTTACGGCAATTCCATGCAAATCAGGTTTGCACAAGCAGTGCTCACAAGTGCAGGCTTTGGGTTGGGAAATTTGAATTTTTTTAGTATTTGTATGGTTGCTTGCCTCAATCCAGCGACTGGCCAAATCAAACAAGCCAGTCGCCAGTATGTAGCAGCCCTTAATGATCTATTCAATATTTTGCGACTGCTCGCGAAGCTGCTCTATATACAGTTTCAGGTTAATCACGGCCTGGGTAATTTCCAAAGAGCTTGACTTGGAGCCCAGGGTGTTCACTTCACGGTTCATTTCCTGAAATAAAAAATCCAGCCGCTTGCCGGTGCTTTGTTTGCTGTTGGTTTTGCCATCCAGCAACAATTGCAGTTCTTTGATATGGGAACGCAGGCGGGTGATTTCTTCTTCCACATCAATGCGTAATGAAAATAGGGCGGATTCGCTGGCGATGCGGGCTGACAGCTCTTCTCCGCTTAGATGTTGCAAGCCATTGGGGCAGGCCGCCTCCAGGGTTTCCTGCAGTTTTGTGGCCAGTTTCGTGCGGTACTCGGCATGAACCTCGGGCAGAAGGGTTTCAACCTTGTCAACAATTTCTGTCATGGCCGTGGCGTAGGTGCGCATGGCACTGGCAAGGCGTTCGCCTTCGCGATTGCGGGCGGTAATAAATTCCTCAATGGCCAGCCGTGCGGTTTCCAGACACTGTTTGTGCCACTCGGTGTTGGAGTCGGGTTTGGCTTTCTGGCTTGGCCAGCTTACCAGATCAGATAGTTTGGGAGCTTCGGTTTCGGGAATAACGGCACGTACGTCTGCCAGCAGGGTGGCAATGGCTTGAAGTAAGGCAGGATCTACTGAAAGCGTACCTGCGTCCTGGTTTTTAATAAACGAAACCCGGGCTTCCAGTTTGCCACGGTTGATTTTGCCGGTTAGCAGTTCACGCAGGCCGTTTTCGGTTTGCCGCAATTCATCGGGAATGCGAAAATTCAAATCCAGATAACGGCTGTTAACACTTTTAAGTTCTACGGTAATGGTACCCAGTTCCGATTCGGTTTGGGCGCTGCCAAAAGCAGTCATGCTTTGAATCATAAATATTTCCAAAGTATATGTTGGTAAATGCTGTTGCTGTGGTATGTTAATCCACATCGGACAATAAGGAAACGCCCATTTTTCAATGTCCTCATACTACAATGTTACCAACGTAAATTACATAGGTGAAAGCATGCCAGGCAATGATCTGACCATAGACTTCAAACGACCTTCAGATAGGGAACCCAATGGCTTGCGAAACGTGCAGGTTGAGCGTTCTTATACGCCCTATGCAGAAGGATCTGTATTAATCAAAATGGGTAATACGCATGTGTTGTGTAATGCCAGTGTTCTGGACAAGGTTCCGCCTTTTTTGAAAGGGCAGGGAAAAGGTTGGGTAACGGCCGAATACGGTATGTTGCCCAGGTCTACCCATACCCGCAGTGACCGCGAGGCGGCACGAGGCAAGCAAAGTGGCCGCACCCAGGAAATCCAGCGTCTTATTGGCCGCAGCCTGCGTGCCATTATTGATCTTGAAAAATTGGGTGAGCGCACCATTCACCTTGATTGCGATGTGATTCAGGCAGATGGTGGCACTCGTTGTGCCAGTATAACCGGTGCCTGGATTGCCCTGGCAGATGCTATTTCACATCTGCTTAAAACCGGACAAATTCTGGAGAATCCGCTTAAAGACCGTGTTGCTGCTATTTCCGTAGGCATGTACCAGGGCTATCCGGTCCTGGATCTTGATTACGAAGAAGACTCCAACTGTGATGCCGACATGAACGTGGTCATGACGGGTAGCGGCCAGTTTGTCGAGGTTCAGGGTACTGCAGAAGGGCATGCTTTTAGCCGCCAAGAGCTGGATAGCCTGCTAATGCTGGCCGAGAAGGGAATTGCCGGTTTGTTGCGCGTTCAGCAAGATGCATGGCCGGTTTAATCATTATCAAGTCAACAACAATCAGGAAGTAATGTGGTGAGTTTCAAGGGAAAAGTGGTACTGGCCTCCAATAACCAGGGCAAGTTGAAAGAGTTCAAGGCTTTGTTTGCACCATTGGGGATAGAGCTGATTCCTCAAGGAGAGCTGGGTGTACCCGAGGCCGAAGAGCCTTTTGACACGTTTGTGGAAAATGCCCTGGCCAAGGCACGGCATGCCAGCAAGTATACCGGCCTGCCTGCTATTGCCGATGATTCCGGTTTAACGGTAACGGCTTTGGCGGGTGCGCCGGGTGTGTTGTCCGCCCGTTATGCCACGTTGTTTGGTGAAGAAAAGTCTGACCAGAACAATAACTTGCGTTTGCTGAAAGAGCTGTCCAATAAAAGTGATCGTTCTGCCGCTTATATTGCCTTGCTGGTTTTTGTGCGTTCAGATACTGATCCTTGCCCCATTATTGCCCAAGGGGTCTGGAAAGGCCAAATTGCCACGCAGGCAGCCGGCAATCATGGTTTTGGCTATGACCCTTACTTTTATCTACCAGAATTGGGTTGCACGGCAGCCGAGTTGGCTCCTGAAGTAAAGAACCGTCAAAGTCACCGGGCAATTGCCCTGAAAAAACTGCTTGCCGAGTTGCAGGCCAATTAAACCATCATGAAAGAAATTATTCCTGTTTTTCCAGAGCTTTCCCGTAGCAAAAAACAGGTGGGTGGGATGGTCAATCGGGCTATTTCATTTACCCAGGGGCTGCCGCCACTGTCTTTGTACATTCATGTACCCTGGTGCGTGAAGAGGTGTCCGTATTGTGATTTTAATTCCCATGCGCAAAAGGGCGAGTTACCCGAAGAACAGTATCTAAATGCCCTGGCGGCCGATCTTGAACAAACCTTGCCCCTTATCTGGGGTCGGCAAATTCATACGGTGTTTATTGGTGGGGGCACACCCAGCCTGCTTTCCGCTCAAGCGGTAGAGCGCATGATGGCCATGTTGCGCAATTATTTAAATATCTGGCCCGATACCGAAATAACCCTGGAAGCCAATCCCGGCACAGCCGAGGCCTTGCGTTTTAAACAATATGCCCAAGCCGGTATTAACCGCATTTCACTGGGTATACAAAGTTTTGATGATACGGCCTTGGGCATATTGGGGCGTATTCATGACAGCCGCCAGGCCATTGAAGCGATTGAAATGGCCCAAAAGGCAGTTAGCCGTGTCAATCTTGACCTGATGTATGCCTTACCCGGACAAACGCTGGAATCCTGTCAAAAAGACATTAAGACAGCCTTGTCTTTTGGTACGGAGCACCTGTCTTTATACCACCTAACCATGGAGCCCAACACCGTTTTTGCCAAGTATCCGCCTTCAGGCTTGCCCGATGACGATACCAGTGCCGCCTTGCAGGACATGCTCATAGAACTTACTGCTTTGCGAGGGTTGGAGCAGTACGAGGTTTCGGCCTATGCGCGACCCGGCGCAAGGGCAAGGCATAATGTGAATTACTGGGAGTTTGGTGATTACATTGGCATTGGCCCTGGTGCGCATGGCAAGCTTAGTTTTCATGATCGTATTGTGCGAACCGCAAAAGTACGTAACCCCGAATCCTGGATGGAAAAGGCTGTGTTACGGAATGGCTCTCATTTGGCCGAAGAACGCGAACTGGAGAGCAGTGAATTGCCATTTGAGTTCATGCTTAATGCGCTTCGCCTGAAAGAGGGTGTGCCCGTATCCTGTTATGAAGAGCGCACCAGCCTGTCTTTGGCTGGGATTAGCCGGCAACTGGAAACGGCGCTTAAAAAGGGCCTGCTGGATGCCGATCCCATGCGTATCAAGGCTTCACCGCTTGGTTGGCGGTTTCTGAATGACTTGCAGGGCCTGTTTCTTTAATGCACCTTTATGGCGCATTTTGTTTTATTCGCACCAATAAGGTGCAAAATAATTCTGTTTTGCTGCATCAATATGCTGCGATAATAACGACAATGACCGATTATCGTGCAAAAATAATTGGCACGATAATTGCTTAACTAATATTGAATGGCCTGAATGGCTTGCTATTACGCTTTCCCTGGAGAAAACATGACAACCCCACAAGATATCCTGAAGTTAATGAGTGAACGTGAAGTCACTTTTGTTGATTTCCGTTTTACTGATACGCTTGGTAAAGAACATCACATGACTGTTCCTTCCAAAATGGTTGATGAAGACAAGTTTGAGTCTGGTCAGGCCTTTGATGGTTCTTCTATTGCCGGTTGGAAAGGAATTGAAGCATCCGATATGCTGCTGATTCCCGATGCCAATACGGCCCGTCTTGATCCATTCCGTGAAGAGCCCACCCTGATTCTGACTTGTGATGTGGTTGAACCTTCCGATCTCAAGGGATATGACCGTGATCCTCGCTCTTTGGCCAAACGCGCCGAGGCCTACCTGAAAGCCAGTGGTCTTGGGGATACCGCTTATTTTGGCCCAGAGCCCGAGTTCTTCGTGTTTGACGGTATTACCTGGTCTGATGATATGTCCGGTTGTTCATACAAGATCAAGTCTGATGAGGCCTACTGGTCTCGCAGTGAAGAATCCGAGCAGGGTAACCATGGTCATCGTCCTCGCGTCAAAGGCGGTTATGTGCCTGTTTCACCGGTAGACTCTTTTGCCGACATGCGTTCTGAAATGTGTGTCTTGCTAGAGCAGCAAGGCGTACCGGTGGAAATCCACCATCATGAAGTAGCCGGTGCCGGACAGCTTGAAATTGGTACCAGATTCAGCACTCTGGTAGAGCGTGCCGACTGGAACCAGATCATGAAATACACCATTCATAACGTTGCTCACGTCTACGGTAAAACAGCCACTTTCATGCCCAAACCGGTAGTGGGTGATAACGGTTCTGGCATGCATGTTCACCAGTCTATCTGGAAAGATGGTCAAAACCTGTTTGCCGGTAACGGTTATGCAGGCTTGTCTGAGTTTGCCCTGTACTATATTGGCGGTATCATCAAGCATGCACGTGCCCTGAATGCGATTACCAATCCGGGTACCAACTCATACAAACGCCTGGTTCCCCATTACGAGGCACCGGTAAAACTGGCTTATTCTGCACGTAACCGTTCTGCTTCCATTCGTATTCCTTATGTGGGCAATCCCAAGGCACGCCGTGTAGAGGCTCGTTTCCCCGATCCGCTGGCTAACCCGTACCTGGCGTTTTCTGCCCTGATGATGGCAGGTCTGGACGGTGTGCAGAACAAGATCCACCCTGGCGATCCTGCCGATAAAAACCTGTACGATTTGCCCCCTGAAGAGGATAAAAAAATTCCAACCGTGGCCGCTTCACTGGAAGAGGCTCTGGCAGCCCTGGATGCAGACCGCGAGTTCCTGACGCGGGGCGGTGTATTCAGCAATGAAATGCTGGATGCCTATCTGGAATTGAAAATGCAGGAAGTGACCCGCTTGCGTATGACCACGCACCCGGTTGAGTATGATTTGTATTATTCGCTGTAAGTCAACGATAGCGAACAGGCCATGACAGGAGAAATTAATGCGCATAAACGGCTCTTCTCCTGTCACACTTCAGGATTGCAAGGCACTTGACCTGCTGGCCACAACTGTTTGCATGCTAGACCAGGATGGCATGATTCGGTGGGTGAATAATGCAGGTCAAAGTCTGCTCAAGCGTTCTAGCCGGTCTTTAGAAGGCATGGCTGCCAAAAACCTGTTTGAGGATGATCATGCGTTTGAACATGCCTTTGAGGCTATTCTGCATGGGGAATTCAGTTCATTCGGGTTGATGGGAAGTCTTATCCAAAACCAGGGACAGGAAAAGTTGCTGGTGAGTGCTACTTTGCAGCGACTTGAGCAGCAGGCCTGGAGCGTGATTCTTGAAATACGGGAAATTGAACAACACACGCTGGCCGAGCGCAATCAGCGCTTGATTAAAGAGCTTGAAATTCATCAGGAAACCTTTCGCAATTTGGGCCACGAAGTTAAAAACCCGCTGGGTGGATTGAGAGGGGCTGCGCAATTGCTTGAGATGGAGTTGTCTGACCCTGCCTTACAGGAATACACACGGGTCATTATTGCCGAGGCGGATCGTCTGCAGGAACTGGTTGATAGGCTCATCCGGCCGGGGCAAAGCAACCTTAGCTTATCCCTTATTAATATTCATGAGGTTTGTGAGCGTGTGCACGCCTTGCTTAAAGCAGAGTATCGCGAGCAGATAACTATTGTGCGTGATTACGATGCGTCAGTACCCGACATGAATGCGGATATGGCCAAGTTGCTTCAGGCCTATCTTAATATTGGCAGAAATGCCGCACAGTCACTGTTGTCAGGCAGCCTTAAAAACAAACCCTGCATTACGCTAAGAACCCGCGTCCTTAACAGGCATTTGTTGCTGAACAGAATGCATCGTCTGGTTGTGGTGGTGTCTGTGATAGACAATGGCGCTGGCGTGCCAGAAGCATTGCATGATCGCGTTTTTCATCCATTGGTAACTGGTCGGCCAGATGGAACGGGACTTGGGCTAAGCCTGGCACAAGAGTATGTTCGTCAGCATGGCGGGCTCATTGAGTTTGATTCGGTGCCGGGCAGAACAGAATTCAGGATATTGCTACCATTGGACGCCACATGAAAAAAATTTGGATCATTGATGACGACCAGGCCATTCGTTGGGTATTGGACAAGGCTTTGCAAAAAGCAGGCATGCAGCCCCGTTGCTTTGAGCGGGTTGACGATTTGTGGCAAGCTTTGCAAGCTGAACGCCCCGATGTACTGGTGACTGATATCCGGATGCCTGATATCTCGGGTCTTGAGTTGCTGCGGCAGGTCAAGCAGAAGTATCCTGATCTTAACGTGATTGTCATGACCGCGTTTACCGATCTGGACAGCACAGTGAGTGCTTTTCAGGAAGGAGCTTTTGATTATTTGGTTAAGCCTTTTGATATTAATGAGGCCTTGGCACTCATCGCAAGGGCTGTCGAACAGGCAGGCCAGAACACGGCCAGTGCCGATGCAACTGCTTCAATGGTTGACAATGACTCTGTCGACAAGATGATGAGCAAGTCGTCTTCACGTGCGATGCAGGATATTTTTCGTGCCATTGGCAGGCTGGCGCCATCCAAAGTGACGGTACTGATTACCGGTGAATCAGGAACTGGCAAAGAGCTGATCGCGCGGGCCCTGCATAAGCATGGGGTTCGTGCACATAAACCCTTTGTAGCGCTGAATGCCGCCGCAATACCCAAGGATTTGCTAGAAGCAGAGTTGTTTGGTCATGAGCGGGGCGCTTTTACCGGTGCCAGTCATTTGCGCAGGGGGCGTTTTGAAGAGGCCAATGGGGGCACCCTGTTTTTAGATGAAATTGGAGATATGCCTTTGGATTTGCAAACCCGTTTGTTACGGGTATTGGCCGAGGGCAGTTTTTACCGGATTGGTGGTACCCAGCCTGTTAATGTGGATGTACGTATCATTGCCGCGACCCATCAGCCATTGGAAACCAGGGTGGCGCAAGGCAGTTTCCGCGAAGACCTGTTTCATCGTCTTAACGTTATTCGATTGCGGGTTCCGCCTTTACGGGAACGAAAAGAAGATATTCCCCGGCTGGTCAGGCATTTTCTTCAGCTTTCTGCCGATGGGTTGGGGGTTCCAAGCAAACGCCTGAGCCCGGAAGCCATGCAGGTGTTGCAGGATTTTGATTTTCCAGGCAATGTCAGGCAACTGGAAAATTTCTGTCACTGGCTAACGGTCATGTCGCCAGCCAATGTTATTGGAAAACCGGATTTGCCCCCTGAATTGTTAAGCAGCCTGAAATCTGAGCATTTATCTGGACACTTGCTGCTCGGAGATAGCGCAAGTCATGCAAATTTTCTTCCCTCTAGGGAAATGGTACAGCCGTTTAATAAGACATTCTGTAATGATGGTAACGCTGAATCCATGCAGTTGGCCGATAATGCAGGCTCTATGGATCCATCAATGTCCAAGCCGACCAATGAAAGCTGGTTGCCACTTTTGGAAAAAGAAGTGCTTAGACAGCTGGCGTTAGGCACTTCGGGCATTATGGATAACTTAACGGCCGAGTTTGAGAAGGCTGTTTTGTCCACCACACTTGGCTATTGCAAAGGACATCGTACCGAAGCGGCCAATCGTTTGGGAATAGGCCGTAATACGGTTACCCGAAAATTGAAATTATTGGGCTTTGATGACGAGTAAACGTATTGCCTAATGCTTAATGCCTAAAGGCTTAACGCATGAAAGCCTGTTCACGCAAGGTAGAAAGGCTATCCCGGCGAATGAAGTCACTGACTTCTTTGCTATTCGGGTTATGCATGATCTCGTTGGGAGTAGACCATTGAAGCAGTTTTCCATGGCTCATGATGCCGATTTTATCGGCAATCGCAAAGGCTTCGGCCTGGTTATGGGTAACCAGTATGGCACTAAGCTTGTTTTCTTTAAGAATTTCCCGTACTTCAAAGGCCAGTCTTTCACGGCTGTCGGTGTCCAGGTTTGAGAATGGCTCATCAAGCAAGAGGATTTTGGGAGAAGGAGCAATTGCGCGGGCCAGCGCAACCCGCTGCTGCTGCCCGCCAGAGAGCTCGTGTGGATAACGTTTGCGGGTATCGGCCAGATTAATCAGGCTAAGCATTTCTGCGGTGCGGCTTTTAATGAAAGCCTTGTCTTTGTTTTTCAGGCCAAAAGCAATGTTTTGTTCAATGGTTAGATGCGGAAATAACGCATAGTCCTGAAACATCATGCCAATATGGCGGTTTTCCGGCTCTACCATTTTGTCGGGGGCGGACAGCACCATATTGGCCAGTTTTATTTCGCCCGCATAAACCGGCTCAAAGCCGGCGATAGATCTTAAAACTGTTGTTTTTCCGCAGCCAGAAGGTCCTAGCAAACAACCAATCTCACCTTCTTGCAGGGAAAGGGAAAAATTTTCAACAACGACCTTTAGCTGTTTTTGTTGTGGGTAGGCCAGTTTGATCTTATCCAGTACGAGAAGCTGATTCATAGGTTTAATAGTTGGATTTTGTTTGTGATTTGGCCAGTATGATAACTGGTAATAGCCCTGCCAGAACGATGATGAGCGCGGCAATAGCACCTTCTTCATAAGTGCCTCGGGCAGCCTCGGCATAAAGCCATGTAGACAGGGTTTCAAAATTCAGGGGGCGCAGCAATAAGGTGGCAGAAAGTTCTTTCATGGCATCTACAAAGATAAGCAGGGATGCGGCACCAATGGCTGGCTTAAGCAGGGGAAGGTGAATTTTGAAAAAGGTTTGCCGTGAAGTTTTTCCCAAAATGCGGGAGGCATTTTCCAGGGAAGGGGGAATGCGTGATAGACCTGCTTCTATGCCGCCAACTGAAATAGCCAGAAAGCGGATGACATAGGCAATGATAATGCCACTCATGCTGCCCATGATATAAAGCTGGGGCGGCAGCTGAAACAAAAATGACAGGCTGTCTGAAATGAAGGTGTCTATTAATGCGTAGGGCGTAAGCAGGCCAATGGCCAGCACTGTGCCGGGGATGGCATAACCCAGACTGCTGGCGCGCACAATGAATTTGCCCATGGTAAAGCGGGGATTTCGCACTACCCAGGCAATTAACAGGCCGCAAATAACGGTAATAAGGGTAGCCACGGCTGCAACAGTAATAGTGTTAAAGGTGCCCCTGACAAGGTCATCGGAAACCGTACCCACCGCTTCCAGGCGTTTTATGCTTTCAGCAACCAGATAGACGGCTGGAATAATGAAGCCGCAAATGACTGGAAACCAGCCTAAAGCCATAGCGATGAGTGCCTGTATGCCACGTAGTTTTTGTGGCTGAATGGGGTGCATGCGTTGTGTGTTTGCGTAGCGTTGGTGGCGTCGTCCATGACGCTCCAGCCAGATTAATGTGGTAACTACAATCAACATGAAAATGGCAATTTGCGCGGCTCCGGCAAGATTGGAGCGCGATATCCACGTTGTGTAAACGGAAACGGTCAGGGTTTGTATTCCCAGGAACTCGGAAGCGCCGATATCATTCAGGGTTTCAAGCAGCGCCAGGCTGATGCCCACGGCAATGGCGGGGCGAGCCATTGGAATAACCACCCGGAAAAATGCTTCGCGACGGGTGCAACCCAGCGTTCTGGCTGCTTCTATCAGGTTGGCTGCCTGTGTCATAAACATGACACGCGTACTTAAATAGACATAGGGGTACAGTACAAAACCAAGCAAAACAATGGCTCCACCCATAGAGCGGATGTCTGGCAGGCGAAACTGGCGTGGCGAGGTGTAGCCAAGCAAGTCGCGAATAACAGACTGTATGGGTCCCAGTGGGTGCATGACATCCAGGTAGGCAAAGGCCATGATGTAGGTTGGAACCGCCAATGGCAGCAGCAGGGCCCACATGAGTATGTTGCGGGTTGGGAACTGGTATGCGGTGGTCAGCCAGGCACTGCCGGTGCCCAGGCATGCTACCACGAAGGCAACGCCAGCCAGCAGCACTAAAGTATTGCCCAGTGAATTGGGAATAACGTTTTGCAGCAGTCCGCTCCAGTGCTGGAAGTCACCGGAAAAGGCATGCCATAACAGCGTTAGTACGGGAGCAAGCACACAGAAGGCAACACCAAGAACAAGATAGGTCGAAGCATTGAACGATTGTGTTTTTTTTAAGGGCGGTTGTTGCAGGGTGTTTTCTGACATGCTTTAAATAATAGTAAAGGGCGATACGTATGTAACGTATCGCCCTTATTGTAAAACAGTTATGGCCTTAGTTGTCAAAACCTACTTTATCGACCAATTCACTGGCCTGTTTACGGAATTTTGCAATTTCAGTAACAGGAAGGCTGTCTACCTTGAGTTCGCCAATCGCCGTCATGACTGGATCCATTTCAACACCTTTGCGAATGGGGTATTCGTAATTGGTTTTTGAATAAAGCTGTTGGGCCTGGTCGGAAACCAGGTATTCCAGCAATTTGACCGCGTTTTCATGGTTGGGTGAATATTTGGCAAGTGCTGCGCCGGTAATGTTAACGTGGGTGCCGCTGTCTTCAGGATTTGCAAAGGTAGGGCGAATAACTTTGATGGCTTCACCCCATTGGTATTGTTCACTGCCGGGCTCGGCGTTTTTCATGCGTCCGACATAATAGGCGTTACCAATACCAATGTCACAAATGCCGCCCAGGATGTCACGGGCGACTTCACGGTCGCCACCCGCTGCCTTGCGGGCCAGGTTGTTTTTTACACCTTTAAGCCATTCTTCCGTTTTTTCAGGGCCGTTATGAGCAATCATGGCGGCAATCAGGCTGGTGTTGTAAGGGTGCTGGCCAGAGCGAATGCAGATCCTGTTTTTCCATTTGGGATCCGCCAGATCTTCATAGGTAAAGGTTTTCAGATCCAGTTCTTTGGCGGCATAAAGAACCCGGTCACGCAATGAAAAGGCAAACCATTTGTCATCAGCAGCACGCAGGTTTTCCGGGATGATTTCTTTTAATACTTTGGAATCAACAGGTTGCACCAGATCCTGGTCTACAACATCCAGCAGCTTTCCAATGTCTACGGTCATTAAAACGTCAGCAGGTGATCGTTCGCCTTCGGACTTGATGCGTTCGGGTAATCCATCCTTGATGAAAACCGTGTTGGTTTTAATACCCGTATCTTTTTCAAAGGCTTCCAGAATAGGTTGAATGAGCCGGGGTTCACGAGTGGTATAAAGATTAACTTCACCAGAGGCAAACGCTGACAGGCTGATTGTCATTGCGCTCATTGTGAATAAGCTTTTTTTCAATAGGTTTTTTCTGGAAATCATAAGAGATAATCCCTGAATATTAATGAGAATGATTATTAAATAGATTGGCTAAGAATTAAAGCATACAATCAAATTTTTTTAAAGTAAATAATTTCTATCCTTGCTGATATATTTACAGTATTATTTATTGATACCTGTTCAGTAACAAATAAATCATTGGTTTAATAAAAGGGGTTTATATGAGTAAGCAAATTATTCAAACAGATAAAGCACCTGCCGCGATTGGCCCATATTCCCAGGCAGTTGTTGTTCCAGTTGGCAGCACGGTTTATTTATCAGGCCAAATTGGCCTTGATCCGGCAACGGGTGATCTGGTTTCTGAAAATTGCGAAGAACAAGTCAGGCAGGCATTTGCCAACATGACCGCGATAATTCATGCGGCAGGCGGATCTTTGAACAGTATTGTCAAGCTAACCCTTTTTGTGACTGATATCCGTAATTTCGGTATTGTCAATTCAGTCATGTCTGAGCTTATTCCACAACCTTTTCCTGCCCGCTCAACGGTAGAGGTCAGTGCCTTGCCTAAAAACGCCCAATTTGAAGTTGAGGCCATTATTGTTGTGTAATACAGCTTTTCTTATTGGGTAAGTGGTCAAGGTGCCTGCAAACGTAGTTCCCCAATCCTCCAGGCCAGGGCTCTTGGACAAGAAATTCAAGTCATTGGGCCTGGAATACGACTTTGATTTTGTTCTTCATTTGCCATTGCGTTATGAAGATGAAACCGCTATCCATAAAATAAGCCAAATTTATCCTGGCATGAGTGCACAGCTTGAAGGGGTAGTTACACATTCTGAAGTGGTATTCAAGCCCAGGAAGCAGCTGCTTGCCACGTTTAAGGATGATACCGGGCAAATTTCACTGCGCTGGATTCATTTTTATCCGAGCCAGCAAAAAATGCTTGAGAAAGGCGGACTTGTTCGTATTCGCGGCGAAGTACGCGGCAGCAGCATGTGGGGGTTTGAATTAATTCATCCTAAAATAAGCAAGGCCGGAGAAGCCTTGCCCAAAACCCTTACACCGGTTTACCCCACTACCGAAGGATTGGCACAACCCAGTATCAGGAAGGCGGTTTTATCAGCGTTGTCACGCACCGTTCTTGATGACACCTTGCCCAAGGTTATCCAGCAAAAATATCAACTTCCCGATTTTGCACAATCCATTCAGGAGCTGCATCATCCGGCTATCGGAACCGATCCCGATGCTTTAACCCAAAAATTGCATCCGGCCTGGTTAAGAATCAAGTTTGATGAACTGTTGGCCCAGCAACTTGCCCTGGCAGCGGCAAGGGCGGCCAGGCAACAGAAAAAATCCTTTCCCATGACGCTTAAGCCAGGAAAACTGGCGGCCAGCCTGCTTGCGGGGCTTGAGTTTTCATTAACGACCGCTCAAAAAAAGGTCATTGATGAAATTAATCATGATTTGCAGCAGGAATATCCGATGCACCGCTTGCTGCAGGGTGATGTAGGTAGTGGAAAAACGATTGTAGCGGCCATGGCGGCGGCCACCGTACTGGAAAACGGCTTTCAGGTGGCAATTATGGCACCTACCGAGATCCTGGCTGAGCAGCATTTCATCAAGATGAAAAAATGGTTCGGGCCGTTGGATGTTGAAGTAGCCTGGTTAAGTGGCAGCTTGCGGGCTAAAGCCAAGCAGGAAGCTGCTGACAGCATTGCTAGTGGCAAGGCGCAACTCATTATTGGAACCCAGGCCTTAATCCAGAAAAATGTTGATTTTCATCTTTTGGGCTTAATGATTGTTGATGAGCAACACCGATTTGGGGTGGGCCAGCGCTTAAGTTTAAGCCGCAAAGGAGAGCACTTGCTACAAAACCAATATATGGTGCCACATCAACTTAATATGAGTGCAACACCCATTCCGCGCTCATTGGCAATGACTTTTCTGGCTGACCTTGAGGTGTCGATTATTGACGAACTTCCCCCTGGTCGTACACCGGTTATTACCAAGCTGTTTTCCGACAATCGACGTGACGAATTGCTTGAGCATGTCAGGCATGAAGTTAAAAAAGGTCGCCAGGTATATTGGGTTTGTCCCCTGGTTGAAGAGAGCGAGGCGTTGCAGCTGCAAACGGCGGTAGACACGCATGCGCGCTTGCAGGAAGAACTGGACGATGTTCGAAGTGGCTTGCTGCATGGAAGGCTTAATACTCAGGAAAAAGCCCGGGTCATGGGGGATTTTGTCCGGCACGAACTTGATCTGTTGGTGGCTACCACGGTTATTGAGGTTGGGGTAGACGTGCCCAATGCATCCTTAATGATTATTGAACATGCAGAGCGTTTTGGGCTTGCCCAGTTGCATCAGCTACGGGGCAGGGTGGGAAGGGGGCAGGCCAACTCCGTTTGTGTCTTGTTATATCAACAGCCATTATCCAAGGTTGCTGCCCAACGTCTTAAAGCGATGTATGAAACGACCGATGGGTTTGAAATTGCCCGGCGGGATCTTGAACAAAGAGGTCCGGGAGAGTTTTTGGGGGTGCGGCAGTCGGGTCTGGCACTGATGCGATTTGCCGATATAGAGCTTGATTACCTGATTGTGGAAAAAGCCAGAGAGGCGGCAAAGGAATTGCGTGAAAATTACCCTGAAGCGGTAGCCAGACATCTGCATCGCTGGATGCGTGGAAAAGAAGATTATATTAGAACCTAATGGATAAGCACTTATTGTATTGATTTGATGCAATTTAGTATTTGCTTTGCTAAGGTTTCAGTTTTATGTATCTTTTGATAGTTTTTTTTTGATAAAATGATAGATAAAATCTATTATTCGGAATAATCAGGAATTTGCGCGTGACACTTACTGAACTTAAATACATCATTGCGGTTGCACGGGAGCGGCACTTTGGCAGGGCCGCAGAAGCATGCTTTGTGAGTCAGCCTACGCTTTCGGTGGCCATTAAAAAGCTGGAAGAGGAATTGGGTGTAACCATTTTCGAGCGTGGTGGCAGTGAGGTGGGTGTTACGCCTATTGGCATGCGTATTATTTCCCAGGCACAAAAAGTACTCGAGGAAAGTGCCAACTTAAAAGAAATTGCCAGACAGGGTCATGATCCTTTGGCTGGTCCGCTTAAAGTAGGCATTATCCATACCATTGGCCCTTATCTGTTGCCCAAACTTATTCCGGTGCAAATCCAGCAAACACCGCAAATGCCGCTTATACTGCAGGAAAACTTCACGGTTCGCCTGCTAGAGCTGTTACGCCAGGGAGAACTCGATTGTGCCATCATGGCATTACCTTTGCCAGATGCAGGGCTTGAAATGAAACCCCTGTACGATGAGGATTTTGTGGTTGCCGTTCCTGCCAATCATAGATGGGCCCACGAAAAATTGCTCAGTACCGATGACCTTAAGCAGGAAACCATGCTTTTACTGGGTTCTGGCCATTGTTTCCGTGACCAGGTTCTAGAGGTCTGTCCGGAAATGTCCCGTTTTTCAGCGGCAGATGATGGTATACAACGTTCTTTTGAAGGCTCATCACTTGAAACCATCAGGCATATGGTTGCGGCTGGCCTTGGCATTACCTTGTTACCTATTAGTGCCGTTATAGATCAACGTGCCCAGCAAACAGATCTGGTTAAGTACATCCCCATTAAAAAACCGGTTCCAAATCGTCGTATTGTGCTGGCATGGCGTCGCAGTTTTACCAGAACCGCAGCTATTGAGGCCTTGGCGCAAGCTGTTTTTTCTTGTGATTTGCCGGGTGTAACCATGCTGCCCGATGAAAAACATCAAATGTTATCTGCATTTTCAGCATAATTAATACAGTTTTGCCAACGATTATCGGGTTTGTCAAACGCCTGACATAGTTCTTTATTATTCTAAGACATATTTTTATGTAACTTGTCAATAAAGGATTTACCCGATGAGCGATCTGGATCGTGACGATATTCCAAGTAACAACAGCAAAGTTGAATCATTTAATGAGTTATTAGGAAAGCAGCAGGCCCGCCGTGGTTTTTTAAAAGCCAGTGCGGGCGCCAGTACCATGGCGTTTTTTGGACTTTCCCTTAATACGACTGCTGTCAGCGCCCGGTCTTCGGCCTCAGGTTCTGCCGCTGCAGTTCCCTCCATGAGCTTCAAGGCCGTTGCGGCAAGCACAGGTGATAAAATCGTTGTTCCTGAAGGTTACCGTTATGCGGTTATTAATCGCTGGGGTGACCCTTTATTTGCCAATTCCCCAAAATGGAAGGGTGATGCCACTGATGATTCAGCTGCACAAGCCATGCAAACGGGTGACAATCATGATGGCATGCATTATTTTCCCATTGATGGCAGCAACACCGAAGGTCTTTTAGTTACCAATCACGAATACATTAACCCAGACTATTTCTTTCCTGCCAATGTTCGCGTTGCCGGTGAAAACTGGAATGAGGACTGGGTTAAAAAATCACAGCGGGCACAAGGCGTTAGCGTAAAACATATTCGTCACGATGGGCAGAACTGGAAAACAGTCCTTGACTCCAACTTTAACCGCAGCATTAATGCCCTTGATACAGAAATGATTCTTACAGGGCCTGCTGCCGGCCATGACCTGATGAAAACCAACGCGGACCCAAGCGGTACAGTGGTGTTTGGTACTTTTGGCAACTGTGGTAACGGTTATACCTTGTGGGATACCTATCTTACCTGTGAGGAAAACGTCACCGATTACTTTGGCAGCCTGAAGGAAGGCGTTGAAAGCAATGCCCTAATGCAGCGTTATGGCGTCACAACCAAAGCGTCAGACGAGAGCTATCGTTGGGAGACTCATGACAAGCGCTTTGATGTGGCTGAAGAGCCCAACGAATGGATGCGTCACGGCTGGATCGTTGAAATTGATCCTTTTGATCCTCAATCAAAGCCGCGTAAACTGACTGCCCTGGGTCACTTCAAACATGAAAATGCCGCCATGACCTTGGCTGCCGACAAGCGTGTTGTGGTTTATATGGGCGATGACCAGCGCAGTGAATATATTTATAAGTTTGTCTCTGATGGCAAGTTTGACCCGGCCAACAAAGCCGCCAACCGTACTTTGCTGGATAAAGGCACTTTGTATGTTGCCCAGTTTACTGATGGCGAACAGGTGGGTGACCTGAAAGGAAAAGGCAAATGGATTCCCTTAACCCTTGATACGGTAGGCCTGGATGGCAAAAAATTAGGTGAGCTGTTCAAGGATCAGGGCGAGTTGCTGGTTAAAACCCGCCTTGCTGCAGATGCCGTGGGTGCAACCCCAATGGATCGCCCCGAGTGGATTGCCGTCAATCCTCATACCCAGGCAGTGTACGTTACCTTAACCAATAACTCGGATCGCGGTAGTGACAAAGAGCGCAAAGGAACCAATGGCCTGAAACATCCGGGTATTGACGATGCCAATCCGCGAGCTAAAAATCCGTATGGCCAGATTGTTCGCTGGAATGAGTCAGGCAAGGATGCAGCTGCCAATGAATTTGACTGGGACGTGTTTGTATTGGCTGGCAACCCTGAGGTACATAAAGAGCCGGGTAACTTAATGGCCGGCACTCAAAACGTGTCAGCCAAGAACCTGTTTAATAGCCCCGATGGCCTGGCTTTTGACAAGGATGGCCGTTTGTGGATCCAGACAGATGGCAACTTTTCAGATGCGGGCAACTTTGCCGGTAATGGAAACAATCAGATGCTGGTTGCCATCCCTGAAACAGAAGTGGGTAAAGGTGAAATCCGTCGTTTCCTGGTGGGACCTTCAGGCAGTGAAGTGACCGGTATTACCTGGACACCTGATTACAAAACTGTATTTGTTAACATACAGCATCCTGGTGAGTACGGTAAACATCCACGGGCACCTAAGGTGACGCCTCAGGAAGATCCTCTGGTATTTTCCAAGTGGCCTATGGATGACAATGAGGACAAAGAGGGTAGCGGTGGCCGTCCTCGTGCTGCAACTGTTGTGATCTGGCGTGAAGATGGTGGCGTTGTAGGTGCTTAACGTTTCAAGTTTCCGTTTCTAACAGTCGCTTTGGAATCACCCCCTGTTTGTTAAGGGGGTGTTTTTTTATCTGCCGGTTTTTGGTCTGGATTTTGCGGGTTTATGCCATATACAAAACCACTTGGTTCAGTGTATGCTTTACAGGCGATTATTCTGTTAATTGGAGATTAAAGAAATGAATAAATCATTCCGTTTTACTTTGTTGGCAAGTGCCATGGGTATTGCAATGGGCATGGGCGTTGCTCAGGCAGAAAACATCAAGATTGCCGTGGTGGGACCATTAACCGGTCCTGTAACACAATACGGCGATATGGTGCGTGAGGGTGTCAGAACCGCAGTTGAAATGACCAATGCCGCAGGTGGTGTTGATGGCAAACAAATTGAACTGGTTGAGGTTGATGACGCTTGCGAGCCCAAGCAGGGCCCTATCGCGGCAAACAGTGTTGTTAACCAGAAAATCGGTTTTGTGGTTGGTCCGGTTTGCTCGGGTGCAACAGTAGGCGGAGCTGCAGTTTATGATGAACAGGGCGTGGTTATGGTTACGCCTTCAGCTACTGCCCCCAACGTGACTGACGGCAAAAATTTCACATTTATTTTCCGTACGATCGGACGTGACGATCAGCAAGGCCCTGCGGCAGCCAAATACATTATTGACTCGGTCAAACCAAAAAAAGTGGCTGTTTTGCATGACAAGCAATCATACGGCCAGGGTATTGCCAGCGCGGTTCAGGATAACCTTAAAAAGGCGAATATAGACGTTGTCCTGTTTGAGGGCATTAACGCGGGTGAGTCCGATTATTCTTCAATTATTACCAAAATGAAATCCCAAGGGGTTGATTTTATTTATTATGGTGGCTACCACCCCGAGATGGGCCTGTTAATGCGCCAGGCAGCAGAACAGGGGCTGAATGTTAAATTCATGGGCCCAGAAGGTTCTGGCAACCCAGAAATTAACGCGATTGCCGGTGATGCCGTTGAAGGCATGCTGTTAACATTGCCTGCCGATTACTCCAGCCTGCCTGAAAACCAGGAAATTGTGAAAGCCTTTACAGAAAAAGGTCGTAATGCTGCCGGTGCGTTCCAGTTAACCTCTTATGCAGCTACCCAGGCTATTATCAAAGCCATGCTTGAAACCAAAAGTACCGATCCTGAAAAAGTGGCTGAGTATTTGCATGCCAATTCGGTGCCAACCGTTATTGGTGACCTGAGCTGGAATGAGCAGGGTGACCTTAAAGATTTCAAATTTGATATCTATACCTGGCATAAAGACGGCAGCAAAACCGCGGTTCAATAATTCGGGTTTTTCACTTTAAGTATAAAAAACGCTACCTGTTCGGGTAGCGTTTTTTATAGCAGGTTCTGGGTTTAAAGCATTTTTTGTGAAATTAATACTATTTTTGCATTGCTTTTTATAAGGCTGCTGGTTTATTCAATTTAGGCGACGGGTGGTTTCAACATCAAACCAATGCAGCGCATGAGCCCCATCAGGGGTTATGTGAATAACATTGCCGGGCTTTAAATGTACTTGCTCTT
>Ga0265293_10000970_pt1 | contig 65296 bp, 58 predicted proteins | sample Munlanlewell138R_FD_192505 | JGI IMG/M metagenome (GOLD analysis project Ga0265293, IMG submission 192505) | Leachate microbial communities from a municipal landfill in Southern Ontario, Canada - Leachate well 138R | ecosystem: Engineered > Solid waste > Landfill > Unclassified | place: Canada... | reverse complement strand
CCGCGCCCCCGAAATCCGCCGCGTCGAGAAATATCTCCTCGACCAGCGCGGCGCCGTGCACCGCTGCCAGCCGCGTGAACACGCGGCGCGACGCCTGGTTGCTCGGGTTGACGGTGGCTTCCACGTGGCGCACGCCCGCGCAGGCCTGACGCGCCAGCAGTGCCTCCAACATGCGAGTGGCCAGGCCCTGACCGCGGGCGTGCACGGCCACCGCCATCTGCCAGACGAACAGCCGAGAGCTGTCGTGTGGCAGGCGATAAGCCGAGAGGAAGCCCGCCATGGTGCCTTCCTGCTCTGCGACCACACAGGTTTCTGCGAAGTGGTCGCACAGCAGGAAGTAGCTGTAGACGGAGTTGAGGTCGAGGGGCGGACAGGCCCCCACCAGCCGGTGGGCGGCCAGGCCGTCGGCCCGCCTCGGTGCTCTCAGGATGAGCCGTTGTCGGATATTGCTGTCCATGAGCGGCAGGATTATATTCGTTCGTGCACGAAACGATCCACCCTAATGGCAGTGCGTGTTTTGTCATGTCAATGGCATCAATATCTTACGGGCACGAAATAATGGAGCGTCACGAAGAAGTCCTGGTGGCCTTGCGGCGCATCATCCGCGCGGTGGATCTGCACTCGAAGCGGCTGATGCAACGCACCGGCCTCAGCGGCCCGCAACTGGTGGTCATGCAGGTGATCGGCCGCGGGGGTCCGCTGTCCGCGGGCGAACTGGCGCGTCGGGCGAGCCTGAGCCAGGCGACCGTGACCGCCATTCTCGATCGCCTGGAAGATCGCGGGCTGGTGCTGCGGGAACGCAGCAAGGAGGATCGCCGCCGCACCCTGGTGGCGCTGACGGATGCCGGCCAGGCGGCGCTGGTCGGCTCGCCCACGCTGTTGCAGGAGCATTTCCTGGAGCGCTTCGGCGCCATGCCCGACTGGGAGCAGCACTTGATCATCGCGTCGCTGCAGCGGGTGGCCCAGATGATGGATGCGCAACACCTCGACGCATCGCCCTATCTGGATCCGGGAGAACTGGCCGGTAGCTGAGGGACGCCCGGATAGCCCGTTAGGGTAGGTTGACTGTCACCCGGGCGTGCTTATGCTCACGGCAGAGTCGTATTTCCTGTGCCTGTCATGATCAACGAATGCATCGAAGCCTTGTGCCGTAGCGGCTGCGCGGCTGTCCGTGCCACCATCCTCGCCCTCGAAAAAGGGCAGGACGTCGCCCAGGTGAGCGGCCTTGCCGAGAACGAACGCCGCGTGGTCCTCGAGGAACTCAAGACCATCATGGCCGTCTACGACGAGCGCTGATTCCCCTTGCAGTAGGCCGCTTCCCTTTTTTCTTCCTCCCATCCGCCGGTTGCGTGGCCTTGGCCACTCAACCGAAGTTTGCGTGGTCCCGACCGGGCATTAAGCACCCGTTAAGCCGCGTTGGCGTATCTCTTGCGCACGCCGACGATCGGGGATTAACGCGTGTTCGTTCATTTGCTGCAGGGCTGCCGTGGCCGCACCACGAAGATCCGGGAGTTCGAATTTCAGAGCTGGCGGCTTCATAAGACGCACGGAGGAGGTATGGGATTTGATCTGTCCATCAAGGACTATGTGCTCGGCGTATTCCTAACCGCGGCAACACCGGCTTCGGCAGCGATCGGGACGGACGGCCTGTTAGATCCGTTGGCTGGAGCGGATAACCAGTGGGCGTGGAGCAATCAGAATGCGATCGATCTCTCGGCACAACTGGCGAACTATGCGGACGATGATGAGAACATCCGCGGAGAAAAGGGGACAGATTTATTTATCGGCGCTGATTTAAACCAGAAAATAAATCTGTCCCCTTTAGCTCACCTTGTGAATCGATTGACAGGCTTCGCCAATGGTCTTATCAATGACTTCGGTGGCATGCATCGTCGGTTCTCCTTTGCGCCTAGATAACGCAAGAAGATCACATCGGGCGATGCATGTCCACCTCCTGAATTCTTGTTAGTCAATGGGTTAGGGAAAGAATTCGTGGGGATTCCTCAGGGACAGATTTATTTTCTTCTAACATTGCGTTAGCATCCTGCCGGTCTCTTCCGAAAAAAGGATTCGGAACCGATGCCAAGGACTGGGCGAGCTGTCTTACCTGAATACCCCCATCATGTCGTTCAGCGCGGTCATAACCGACAGGTGGTGTTTGCCGAGGCTCGTGATTATCTCCGTTACTTGGAGACGCTCGAAGAATTCAAAGACGTTTTCGGAGTGCGGGTCTATGCGTTCTGCTTGATGACCAACCATGTGCATCTGTTGTTGACGCCTGACTCGCAGGCGGGACTCGGAGCATTGATGAAGCGTTTGGGAGAGAAAAGGGGACAGATTTATTTATCGGCGCTGATTTAAACCAGAAAATAAATCTGTCCCCTTTAGCTCCAAACGCTGCTCGAATAATTGAAGCCCCAACTCACCCTCCAGCAAGGAGATCTCGCCATGTTCGTGATGGATGTCCCGCCCGAGGTGCCGCCCCAGTACGCGCCCGTGGTGGTGGCCCAGGCTTCGCAAGCCCAAAAAGGCCCCGAGGTGGAGCGCACCATCGGCGTCTGCCATCTGGCCACCAACGACGAAGAGTTGAAACATTCGGCAATCAACAACATTGGGCCAAGAACCGCAGCATGGCGTTACCTGACCCAACAGAACAAGATAAAAACGACTATCTGGCTGCCAGGGTGACCCTGCTAGAGGGGCCGCAGCATGGAGAGTTAGACGGCGAGCAGTATCTCCCAACCTCCCCCGACTACTACGGCGAAGACAGCGCCACCTTGTTAGTGGAGATAGGCGGCTACACGGCCAAGGTGATCTACGTCTTCAACATCACCAGTTCAGCAGGCAGCGGCACCGAAGGCTACGACCCCTACGAAGACCCGGAACTCTGTCCCAACGGACGCTTATGGCGGATTTCCCTCAGCCCCGACGACCCCAATGCGACCGTTTACACCATCCCTTATCCGGACCAGTGGAGCGGTCTCCTGGCCGAGGCGTCCAAGGTCACCGTCACCTTCGCCGACTTGCCTGGAGAGGCACTGGGCCAACGCCTGGGCAACACCATCACCCTGGATGTGGACGCCGCCGGTCACGGCTGGTTTGTGGACGAAACGCCTTGGGATAACTCGGAGTACGTGGCCACCTCCAACCTGAACGCGTGGGTGGCGAAATCAGACAGTGATGCCGCGGGCAAGATGGATCTGCTCAGCGTGCTGCTGCACGAGTACGGCCACGTCCTTGGTCTTACGCACAGCGAGGCCGCCCACACCCTCATGAGCGACAGCCTGGAAGCCGGCGAGCGCCACACCGTGTCCATGGCGGAAATGGAAGCCATCTACGACCACCTGGACATCGCCCTCCCGAGCGACCCCAATTCGCCCTTCAACCCGCTGCCGTGGAGTACATCGCTCCTGTTTGGCTTCACGCGCCTGCGCCGCGACCCCACGGGCGATGTGCAGGGAAGCACAAGTGCCGCGGGAGGCGGGACGCCGGGAGCGGCCAATGGCATCGTTCTGCCGCCGCCGCCGAGTGACCCCAACGCGACCTCCGTCACCCCCGCGCCCATCTACTCGCTGTCGGCGCAGTACCAGGAGGCCCTGCACACCGGCCTCTACAACGGCGACTTCGCGCTGTTCGAGCCCACCGACGCGTTCTACGGCTGGGATACGCGCGGCCAGGTATCGCTGAGTGACGGCCTTGCGGACCTCACGGAAGACCCACGCGCCTATTCGGGTCTCACGCAAACCTTCATCAAACCCGAAGGCATCCAGGGCCTGCGCTTCACCCTGGTGGGCACCGACTTTGGTAATGACGCGTCAGCCCCGCCCGACGCCTTCGAAGTGGCGCTACTCGATGCGCTCACCGGCCAGTCCGTTCTCGGTACGGCGGGTCTGACCCACACCGACGCGCTGTTCAATCTCCAGGCCGACGGCACCGCCTACGCGGATGTGTCCGTGCGCGTAAAGGGCCAAGCCATCGGCAACGGCAACACCCTCGACCTCAGCGAACCCTTGCGCATCACCGTGGACCTGTCGGGCGTGGCCGACGGCACAGCGCTCAAGCTCTACTTCGACCTGCTCGGCATGGGCGAGGCCAACAGCCGCGTGCGCATCGACGACGTGCAGTTGCTCACCAATCTCAACACCGAGCCGGTGGCCGTCGACGACGACATCGCTACCGCCGAGGACACGGCCGTCACGCTCAACGTGCTCGCCAACGACCTCGACGCCGAGGTGACACGCTCACCGCCACGCTCCTGAGCCAACCGGCGCACGGGACGCTTACGGACAACCCGGACGGCAGCTTCAGCTACACACCGCATGCCAACTTCCACGGTGAGGACGTCTTCACCTACCAGCTGAACGACGGCGAGCTCGACTCGAACATCGCCACCGTGCGCATCACCGTGACCCCGGTGAACGACGCGCCGGTGGCCATGGATGCGCAGGCCACCACGGCGGAAGACACACCGCTCGTGCTCGACCTCATGACGAATGCAACCGACGTGGAAGGCGATGCGCTCACCGCACGCATCGTGGACGGCCCGCTCCATGGCGTGTTGTCCGCCAACGCCGACGGCACCTTCACCTACACGCCGCACGCCGACTACTTCGGCGAGGACAGCTTTACGTATCCGTGAGCGACGGCGAGTTCGACTCCAATGTCGCCACTGTGCTCATCACCGTGACTCCGGAAAATAAATCTGTCCCCTTTTTGCCCGCGGTTACAGATACCGCGACCAATCCACGCGCGGATCACCGAAGGCGAAGAAGTGCGGGTTCAGCAGTTCTTCCTTTTCGTTGTAGCGAAATGGCCGCATGGCCATGTCCGTGAGCAGGCCGCCGGCCTCTTCGAGCACGCATTGCGCCGCCGCGGTGTCCCATTCGGAAGTGGGGCCGAGGCGCGGATAGACGTCGGCCTTGCCCTCAGCCACCAGGCAGGTCTTCAGCGCGCTGCCCATGCTGATGAGCTCGTATTCGCCGAGCTTCGCCAGGAAGCGTTCCAGGGAGTCGCCGCGGTGGGAACGGCTGCCCGCCACGGTGACGGGGATGTGGCCGTGCGGACGGGTGTGGATGCGCTCCGCCGGTGACACGCCCTCGCGCTTGAAGGCGCCCTGGCCGCGGCAGGCGTAGTAATACACCCCCAGCACCGGTGCGTAGACCACGCCCAGCACCGGCTCGTGATTGTCGATGAGGGCGATGTTCACGGTGAACTCACCGTTGCGTTTGATGAACTCGCGCGTGCCGTCGAGAGGGTCCACCAACCAATAACGCTGCCAGCGCGCACGCTCGTCGAAGGGGATGTTCGCCGATTCCTCCGACAGTACCGGGATCTCCGGTGTGAATTCCGCGAAACCATCGTCGATGATGGCATGGGCGGCCATGTCCGCTTCAGTGAGCGGCGACTCATCCTCCTTGTGCTCGATGCGGTAACCCTGCTCGTAGATCTCGAGGATGCGCTTGCCGGCGCTGATGGCCACATCGATGGCTACCCGCTGAAGTGCGCACGGGTCTGCGGTGGTGTTGTCCTTAGGCATGGTTCAAATGTTCCCTGGTTAAAAACAGCGCCGCAATGCTGCGCGCCTCGGTGAAGTCGTGGCGGGCGACGAGCGCGTTGAGCTCGGAAAGGCGCCACGGCACGACTTCGATTTCCTCGGGTTCATCGCCCGAGCGTTTATCCGGGTAAAGATCGCGCGCCAGCACCACATGGGTGTAGTGCCCGAGGTAGCCGGGGGCAAGACTCATGGAGCTTAGACGAGTCAGGGAGCGCGCTCCGTAACCCACTTCCTCCTTCAGCTCGCGGTCGGCGGCCAACAGCATGTCCTCGTCCTGTTCGATGTGCCCCTTGGGCAGGGCCAGTTCATAGCGATCGACGCCCGCTGCGTACTCGCGGATGAGCAGCACGGTATCGTCATCCAGCAACGGGACCACCAGCACGGCGCCCCGGCTGGAGCCTACCAGCCGCTCGTAACGGGTCTCGACGCCGTTGGAGAATCGCAAATCGATCTGCTGCACATGGAACAGGCGCGTACGTGCCAGTGTCTCGGTATGAAGGATCCGGGGTTTCTCGCGCATGCAGCGGCACCGTCGTGGGGACGGTTGATGATAGCGCGTCGAACGTCGGCTGGTCAGGGGGATGTCAGGCAGGTTCGAACTTCAGCTCGGTGACCAGCGGGCCTTCGAACCAGGCCTCCACGTGCAGCTGCGTGCCGGCGGTGGTCACCTCGAATCCCGGCTGGGGCGCCGGACGTGCCGCGACAAACCGCAACGCCTGCGCGGGCCATGACACCTCCATGCTCACGTGCATGGGGTAATAACCGTCGAGGAAGCGGCGCAAGAAGGGCCCGTTGCGGAGTACGTACTTACCGGTTTCGTCCTGGCGCAGGGCGCGGCTGCGGGTACTGATGCACAGGCGCGCATTCTCGCCCACGTCGCGCAGCTGGACCCGCGAGCCGTCGATGACGATGTCGCCGATCCCGGCATGGCTGTCCACGCGCAGTTCGGTGACGCGCTCGGGGTTGAACACAATCTCCGTGCTCGCCACCGCGTCCAGGTGCGTGTGGCATTGTTGCAGTCCGACCCAGCCGCTCTGCAGACTGTCGTCGCCGACGATCACCCGGGTGTGCTGGTGGTGTACGGGCGGACCCGGCGGGCGCTTTGGCAGGAACTCCAGGCGGCCCTCGTTGACGGCGCTCAATTGCCGTTCGAGCGCCTCCTGGCGGGCCAGCTCGTCATCGAACGCGTCGGCCATGGAGGTCAGCGGGGCATTGAAAAGGAAGGATACAATGAGTACCGCCCACGGCACTGGCCTGTGGAGCATAAGCTGCGCTCTCCCACCATTTTTCCGAGTATAGGTGGCCTATGGAATTGCACCCGTCATCCGCGCCCGTGTCATGGTCCGATGTCCGTACCGTCCTTCTGGACATGGACGGGACCTTGCTCGACCTGCATTTCGACGATTATTTCTGGAGTGAACACATTCCGCTGCGCTACGCCGAACGCAAGGGCATCGCGTTGATGGAGGCGCGCCAGGAACTGGAGCCGCACTTCCGACGCATGGAAGGCACCATCCAGTGGTATTGCGTGGATTATTGGAGCGATGTGCTGGGCCTGGACGTGGCGCTGCTCAAACGCGAGGTTGAGCACCTGATCGGCGTGCATCCGCACGTGATCGGTTTTCTGCAGGCCCTGCGCCGCAGTGGGCGACGCGTGGTGCTGGTCACCAACGCACACATGAAGAGCCTGGGCCTGAAGATGGAGCGCACGCGGCTGGCCGGTCACTTCGACAGCATCGTGTGCTCCCACGAATTCGGTCAGCCGAAGGAATCACAGGGATTCTGGGCATTACTGAATGCCCGGGAGGTGTTCGAGCCGCAGCGAACACTGCTGGTGGATGACTCCCTGCCGGTGTTGCGCGCCGCGCGTGACTACGGCGTCCGGCATCTGCTGGCCGTGTCCCGGCCGAGCAGCCGACGCCCGGCGCGGACGGTCGCCGACTTTCCCGCCATTCAGACCTTCGCGGAGGTCATGCCGATCGCCGGCGATCCCAGCCCTTGAAACGCTTCCGGCAATAGGCCAGCAAGGCGTCGTAATCCGGGAAATACAATTCGAAACTCACCTCGGACGGCGCATCGAATTCGCAGTAATCGTTGGAATGGTCGCGGCAGATCTGTGGCCGGCGCTCATAGATGGCGCAGCCGCCATCGGGCTGCAAGTGCGCACACGGCGCTTCGAACAACAGGAACCAACCGTCCTCATCCTTGTACAGCTGCACACCCCGGTGGGAGACCTGCCAAAGCAGCAGATCGAAATCTGCCATGGAACGGGGCGTATCCAGGTGCTGGGTGACATAGGTGCAGCACTTGGAGCCGTGGCAGAAGCTGCACTTGTTGGCCGAGGTGATACGGACCCCGGCGGGTAGAGTCGTGATCATGACGGTTCGGGATCGGGACGGAAGGTGCTTCGATTTTAGTGTACTGAAACACCTTCGCGCGGTTGGCTTCAGGCGTGAGACCGGGCGCCGCGGCGACGGCCGCGCGGACCGCCCCGGCTGTCACCGCGCTGGCCGCTGCGTGGGCGCGGCCGCTGCCGCATCTCGGCATCCCGCGGAGCGGGCGGCTTGGGCGTCACCAGCAGCTCGGCGGTGATCGCCGTTACCGGGATTTTCGCGCCGATGTAGTCTTCGATGTCCATCAGCGAAAACGCGTAGTCCTCGCAGGCGAAACTTACCGCCATGCCGCTCTCTCCGGCACGCGCGGTACGGCCGATGCGATGCACGTAGTCCTGGGCATCCTGGGGCAGATCGAAGTTGAACACGTGGGTCACCCCGGGCACGTGCAGGCCGCGCGCCGCCACATCGGTGGCCACCAGCACCGGCAGCTCGCCTTCGGTGAACTGTTCGAGCAGACGCTGGCGCTTCTTCTGTGGCACGTCGCCCGAGAGAATACCCGCACGGATGCCGTTGCCTTCCAGATAGGCCCAGACCTCCTCGGCGGCGCGCTTGGTGTTCACGAACACCATGGCGCGCGGGGGTTGCATGGTTTGCAGCAGGCCGAGCAGGAGGGGGATCTTCTCGTCGCTGCCCGGGTGGTACATGACCTGGGTGACGCGCTCCGCGGTAACCTGTTCGGGCTGCACCTCGATGAGCTCGGGGTTGTTCATGTGCTCGTAGGCCAGCTCCGTGACCCGCAGGGCGAGGGTTGCGGAGAACAGCAGGCCGAGACGCTTGTCGGGCGGCGGCATGCGCCGCAACAGGTAGCGCACGTCGGCGATGAAGCCCAGGTCGAACATGCGATCGGCCTCGTCGAGCACCATCACCTGCACCGCGCGCAGGTCGAACACCCGCTGCTTGAAGAAGTCGATGATGCGCCCGGGCGTGCCGATGAGCACGTCGACGCCGGCCTCCAGGTGCTTGCGCTGTTTCTCGTAGTCGGTGCCGCCGTAGGCCAGGCCGAGGGTCAGGCCGGTGAACTGCCCAAGCACCTCCGCATCCTTGTGGATCTGGATGGCGAGCTCGCGGGTCGGCGCCACCACCAGTGCGCGCAGCTGCTGCGGCTTGCGGGTGTCAGGGGCCGGGTGGGTGAGCAAGTGGTTGAACAGGGCGATGAGAAAGGCGGCGGTCTTGCCGGTGCCGGTCTGGGCCTGTCCGGCGACGTCCTTGCCGGCGAGTGCCAGCGGCAAGGTGGCGGCCTGAATCGGCGTGCATTGTGAAAAGCCGGCGGCCCCGATCCCCTGCAACAGGGGGGGAGGGAGGTCGAATTCCTTGAAGGATGCGTCGCTAAGATATCGTTCACTCATACTAACCGAAGGATAACAGAATCCCTCCCTACGGGCTTGAAATGGACCGGCGATTCGGCTCAAATGATGCAATCACACCCAAACACACCGCTTTCCCACCCCGGCAGCGGTACCACACGGAGGCTGCTACTTTGAGCGACAAGATCGTTTACGTGACCGACGACAGCTTCGAGGACGAGATCCTCAAGGCCGATGGCCCGGTGCTCGTGGATTACTGGGCCGACTGGTGCGGTCCCTGCAAGATGATCGCTCCCATCCTGGACGAAATCGCCGACGAATACACCGGCCGCCTCAAGGTCGCCAAACTGAATATCGACGAGAACCCCAACACGCCTCCCAAGTACGGCATCCGCGGCATTCCCACCCTGATGCTGTTCAAGGGCGGCAACGTGGAAGCCACCAAGGTCGGCGCCGTGTCCAAGTCGCAGCTGACCGCCTTTATTGACAGCAATCTCTGAGCCCCGGTTCCGGGCACGTCCCCTGTGGACGCGCCCGGATGATGGTGCTACTCTTCCCCACGACTCTCCCTATCTGAACGAATTCTGCCGCCCGACGGCTCCTCCGCAAGCTTTCCCTGCCCGCAAGCGCAATGTTTCGCGGGCCGACAACCCCCCGAACACTACCGCCTGACGGTTCTTACTCGCATGAATCTGACTGAACTGAAGAAAAAGCCCGCCTCTGCGCTCATCGAGCTCGCCGAGTCCATGGGCATCGAAGGCATGGCCCGCGCCCGAAAGGAAGCGGTCATTTTCGCGCTGCTCAAGGCCCACGCAAAAAGCGGCGAGGCCATCTCGGGCGATGGCGTGCTGGAGATCCTCCAGGACGGTTTCGGTTTCCTGCGCTCGGGGGACAATTCCTATCAGGCGGGGCCCGACGACATCTACGTGTCGCCCAGTCAGATCCGGCGTTTCAATCTGCGCACCGGTGACACCGTCACGGGCAAGATTCGACCGCCCAAGGATGGCGAGCGTTATTTCGCGCTGCTCAAGGTCGACGAAATCAACTACGAGCCGCCCGAGAATGCCAAGAACAAGGTGGTGTTCGAGAACCTGACGCCGCTGCATCCCAACCGCCGCATCACCCTCGAACTCGGCAACGGCAGCACCGAAGACATCACCGCCCGCGTCATCGACCTGGTGGCGCCCATCGGCAAAGGCCAGCGCGGCCTCATCGTCTCCCCGCCGAAGACCGGTAAGACGATGATGCTCCAGAACATCGCCCACTCCATCGCCCACAACCATCCCGAGTGTTATCTCATCGTGCTGCTCATCGACGAGCGCCCGGAAGAGGTGACCGAGATGCAGCGCTCGGTGCGCGGTGAAGTCATCTCCTCCACCTTCGACGAGCCGGCGGCCCGTCACGTGCAGGTGGCCGAGATGGTCATCGACAAGGCCAAGCGCCTGGTCGAGCACAAGCGCGACGTGGTGATCCTGCTCGATTCCATCACCCGCCTGGCGCGCGCCTACAACACCGTGATCCCGTCCTCGGGCAAGGTGCTGACCGGCGGCGTCGACGCCAACGCCCTGCACCGTCCGAAGCGCTTCTTCGGTGCGGCGCGCAACATCGAAGAGGGCGGCTCGCTGACCATCATCGCCACCGCGCTCATCGACACCGGCTCGCGCATGGACGACGTGATCTACGAAGAGTTCAAGGGCACCGGCAACATGGAGATCCACCTGGATCGCCGCATCGCCGAGAAGCGCATCTATCCGTCCATCAACATCAACCGATCGGGAACGCGTCGCGAGGAGTTGCTGACCAAGGCGGATGAACTGCAGAAGATGTGGATCCTGCGCAAGTTGCTGCATCCCATGGACGAGCTTGCCGCCATGGAATTCCTACACGACAAGCTGCGCGGCACCAAGACCAATGCCGAGTTCTTCGACTCAATGAAGCGCTGAGCGGCGCTTCGCCTCAGCCGGTGCGGTCTTGCAGCCGCACCGGTTCCACGCTCCAGACCCGCTCCGCGTATTCACGGATGCTGCGGTCGGAACTGAACGTCCCCATCCGCGCCACATTCAGCAGGGCGCGCCGGCTCCACGCCTCGGCATCGGCGTAGAGCTTATCCACATTCTCCTGGGCTTCCACATACAACGCGTAATCGGCCATCAGCATGTAACGGTCGTGCCCCATCAGGGTGTCCACGATGGGCTTGAAACGGTCGGGCTGACCCGGCGAGAAGAAACCCGACCCGATCATGTCGATGACCTGGCGCAGCTCCGCATTGCCCGCGTAGTAGTCGGCCGGCCTATAACCCGAGGCCCGTAAGGCATTCACCTGATCCACGGTCAGACCGCACAGGAAGATGTTTTCTTCGCCCACCGCGTCGCAAATCTCGATGTTCGCACCGTCCAGCGTGCCGATGGTGAGCGCGCCGTTCAGGGCCAGTTTCATGTTGCCGGTGCCCGAGGCCTCGGTGCCGGCCGTCGATATTTGTTCCGACAGATCGGCGGCAGGGATGATGTCCGCGGCGGTGGACACGTCGTAGTTGGGGATGAATACCACCTTGAGGCGATCGCAGATGGCGGGGTCGTGGTTGACCGTGTCCGCCACGTCGTTGATCAGCTTGATGATGAGCTTCGCCATGGCGTAGCCTGGCGCCGCCTTGCCGGCGAACAGCACCAGCCGTGGCGCGCGGTTGTCCGCGCGCCCTTCGCGGATGCGGTTGTACAACGTGATGACATGCAGCACGTTGAGCAATTGGCGCTTGTATTCGTGGATGCGCTTGATGTGCACGTCGAACAATACGTCAGGATCCAATTGCATGCCGAGGCGGTGTTGAATGTGTTCGGCAAGCCGCTGCTTGTTGGTCTGCTTGACGGCGCGGAACTGCGCACGGAACGCCGCATCCTCTGCCAGCGGAATCAGTCCCGTCAGTTGCTCGAGATCGGTGATCCAGCCTGTGCCGAGGTGCGACGAAATCAACGCGGAAAGCCCCGGATTGGCCTGATTCAACCAGCGCCGCGGAGTAATGCCGTTGGTGATGGAGATGAAGCGTCCGGGGAAGAATTCATCGAAATCCTGGAACATGCTGCGGCGCAGCAACTCGGTATGCAGCTTTGCCACACCATTGACGCGATGACTGCCGATGATGGCGAGGTGCGCCATGCGAATGCGACGCCCGCCTTCTTCCTCCACCAATGACATGCGGCGCAGGCGTGCGGTGTCACCCGGATAGCGGTGGACCACCTGGCTGAGGAAGCGATGGTTGATCTCGTAGATGATCTGCAGGTGCCGGGGCAGCAGGGATTCCATCAGTGACACCGACCAGCTTTCCAGTGCCTCGGGTAACAGTGTGTGGTTGGTATAGGCGAACACCCGCACAGTAATGTCCCAGGCCCGTTCCCACTCGAGTCCGTGGATATCCACCAGCAGGCGCATCAGCTCAGGAATGGCAATGGACGGGTGCGTGTCGTTGAGCTGGATGGCCACTTTGTCGGGCAGCATCGCCAGATCACTGTGGGTCTTGTGGAAGCGCGCCAGGATGTCCTGCAGTGATGCGCTCACGAAGAAATACTGCTGACGCAGACGCAGCTCCTTGCCCATGGTGGTGGTGTCGGCGGGATAGAGCACCTTGGAGAGGTTCTCCGACACCGTCTTGTCCTCCACGGCCTTGATGTAGTCGCCCTGATTGAAGTAGTTCAGGTTGAAGTCACGGCTGGCCTTGGCGGACCATAGGCGCAGATTGTTGACCGTATCTCCACCGAAGCCCGGGATGGGGGTGTCATAGGCCATGGCCATGACGTCCTCGGTGTCTTCCCAGTTGAAACGCGTAACCCCCCGGGGGTCGTGATACTCGACCACCCGCCCCCGGAAGCTGACCTTGTAGAGGACTCCGGGGCGCGGAAACTCCCATGGATTGCCGTAACGCAGCCAGTTATCCGGGTGCTCCACCTGCCAGCCGTTCTCCAGCGCCTGGCGGAACATGCCGTATTCGTAGCGGATGCCGTAGCCGTAGCCGGGCAAGCGCAGGCTGGCCATGGAATCGAGGAAACACGCCGCCAGCCGCCCCAGGCCACCGTTGCCCAGCGCCGCGTCAAATTCCAGTTCCCGCAGCGATTCGAACTGCAGGCCGAGTTCGGTGAGCGCTGCCTTGAATTCTTCGATGATATTGAGGTTCAGCAGGCTGTTGGTGAGCGTACGGCCAATAAGGAATTCAAGGGACAGGTAGTAGACCCGTTTGACGTCGGACTCGTAATAACTGCGCAGTGTCTCGACCCAGCGCTGCACCAGCCGATCGCACACCGCATACGCGGCGGCGTGCATCCAATCACGGTCCGTGGCCGAATAGGTATCCTTCCCGACCGTATAGATCATACGGTTGGCGAGCGAGTGGGCGATGGACGCCACGTCGAGGCCCTGACGGTCGTATTCGAACGGGCGGGGAGCGCGTTGCGGCATGGGCTTTCCTGGTCGTTTGCTGGTACGTTGGGGTCGCGAGCGTTACGGTTGACTATAACCTTGAGGATACACGGAAGCCCGGTCCGCATCGTGCGCGGATGCATGCAGAGGATGGCATGGACGAAGCTGCGAGAATTCCCCAAAGTTTTGACGAGTGGCGCGCCCTCGCCGCCACGGATGCGGCCCGCTTTGAGCACATGCGCCGCCTTGCGGTGCACCAGCTCATCGCGCGCGCGCCGGTCGACCGCCAGGAGCGCTTGCACTGCCTGCAATGGCGAGTGGATCAGACCCGCCGGCAGGCCAGGACACCGCTGGCGGCCTGCCTGTCACTCTCGGCCATGATGTGGGAATCAGTGCTCGGCGAACGTGGCCTTTTGGAGGCCCTGCACTGCCGCCCCTCGAAACCCCTGCCGCGCGCCAGGGTCTTACCTTTCCGGGGGTGCGATTAGCTTGCGGCGGTGGGCGGTTGTTCCGCGGTGGGCTTTTCCGTATGATCCGCCGTCTTTTCTGCGCGCGGTGCCGGCCACGGGGGTCGGTGGCGGCGTGCCTGGAGGTTGCCATGAAGCCGGATATCCATCCGAATTACACCGAAGTCACTGTCACGTGCAGCTGCGGCAGTACTTTCAAGACGCGCTCCACCGCGGGTCACGACCTGCACCTGGACGTGTGCTCGCAGTGCCATCCCTTCTTCACCGGCCAGCAGAAGATCGTCGATACCGCCGGCCGCGTCGACAAGTTCCGCCAGAAGTACGGCATCAAGAAGTAAGCGATGCCGGGCCAAGGCCTGCGCAAAGGGGCGCTCCGCAAGGGCGCCCCTTTTGCTTTGTGCCTGCTGTTGCCGCCCCAGGCGGGCGCCGCACTGTGCGAGGCCAATCGCCTCGATGAGCAGGTGGTGGTCGGCTATGTGTACGACGGTGACACGGTGCGTCTGTCGGACGGCCGCAAACTCCGCCTGATCGGCGTCGATGCCCCGGAAATAGGCCGCGACAAAGGGCCGGACGAACCCTTTGCGGCGCAGGCGCGCGCTGCCCTGAGCGCCTGGCTGGCCGAGTCGCCGCACCTTGGGCTTCGTTACGACCGCGAGCGAACCGATGCTTATGGGCGCGTCCTGGCCCATGCCTATCTCGCCAACGGCGACAACGTGGCGGCACGCCTGCTGGTCCGCGGTCTGGGCGTGAGTCTGGTGGTGCCGCCCAATGTGCGCGGCGCCGAATGCCGCCGCGCAGCCGAACGCGCCGCGCAGGCCGGGCGCCTGGGCGTGTGGTCCCTGCCGTCACACCAGCCCCTGGATGCGGTGCGGCTGACGGCGCAAACGGCGGGCTTTCGTCGCATCGACGGCGTGGTCAGCCGGGTGGGCGAACGCCAGGGCGATTTGTGGCTGCACGTAGGCCCCCGCCTGCGGGTCCATATCCCGCGCACCGCGCGCGACCTGTTCCAGGTCGGCCCGGACCAGCTGATGGGTGTACGCCTGCACGTGCAGGGCGTGGTCAAGCCGGGGCGTCGCAGCAGCTATATGCGCGTGCAACATCCCACCGCGCTCGAGATCATCACGCAATGAGTGGTTTCGCTCACGCCAAAGGCCGATAATGGCGCCCTCTTTTTATCCCGTCTTCGCCGAGAGTCACGCATGAGCAACGGCAGCAATTCCCACGATCTGCAGCAGCAGTCCCTCGACTATCACGCCGGTCCGCACCCCGGCAAGCTTGCCACTGCGATCTCCAAGCCCTGTGAAACGCAGGCCGAGCTGAGTCTGGCCTACACGCCGGGTGTGGCCGCGCCGGTGCGCGCCATCGCCGACAATCCGGACAACGCCTATCTGTACACGGGCAAAGGCAATCTGGTGGCAGTGATCAGCGACGGCACCGCGGTACTCGGTCTCGGTAACGTGGGGCCGCTGGCCGGCAAGCCGGTGATGGAAGGCAAGGCGGTGCTGTTCAAGCGCTTTGCCAACGTGGACGTATTCGACATCGAAGTCGCCGCCGAATCCCCCGAGGCCTTCATCGATACGGTGGTGCGCATCGCGCCCACCTTCGGTGGTATCAACCTCGAGGACATCGCCGCACCGCACTGCTTCGTGATCGAGAAGGCCCTGCGTGAGCGCCTCGACATCCCCGTGTTCCACGACGACCAGCACGGCACGGCAATCATCATCGCGGCGGGCCTGCTGAATGCCCTGGAACTGCAGGGCAAGACACTGGGAGCCGCGCGCATCGTGTGCTTGGGGGCCGGCGCCGCAGGCATCGCCTCCATGCGCCTGCTGGTGGCCTTGGGTGCGCGCAAGGAAAACATGATGCTGGTGGATCGCAAGGGCGTGATCCATGCGGGGCGTGACGACCTGAACGAGTACAAGCAGGAATTTGCCCTGAACACCGAGCGCCGCACCCTGGCCGACGCCATGGAAGGTGCCGACGTGTTCATCGGCGTCTCCGGTGCGAATCTGGTGGCGCCGGAGATGGTGGCCGCCATGGCGCCGCGCCCGGTGGTGTTCGCGCTGTCGAACCCCAACCCGGAAATCCGTCCGGAGCTGGCCCGCCAGGCGCGCAGCGACCTCATCATGGCGACCGGGCGCAGCGACTACCCGAATCAGGTCAACAACGTCCTCGGCTTTCCGTTCATTTTCCGCGGCGCCCTGGACGTACGCGCAAGCACCATCAATACCGAGATGCAGATCGCCGCGGTCAACGCCCTGCGCGCGCTCGCCCACGAGCCGGTGCCGGCGGATGTGCTGCGCGCCTATGGCACGGAATCGCTGGCCTTCGGTCCCGAGTACATCATCCCGAAGCCCTTCGACCGCCGCCTCATCGAGTACGTACCGCCAGCCGTGGCGCGCGCAGCGATCGAGAGCGGCGTGGCACGGGTGGGTTATCCGGAGCACTATCCACGCCACGACGGCATCTGATGCGGCCGATTCGCCTCATGGCTGGCGCAGGCGTGCGGTAACCCGCACGCCGGAATCAGAGACAAGCCTGGATCACTGCGATCAAGGGTGTCTGGTTGCCCGCGCAGCCTTGTCGCGATGCCTCGATGTAACGGTCGCGGGATACGGCGGACCAATCGAGGCGGTAACCCGCATGTTCCGCCAGAAGCGAACAAAACGCCTTCTGCGCGCGGCCGTTGCCTTCACGGAACGGATGGATTTCGTTGATCTTCGTAAAATAGTGCGCCAAGCGTTCGGCAAACTGCCCGGCCGTCAGACCTTTCAGGTAATTGTTTTTCTGAAGCGAGGCCAGTTCGTAGCGGCCCGCAGGCTCAATGAGCTGAGCCGGTTCAAATGCGGTGCCGCCTTTGGCGATATTGACGCTGCGTACCTGACCGGCCCATGCGTACACGTCTTGGAACAGGTGCTTGTGAACGGCCTTCAGGGTTTCGAAGTCGAAAGCAGGCTTCGGTCCGATGATATCGCGCAGCGTTGTTTCGCGGATGGCGGTGGCGAGGTATTCCGCTTCATGGAGTTTTCCCGGGTCGCGGATGCCGGCCTTGTTCGCGAGGCAATCGGTGCCTGGAAAAAGGTAAGGATCCTGCCAGCTCATCGGTCATTCCTCGCAATAGCGTTGCCGCCAACGCGCGATGGCCTCTTGTTCGGAAATCTCGCCCTCGATGAGCGGGCGAAGAAAGGCGCGGTCCTCGTCGGTGGGGGTGTAACCCTCGTGAATGCTTGAACCCTCGAAGCTGCGCGCCCGCGCGCGGCGTGTGGCGAGTTCTTCGGGGGTGAACGCGGTCGAGGTGTCGGCCATGACGATGCTCCGATGGGTGTTATCCGGCGTGGATTGTCTCGGGGATGGCAGGCCCACGTCAAAGCAATCCCTCCCGAAAGTGTCGGTGAGACGGCACGGCCGCAGGATCCATCGGCCTGTGCCTGGCGCGCGTGTTATGTGTCGGTTTCCAGCAATTGCTCCACCGTATCGATGGCGGCGCGCCGCATCGGGCGGCCATCCACCGGGCTGAGCGGCGGCTGGCGCAGGCCGACCGGCGGGAACACGGTCATTTCCACCGTCACCTCGTCCGCCACCAGCCGACAGACCGGATAACGTTCCTGCTGGTCAGTATTCAGGCGCACCACGCGCTCGTCCCAGCTATGCGGGATGTGGCGGTCCATGAGGAAGACGTCGACCTGTTCCGGCGTTTCGGAGAACAGGTGGAGGTTGACCGGGGAGTGGGCATCGGCCGTGCCCGTGAGTACGGGGCCGACCAGGCGCGGCTGGAAATCCACCATCAGGCGCATGGCCTGTCGGGCCGTGTTGCGCAGGCGGCGCAGATGCGCCGGCTGGCTGCCGGCGCGGAACAGGCGCTGGTGCGTGATCAGGGCCTGTTCGATCTCCAAATTGGTGGGCAGGTGCCGCTGAGTGGGCAGACCCAGGCGCTCCGCGGCCTTGCGCTTTGCCGCAGCGAAGTCCTGGATGCCATGCTCGGTCATCAGCCGCGCCGCTTCCTGGGCGATGCGGATGCGGTTCTGTTCACTGCGCCCGGGTCCGTTGCGGTGTTCGCCCATTTCAGAACAATTGTTCGGTGACCGAACCCTGGTTTGTGGTGTTCGCGGGAGACGGTCCGGTGTCCGCCGTGGACGGGACGTTCTCACTGTAGAAGGTCTCGAATATCGCATTGGCTTTCCCCGGTGCGGCCGACAGCCCGGTCTCCGGATCGATGCGTACGGTTACCACGCCGGCAGGCTGTGGCAGCGGGTGCTCGGGCAGGCCGGCCAGCGCCTCGCGCATGTAATCCACCCACATGGGCAGGGCCGCGCCGGCGCCGGTCTCGCCGCCCCCTAACGAACGCGGCGTGTCGAAGCCGAGCCACGCCGTGGCGACCACGTCGGCGTTGAAGCCACAGAACCAGGCGTCCCTTTGATCGTTGGTGGTGCCGGTCTTACCCGCGAGGTCGTGGCGGCCCAGTGCGCGAGCGCGTGCCCCGGTGCCGCGTGCGACCACGTCATTGAGCATGCTGTTCATCAGATAGACGTTACGGGCGTCCAGGGTGCGCGCCGCTACCGGCGGAGCAGGCGCCGCCACCACCTCGGCGGGGACATTGTTGGCGAGTTCCTCAACAGGCGGCTGCTCGCATTGCGGGCAGGCTGCCGGAGGTGCGGCCTCGAACAGCACGTTGCCGTCTGCATCTTCGATGCGCTGGATGAAATAAGGTTCGACCAGGTAGCCGCCATTTGCCAGCACGGCATAGCCGCGCACCATTTCCATGGGCGTGACGGCACCGCTGCCGAGTGCCAGCGAGAGGTCATGGGGCAGGCGTGTGGCATCGAAGCCGAAATTCTTCAGGTAGTTGCGCGCGTAACCGATGCCGATGGCGCGCAGCAGCCGGATGGAAACCAGATTGCGTGAGGCGACCAGCGCCTCGCGCAATCGGGTGGGACCGTAGAATTTGCCGCTGTAGTTCTCCGGGCGCCAGGCGCTTTCCAGTTCTGCGTCCTCGAACACCACGGGTGCATCATTGATGACCGTGGCCGTCGTGAAGCCCTTTTCCAGGGCCGCCGAATACACGAACGGCTTGAAGGCGGAGCCGGGCTGACGCTGTGCCTGGGTGACGCGGTTGAACTTGCTGTCGAAGAAGTCGAAGCCGCCGACCAGCGCCAGCACGGCGCCGTCGCGAGGTTGCAGGGACACCAGTGCACCTTCGACCTGCGGCACCTGGGCCAGACGCCAGCCGCCGGTCGGCAGCGCCTCCAGGCGGATGACATCGCCGACGGTGAGGATGTCGGCGGCCTTGGCGGGCGGATCGCCGACCCGCTCGTCATTGATGTAGCGCCGTGCCCACTCGAGTCCTGACCAGTCCACCACCACGCGTTCCTCGGCGCCGATGGCCACGTGTGCCGCCTGCTCTTCCAACTCGACGACGATTCCCGGCACCAGGCCGCCTACCACCGGGTAGCGGGCCAGGATTTCGCCCAGGGCGGAATCCGATTCCAGCTCCACCCGCGCCCCCGGGCCCCGGTAGCCATGACGCCGGTCGTAATCGAGCAGGCCGGCGCGCACGCCCTGGGTGGCGGCCTGTTGGAGCCGGGAATCCACGGTGGTGTACACCTTGTACCCGGATGTGTAGGCGACGCCCTCGCCGAACCGCGCCACCACCTCGGCACGCACCATCTCGGCGAGGTGGGCGGCGTCCACCTCGGCAGACTGGGCATGCAACGCCGCCGTCACCGGGGCCAGGCGCGCCTGGGTGGCCGTCTCTGCATCGATGAAGCCAAGGCTCTGCATGCGGCCCAGCACGTAATTGCGGCGCTGAATGGCGCGGGTGGGATTGACGATGGGATTGTAGAGGGAAGGTGCTTTGGGCAGCCCCGCAATCATCGCGATCTGTGCCAGCTCAAGATCCTCGACCTTTTTGCCGTAATAGATCTGCGCGGCGGACGCAATGCCGTAGGCGCGATTGCCCAGGTAGATCTTGTTCAGGTAGAGCTCGAGGATCTCCTCCTTGCTGAGCTCCTGCTCCATGGTGAGGGCGACGAAGATCTCCTTGAGCTTGCGCGCGTAGGTCTTTTCACTGGACAGGAAGAAGTTGCGCGCCACCTGCATGGTGATGGTGCTGCCGCCCTGGGCCTTTTCTCCGGTGCGGAGCAGATGCACGGCGGCGCGCGCGAGACCCTGGTAATCGACGCCCGGGTGTTGGAAGAAGCGGTCGTCCTCGGCAGCGAGCACCGCCTGGATCACCTGCGGCGGCACCTCGGCATAGCGCAACGGGGTGCGCTTCATCTCGCCGAATTCGGCGATCAGGCCGCCGTCGCTGGAATAGACGCGCAGGGGCACCTGGAGCCGTACGTCGCGCAGGTCTTCGAGGGTGGGCAGCTGGGGCGCGAGGTAGAGATAAACACCCAGCGTACCAACGAGTCCTGCAACGAACATCCCGAACAGCGCCACGACGCCGGCGCGCAACCACTTGAAGGTAGGACTCATCTTGGTAGCTTTGAGAATTGGGTCACCAAGTATAGAAAAGTCTTCCAGTATAAAGTGTTTACGCGGATCACACTATGTCGCCTGGGTCGAAAGTACATGTTGACCCGTATTTGACTCTGGTATTTAATGTCCTTCGGCAAGCATTGCCTCTAACCGCGGATATCTAAAGGGAAAAATGTTCCGCCTGCCCACCCTAAAACGTAAGAGTCCGCCGATTCTCGGTCTGGACATCAGTACGACCGCGGTGAAGTTGCTCGAACTGAGCAGGAGCGGTCCGCGTTACCGCGTGGAAAGCTATGCGGTGGAGCCGTTGCCTGCGAACTCCGTGGTAGAGAAGAACATCGCCGACATGGAGGGCGTTGGTGAGGCGATTCGGCGGGCGGTCAAGAAGTCCGGTACACGCGTGAAACTGGCCGCTGCCGCGGTGTCGGGTTCAGCGGTCATCACCAAGGTCATCTCCATGCCGGCCAACCTCTCCGGCGACGACATGGAGGTCCAGATCCAGCTCGAAGCGGATCAATACATTCCCTATCCGCTCGAGGAAGTGAACATCGATTTCGAAGTCCTGGGTCCGGCCAAGGATGACCCGGACAGCGTGGATGTCCTGCTCGCCGCCTCGCGTAGCGAGAACGTGGATGTGCGCGTCGCCGCCATCGAACTGGCCGGGCTGACCGCGAAGATCATCGATGTGGAAGCCTACGCGATGGAGAATGCGTTTGCTCTCATCGCTGACCAGATGCCGGAACAGGGCATGGACAAGACCATCGCGGTGGTCGACGTGGGTGCGACCATGACCACCCTGAACGTTCTGCACGATCTCAAGACCATCTACACCCGCGAACAGATTTTCGGCGGCAAACAGCTCACTGAAGAGATCCAGCGTCGCTACGGCCTTTCCTATGAGGAAGCCGGTATGGCCAAGCGTCAGGGCGGACTGCCCGACAATTACCTGCCGGAGGTGCTGGAGCCGTTCAAGGAGGCGATGGCCCAACAGGTCAGCCGTTCGCTGCAGTTCTTCTTCTCTTCCAGCCAGTACAACCACGTGGACTACATCGTCCTGGCCGGCGGCAGTTCGTCCATCCCCGGCGTGGGCGAACTCATCGAGGGCAAGCTGGGCATTCCCACATCGGTCGCCAATCCGTTCACCCACATGACGGTGGCGCCGCGCATCAAGGCCCAGGTCCTCAACAATGATGCTCCCGCACTGATGATCGCGTGCGGCCTGGCGTTGCGGAGTTTCGACTGATGGCGCGCATCAATCTTCTCCCCTGGCGAGCAGAGCTCCGCAAGCAGAAGCAGAAGGAGTTTGCCGCCCTGGCAGGTGGTGCTGCCGTCCTGATGGTGCTGGTGATCGCGCTCGTTCACGTCCAGGTAAGCGGCGCCATTGACAATCAGAACGCGCGAAACCAGTTTCTTCAGGCGGAGATCAGGACAGTCGAGGGACAGATCAAGGAAATCAAGGATCTCGAACTGGCCAAGGAGCAGTTGGTCGCTCGCATGAAGGTGATCGAACAGCTCCAGCGTGGACGGCCGGCAGTCGTCCATGTGTTTGATGAACTCGTTACGGCAACCCCGGACGGCCTTTATCTGACCGGCTTGGTGCAGAAAGGCCGTACGCTCAGCATCGAAGGCATGGCCCAGTCCAATGCCCGCGTTTCTACACTCATGCGTAATCTCGATGCCTCGCCGTGGCTGGAAAATCCGGTGCTGGAGATCATCCAGGCCCAGAACAACGGCAGCCGCAAGTTCAAGCTGCGCGTTACCCAGTCCGATCAAGCCACCAAGTGACCAGCACTATGGCCCTCGATCTTTCCAACCTCAACCAGCTTGACTTCAAGGCCATCGGCACGTGGCCCGTGGCCGTCAAGGCGATCTTGATAGCGGTGCTTTGCGCGGTGGTTCTGGCACTCGGGTATTTCCTGCACATTCAAGGCCTGCGTGAGGAACTGGCGCGGGCGGTCGCGATGGAGCAGACCCTGAAAACCGATTTCGAGGGCAAGCAAAGCAAGGCCGTTGCACTCGACGCCTACAAGCAACAGATGAAGGAAATGGAAGAGTCCTTCGGCACCATGTTGCGACAGCTGCCAAGCAAGACCGAAGTCGAAGACCTCTTGATAGACATCAGCCAGACGGGACTGGGCGCTGGGCTGACATTCGATTTGTTCAAGCCGGACAGGGAGACGCCCCACGAGTTCTATGCGGAACTGCCGATCGCGATACAGGTTACCGGCGGCTACCACGCATTTGGTGCATTCGCCAGTGGTGTGGCGGCACTGCCGCGCATCGTGACCTTGCAGGACATCACGATCAAGACGGCAGGGGGCAAGTCGGAAGGATTGGTCATGGTCGCCACGGCGAAGACGTACCGCTATCTGGCCGCGGATGAAATCGCCGCGAAGCAGGCGGCGGAGAAGGGCAAGAAGGGCAAGAGACGTTAAGCACGGTCGCCACTGGGGCATTTATGAAGAGGTTTCAGAATCCTTTCAGGCCGATACTCGGGCCGCTCCTTGTCGTCATGGCATCCATGCTGACAGTGGCTTGTTCAAGTAGTGATCACGACGATCTCTACACCTATGTGCGGGAGGTCAAGGCGCGCCCCGCCGGGCATATTTCGCCGTTGCCGGAGTTCGAGGTGTCGGAGACCTATGCCTACGCCTCCGCCGAAAAGCACGATCCCTTTTTGCCTCGCCAATCCGCCATGCTGTCCGATGCCTCGGCGGGACCGGACGGTTTGCGCCCGGACACGGAACGTTACAAAGAGGCCTTGGAGCAATTCCCGCTCGATGGTCTCGAGTTTTCCGGCATCCTTGAACGGGAGAACGAGGTCTGGGCGATCATCAAGGCGCCGGACAATCTGGTGCACAGTGTCCGGGTTGGAAACCACCTGGGGCAGAACTACGGCAAGGTCGTGCGCATCAGCGAGACCAAGCTCGATATCGAAGAAATCATCCCCGACGGGCTAGGCGGTTGGATCAAGCGAGACGCTGCGCTCGTGATCGCCGAATGAATTCGAGGAAAAGAACAATGAAAACTGCCTGTTCCCTCATGCGCTGGATGCTTGCTTGTGGCTTCATCGCGGGTTCGCTCGCGGTGTCAGTCTCCGCATCGGCGCAGTCGGTGACCCTGCAAGATGTCAGTTACCTATCGGTCAGCGGTAGCCAAGCGGAGTTGACGTTCACGTTTTCCGGGCCTGCACCGACGCCCATGGCATTTACGCTCGACAGCCCACCGAGACTCGCCATCGACCTGCCGGACACGAGCATGGGGAACCTTCCGAAGGTGCAGCAGTTGGCGGGTGGTGTGGCCTTCAACATCCGTGCCGCGCAGGCGGCCAACCGCACGCGCCTGGTGGTCGGCCTTGAACGCGTAGTTCCCTACGATATCCGGGTGCAGAACAACCTGGTGCACGTTTCACTGGGTACCGCCGGTTCCCCGGCTACTGTCACCGCTCCGGTTTCGGCTGGCGCCGCCGGGGTGGGCGAAAGCGCGGCGACAGGCACGGAGATCACGGCGGTCGATTTCCACCGCGGTGACAATGCAACGGGGCGTATCGTGGTCACCCTTTCGAGCCCGTCGGTAACGGCCGATCTGCAGTCCCGCGGGCGCAATCTGGTTCTCGACTTCTTCGGCGCACGGTTGCCGGAGGCCCTCATCCGTCGACTGGACGTGACCGACTTCGCGACACCGGTAAAGACCATCGACAGCGACAATCGCGATGGCCATGCGCGGTTGGTCATCACGCCCGAAGGCGATTATGAGCATTTGGCCTTCCAGGTCGGCAACGTCTACACCATTGATGTACGACCGGTCACGCCGGCCCAGAAGGCCGCTCGAAAGAAAGACGAATACACGGGCGAGAAGCTGTCGCTCAATTTTCAGAACATCGACGTGCGTGCCGTGCTTCAGCTGATCGGCGATTTCACCGGCCTCAACATCGTCGCGTCGGACACCGTGCGCGGCAACATCACCCTGCGTCTCAAGAACGTGCCCTGGGATCAGGCTATGGACATCATCCTGAAGTCCAAGGGGCTGGGCATGCGCAAGAACGGCAACGTGGTGCTCATTGCACCGAGCGAGGAACTCGCTGCCCGTGAGAAGCTGGAGTTGGAGGCGCAGCAGCAGCTCACCGAACTGGCGCCGCTCCATACGGAATTCTTCGACATCAACTATGCCAAGGCGTCGGAAATCGCGGCACTGCTCAAGGCCGAGCAGAATTCGCTGCTTTCCAACCGCGGCAACATCACCATCGACGAGCGCACCAACACGCTCATGGTACTCGACACGGCAGAGAAGCTGGAGGAGATCCGCCGGGTACTGGTCCGCCTCGACGTGCCGGTGCGCCAGGTGCTCATCGAATCGCGCATCGTCATCGCCAATGATGATTTCAGCAAGAGCCTTGGTACGCGGTTCGGCACGACATACGTGGGACGCAACGGCGGCCGAGGGCTCACCACCACCACCGGCAGTCTGTCGGGTGCGGACCAGACGATCGGCAGCGGCCTCGACAACATCGGCGCCGGTCGTGACGTGTTCGACCCGTCGGTCGATCTGCCGCCGCTCAACCAGCGCCTCAACGTGAATCTTCCGGTGCCGGCGGCGGGTTCCATCGCCCTGGCCATCCTCGGCTCCGACTACCTCGTGGACCTGGAGCTGTCCGCGATGCAGAGCGAAGGTCGTGGTGAACTGGTCTCCAGTCCGCGCGTGGTCACCGCCAACCAGAAGAAGGCGCTGATTGAACAGGGCGTGGACATCCCGTACCTGGAGGCCAGTTCGAGCGGTGCCACCAGCGTTTCCTTCAAGAAGGCCGTGCTGTCGCTCGAAGTCACCCCCCAGATCACCCCGGATGATCGGGTTATCATGGACCTGGTGGTGAACAAGGACAGTGTCGGCCAGATCTTCGCCGGTGTGCCGTCGGTGGATACGCGCGCGGTGGAGACCCAGGTACTGGTCGAGAACGGCGACACGGTCGTGCTCGGTGGCATCTATGAACAGTCACGCACCGAGAGCGTGACCAAGGTGCCACTGCTCGGTGACATCCCCCTGCTCGGCGCCCTGTTCCGCTCCACGCAGAAGGTCAACGACAAGGCCGAGCTGCTCATCTTCGTGACGCCCAAGGTCCTCAAGGAAGGACTGCGGGCCGAGCTGCAATGAACCGCGGGCTGGACGCACGCGCGTGAATCTTAGCCGCCTTTTTCTGGTGGGTCCCATGGGCGCCGGCAAGACGACCATCGGTCGCCAGCTGGCGCTCGCCTTGCACAAAGAGTTCAAGGACACCGACCACGAGATCGTCCGCCGGACCGGCGCGAGCATCCCCCTGATTTTCGACATCGAAGGAGAGGAAGGCTTTCGCAAACGGGAGCGCGAGGTCATCGACCAACTGACGCGCGAAGACGACCTCGTGCTTGCGACCGGTGGCGGGGCGGTGCTCGGCGGAGAAAACCGTCAGTGCCTCCGCGAACGCGGCGTGGTGATCTATCTCTACGCCACCATCGAGCAACTGCTGCGGCGTACCGCCCGGGACAAAAACCGGCCGCTGCTGCAAACCGCCGATCCGAAAAAGCGCCTCGAAGAAATCATGGCCGTGCGCGACCCCTTGTACCGCGAGGTCGCACATATCATCGTTTACACGGATGACCGCTCCGTACGCTCGGTCATCCGTGAAATCCTCTGGCGCCTTGAGGTCGAAGCGAAGCACGCCGGCGCATGACGACCACTCGCGGGATCCGCTATAGTTGCGGCATTCCGCAGGTTGGTCCCATGAAAACACTCCGCGTCGAACTCGGGGAACGCAGTTACCCCATCCATATCGGCTCCGGCCTCCTTGGCCGTGCCGAACTCATCGGTCCGCACATCCGTGGCCGCCAAGTGCTGGTGGTGACCAATGAAACGGTCGCACCGCTCTACCTCGACAGGCTGCTCGCGGGGCTCGGCGACTACCAGGTCGAGCACCTGATCCTCCCCGACGGTGAGGAATTCAAGACCCTCGACACCCTGAACGCGGTATTCGATCGCCTGCTGGAGCGACGTTTCGACCGCCGTTGCACGCTGGTGGCACTGGGTGGCGGGGTCATCGGCGATCTCACCGGCTTTGCCGCCGCGTGCTATCAGCGCGGCGTGGCCTTCATCCAGGTACCGACCACGCTACTGTCGCAAGTGGATTCGTCCGTCGGTGGCAAGACCGGCGTGAACCATCCGCTGGGCAAGAACATGATCGGCGCCTTCCACCAGCCACAGTGCGTCATCGCCGACACCGATACCCTGAACACGCTCGACGACCGCCAGTTGCAGGCGGGGCTTGCCGAGGTGATCAAGTACGGCCTCATCAATGACCCCGCGTTCTTCGACTGGCTCGACGGCAACCTCGATCGCCTGCTGGCCCGCGATCCCGAGGCCCTGGCCTACGCCATCGAACGCTCCTGCCGCGACAAGGCCGCCATCGTTGCCGAGGATGAGACCGAAGCCGGCGCCCGCGCCCTGTTGAACCTGGGCCACACCTTCGGTCATGCCATCGAGACCGGCATGGGTTACGGCGCCTGGCTGCATGGTGAAGCGGTCGGCACCGGCATGGTGCTCGCCGGCCAGTTGTCCGCGCGCCTGGGCTGGCTCACCAACGCGGACCTGGAGCGCATCGTGTCCTTGATGGGGCGCGCCGGCCTGCCCACGGTGGCGCCCGCGGAAATCGACAGTCGTCGCTTCCTCGAACTGATGGCCGTGGACAAGAAGGTCCAGGACGGCCTGCTGCGTCTGGTGCTGCTCAAGGGCATCGGCAAAGCGGTGATCACGGCCGAGGCGACCGCAGCGCAGATCACCGCGACCCTCGAGGCACACGGCGCGCCATGACCTCGCCCACGCTTGCTCCCTATGCCGCATGCGACGAGCGTTCGCGGGGCAGGCGTTTTTCCGAGGCGGCGCCGGCCTACCGGAGCGAATTTCAGCGCGACCGCGATCGCATCGTCCATTCCTCCGCCTTCCGACGCCTGGAGTACAAGACCCAGGTGTTCGTGAACCATGAGGGGGACATGTTCCGCACCCGCCTCACCCATTCCCTCGAAGTGGCGCAGATCGGTCGCGCCGTGGCGCGCGCCCTGCGCCTGAACGAAGATCTCACCGAAGCCATCACCCTGGCCCACGACCTCGGCCACACCCCCTTCGGGCACGCAGGTCAGGACGCCCTCAACGAGTGCATGGCGGCCTACGGCGGGTTCGAGCACAATCTCCAGTCGCTGCGCGTGGTCGACGAACTGGAGGATCGCTATGCGGAATTCCGCGGGCTGAATCTCACCTTCGAAACCCGTGAAGGCATCCTCAAGCACTGCGCACGTGATCACGCTGCGACCCTCGGCGATCTCGGTCGGCGTTTTCTCAGCAGCACGCAGCCGGGACTCGAAGCGCAGATCGCCAACATCGCCGACGCCATCGCCTACAACAATCACGATCTGGACGACGGCCTGCGCGCCGGTCTCATCAGCATCGAACAGCTGTGCGAGCTGCCTTCCTTCGAACGTGAATACCAGGTGGTCATGGAGAACCACCCGAAACTTGGCGGGCGCCGCCTGGTTCACGAAATCATCCGTCGCATGATCAACCGGCAGGTGGTGGACCTGATCGCCAACAGCCAGCACCGGCTCGCCGAGACGGCGCCGGCCAACGTGGATGAAGTGCGGGCGCTGTCGCGGCCGCTCATCGGCTTCGGCGAAGCGCAGGCGGAGGAACACCGGGCGCTGAAACGCTTTTTGCGCCAGGAGCTCTATCAGCACTACCGCGTGCTGCGCATGACGTTCAAGGCACACAAGGTGATGAAGGACCTGTTCGAGGCCTTTTTCACCACCCCACGGCTGCTGCCCCCCGAGCACCAACAACATGTGCGTGCGCTCGAAGCACAGGCCGGCGACCACGGGCGTGCACGGGCCGTGGCGGACTACGTGGCGGGCATGACCGACCGCTATGCCATCGCCCTGCATGGCAGGCTCTTCGAGCCGGGCGAGCTGACCTGAGCCACGGATCAACGGCGCGAGAGCTCGTCCGATGCGCATCTACATGCAGACGCCCGTGACCGACGATAAGCCGCCGCGTTTTTACCACTTGTTTCTCCAGCCGGATCTGCTCGAGGGCTGGACCCTGGTGCGGGAATGGGGCTTCCAGGGCGCCTCCGGGCGCGTGGTGCGCGAGCATTTCGCCAGCCGTGACGCGGCCGAGGACGCCTTGCAGCAGCACCGCGACGCCCAACTGACACGCGGCTATCGCGTCGTGTTTGCCAAGGGGGCAGACTTACCGGGTTAGTGCGCCGGCCCCGTGCGGACACCCGGTAACAGCAATCCACTCGGACACCGCATGAGCGCACACGCCGACGACGGTCACGTTTCCACCGGCATCCTCGGGCTGGATGACGTGCTCGACGGTTTGCGCATCGGCGACAATGTGGTTTGGCGTGTCGACGACCTCGGGGATTATCTGCGTTTCGTGCGGCCGTTCGTGGATGCGGCACAGGGCCAGCGCCGCGAAATCGTCTACCTGCGTTGGAGTCGCCAGCCGCCGCTGTTCACGCCCGGTGCCGGGCTACGCATCGTTACCATCGATGCGCGGGGCGGCTTCGAGGCCTTCACCCGCGAGGTCTACCAGCAGATATCGGACCACGGCCGCGGCGCCTTTTATGTCTGCGACTGCCTGTCGGACCTGCTCGACGCCTGGGCGACCGATGACATGGTGGGCAATTTCTTCCGTGTCATCTGCCCGCACCTGTTCGATCTGGACACGGTGGCCTATTTCGCACTGCACCCGCAGAGCCACTCCCATGGCACCCTGGCGCACATCCGCGCGACCACCCAGGTGCTCATCGACGTGCACCATGCCGCCGACGAGTTGCAGGTCCAGCCCGTCAAGGTGTGGCAACGCCAGTCGCCCACCATGTTTCTGCCGCACCGCCAGCGCGGCGAGCAATTCCTGCCGGTCATCGATAGCAGTGAGGCCAGCCGCCTGCAGGCCGTGCTGGAAGCGCGTCACCGGCAACTCAACCAGCATCGTCTGCTGGACTACTGGGACAGGCTGTTCCTGCGCGCCGCCGAGGCGGTGAGCGGCCGCGCCGGAGAGGAGGAGTGTGAAGCGGTACGCGACCAGATCCTGAACGTGCTGATTTCACGCGAGCCGCGCATGCAAGCGCTGGCGCGCCGCTATCTCGACCTTGAGGACCTGTTGAACATTCGCGCACGGATGATCGGCAGCGGCTACATCGGCGGCAAGGCGGCAGGCATGCTGCTGGCACGCACTATCCTGCACCGCCATGCCGCGGCGTTGTGGTGCGATCACCTCGAACCGCACGACTCGTTCTATCTCGGCTCCGACGTGTATTACGCCTACGTGGTGCACAACGGCTGGTGGCCGCTGCTGATGCGCCAACGCACCGAGGCGGGCTACCTGTCCCAAGGCGCCGTGCTGCGCGAGGCGATGCTGCACGGGCGCATGCCGCCATCGGTGCGGCCGGCCCTGGAGCGCGTGCTCGATCACTACGGCCAATATCCCATCCTGGTCCGCTCCAGCAGCCTGCTGGAAGACGGCTTCGGCAACGCCTTCGCGGGCAAGTACGACAGCATCTTCTGCGTCAACCAGGGCAGTCCTGAGGAGCGGTTGGCCGGGCTCGAAGATGCCATCCGCAAGGTCTATGCCTCGACCATGAGTGAAGACGCGCTGATCTACCGCCGCGAGCGCGGGCTCGCCTTGCAGGAGGAGCCCATGGCGCTGCTGCTGCAACGGGTGAACGGCCGTTACCATGGACGCTTCTATTTGCCGGATGCCGCCGGTGTGGGCATTTCGCGCAACACCTTCGTCTGGGACGCGGACATGGACCCGGCCGCGGGCATGCTGCGTCTGGTGATGGGTCTCGGTACACGTGCGGTGAATCGCGTGGAGGGCGATCACGCCTGCGTGGTCGCTTTGGATGAACCGCGCAAGCGGCCCTACCGCAGCCGTGAGGATCTCTACCGCTTTGCGCAGCAACAGGTGGACGTGCTGAACGTCACGGATAACCAACTCCAGTCCCTGCCGCTGCACGTGTTGCGCACGCAGACCCCGCTGCTGCCGCTGGCGCGCCTGGCGGAAGTGGACCGTGAGGCCTCCGGGCATGCGCACGCCCTCGGCCAGGACACGCCGGTCTGGCGCATCACCTTCGAGCCATTGCTGAGCAGCGGGCGCTTCGTGTCCCTCGCCCAGGCCATGCTTCAGGCCTTGGAGTCCGCCTACCAACACCCGGTGGACGTGGAGTTCACGCTGCACCTGGACAGTCAGGGCGGCGCTTCGTTCAACATCGTGCAGTGCCGCCCGCTGGCCACGCTCGGCACCGAGCGCGAGGTCGTGCTGCCCGGGCAGGTGGCGCCGGAACGCCTGTTCTTCGCCACCCGCGGACACTTCATGGGCGGCAACATCGACCAGCCCATCGCCCGCATCATCCACGTGGACGGGCCGGGCTACAGTGCGCTGGCTGTGCAGCAGAAATACGCCGTGGCCCGCCTGGTCGGCCGCCTGAACCGCAGCATTGCCGATCGTCTCGCCTGTCCGCTGATGCTCATCGGTCCCGGTCGCTGGGGCACCAGCAGCCCGGAGCTGGGCGTGCCGGTGCGCTTCGCCGACATCAACAAGGTCGCGGTGCTGGTGGAGGTGGCGGAATTGCACGGGGGCATGATGCCGGACCTGTCCTTCGGCACCCATTTTTTCCAGGATCTGGTGGAAACGGCCATCGCCTATGTGGCGCTGTTTCCCGGCGAACCTGACAACGAATACCGCATGGACTGGCTGGCCCGGCTGCCGGCGCAGGCTCACGTACCGCTGCCGGACGACGCCGCAGAGGACCCGCAGGTCGCGGCGGTGGTCAGGCATTACGACGTGCGTGCCCACGGGCTGCGCGTGATCGCCGATGTGGTGAAACAACGCTTGTTGTGCTTTCAGCGGACGCCGTGACGCAGGCGCTTCGTCGCTGCGTGCACCAAAACCGAGCGCGGCGCCGTGGCTCATCCACGCTGCCCCGCCATGTCAGTGCAAAAACCGAAAAATGCAACAACGACTACTTGACCATCGTGATCGAATGCGCAAGGCTATCCGCCCCTTTTTTGGGCGTCTTGCTCAATTTGGGGCCCACTCATTGATCGCTCACCCACTTCTCATGGGGGTTAAGTCTTCGTATGCCGTACGTCCAGGAAACCTTGACCGCTCTCAAGCGGTCCAGCCCCGCGCAGCTCGAGTTCTATCAGGCCGTTGAAGAAATCCTGCTGTCGCTCCGCCCCGTCCTCGACCGCGACCCCCGTTATCGAGAAGCCAACATCATCGAACGCATCGTCGAGCCGGAACGCCAGATCATGTTCCGCGTCACCTGGGTGGACGACAAGGGCCGTGTTCAGGTCAACAAGGGTTACCGCATCCAGTTCAACTCCACGCTCGGCCCCTACAAGGGCGGCATCCGTTTCCACCCGAGCGTCAACGCCGGCATCATCAAGTTTCTCGGCTTCGAACAGATCTTCAAGAACTCCCTCACCGGTCTCCCGCTGGGCGGCGGCAAGGGCGGCGCCAACTTCGATCCGAAGGGCAAGTCCGACAACGAGATCATGCGCTTCTGCCAGTCGTTCATGACCGAGCTGTATCGCCACATCGGCCCGACCATCGACGTGCCGGCCGGCGACATCGGCGTGGGCGCACGCGAGGTCGGTTACATGTATGGCCAGTACAAGCGCCTCACCGGCAGCTATGACGGCGTGCTCACCGGCAAGGGCCTGAAGTGGGGCGGATCGCTGGCGCGCAAGGAGGCCACCGGTTACGGTTCCGTGTACCTGGCCGACGCCATCCTGCGCGGCAGGGGCGAGTCGTTGGAGGGCAAGGTCTGCGCAGTCTCCGGTGCGGGCAACGTGGCCACCTACACCATCGAAAAGCTGTATCAGATGGGCGCCACGCCGGTCACCTGCAGCGATTCGCGCGGTTTCATCTACGACCGCGGCGGCATCAAGCTCGACACCTTGAGGCGCATCAAGGAAGTGGAGCGCACCTCCCTGGAGGCCTACGTCAAGGCGCATCCGGAGGCGGTGTACACGCCGGCCGAGAAGTATCACGAAGGCCGCAACGACGTGTGGTCGGTGAAGTGCGATGTCGCCTTCCCGTCCGCCACACAGAACGAGCTGAACGGCGCCGACGCAGCGGAGCTGGTGAAGAACGGCTGCAAGCTGGTGTGCGAAGGCGCCAACATGCCGAGCACGCCGGAGGCCATCGAGGTGTATCTGAAGGCGGGCATCGCCTTCGCGCCGGGCAAGGCCGCCAACGCCGGCGGCGTGGCCACCTCGCAGCTGGAAATGGCCCAGAACGCCAGCATGCAGCCGTGGACCTTCGACGAAGTGGACAGCAAGCTGCAGCGCATCATGACCAACATCTACACCACCATGAGCGAGACCGCCATCGAGTTCGGCCAGCCGGGTAATTTCGTCCTTGGTGCCAACATCGCCGGCTTCCGCAAGGTCGCCGACGCGATGATCGAGCAAGGGGCAGTGTAAGCACCCGTTGCACAGGGGGGCGGAGATCAACTCCGTCCCCATCACCCTTCCGTCATGTTGGGGCTCGAAGCACCGCTTGCACGCTTCCCCGAACACCGCCACTGAAACCGCGATCGGGTCTCTCGTCACGCCGCGGTGACCGCCACCAAACCTCTCTTCGTGGCAGTCCATTGAATCTGCGCCCACATGCCTTCCCTGGGCTCGCCGGCACCATGCGCCTTCGTGGTGCGCGAATGCCTCCATCGCCTCCTTTTGGTGCAGCCAATCAGTCGACGAACCACGCCGCCCTTGGGGCGAAAAGGCCGCAACTACCGCGTAGTTCCGTCATCGTAGTTGCAACTCCTTGATACCCGGGAGTTGCTTATGCGTGGCCTGCAAAATGCATGGCGCCTGATCCAAGGCGACACGGCGAAACGAACGTGAACGAGTCAGCACACCTCTGCGATGGTCTTTACCGTCCCGAATTCGAGCGCGACAACTGCGGCTTCGGACTCATGGCCCACATGGACGGCAGGCCGAGCCACTGGCTGGTGGAGACGGCCATCGTTGCCCTCGGTCGTATGACCCATCGCGGCGCCATCGCCGCCGACGGCAAGACCGGTGACGGTTGCGGGTTGTTGATGAAAAAGCCGGAAGGCTTCCTGCGCACCGTGGCGCGGGAGGCCGGCATCGAAACCGCCGCGCTGTTCGCGGTGGGTATGGTGTTCCTCAGCCGCGAGGCGGCGCTTGCCGCTGCCGCACGCAAGACCTTCGCGCGTGAGATGGAAGAGCAAGGTTTGCAGCTGGCCGGCTGGCGTATCGTGCCAGTCGACGCCGCCGCATGCGGTGCCGAGGCACTCAAGTCTTTGCCCGACATCGAGCAGGTCTTCGTCAATGCACCCGGCGGCATGGACGAGGCCGATTTCGAGCGCCGCCTGTACATCGCGCGCCGCCGGATCGAAAAGCAGTTGCAGCCGTCCGACAAGACCTTCTACGTGCCCAGCCTGTCTGCGCGGGTGTTGTCGTACAAGGGTCTGGTGATGCCTGCCTACCTGCAGCGGTTCTATCGGGACCTGAACGATGTGCGCCTGGAAACCGCCATCTGCGTGTTCCACCAGCGCTTCTCCACCAACACCTGGCCCGAGTGGCGCCTGGCGCAGCCGTTCCGCTATCTCGCCCACAACGGCGAGATCAACACCATCCGGGGCAATCGCAGCTGGTCCATGGCCCGCGGCCACAAGTTCGACACGCCGCTGCTGCCCATGGAAGACGTGCGCCCCCTGGTGTCCATGAGCGGCTCCGATTCCAGCAGCCTCGACAATATGCTCGAGGCGCTGCTCGCCGGTGGCATGGACATGTTCCGCGCCATGCGCCTGCTGGTGCCGCCGGCATGGCAGAACGTGGAAACCATGGACGCGGATCTGCGTGCCTTCTACGAGTACAACTCCATGCACATGGAGTCGTGGGACGGCCCCGCCGGCATCGTGCTCACCGACGGCCGCTATGCCGCCTGCACCCTGGATCGCAACGGTCTGCGCCCGGCGCGCTACGTCATCCTGCGCATGTCGGATGCACCGGACGACGGCAGCTACAAGGGTTGCGTGATGACGCTGGCCTCAGAGATCGGCGTGTTCGATTACGCGCCTCAGGACGTCATCGGCAAAGGCCGCCTGAAGCCGGGCCAGATGCTCGCCGTGGACACACAGGACGGCCGGTTGTTGTTGCCCGAGGACGTGGACCAGGCACTGAAACTGCGCCATCCGTACAAGCGCTGGATGAGCGAACACGTGCATCGGCTCGACGACGAGGTGGAAGAGCAGGACGGGGCCTGCGACCTGCAAGACGATCGCCTCGCGGTCTACCAGAGGTTGTTCCAGATCAGTCACGAAGAACGCGAGCAGATCCTCAAACCCCTCGCCGCGGCGGGCCAGGAGGCGGTGGGCTCCATGGGCGATGATGCGCCCATGGCCGTGCTGTCGCGGCAGGTACGTCCGCTCTACGACTATTTCCGCCAGCAATTCGCCCAGGTCACCAACCCGCCCATCGATCCCCTGCGCGAACAGATCGTCATGTCCCTGGAGACCTGCCTGGGACGCGAGAAAAACCTATTCCGTGAGACGCCGGAGAATGCCTCACGCCTGCTCATCGGCTCACCGGTGCTGTCGCGCGGCAAATTCGCGCGCCTGCTCGCCATCGGCAGCCCCGAGTATGCAAGCGCGCGCATCGACCTGAACTACCCCGTCGACGGAAGCCTGCATGAGGCGCTCGCCGCTGTGTGCACACAGGCGGTGGAGGCGGTGAAAGCAGGCAAGGTGATCCTGGTGCTGTCCGATCGTGACATCGCCGAGGACAGGTTGCCCATCCATGCCTTGCTCGCCACCGGTGCGGTGCACCTGCGCCTCGTCCAGGAAGGATTGCGTTGCGATTCCAACATCATCGTGGAGACCGCCACCGCACGTGATCCGCATCATTTCGCGGTGCTCATCGGCTACGGTGCCACGGCCGTGTATCCCTATCTCGCCTACGCGTGCCTGCACGAGTTCGCGCGCAATGGCGAGACCGGTGGTAAATCCCCCGCCAGGCTGCTCGACAGCTATCGCAAGGGCATCAACAAGGGCCTGTACAAGATCATCTCGAAGATGGGTATCTCCACCATCACCAGCTACCGCGGCGCGCAGTTGTTCGAGATCATCGGCCTGGCCGACACCGTGGTGTCCGCCTGCTTCAGGGACACCCCCAGCCGCTTGGCCGGCGCCGACTTCGCCGATCTGGAAAACGACCAGCGCCAACTCGCCCGCGAGGCCTGGAACACCCGCAAGCCCCTGCGACAGGGCGGCCTGCTCAAATATCAGTTCGACGGTGAATATCACGCCTACAACCCGGACGTGATCCAGACCCTGCACAAGGCGGTGCGCAGCGGGGATTACAACGACTATCTCGACTACGCCAAGACGGTCAACGAGCGCCCCGTCGCGACCCTGCGCGATCTGCTGGCGCTGCGCGCGGACCTCACGCCCGTCGACATCAACGAAGTGGAAGACGAAGCGAAGATCCTGCCGCGCTTCGATTCCGCCGGCATGTCCCTCGGCGCGCTCTCACCCGAGGCCCACGAGGCCCTGGCCGTCGCCATGAACCGCCTGGGCGGGCGCTCCAATTCCGGCGAGGGCGGCGAAGACCCGTCCCGCTACGGCACCGAGAGGATGTCGAAGATCAAGCAGGTGGCTTCGGGGCGCTTCGGCGTCACGCCCGCCTACCTGGTCAATGCCGAGGTGTTGCAGATCAAGATCGCCCAAGGCGCAAAGCCCGGCGAAGGCGGACAGCTCCCCGGCGACAAGGTGAACGCGCTCATCGCGCGCCTGCGCTACGCGACGCCCGGCGTGGCGCTCATCTCGCCGCCGCCGCACCACGACATCTATTCCATCGAAGACCTGGCCCAGCTCATCTTCGACCTGAAGCAGGTCAATCCCGAGGCGCTGGTTTCGGTGAAACTGGTGGCGGAACCGGGGGTGGGCACCATCGCCGCAGGTGTGGCCAAGGCCTATGCAGATCTCATCACCATTTCGGGCTACGACGGCGGCACCGGTGCGAGCCCCATCACCTCGGTGAAGCACGCGGGCTCACCTTGGGAATTGGGCCTGTCCGAGGCGCACCAGGTGCTGCGTGCCAACGACCTGCGCGACAAGGTGCGGGTGCAGACCGACGGCGGCCTCAAGACCGGCCTCGACGTCGTCAAGGCGGCCATCCTGGGCGCGGAGAGCTTCGGTTTCGGCACCGGCCCCATGGTGGCGCTGGGCTGCAAGTACCTGCGCATCTGCCACCTGAACAACTGCGCCACCGGTGTGGCGACGCAGGACAAGGTGCTGCGCCAGGAGCACTTCATCGGCCTGCCCGAAATGGTGATGAACTATTTCCGCTTTATTGCCCGAGAGACCCGCGAATGGATGGCGCGCCTCGGCGTGCGCTCCATGACGGAACTCATCGGCCGCACCGATCTGCTGGAGATCCTGGAAGGCGGGACGCCCAAGCAGCGCAAACTCAATCTCGCGCCGCTCATCGCCCGCGTGGATGGCAAGGCCCAGTATTGCATCGCACCGCGCAATGAACCCTTCGACAAGGGCGAGCTGGCCGAGCAGATGGTGCGCGATTGCCTGCCGGCCATCGAACACAAGAGCGGCGGCGAATTCCATTACACCGTGAAGAACGTCAACCGCTCCATCGGCGCACGCCTGTCCGGCGAGATCGCGCGGCGTCACGGCGATCAGGGCATGGCCGATGCGCCTCTTGTGCTCAGACTCACCGGCACTGCCGGCCAGAGCTTTGGCGTGTGGAATGCGGGCGGCCTGCACATGATCCTGGAAGGCGATGCCAACGACTACGTCGGCAAGGGCATGGCAGGCGGCAAGCTGGTGATCGCGCCGCCCCGTGGCAGCCGCTTCCGGTCCAACGAGGCCACCATCATCGGCAACACCTGTTTGTACGGCGCCACCGGCGGCAGGCTGCTGGCGGCGGGACTCGCCGGCGAGCGCTTTGCAGTGCGCAACTCCGGTGCCCATGCCGTCGTTGAAGGCGTAGGCGACCACGGCTGTGAATACATGACCGGTGGCTGCATCACCGTGCTAGGTCCCACCGGCGTGAACTTTGGTGCCGGCATGACCGGCGGGCTGGCCTATGTGCTGGATCTCGATAGCGGCTTCGTGGATCGCTACAACCACGAACTCATCGACATCCATCGCATCGGCACCAAGACCATGCATCCGTACCGCGCCCATCTTCAGGGCATCATCGAAGAGCACGTGCGCGAGACGGGTTCGGCCTGGGGCCGGCATCTGCTGGGGCATTTCTCCGATGTGCTGGAGAAGTTCTGGCTGGTGAAGCCGAAGGCGGCGAGCTTGAGCGAACTGCTTGATACCTTGCGCAGGGCGGCGTAAGCGCCGAGTCCCTCAGCGAAGTACGGTTCATGCCACGCGCCGGCGTTTGAAAGGCATTCGCCCACGGGGTGGGCTCCCACAAGGGCGAGCTAATTCAGGGTTCCAAATACATGGCCAACGACTTCCAATTCATCCAGGTGCCGCGCCTCGACCCTGCGAAAAAATCCGCGGCGGCCCGCATCAAGGAATTTCGCGAGATCTATTGCGGCTTCGATCCCGATGCCGCGGCATCCCAGGCGGACCGCTGCCTGGGCTGTGGCAATCCTTACTGCGCCTGGAAGTGCCCGGTGCACAACTACATCCCCGACTGGCTCAAGCTGGTGCATGAAGGCGCCATTGAGCGTGCGGCGGAGCTGTCCCACCGTACCAACTCGCTGCCCGAGGTGTGCGGCCGGGTGTGCCCGCAGGATCGCCTGTGTGAAGGGGCCTGCACCCTCAATGACGGTTTCGGCGCGGTCACCATCGGTGCCGTGGAGCGCTACATCACCGATACGGCCTTCGATCAGGGCTGGCGCCCGGACCTGTCGCGGGTGCGGTCCACGGGCAAGCGCGTCGCCGTGGTGGGCGCAGGCCCGGCCGGGCTTGCCTGCGCCGACGTGCTGGTGCGCGCAGGCGTGATGCCGGTGGTGTTCGATCGCTACCCCGAGATCGGCGGACTGCTCACCTTCGGCATCCCCGAGTTCAAGCTGGAAAAACAGGTGATGCAGCGCCGGCGCGCCGTGTTCGAGGGCATGGGTGTGCAATTCCGTCTCAACACCGGGATCGATGCGGAGGCGTTCGCACGCCTGCTCGAAGACTTCGACGCCGTGTTCCTGGGCATGGGCACCTACACCTACATGCAGGGCGGCTTCCCGGGCGAAGACCTGCCGGGCGTACATGCCGCCTTGGATTTTCTCATCTCCAACGTCAACCACTGCCTTGGCTTCGAGAAGAGCGTGGATGACTACCTCTCCATGAAGGGCCAACGCGTGGTGGTGCTGGGCGGCGGCGACACCGCCATGGACTGCAACCGCACCTCCATCCGCCAGAGTGCCGCCCAGGTGATCTGCGCCTACCGACGCGACGAGGCCAATATGCCCGGCTCCAGGCGGGAAGTGGCCAACGCCAGGGAAGAGGGCGTGCAGTTCCTGTGGAACCGTCAGCCCGTGGAAATCGTGGGCACGGACAAGGTGGAGGGCGTGAAGCTGGTCACCACCGAGCTCGGCCCGCCGGATGCGCGCGGTCGCCGCACGCCGCGGGTGGTGCCCGGTTCCGAGGAGATCGTCCCGGCCGATCGCGTGCTCATCGCCTTCGGTTTTCGCCCGAGCCCACAAGCGTGGTTCGTCGAGTACGGCATCAAGACCGACGAACGCGGGCGTGTGATTGCCGCGGAGGCGCAGAAATTCAAGAAGCAGACCGGCCATCCCAAGGTGTTCGCCGGCGGCGACATGGTGCGCGGCTCCGACTTGGTGGTCACCGCCATTTGGGAGGGCCGCCAGGCCGCCGAGGGTATCCTGGACTACCTGGGCGTGTGAAGAAAAACGCCTGAACCACGGGGGACACGGGAAACGCGGGGAGGAATTGAGGTATTCTCTCGGGTCCCTGATTTATCTCTGAACGGCGATGCGGCAGGCGCGGGCGGTCACACCCCCGTGTCCCCCGTGTTCCCCGTGGTTAATCTTCATGTCCGAACTCAAGAATGACCGCTTCTTGCGCGCGCTGCTGAAGCAGCCGGTCGATTACACCCCCGTATGGATGATGCGCCAGGCGGGACGCTACCTGCCGGAGTACCGCGCCACGCGCGCCAAGGCCGGCGACTTCATGGCCCTGTGCAAGAACCCCGAGCTGGCCTGCGAAGTCACCCTCCAGCCCCTGGACCGCTTTCCGCTCGACGCGGCCATCCTGTTCTCCGACATCCTCACCATCCCGGACGCCATGGGCCTCGGCCTGTCCTTCGGCGTGGGTGAAGGCCCGAAGTTTGCGCACCCGGTGCGCAGCGCTGCGGACGTGGCCAAGCTGGGCGTCCCCGATCCGGAAGGTGAACTGAAATACGTGATGGACGCCGTGCGCGTCATCCGCCGCGAACTGAACGGCCGCGTGCCCCTCATCGGCTTCGCCGGCAGCCCCTGGACCCTCGCTACCTACATGGTGGAAGGCGGCTCCTCCAAGGAATTCGCCGTCATCAAGGCCATGATGTTCGACCAGCCGGCGCTGCTGCACAAACTGCTGGACGTCGTCGCGCGCTCCGTCACCAGCTACCTCAACGCCCAGGTGGCCGCCGGTGCCCAGGCGCTGATGATTTTCGACACCTGGGGCGGCAATCTCACCCCGCGTGACTACAAGGAATTCTCCCTGCGTTACATGCAGAGCATCGTCGCCGGCCTCACCCGCGAGGCCGAAGACCGCAAGGTCCCGGTGATCCTGTTCACCAAGGGCGGCGGCCAGTGGCTTGAGGCCATGGCCGAGACCGGCGCCGACGCCCTGGGCCTGGACTGGACCACCGACCTCGGCGATGCGCGCCGGCGCGTGGGTGACAAGGTCGCATTGCAGGGCAACATGGACCCGAGCGTGCTCTACGCCTCCCCCGAGCGCATCCGCCGCGAAGTGAGCGAAATCCTCGCCAGCTACGGCAAGGGCAGCGGCCACGTCTTCAACCTCGGCCACGGCATCCACCAGCACGTGGAGCCCGACCGCGCCAAGGCCTTCGTCGAAGCCGTCCACGAACTCAGCCGGCCCTACCACAACTGAGAAAAGCTATAACACGGGGGACACGGGGAACACGGGGAAGAAAAACGTTGCTGGTTGCGCGCCGCGAGCAGGAATCAGACATGCCCGTGGCGGAGCATACATCTTGTACCCCCCGTGTTCCCCGTGTTCCCCGTGTTAGTCTTTCGTCCCATGGAAAGCTACAAGCTCGTACTGCCTGAACACCTGAATCACTACGGCTATCTCTTCGGCGGCAATCTGCTGAAGTGGATCGACGAATACGCCTGGATCGCCGCGAGCCTGGAATATCCCGGCTGCAAGTTCGTCACCATCGGCATGGACGGCCTGGAGTTCCGCAAGAGCGTGCGCAACGGCGCTATCCTGCGCTTCGACGTCCAGCGCACGTTAGTGGGTAACACCTCCGTGCAATACACCGCCACGGTGTACGCCGACGACATCGAAACCGGCGGCGAGGAAGTGGTGTTCGCCACCCGCATCAGCTTCGTCCGCGTCGACGCCGACGGCTGCAAGGTGCCATTGCCGCGTTAAGAGGAAGATAGTCACCACGAAGGACACGAAGGCCGCAAGGAGAGGCAACCCATCTTTCCTTTGTGCCCCTTCGTGGGCTTTGTGGTGAATTCTTTTACCCTTCGTTCCGGAGTGCCCCGATGCTCATCGACTATCACCGCACCATGCTCGCCGATCGGGTGCGCAATGAGGCCTTTCACGAGGCGTTGAAGCGGGTGGTGGTGGCGGGGAAGAGCACGGTGGCGGATATTGGCTCGGGGACGGGTGTGCTCGGCTTTCTCGCCAGCCGGCTCGGGGCGCGGGCGGTGCATCTGTTCGAGCAGGCGGATGTGATGGAACTGGCGGTGAAGTTGGCCAGGCTTAACAAGGTCCGCAACTGTCATTTCTATCACGACCACTCCACCAACGTCCTCGACCTCGAACCGGTCGATGTGATCGTCTCGGAGACCCTGGGCAATTTCGCCTACGAAGAGAACATCATCGAAACTCTCAACGACGCCCTGCGTTTCCTCAAACCCGGCGGCATCGTCATCCCGCGGCGCATCACCCAGCTGGTCGCACCGGTGGTGAGCGATCGCTTCCACCGTGACCTGACCGTATGGGACGAGACGGACCTGGGCCTCGACTTCACGCCGGCGAAGGAAATGACCTTCCACAATATGTACGTGCGCAGCATCCTGCCGTCTGATCTGCTCGTTGCGCCCGATGCCATCCAGTCCTGGGACAATGTGGAACTGGGCCGCAAGAACAAGAGCGTGCGCCAGGGCGAGGTGCGCTGGGGGTCGGCAAAGCAGGAGGCCATCTACGGCTTCGCGCTGTGGTGGGAATGTGAGTTGGTTGAGGGCGTGCACCTCGCCACCGCACCCGATGCGCCGCGCACCCACTGGGAGCAGTTGTATCTGCCCTTGCAACATCCCTTGCACGTCGCGCCCGGCGACGCGGTCGCGCTGCGTCTGCATTCCGACACGCGCTTCGACGTGGGCGTGAACGTGCGCTGGCAGGTCAATCACAAGACCGGTGGCGAAACGCGCACCCAGGCCTATGACATCCGCAAGGGCTATCTCGGCTGACCTTTGGGAAAACAGCCCAACGCAAAGGCGCAGAGTACGCAAGAACCAATCGTTGGACGACATTTACGAGCACCTTGGCGTTCTTCGCGGCCTATGCGTCTTTGCGTTAATCCTCTTCGTTGATGGGCCTGCGCGAGGGCTGTGCCCCGGCGTGGCGGCACCGCTCACGCAGTGTGTGCTGCGTGCTGGGATTTACCCGGATTTCGCTACGCTCCATCCGGGCTACGTTTTCGTGGTGTGGTTTGCCATATTCTCCCCGAGCGCGGGGGATGGTTTTCTTTCCTGGAAGGAATGCGAAATGAAGGTTCTGCTGAGTTTTTCCGTGGTGCCCATGGGTGTGGGCGTGTCCGTGTCCGAGTATGTGGCGGCGTGCGAAAAGGTACTGGAGGCCTCGGGCGTGAAGTACCAGCTGCACGCCAACGGCACCAATGTGGAAGCTGAATGGGATGCGGCGTTCGCTGCCATCAAGGCCTGCCACGAGCGCGTACACGCCATGGGTGCGCCGCGCATTTCCACTGTGATCTACGCGGGCACGCGGACCGATAAGGAGCAGACCCTGGAAGACAAGGTCGAGAGCGTGCGCGCTAAGCTTGGATGAGTACCTCTGCTGTCGCACCGGTGAGAGTGTAGGCACATGACTTCCAGACACTACATGCCCCGTCCCGAAGAGGCCCTGCCCGGGCGCGCCACGGCCCTGTCTGTGCCGGAGACCCATGAAGTGAACGGTCACCGCATCGTCCCGCCGTTCCCTGCGGGTATGGCCATGGCCATGTTCGGCATGGGCTGTTTCTGGGGCACGGAGAAGCGCTTCTGGGAGTTGCCGGGCGTGTATTCGACCATGGTGGGTTACGCAGGCGGTTACACGCCCAACCCGACCTATCGCGAGGTCTGCACAGGCATGACCGGTCACACCGAGGTGGTGCGCGTGGTGTTCGATCCGGACGTGGTCAGCTATGAGGAACTGCTGAAGGCGTTCTGGGAAGGTCACGACCCCAGCCAGGGTATGCGCCAGGGCGCCGACGTGGGCACCCAGTACCGTTCTGCGGTTTACACCTACGGCGACGCGCAGAAGCAGGCTGCGCTGGCCTCACGCACCGCCTACGAGAAACGCCTGCGCGCCGCCGGCTTCGGCCCCGTCACCACCGAGATCCGCGAGGCCCCCGAGTTCTACTACGCCGAGGACTACCACCAGCAATACCTGGCCAAGAACCCCGGCGGCTACTGCGGCCACGGCGGTACCGGCGTGACCTGCCCTGTCGGCGTGTTGGAGTGAACGCATAAACGCGGAGGACGCGGAGGCGCGGAGGACGCGGAGAATCGTGTTCGCTTTCGCGGCGGTTCCGGTACAGCAGGCTGGGTCAACGCACCAGAGGGCGGCGGGATGGAATTATGTGCAGGTATTTTCTCCGTGTCCTCCGCGCCTCCGCGACCTCCGCGTCAAAACCCGAAGAACCCAAACTCAAATCCCCGGCGGCACCAGTGCAGCCGCCTCCAGGCGCTCTTCCAGCGGATCTTCCAAAACATGGAAGAAGTCGAGGCCGGTGAGCTTCTCGACGTCGTCCACGCTCACCACGTAGCGCGCCAGCGGTTCATCGCCGCGCACCTGCTGCGGGATGAGGAAGGCGAACAGGCGCGGGTTGCCGTCCGCTTCGGTGACCGCAAACAGCTTGTAGAACGCGTCCGGGATTTCCACCAGGGGGTGGCTGCGCAAACGCGTGCGCTCGCCGGTGAACACCGGACCGGTGGTCACCCACACCTCGCCGTAGCGTGCCGCCAGCTGATCGAATTCATACTGCTCCAGGCGCTGCCACAGCCGCTGGTTGAGGTCGCTGCGCTGGGGCGAGATGTTGGTCATGCGGAAGGTCGCCAGTTGCGCGTCCCGCCCGTACAGGCGGGCGATGGCGTGATTGGGCGCGAGATGCCCGCGGTCATAGCCGCTGCGGGTGTACGCGTCGTGATCGATGAGGCCGAGCGCGCGCCAGTCTGCGCTGAAGCGCTCCGGGCGCGGCAGACGCCGGCCGTGGGCCGGCGGCGGGGTGAGACGGTAGGTTACCCACAGGGCATTGCCGCGCAGGTCCGACCAGCCGAGCATGAAGCCGTCGTTGCGCAGCACGCGCGTCCAGCTGAACAGATCGCCGCGGGATTCCGGTACGCCCATCCAGGACATGGCCGGGCGCGCGGACTGCACCTCATGAACGTAATCGACGGCAACGGCGGCGCACAGCAGCAGCGCAGTCAACCAGCGGGAGAGGCGGGGACGTCGGGCAGGTCGGCGTGACATGGAGATACCAGTGGACGGGCGCGGGGATTATAACGGGCCGGTCGGCCCCATGGCGCGCACCAACCTGTACTGCCGGCGCATACACTTCCAGGGAAGCGGACAACGAATCGCCCGCCCCAGGGGAGCCAATGCGCGCCGACTCCGGCTTGTCCATCGCGATCCTCGGTGGCCGTCGCACCGCCGCCTGGTACGACGGAGAGGATCCGGTCGCATCGGAACTCGCGACGAGGCTGGTCGCCGCCGGTCATCGCGTGAGCCTGTTGTGCGGGGCGCACGACACCCTTGAGGCGGCCTCCCTGCGGATCCTGCAGCGCGTGCAGCGACGTACACCGGTGCTCGGGGTGTTCGACGACGCGCTGTTTCTGGCGCGCTGCGTACGCGGGTGCGACCTGATCTATGTGATCGGCGGCCGCTCGCTGTGGTCCACGCTGCTCGCGCCGCTGCTGGGCGCATGCGTGTGGTTCCGCGTGGATGGCGCCGTTCGGCGACGCATGTTGCCATGGCTGCGCTCTGCGACGCTGGTGGTCGACAGCGAGGCGACCCTCGCGCAGCTACGCGCGGTGATGGGCCGGCTGCCGCCGGCCCGCGTGATCCCGCCCGGCGCGGACACGCCCGGCGGGCAGGACCCGGAGAGACTCGCCGAATGGGAGCTCGCACCCGGCTGTTACTACCTGCTGGTGGGGCGCCCACGCCGCGAGAACCGCGTGCAGGAGATCATCGAGGGTTTTCTCGCGGCGCACTCCACCTTTCCGTTGGTGATCGTCGGCGCCATCGACGTGGACACGGCCTACGCGGCCCAGCTACGCGGCTACGCCGGGGCGCGGGTACGTTTCATCGGTCCGGTGGATGCGCCACGGCAAGCGGTGCTGCGCTGCCACGCCCTGGCCTGCTTTCACGGCAATGCCGTGGGCAGTCCGTCGCTCCTGGGCGCGCTTGGCTGCGGCGCCCCGCTCATCGCCTATGACACGCCAGTGAACCGCGAATTCGCCGGGGACTTGGCGTGGTATTTCAGCGGCCCTCAGGACCTCCCGGCCGCGATCACGTGGGCCGAAGACCTGGGCGGCCCCGAACGCCGCGCCCACGCGGCCGCCGCCCGTGCGCGTATTGTGGAGCGACATGCCTGGGAACGCGTCATCGCCTTGCATCAGTCCGGCCTCGTGCAACCCTGATGCTTGCCATCAACGGGACACCTGCTAGTTTTCTTGCGACCTCCGTCACAATAATCCAGCAGGAAGCTTCGAATGCCCCAGCCTTCGCAGGCGCGGACGGCCCAGTGGCAGGTGCAACGCCTTACCGAACTCACGCGCTTCAACGCCCGGTACCGTGATCCCAGGCAACTGCTTGCCCGCGCGCAGACGGTGTTGGTGCAGTGCTACGGTGCCGTGCAGGTACAACTGGGTCCGCAACGGCAGCACGGGTGCGTATTCCCCGCCACCCTGTGTGACTCGGTGCCGGAGGGTGCCGTGTGGCTGCTGCGGCGGGAAGCGGAGGTGCTCCACGCCGCGCCGTTTTGCGGCGAGCCCGTGACAGGCCATGGCCTGCTGTTGCGACTCGCGGCGGGCACCGTGGCGGGCTGGGCGGCGCCGGCCGCGCGCGTGCTCGATGCCGCAGATGGCGAATTCCTGCGCAGCATCGCGTCCATGCTGCACACCGCCTTCGAACGCCGCCAGAAGAACGACGACCGCCGCCTGCAAGTGCGCCACGTGATCCGGGCCAAACACGAGTGGCAGGCCGTCGCGGACGCCCTGCTGCAGGGGCTCGTGCTGATGGACAAGAACTCGCGCATCCTGCGCGTGAACCGCACCATGGAGACCTGGGGACTGATTCCGGTCAAGCGTGCGTGTGGAAGACAGCTGGGCGCCGTGCTCGGGCGCCTGCAACCCCTGCTTGCGCCGACGCTCACCGCCGCGCTGGCCGACCTTCAGCCCGGCAGCCATTGCGCCTTCGATGCGGAGCACCCCACGCTCTCGAAACGCCTGCGCCTGACCCTGCGTCGGCTCCCGTGCCAGGGTATGTCCGGCGGCGCGCACGCCTTGCTGGTGTTCGATGACGTCACCGGCCAGCACGAGGCGGATGAGGCCATGGCCGAGTACAGCCAGCGTCTTGAGACCATCGTGCAGGCGTGCACCTCGGCGCTCGCGGATGAGCACCCGCCGCGCATTGCAGCGGCGTCTGCCGCGCCCGTGAACTTCGCCGGGACGGCCTTGGTGCGTCAACGCCAACTGGAATTTTGTGATGCGGCGTTCGCCCGCTTGGTCGGTTACCCCGTATCGGCCCTGACGGGTTTCCCGATCGACGTCCTGCTTCAGGAGGCCTTCCGCGCCGGCTGGCCCCACACCGAGGGCGCCGCGCGCAACGTGCAGTTGGTATGTAGCGACGGCAGCAAGATTCTGGTGCGCAGCCGTACCTCGATGGTCGACTTGCCGGAGGGGCCGGGCACCTTCTGGCATGTCATCGACGCCGGCAGTGAGCTGCGAATTGCCGGTGAGCTGCATCGCCTTTCAGAAGCGCTGGTGCACGCCGAGGAACGCGAGCGCAAACGGGTGGCCATGGAACTGCACGACGGTATCGGCCAGAGTCTCAGCGCTATCCACATCGGGCTGGAGGCGCGGCGCGCCGGCGCACCGCGTCAATGTCGCGAGTGCGCCGCGCTGACCGAGGTGGATACGCAAATCCGCGACGCCATCGACGAAGTGCGACGCATCTCCCTGGCCCTGCGCCCGCCCATGCTCGACGACCTGGGCCTGCTGCCCACGCTCGAGTGGCTGCTGCGGGAATTCAGCCGCGCGCCGTCCGGCCCCAGCATGGCGCGCCGTTTCGATGCACGTGAAGAGCACATCCCGCGCCCCCTGCGCGCCGTCATTTTCCGTATCCTCCAGGAGGCGCTGCGCAACGTGGTCGAGCATGCCCATGCGTCGCACATCGACGTGCTGCTGACGGCCGATGGGCACACCGTCACCGTGAGCGTGCGCGACAACGGCCGGGGCTTCGAGCCCGCGGCGCTGCGGCAGGCGGAGCGCCCCGGCTTCGGGCTCATGGCAATGCGCGAGCGTGCGGAAATGTCCGGTGGCAGCTTCGCGCTCCATGCGGTCCCCGGCGAAGGGACACTCGTGCAGGTGCATTGGCGTACGGGCTGATCCTGCACTGTTCCACCCAGCGTACGCGCATGGAAGAAAACCCGCCCAAGAGACAGCGTGCCTTATAGGGGTTTTTCCCCGCATCATGTTTGCAGATGCAGCTGCCCATGCGCCGGTGCAGCTAGGCAAACCATCTATACTCCGCTCGTCGAATCGTAGTCGTCGTACTCACGCGATGATTGAAGGGAGGCCATGGCAGGCCGGCCCGAGTTGGCGCGACCTGTGTGCTATCGAACCGGGTGGTTCACCAAGGAGGGTGCATGGATAAAACCTTTTCCGCTGCGCAGTGGGCTGCCCTGGTCACGCTGCGCCTTCTGGTGGGTTGTCGCCTGCTCCATTTGGGCATCCTGCACCTCGGGCTGCTCGGCGCCGGCAGCGACATCATTACGCCCGCGGCCAACACGCTGCTGCTGAAGGCCTTGGCCATGCTGGCACCCCCACCCGCCATGCTCGCCATCGGCGAGAACGCCTACGGCACGGTGCTGGTGGTGCTGGGTGCGCTGCTGGTGCTGGGGGTGTACGCACGTGCCTCCGCGATAATCGCCTTGATCCTGATGCTCATGGACACGGCGCTCATGCTGCCTGCTGTCGGCGCCACCGCACTCGCTGCCGCACTGATTCTCGAACTGGATGCGCTGATCATCTGCGCTGTGCTCGCGCTGACGCTGGCATTTCCCACCAGTCGCGCCTTCGGCCTGGATGGCCTGCTGGCGACACGTGAGCTATCGCGCGAGGCGCCGCGCGCACGGGCTCGCGCGTCATGAGCTCGCGCAAGGACCCTGCGCCACCCGGGCGGCGACGCTTTCTCAAGGGCTTGGTGGGTGTGCCCGCGCTGGCGCTGTTCGGCGGCGGCATCGCGTGTTCGCGTCAGGGGCGCGAGAACCTCATGCAGGAGGCGGATTTCGATACCCGGGTGCCGTCGCCGCCCCGGCCCGGCAGCGACCCCCTGCGGGTTGGCATCATCGGTGTGGGCCGGCGCGGACGCTTTCTGCTCAAGCATTGTCTGACCGGCGATCTGAACGTCGCGGTGGTTGGTATCTGTGACGTGTTCGACGTCCATGCCGACGAGGCGCTCACACTGTCGCGCCAGTACGGGCACAAGCCGCGCCGCTACCGCACCTATCACGAGCTGGTGGCCGCGCCCGGAGTGGACGCGGTAATCATCGCCACGCCCGATCACTGGCACGCCACCATGGCGCTCGCCGCGGCGCAGGCCAACAAGCACGTCTATGTGGAGAAGTGCCTCGGTCACCGCCTTGGCGAGCTCATCGAACTACGGCGCGTGATCAAGCGCGCTCCCATCGTGTTGCAGGTGGGCCATCAGCATCGGCAGACGGCACACTTTCTCGCCGCGCGCGCGGCGCTCCGCAGCGACCTGGTGGGCCACGTGCGCATCGCCGAAGTCACCACGCGCCGATGGGCCGGCGGCGGTGCCTGGCAGGCGCCGGTGCATGCGCAGGCGAGCGCCCACTCCATCGACTGGCGTCAGTTCGTCGGCAGCGCACCCGCCGTGTCCTTCGATGCGGAACGTTTCTTCCGTTGGCGCAAGTGGTGGGACTACGGCGCCGGCCTGGCGAGTGACGCCCTGGCCGAGGATTTCGATCGCCTCAACGGTGTGATGCATCTGGGCATCCCGTCGGCGGTGACCGCGTCGGGCGGCGTGTACGCCCACGACGACGGCCGCGAAGTGCCCGACGTGTTGCATGTCGGGCTCGAGTTTCCCAATCACCGCGTGGCCTCCGGTGGTCAGCAGGGAATGGCCATGGTGTACAACGCTGCGCTCGGTGCCGATGCTGGGCGCCATGCCGCGTTGACCGGTCATCACGCCACCCTGCACTGGGACACCGCCCTGACCATGCAGAGCACGCCCGCGCCGCCGTGGCGGCGCGACGCGGTGCTGCTCTACGCACCGCGCCACAGCGCGGCACATAACGCGGCGGCTGCGGTGAGCGACGACCAGATCACCTGGCGTCACGGCCGCCTCTATGACGCCAGCTATCTGCACCTGCGCGAGTGGATCGATTGCGTGCGTCACGGCGGCACGCCGAGCTGCGGCATCGACGCGGGCTTCGAGGAGGCAGTGACCATCCACATGGCGACGCTGGCCTACCGGCTCAACCGGCGTGTCGAATGGGACCACCAGGCGCTGAAATTGCGCAACGTCACGCGCCAGGAGCTGGAGTCTTTGCGCCTGTCCTGAGCTTTTCCGTGCGAACCCGCCTGACGCTGGCCATGTCCGGCCAGTCATTGCCGTTCACCTCGCATCGACCCTCGCCCATCGCAAGTCCTCGTTCTCATCATCACCACTGACATGGTTTGGTGTGCGGCAAATCCCGCAGGCGACGGTGGACGCATCGGCGCTCGATTGCCATGCCGATGTCTCTGTGTGGCATGGACCAACGTGCCGGAACGTGCCGCCGATCATGCGCCCGGAGCGCGAAAAATCAGCACGGAGAACTGCGGCTATAACTGAGTGAGATTACCACTTGGGAGCGTGTCACATGGACCGTTGCACGCATCACGCCTCGTGGATGTTCCTGCTGCTGGTCATCGCGGCGCACTCCGCGGGTGCCTGGGAATTGCCTGACGATCTCCGCTTCGATCCGCAGGCTACGAGGGTGGCCATCTCACCGCCCGTCACTCTCGATGAAGACTCCGACGAAACTTGGCACCTGGACGCGCAGGTGGAACCCGGTCTGTCGCCCGGCAGCGTCGCGTTACATGGTGCAACCCGCCCCGCCACATATTCCGCGGGGCTGCACTACGCGGCGGCGCCAACCGTGCACTTGTCGGCATCGTACGGTGCTCAGGAGCAGGGTATGTTTTCCGTGGACCCGCGCGCCAACGGGCCGGCCATGTCGGCCGTGTTCAGCCGGCCCATGGGCGCATCGGCATTTGCCGCCACGGCCACGTGGGGGCGATCGACCCGTGACGGTGCAATGACCGAGCGCTTTCTGCTTGAAGGCCGTTATACGCGCCACTCCTACCACCAGTTCTTCGCACGCGCCGCCAACGTCACCCCGCTCGGCGACGACCCGGCCGGCGAGGTGCGCCTGCATCCGGTCACCGCGGGGACGCTCGGTTATGTGTATGCGACGCGCAAGGGCAGTCAGCAAGTGGGCGTAGGGCTCAGCATCACCGCCTTCAAGGTGCCGCCCGACCTGCAGGAGGCCTATGGGACGCGACCGCTGGCCTATCAGCTCTACCTGCGCGTCGGCATCTCGCCTCAGGGTTGAGAGCTGCGGTTCAGCAGTTGCGCGTTGATCGCCACGATGATGGTTGAGGCGGACATGAATACTGCGCCCACGGCCGGCGACAGCAGTACGCCGGCCTGGTAGAGCACGCCGGCGGCCAGCGGGATGGTGAAGGCGTTGTAGGCCGTGGCCCACCACAGGTTCTGCACCATCTTGCGATAGGTGCGCCGGGCGAGCCCGACGATGGCCGTGACGTCGCGCGGATCGGACCGCACCAGCACGATATCGGCGGACTCGATGGCCACGTCCGTCCCGGCGCCGATGGCGATGCCCACGTCCGCCGCCACCAGGGCGGGCGCGTCGTTGATGCCGTCGCCGACCATGGCAACGCGCAGCCCGCGCGCCTGCACGTCGCGTATGCGCGCGGCCTTCTGATCGGGTGATACTTCGGCGAAATAGTCGTCCAGTGCCAGTTCGCGCGCTACCCAGGCGGCCACGGCGCGGGAATCGCCGGTGAGCATCATTACCTGGATGCCCATCGCTTTCAGGCGCGCGATGGTCTCGCGCGATTCGGGCCGGATGATGTCAGCGAGCGCAATCGCCGCCTGCGGTTCGTCGTTCACCAGCACGTAGACCACCGTCTTGCCTTCTTCACTGGGCCGCCGCACGCGCCGGTCATCTACCGCCAGGCCGTGTTCGCGCAGATAACCCGGGCTCACCACCTTCACGTCCCGGCCACGCACGCGCGCCTCGGCGCCCTTGCCCGGGATGGCGCGAAAGTCCTGCGGCTGTACCCATGCGAGCCCGCGCTCGCCGGCCGCGTCCACGATGCCACGGGCGAGCGGATGCTCCGAGTTTTGCTCCAGGCCCGCGGCAAGGATGAGGGCCTCGTCCTCCGTCATGGTGCCGAGGGCGATCACCTCGCTCACGCCGAAGCGTCCCTCGGTGAGCGTGCCGGTCTTGTCGAACACCACGGCGTCGATGGCGCGCGCCCGTTCGAAGGCGGCGCGATCGCGAATCAGCAAGCCGCGTTTCGCCGAGAGCGTGGTGGACACGGCCACCACCAGCGGCACCGCGAGACCCAGCGCATGCGGACAGGCGATTACCATTACGGTGACCATGCGCGCCACGGCGAAATCGAAGGGCACGCCAAGACTGAGCCACACCAGCAGCGTAATGCCGCCGACGCCGATGGCCACCAGCGTGAGCACCAGTGCGGCGCGGTTGGCCAGGTCCTGGGTCCGTGAGCGCGATGCCTGCGCCCGGCGTACCATCTCCACCACCTGGGCGAGATAGGTCTCGTTGCCGGTCTTTTGCACTTCCACCACCACCGACCCCTCGCCGTTGACCGCGCCGCCAATGACGCGGGCGCCGGGGCCTTTTTCCACCGGCTGGCTTTCACCGGTGAGCATGGCCTCGTTCACACTGCTATTGCCCTCGCGGATGACGCCGTCCACCGGGATCTTCTCCCCGGGGCGTACCAGCACCCGATCCCCGGGCACGAGTTCGGACAGCGGCAGGTCTTCGATAGAAGCATCGGCGCGCAGGCGATGGGCCTCGGCCGGCATCAGGCCGACCAGTTTTTCCAATGCGCCGGAGGCGCCCATCACCGAACGCATCTCCAGCCAGTGGCCGAGCAGCATGACGTCGACCAACGTGGCCAATTCCCAAAACAATACGTGGCCATCGAAACCGAATACCACCGCGCTGGAATAGAGGTAGGCGACGCTGATGGCAAGCGCGACCAGGGTCATCATGCCGGGCCGCGCGCGCCGCAGCTCCGGCATCGCGCCGGCCAGGAACGGCCAGCCGCCGTAGAAATAAATCGCCGAAGCGAGCGCGAAGCTCGCCGCCCCGGCCCACGGCGGCAGCCGGTACGGACTGCCAAAAAAACCGAGCACTTCCTGGGACAGGGCGAGGATGGGCAGCGTCAACAGCAGCGAGACCCAAAAGCGCTGCCGGAATTGGCGGACCATGCCAGCGTGATCATGCCCGCGGTGCGCTGCACCCCGGCCATCATGATCGCGATGCGCGGCAGCGGTGTGTGTCGCGTGTGCGCGGGTATCCATGCGCGAAGCCTAGTTAGCATCCGCCGCATGTTCTACGCACGGTACCCGCTGCACCCACGTGCATGTATGTGCTGAAATGCTGATGTGATGCGCCCGTGATACCTGCCTGGACGTGCCCATTACCGGATCTATACTTCGACTCACCCCGAGGGATAACAACAACGGCGAACAACCATCAGGGCCACTGATTGTCCCGCGGCAGATTCTTCCCGTTTTCCTGTTATGCAGGCGCGCGAGGTTGCCATAGGCGCGACTGCCTTCGTCAACGGAGGAGCAGTCATGGATTGTTCACGGCGAAACTTCTTCAAGATATGCGCGGGCGGCCTCGGCTCGTCCACGCTGGCGGTGATGGGCTTCTCGCCCGCGCCGGTGCTGGCGGAATCCCGCGCCTTCAAGCTGGCGCGCACGCGCGAGACGCGCAGCACCTGTCCCTACTGCTCTGTAAGCTGCGGCGTCATCATGTACACGCTGGGTGACGGCTCCAAGAACGGCAAGCCGGCGCTCATCCACGTGGAAGGCGATCCGGATAATCCCGTGAATCGTGGCACCCTCTGTCCCAAGGGGGCCGGGCTGGTCGACATGGTCAACAGCCCGAACCGCCTCACGTATCCCGAGTATCGCGCGCCGGGCAGCAATCGCTGGCAACGCATCTCCTGGGATCACGCCCTCGATCGCATCGCTAAGCTCATGAAGGACGATCGCGATGCGAACTTCGCCGCGACGAACGCCAAGGGCGAAATCGTCAACCGCTGGTTGACCACCGGCTTTTTAGCCAGCAGCGCCGCCAGCAACGAAAGCGGCTACCTGACGCACAAGGTGGTGCGTCCGCTCGGCATCGTCGCCCTCGACACCCAGGCCCGCATCTGACACTCGCCGACGGTGGCAAGTCTTGCCCCGACGTTCGGTAGAGGTGCGATGACCAATCACTGGGTCGACATCAAGAATGCCGACCTCATCCTCATCATGGGCGGCAATGCGGCCGAGGCCCACCCCTGCGGCTTCAAGTGGGTGGTGGAAGCCAAGGCGAAGCGCGGTGCCAAACTCGTGGTCGTGGACCCACGCTTCACGCGCTCGGCCGCGGTGGCCGACTATTACGCACCCATCCGCGTGGGTACCGACATCGCCTTCCTGGGCGGCGTGATCAATTACCTGCTCACCCACGACAAGATCCACCAGGAGTACGTGCGTCAGTACACCAATGCGCCATTCCTGGTGCGCAAGGACTTCAATTTCGAGAACGGCTTATTCAGCGGTTACGACGCGGCCAACCGCAAGTACGACCGCAGCAGCTGGGGCTACGAAATGGCTGCCGACGGTTACGCCATGGTGGACGAAACCATGCGTCACCCGCGCAGCGTCATGCAATTGCTGCGCAAGCACTTCGCGCGCTACACGCCCGAGATGGTCAGCCGCATCACCGGCACTCCCGAGGATCGTTTCCTGAAGATCTGCCAGATGATCGGCGAGACCTCGGCGCCCGACAAGGTGATGACCATCATGTACGCGCTGGGCTGGACGCAGCACTCCGTGGGTTCGCAGAACATCCGCACCATGGCCATGATCCAGTTGCTGCTCGGCAACATGGGCCGGCCGGGCGGCGGCGTGAATGCGTTGCGTGGTCACGCCAACGTCCAGGGCATCACGGACATGTGCTTGCTCACCAACAACCTGCCGGGTTACATGCGGCTGCCCAGTGACGGCGAACAGACCTACGCGGACTTCCTCGCCGCACGTTCGCCCAAGCCGTTGCGGCCGGGGCAGATGAGCTATTGGCAGAACTTCCCGAAGTTCCAGGCCAGCCTCATGAAGGCGTGGTGGGGGCCGGCCGCAAGCCGGGAGAACGACTTCCGCTACGACTGGCTGCCGAAGGTCGACAAGCCCTACGACACCCTGCACATCTTCGAGCGCATGCATCAGGGCCAGCTGAACGGCTTTTTCTGCCAGGGCTTCAACCCGATTGCGGCCATGTCGCACAAGGCGAAGATCGCCGAGGGCCTCGCCAAGCTGAAGTACCTGGTGATCATTGATCCGCTGGCTACCGAAACCTCGGAGTTCTGGCGTAACGCGGGCGAGTACAACGATGTGGATCCCGCCAAGATCCAGACCGAGGTGTTCCGCCTGCCCGCCACCTGCTTCGCCGAGGAGACCGGCTCCTTCACCAATTCCGGGCGTGTGATCAGTTGGAAGCAGCGCGCGGTCGAGCCGCCGGGGGAGGCGAAGAGCGACAGTGCGATCATGGCCGCGCTGTTTCAGCGCCTGCGCGACGCGTATCTGCATGAAGGCGGCGCCTTCCCCGAGCCCATCGTCAAGCTGCACTGGCCGTATCGCGATCCGGAAAACCCGTCGCCCGAGGAACTGGCGCGCGAGGTCTCCGGCTATGCGCTCGCCGACGTGACCGACGCGAAGGACCCGGCCAAGGTATTGGCCAAGGCCGGCGAGCAGCTGGCTGGCTTCGCTCAGCTGCGCGACGACGGCTCCACCGCAAGCGGCAACTGGTTGTACTGCGGGTCCTGGTCGGAGCAGGGAAATCTGACCGCGCGACGCGACACATCGGACCCGTCCGGGCTCGGCATGTACCCGAAATGGGGCTTCGCCTGGCCGGCCAACCGCCGCATCCTCTACAACCGCGCCTCGGCCGATCCTTCCGGCAAGCCTTGGGACAAGAAGCGTGCCCTGATTTTCTGGGATGGCGTGAAATGGAGCGGCGCCGACGTGCCGGACATGCGGCCCGATGCGGCACCGGAGGAGGGCGTCAATCCGTTCATCATGAACGCCGAAGGCGTCGGCAAACTGTTCGCCCTCGGCGGTCTGGCGGAGGGACCGTTCCCCGAGCACTACGAGCCCTTCGAATCGCCGCTCGGTTACAACCCGCTGCATCCAGACAACCCGCAGGCGGTCCACAACCCGGCGGCGCGCGTGTTCCCGGGCGACTGGAACAACTTCGGCAAGTCCGCGAAGTTCCCCTATGCCGCGACCACCTACCGGCTCACCGAACACCTGCACTTCTGGACCAAGCACGCCGTGGCGAACGCCATCGTGCAGCCGGCCCAGTTCGTGGAGATCGGCGAGGGGCTGGCGCAGGAAAAGGGCATCCGCAATGGCGAGAACATCGTGGTGAGCTCGACGCGCGGGGCGATCAAGGCCGTCGCCGTGGTCACCAAACGTATCAGGCCATTGCAGGTGGATGGCCGGGTGGTGCACACCGTGGGCATTCCCATCCACTGGGGTTTCACCGGCGTGGCGAAGCAGGGCTTTTTGGCCAATACCCTGACGCCGTTCGTCGGCGACGCCAATGCCCAGACGCCGGAGTTCAAGGCGTTCCTGGTCAACGTGGAGAAAGCCTGAGGAGGCGCGCGATGGTAGCCCAAGCCCTGGATGTGACCCGCCGATCGGCGACCACCACGCCGCCTCCGGGCGTGCGAAGCACCATGCAGGTCGCCAAGCTGATCGACATTTCGCAGTGTATCGGCTGCAAGGCCTGTCAGGTCGCCTGCATGGAATGGAACGATCTGCGCGGCGACATCGGCGCCAATGTCGGTGTGTACGACAACCCGGCGGATCTGAACGAGCACACCTGGACGCTGATTCGGTTCACGGAGGTGGAAAAAGGCCCGTATGACTTCGAATGGCTGATCCGCAAGGACGGCTGCATGCACTGTGGCGACCCCGGTTGCCTGAAGGCCTGTCCGTCGCCCGGCGCAATCATCCAGCACTCCAACGGCATCGTCGATTTCCAGCAGGAACACTGTATCGGTTGCGGCTATTGCGTGACCGGTTGTCCTTTCAACATCCCGCGCATCTCGCAAAAGGATGAGAAGGCCTACAAGTGTTCCATGTGTTCGGATCGCGTCTCGGCGGGTCTTGAGCCGGTATGCGTGAAGACCTGCCCGACCGGCGCCATTCACTTCGGCACCAAGGAGGCCATGATCCGGCATGCGGATGCGCGCATCGAGGATTTGAACAGCCGTGGTTTCCGGAATGCGGGACTCTACGACCCGCAGGGCGTCGGCGGCACGCACGTGATGTACGTGCTGCAGCATGCGGATCAGCCACAGGCCTACGGCCTGCCCAAAGACCCGGCGATCAGCCCTCTGGTGGAATTGTGGAAAGGCATCGCCAAGCCGCTTGGCCTGTTTGCCATGGGCCTGACGGCCGTCGGCGCCTTCTTCCACTTCATCAAGGTCGGCCCCGACGACGGGGAGGACGACGCCAACACCGACGCCGGCCGCCCCGACAAGGGCAAGGGAGGTGATGCATGAGCACAAGCACGCGTAAATGGCTGCAACGTTATGACGCGCCGCAGCGCATCAATCACTGGACCGTGGCCATCACCTTCGTATTGGCCGCGCTGTCGGGGTTCGCGTTGTTCCATCCGTCCATGTATTGGCTGGCGCAGCTGTTCGGCAGCGGCACCTGGGCGCGCATCCTGCACCCGTTCATCGGAGTCGTGATGTTCATCTCGTTTGCCGGGCTGGCGGTACGCCTGTGGCGGCACAACCGCTTAGCGGCGGCCGATCGTCAGTGGCTACGGCGTTTCCGCGACGTGGCCGCCGCTCGCCATGTGCAGCTGCCGCCTGTGGGTCGTTACAACGGCGGACAGAAACTGCTGTTCTGGGTGATGGTGGCGAGCGCCTTGCTGCTCGTGGTCACGGGTTTCGGGTTCTGGCAGCCCTACTTCGCACCTCTGGTGCCTATCGAGCTCATGCGTGTCGCCGTGGTGTTGCACGCCTTCGCGGCATTGGTACTGATGCTCGGGATCATGGTGCACATCTACGCGGCCATCTGGGTCACCGGCACCATGCGCGCCATGGTGCGTGGCACCGTCTCGACAGCGTGGGCGCGCCGGCATCACCCGCTGTGGTATCGACAACTCACGCAAGGAAGCAAGGAATGAATGCCGTCGTCCATCCCGGCGAGACCGCAGCGCAGGCCGAAATCCCCGCGTTACGGCGCGCTTCACCCCAGGTGTTCTCCGAACGCGCCCGGCGTTTCGCACGCCTGGCGCAAGGGCACCCCATGGAGGCCTACCTTGTCTTCATGGGGCACTTGGCCGCGGCGCAACAGATCGAGCTTGCGGCTGACGATCCGGGGTTCGCCGCGCCGGAGCATGATGTGCTGCTGCAGATGAGGCGCGCGGGCCGGCCGCCGCTGGCCGTGGACGGCTGGCTGCGAGCCCGACCTTGGCAACATGTCTTGCTCCGGCTGCTGGCGGCCGTTGCGCCCCATGGGCCGGCGCTGATGCGCCCGGTAATCGACCGGCTCGTTGCCACGGACGAGGATGCGCTGGAAGCCATGGCGCGACGTGCGCTGCGTGGCGCCGATCCCATGCGCGACCCGGTGGTCGATCCGCTGGTGGCGGCCGCCCTCCAGGTGCATTGGGTACGTCTGGCCGCTGCGCTCGATACGGACGACATCGTCGTGCCGCAACCGTCACCCTTGTGCCCGGTGTGCGGCAGCGCACCGGTGGCGAGCGTGATGCACGGTAGCGGTGCCGTTAAAGGCCTGCGTTACCTGCACTGCGGCCTGTGCGAGACCGAATGGCACCTCTCGCGCATCCGTTGCAGCCACTGCGATGATGAGAAGGGCGTGGTCTACTTCGCCGCCGACGAGGAGCAGGCGGTGGTCCGTGCCGAAGCCTGCGAGTCCTGCCACAGCTACCTGAAGGTCGTCCATTGCGACAAGGACGCCGCTGCCGACCCGGTCGCCGATGATTTGGCCAGCCTGTCCCTGGACATGGCCATGGCCGCCGAGGGCTTTGCGCGCAGCGGTCCCAACCTGTTGTTCGTCCCCGGCGAGGACATCCGCACGGCCAATTGAGCCGGGCGGAGAAAAAAACAAATACAGCGCCGCAGAGGCACAGAGAGCACAGAGCTACCCATTCATCTCTGTGTTCTCTGTGCCTCTGTGTTAATCCGTTCCTTGGTTAAGCACCGACCGTCATTTGAAAACGGTCGGGTCATCCTCCCGCAACTTCGCTTGCGCCGCGGAGAGCCGCGCCACCGGCACGCGCGGCGCCGAGCACGAGACATAGTCCAGTCCCAGGCGATGGCACAGGTGGATGGAGCGCGGGTGGCCGCCGTGTTCGCCGCAGATCCCCACCTGCAAATCCGGCCGCGTCTTGCGTCCGTCGTTCACGGTCATGGCCATGAGCTTGCCGATGCCGTTGTGGTCCAGGGCCTCGAAGGGGTTGTCGCGCAGGATGCCGCGGGCAATGTACTGGGGCAGGAACTTGTTCTCCGCATCCTCGCGCGAGAACGAGAAGGCCGCCTGGCTCAGGTCGTTGGTGCCGAAGGAGAAAAACTCGGCCACACACGCCATGCGCTCGGCGCGCAGGCAGGCGCGCACCGTCTCCACCATGGTGCCGAACTTGAACGACAACTCCAAACCGTACTGGCTCTGCACCTGGTGCCGGACGTCGTCCACCAGTTCCTTGATGATGTCCAGTTCCGCCGCACTGATCACCTGTGGCACCATGATCTCCGGGTGCACCTCGATGCCCTCGCGCTGGCACTCCGCTGCGGCCTCGAGCACACCCTGGATCTGCATGCGGTAGATCTCGGGGTAGGTGATGCCGAGCCGCACGCCGCGATGGCCGAGCATGGGGTTCACCTCGGACAACACACGTACCTTGGCGAGCATGCGTTCCTTCTTGGCGATGGCCTCGCCCACCAGGCTGACGTTGAACACGTCGAAGGGCGCCGGCATGTCCGTGTGGCGTGCCCCCGGTCGCAGCAGGCGCAACGACCCCACCAACTCGGTCATCCCTTGCAGATTCACTTGCAGGTTGCGCAGGTGCGCCAGCTCATCCGTGAGCTGTTCGGCCGTGGGCAGGAACTCGTGCATGGGCGGATCGAGCAGGCGCACGGTCACCGGCAGCGGCGACATGACCTGGAAGATTTCCTTGAAGTCCGAGCGCTGAATGGGCAGCAGGCGATCCAGGGCATCGCGCCGTTCCTCCAGCGTGTCCGCCAGGATCATGTCCACCACGACCGGCAGGCGCTCGACCGCATTGAACATGCGCTCGGTGCGGCACAGACCGATGCCCACGGCACCATAGCTGCGCGCTTTGCGCGAGGCATCAGGAGTGTCGGCATTGGCCATGACCTTGATACGGGCGACCTCGTCGGCCCAACTCAGCAAGGTGCGCAGGTTGTCCGAGAACTCCGACTCCACCGTGGGGATCTCGCCCACATACACATTGCCGGTGGTACCGTCGATGGTGATCACCTCGCCTTCGTTGATCACCGCTTCGCCGATGGCCGCCATGCGTGCCTTCACGTTTACCGCAATACCCTCCGCACCGGCTACGCATGGCTTGCCCATGCCGCGCGCCACCACCGCCGCGTGAGAGGTCTTGCCGCCGCGACTGGTGAGTATGCCCTGAGCGGCGAAGAAGCCGTGGATGTCTTCGGGCTTGGTCTCTTCGCGCACCAGGATGACCTTCTGACCAGCCCGTCCGAGCAGTTCGGCGCGATCGGCGTCGAACACCGCCTTGCCTGAGGCCGCGCCCGGCGAGGCCGCGAGGCCCTGTGCCACCGGGGTGGCCCTGTGCTTGGGATCGAGGCCCGGATGCAGCAACTGCTCAAGCAACTCCGGCTCAATGCGCAGCAAGGCCCGCGGGCGGTCGATGAGTCCCTCGTTGGCCATTTCGACGGAGGTGCGCACCATGGCGGTGGCGTTCATCTTGCCGTTGCGGGTCTGCAGGCAATAGAGCACGTTTTTCTCGATGGTGTACTCGTAGTCCTGGACTTCCTTGTAGTGACCTTCGAGCTTGTTGCGCAGCTCCACCAACTGACGGTACAGCTCGGGCATCTCCTCCTGCATGGCGGCGACCGGCTTCGGCGTACGGATACCGGCCACCACGTCTTCGCCCTGGGCGTTGACCAGGTACTCGCCGAACATCACGTTCTCGCCGGTGCCCGGGTCGCGGGTGAAGCCCACGCCGGTGGCGCAATCATTGCCCATGTTGCCGAATACCATGGTCACCACGTTCACCGCAGTACCGTTGGCCATGTCCGGGGTGATCTTGAACTCGCGCCGGTAGTCCACCGCACGCTTGCCCATCCAGGAGTTGAACACCGCACGGATGGCGTATTCCAGCTGTTCCATGGGCTCGGCCGGGAACGGTTTGCCGGTCTGTTCCTTTACCACCTGGAGGAACAGCTGCGAGATCTCCTTGAGGTCTTCCGCGGAGAGGCCGATGTCGGCCTTCACGCCGGCGCGGCGCTTCACCGCCTCGAAGTGTTCGTCGAAGTGTTCGTCGGCCACGCCGAGCGCCACTTTGCCGAACAGCTGGATGAAACGGCGGTAGGCATCGTAGCCGAAGCGCTCGTTGCCGGTCTGGCGGATCAGGCCCGCCAGGGTCTGGTCATTCAGGCCGAGATTGAGGACGGTATCCATCATACCCGGCATGGACATGGCCGAGCCCGAGCGCACTGACACCAGCAGCGGATTGTCGGCGCCGCCGAAGGTCTTGCCGGTCTTCTTTTCCAGCGCGCCGATATGGCTGCGCACCTCGTCCATCAGGCCCTCGGGCAGCTGCTGCGAGGGATTGTCGAGGAAGGCCAGACAGGCATCGGTGGTGATGACGAAACCCGGCGGCACGTTGATGCCGATCTGCGTCATCTCGCACAGGTTGGCACCCTTGCCGCCCAGCAGCTTCTTGTTCTTACCGTCGCCTTCTTCGAAAGAAAAAATGTACTTGAGTTGCGCACGCGTCATGGCCAAAGCCCCATGGGTCCGGTTCTCCGGTAAACATAGTTGAACGGCTTCGCCGACAAGCCGTGCCGCAAGGGCTAAAAGATAGGTATGGGCGCTGATGACCCGGCGGATTGCCATCACGGCGTCCCCCGGCTCCGGGTGAATCGTAGATACACCTATGTTTCGGCGTGGCCGCGTATGAGAAATGAAGGTGTACGCCGACAGTCGTCACGGGATAATGGAGGGCGTGCGGCGGAACGGCGTGCGCCCACAGGGAGGCCAACTCAGGCCTCGTTTTCATTTTTGGGGTTTCAAAACCATGGATCGAAAGACTTCCGTACTCGAAGACATCTTCAAGACCCACCGTTGGCAGGATGACGTCGACGTCCGCGACTTCATCTTCCGCAACATGACGCCCTATCTGGGCGATGCGGGTTTCCTGGTCGGCCCGACGGAAAGCACCCAGGCGCTGTGGAAGCGCTGCCAGGAATTGCTCAAGCAGGAACGCGCCCACGGCGGCGTGCTGGACATCGACACGCACACCATTTCCACCATCACCAGTCATGCCCCGGGCTACATCGACCGTGCGCAGGAAAAGATCGTCGGCCTGCAGACCGATGCGCCCCTGAAGCGCGCCATCAAACCCTTCGGCGGCTGGCGTGTGGCGGCCGAGGCTTGCAAGCAGGCCGGCTACGAGATCGACCCGGCCGTGGTGGAGATGTGCCGCAAATACCGCAAGACCCACAACGACGGCGTGTTCGACGCCTACACCAGTGAGCACAAGATGCTGCGCAAGAGCGGCATCATCACCGGCCTGCCGGACAACTATGCCCGTGGCCGCATCATTGGCGACTACCGCCGCCTCGCCCTGTACGGCGCCGATCGCCTCATCGAGGCCAAGAAGGCCGATCGCCGGCGCCTGACCGGCACCATGACCGAAGACGTGATCCGCCTGCGCGAGGAGATCGCCGAGCAGATCAAGGCGCTGGAGATGGTGAAGGAGATGGCCGCCTCCTACGACTTCGACGTGAGCCGTCCGGCGCAGAATGCCCGCGAGGCCATCCAGTGGACGTATTTCGCCTATCTCGCCGCGGTGAAGGAACAGGACGGCGCGGCCATGAGCCTCGGCAACGTCAGCTCATTCTTCGACGTGTTCATCGAGCACGAGCTGGCCGAGGGCAGCCTGAGCGAGGTCGAGGCCCAGGAACTCATCGACCATTTTGTGATGAAGCTGCGCCTGGTGCGCCACCTGCGCATGGAGGAGTACAACCAGCTGTTTGCCGGCGATCCCACCTGGGTGACCGAGGCCATCGGCGGCATGTGGAGCAACGGCACCACCAAGGTGACCAAGACCAGCTTCCGCTTCCTGCAGACCCTCTACAACCTCGGGCCCGCGCCGGAGCCGAACCTCACCGTGCTCTGGCACCCGAACCTGCCGGAGGGTTTCAAACGCTTCTGCGCCAAGGTGTCCATCGACACCTCATCGTTGCAGTACGAGAACGACGCGCTGATGAGCGCGGCGGGGGCCTGCGACGACTTCTGCATCGCCTGCTGCGTGTCCATGATGGAGACCGGCAAGGAAATGCAGTTCTTCGGTGCGCGCTGCAATCTGGCCAAGACCCTGCTGCTCGCCCTCAACGAGGGCCGCGACGAACTCACCGGTGAGCTCATCGTGCCGGACATCGCGCCGCTGCCGGAGGGGCCGCTGAACTACGACGAGGTGCGCAGCCGCTTCGAGAAGTGCGTGGCGTTCGTGGCCGAGGCCTATGTGAACACCATGAACGTGATCCACTACATGCACGACAAGTACTACTACGAGCGTGCCATGCTGGCGTTCATGGACAGCGAGATCAAACGCAACATGGCCTTCGGCATCGCCGGGCTCAGCGTGACCGCCGACTCCCTGTCGGCCATCAAGCACGCCAAGGTCACCCCGGTGCGCAACGAGCAGGGCCTTACCACCGACTTCCACATCGAAGGCGATTATCCGAAGTTCGGCAACGATGACGAACGCGTGGACAGCATCGCCGTGGACCTGGTGCAGCGCTTCAATGCCGAACTGGGCAAGCACGTGATCTACCGCAAGGCGACCCCCACGCTCTCGGTGCTCACCATCACCTCCAATGTGGTGTACGGCAAGAAGACCGGCGCCACGCCGGACGGGCGCAAGCTGGGTGAACCCTTTGCGCCGGGTGCGAACCCCATGCACGGGCGTGACACCTCGGGCGCCATCGCCTCCCTCAATTCGGTGGCGAAGCTCAATTATTTCGACGCGCGAGACGGTATTTCCAATACCTTCTCCATCGTGCCGAAGTCGCTGGGGCAGACCGAGGACGACCGCGTGGACAACATGACTGCCCTGCTGGACGGCTACTTCACCAAGCAGGCCCATCACCTCAACGTGAATGTGTTCGATCGCGACACCCTGCTGCGTGCCATGGACCATCCGGAGGAGTATCCGCAGCTCACCATCCGCGTGTCCGGGTACGCGGTGAACTTCACGCGCCTCAGCCGCCAGCATCAGCAGGAGGTCGTCGCCCGCACCTTCCACACGAACCTGTAACGTGCTTCGGGTCCATTCCATCGAGACCTTCGGGGCCAATGAAGGCCCCGGGATCCGCCTGGTGGTGTTCCTGCAGGGCTGCCCGTTGCAGTGCCTGTACTGCCACAACCCGGATACGCAGCCGTGCGATCCGGCCATGGGCAGGCTGTACAGCAACGAGCAGATCCTGGAGCTGCTGGAAAAGGAACGGCCGTACTTCATCCGCAAGGGTGGGCTCACCGTATCAGGCGGCGAGCCCACCTTGCAGACGCCCGGCCTGCTGGAGCTGTTTCCGCTGGTGCGCGAGCGCGGCTTTCACGCGGCCATCGACACTAACGGGGTGATCTACAACCCGCAAGTGAACGCGCTCTATGACATGACGGACCTGATCATCCTCGATGTGAAGCACATCGACGATACCTGGCACCGCAAGCTCACGGGCGGCACCAATCACGGGGTGCTGCGCAATGCGGAGTATCGGGAGAAATCGGGCAAGCCCATGTGGCTGCGCTACGTGCTGGTGCCGGGCTGGACCGATCAGCTGGAATTCCTGGAGCAGTGGGCACAGCACTTTGCGGGCTACACGACCGTCGAGCGGGTGGAGATCCTTCCCTACCACACCCTCGGCGTGCACAAGTACGCGGCGCTCGGCCGTCCCTATGGGCTGGAGGGCGTGGCGCAACCATCACGCCACCGCATCGAGCAGGCCCGCCGGATCTTCGCCGCCCACCTTCCCAACGTCATCGTTGCCTGAGCACAGGCGGCTCTTTGCTTCAGTCGCCGTGTGTCACCAGACGCATGGCGCGCCGTGCGCGAATGGCGGTGAGCTGTTCCTGATAGCCGATGATGAGGCCTTCCAGGATGCCCCGGGCGATGAGGGCGTCGGTACCGTGTGGGGCCCGCCGGGCCTCGTGCAGGCGGTCCCGCAACTCCTCAATCTGGTCCTCGAATTGCGCTTCCAATCCCCTGTCGTGCATAAGCCTTCTTTATCTTTCCGTGTTGGAGGCAAAGTCTGTAAGGTAGACCACTGCCATCCTATTACAAGCGGAGAAACCCCTAACTA
>Ga0265293_10000969_pt1 | contig 65301 bp, 50 predicted proteins | sample Munlanlewell138R_FD_192505 | JGI IMG/M metagenome (GOLD analysis project Ga0265293, IMG submission 192505) | Leachate microbial communities from a municipal landfill in Southern Ontario, Canada - Leachate well 138R | ecosystem: Engineered > Solid waste > Landfill > Unclassified | place: Canada... | reverse complement strand
TAAGCTTCCCTAGCGAAAAAAAGTGGCAAAGCCACCTTTTTTAGGTTTAATCATTGTACAAGTAGAATACTCAGGAGGAGAAGGATTGAACTATATAGATTGTATTTTGACAAATAGGACAGTTACTGTGCCTGCAATAACATGGTTCATTGCACAGACCATAAAAGTAGTAAGTGTCATTGTTAAGGAAAAAAAAGTCGATTTTACAAGGTTTGTAGGTGCAGGTGGAATGCCAAGTTCTCATACATCTTATGTTGTGTCGCTTGCAACGGTAGTAGGAAAAAACGCAGGATTGAATTCTATTGATTTTGGCATAGCATTAGCTTTTGCTCTAGTTGTAATGCAGGATGCAGCAGGAGTAAGGAGGGCAGCGGGTAAACAGGCTGAAGTTTTAAATAAGATTATTTTTTCTAATGATTTTTTACATATGGATGAGAAGCTCAAAGAGCTTTTAGGGCATACTCCTTTTCAAGTAATAATAGGTGCGATTATGGGCATTGTATTTGGTGTTTTGCTAGGATAACAAAGCAATAATAATATAGAGCATGCAAAACATAAGCTTGATGTAGACAATCCGAAGTATTGGTTAATTGAAGGCAATTTGACTAATAAAACGACATTTATTATTCTTTAAAGTTTAGATTTTTTATGATATAATCCTATTACATTCAATCTAGATGATTTAAGGAGAAATCCTTTCATCTATGAAATAATATAGTTAATTCAATGGTGGCGCAGTATTCTAGTCAGTGCTACTGTTTTCGAAGACGGGCCTAAAAATCCGTTAATGGCATATCGATGAAGTTCCTTGTGTCGGCTTGTTACGCCCAGTAGTGGGCTGATGCTGGGAGTTAAGGTTTAGGGGCGATCTGCAATGGCATGCGGGCGTTGACCCCTTTTCCGTGGAGACCCTTACTTGTGGGTAGAAGGCAACTGAAGCTAAAAAAGCTTATTGTATAGATTCTTACGAGAAGGGATTGAACCTGTTTTGCGGTAATAATGCTGTGAACAGAGTAGCCTGCCTTGAGTAGATTTGGTGGATAATAGATCAGATAAATATTTATAGGCCAATAAGATATTTATTATTGCTGTTTGAAACCAGGTTTGCAAAAGAGGATAGGAAACAGAAAGGCTGTAGGGGAAAACCTCTAGACTGGTTGGCAAATTGAGGATTGCAGTGTGGTTTTAAGTGGTAATCAGGCCCCGCACATGGTAACATTGCGGTTGGAGACTTAAAGGGAAACTGCTGAAAACGGCGACGTTTCAGTGCTTCCAAGGGAAATCCTGCCTGACCTAAGCCGCAAAATTTACTCAATATGCCGCCACCTTTTAATAAATTTACCAAGTGTTAATGATAGGATTTTAAATGGGTGACAAGAAAAAAAATAAGTATAGAGACAGAAGGGTTAAACTAAAAAAAGAAGAACACAGCAAAAAAAGCAAAAGAGACAATTGGTTTATTAAAATTTCAATAGCTTCATTTTTCATATCTACTTTTGTTTCAATGATATCTTCGAAAATCCTAGAGGATTTAAATCTTATAGTAGCTTTTCTAATGCTTTTAGTTATAATAATAATAGGTATAATATTTGATATGATTGGAATTTCAGTTACTGCTGCAGATGAAACTCCTTTTCATGCTATGGCTTCAAGGAAAAAACTAGGTGCAAAGCAAGCAATCCGCCTTATAAGAAATGCAAACAAGGTATCAAGTTTTTGCAATGATGTTGTAGGGGATATCTGTGGTGTTTTGAGTGGTTCCATAGGAGCTCTTATGGTAATTGGAATGTCTGAGAAATTTGGATGGGGACAAGCTGCATTTTTAGGATTTATCTTTACAGGGCTTATAGCGTCCATGACTATTGGGGGAAAAGCACTGGGTAAAACATTTGCAATAGAAAAGAGCAGTAGTATTGTACATAAAGTTGGGTCATTATTAAACTTATTTACTAATAGTGTTAAGCGAAATCCAAAAACATTTTTTAATGATATTAGAAAAAAAAGATAAGGAAACAATGAGTTTTGCGCTGTTTAAGTAAAGTAAACATTGAAAGAGGGATTAAAATAGATTCAGATAGTTTGTTAAAAAGAATGAGTTTTCCTAAGGACTTAAGAGAGTTGTCTTTTGAGCAGCTTAAAGAACTAGCAAAGGAAATTCGAGAATTTTTGATACATAGCATTTCAAAAACAGGCGGACATCTTTCGTCAAACCTAGGAGTAGTTGAACTTACTCTGGCACTACATTATACATTTGATACACCGGATGATATGATTGTATGGGATGTCGGACATCAGTCCTATGTACACAAGCTGATTACTGGTAGGCGTGATAAGTTTGACACACTAAGGCAGCTTGATGGGTTATCAGGCTTTCCAAAATCAAACGAAAGCATATATGATAGCTTTAATACTGGTCACAGCAGCACATCCATTTCAGCAGCTCTCGGACTTGCTCGTGCAAGAGATATAAAAGGAGAGAAATATAACATAATAGCTGTAATAGGCGATGGAGCATTGACTGGGGGAATGTCCTTTGAGGCACTTAATGATGCTGGAAGGTCTCCAAATAACTTGATAGTTATACTGAACGATAATGATATGTCCATATCCAAAAATGTTGGTGGCTTATCAAAATACTTAAGTAAAATCAGGATAGAACCTTTCTATTATAATGTAAAAGAAGACCTTGACATAATTTTAAGCAAGATTCCAGCTATAGGCAAAAGTGCTGTTAGGGCACTTGACCGTGTAAAAGGAACAATAAAGTACTTAATTATGCCTGGAATAGTTTTTGAAGAATTAGGATTTAAATACCTAGGACCTATTGATGGACACAATATAGCAGAATTGAATAGTGTACTTTCAAGAGCAAAGACCCAGAAAGGTCCTGTACTTGTTCATGTAGCTACAAGAAAGGGTAAAGGCTATTGTTATGCAGAAAAAAAACCTGATTTATTTCATGGAATATCCCAATTCAATGCAGAGACAGGCGAAATTACAAATAATGGAGGAGCAAGTTATTCAAAGATATTTGGTCATAAGCTTGTTGAAATAGCTGAAAAACAGCAGAATGTTGTTGCAATAACAGCGGCCATGCGGCATGGAACCGGACTTAGTGAATTCTCACAGAAGTTTGGTAAACGATTTTTTGATGTAGGTATCGCGGAACAGCATGCAGTTACACTAGCTGCCGGACTTGCAAAAGGTGGTATGATACCTGTAGTTGCAATATATTCGACATTTTTACAGCGTTCATATGATCAGATACTACATGATGTTGCACTTCAGGATCTTCATGTTGTTTTTGCAATTGACAGAGCAGGAGTAGTTGGCGAAGATGGTGAGACACACCAGGGATTATATGACATATCATTTTTAAGACATATACCTAATATGGCAATACTTGCACCTTGTGATTACACAGAATTAAAAAAAATGCTGGAATTTGCAGTAGTTGAGCACAAGGGACCTATAGCTATCCGCTATCCAAGAGGGCAGGGAAAAGAATCAATATTCAATTTTAAAGACATAACATATGGCGCTGCTGAACTAATACACAAAGGGGATGATGTTACAATAGCTGCAACTGGAACTATGGTTGAAACCGCACTGGAAGTAAGAAATATTCTAAAAAATTATGGGATCAAAGCTGACGTTATCAATTTGCGGTTCATTAAACCGTTTGATAAAGAAATGATTATAAAGTCACTAAAAAAGACGGAGCGACTTGTAACTTTAGAGGATAATACTGTTGCTGGTGGGATGGGAAGTGCTGTGTTGCAGGTTGTGAGCTGTGAACTTGAAAATTTTAAAGCTCGAAACTTTGGATTCCCTGATAAGTTTATAGAACATGGTGCCAAAAAAGATCTGATTAAAAAATATGCTTTAGATGCAAAGTCAATTTCTGATGAAATTTTAAAAATGTGTAAATAGTATATTTAGGAGGCAGGATTTGTCTAAGAAGAGGCTAGATGTAATGCTGTGTGAAAGAGGTTTTACACAGAGCAGAGAGAGGGCTAGAAGAATTATTATGGCAGGTGTCGTATTTGTAAATAATAACCGTGAGGATAAACCAGGTTCTTTTTTTGAAGAAGATGTAGAAATCTTCATAAAGGAAAATGTGAATCCTTTTGTAAGTCGTGGAGGATTGAAACTTGAAAAAGCTTTAGAATCTTTTTGTATAGATATGTCTGGAGCTGTTGCACTTGATGTAGGTGCATCTACGGGGGGATTTACTGACTGTATGCTTAAACACGGAGCTCTAAAGGTTTATGCAATTGATGTAGGATATGGTCAACTGGCGTGGGAACTCAGACAAGATGAACGAGTAAGGGTAATGGAACGCACAAATATTAGATATGTAAAGACAGAACAATTAGATGAGCTTGCTGGTTTTGCATCAATTGATGTTTCTTTTATTTCTTTAAAGTTGGTGCTCCCTGTTGTATATAATCTTCTTGAACCTTTTGGACAAGTTGTATGTCTTATAAAACCTCAATTTGAAGCAGGACGAGACAAAGTAGGCAAAAAAGGTGTTGTAAAAGATGCTAAAACGCATCTTGAAGTAGTAGAAGGGATTGCTCTTTTTGCATCTGGGAATAACTATGTAGTAAAGGGGCTTGATTATTCACCAATAAAAGGACCAGAAGGGAATATCGAGTATCTGATGCATCTTGAAAAGACTGAATACTTAATGCCTCAGGAAGAATACATAAAAAGGTTATCAAATGAAGTGGTGGCCAAAGCGCATAATGAACTGGATAAATAGAGATATTAGTAATGTTGTTAAAAAACAAAAGCGTGCTATACATCTATAAGCTTCATTTCGCTAAATGTTTCCTAACATTACAAAAGTTATATCACTTCAGCTACCTGTGAACAGTAGCAGATTGAAAGCGACAGCATGTTATATAAAGTAGATAATTGAATTTGGAAAATTATTGTGCTAGAATATTCGTAAAAGCACAAAGTTAGTAGGAGAGAATATGAATGTAATAGGCATTATTCCCAATCCAGACAAGGACAGGGATTTGAAGTATACATCTGAACTGATTGAATCAATAAAAAAGCATGGCGGAGGTTTTATAATTTTATCTGATGCTGCGTCTAATATGGGATTAAGAAATTGTGCTAAAGATGAATCTGACCTTTTGGAGAATTCTGATATAATCGTAGCCCTAGGTGGAGACGGCACATTTTTAAACTTAGCGAGAAGGGTTTATCAAAAAGATAAGCCTATATTAGGAATAAATTTAGGAACTGTTGGTTTTCTTACTGAAATTGAAAAAAGTGACATTAAAGGTATTGCACGCAATCTTTTAAAAAACGAATTTGAAATTGAAGAAAGAATGATGCTTCAAGCTGAAACAAAACATCAAAATAAAACCGATTTTGATATTGCGCTTAATGATGTGGTTATTTCTAGGATAGCATTATCTAGGATACTGCATGTGAAAACATATATAAATGATGTGTTTGTTGATTCTTTTCCAGGTGATGGTATAATTGTTTCAAGTCCTACCGGTTCAACTGCATATTCGCTTTCAGCAGGAGGACCGATAGCAGAACCTGATATGAGCCTTATAATTATTACTCCCATATGTCCTCACATATTGTACTCTAGATCATTTCTAACAACTGGAGACAGAGTAGTAAAAATTGTAATAGATGAAGGCTATAACGATAATGCAATGGTTACTTTTGACGGGCAAAAGGGATTGGAAGTTACCTCAGGAGATGAAATAAGAATAAAAAAAGCAACTTGCTCTGTGAAAATGATTCGACTCAAAGAAAGAAATTTTTTCAATGTATTAAGATCAAAAATTGATTATAGGAGAGAAAAGAATTATGAAGTATGACAGACAAGCAAAAATTTTTGATATAATTGAAAATAATGTTGTCAGGACTCAGGATGAAATTGCAGATAAACTAAAAGAAGTAGGGATGGATGTTACCCAGGCAACTATATCAAGAGATATTAAAGAGTTAAGGCTGATTAAAGTCATGAATGAAGATGGTCGCTATATTTATGCTCCTTTTAGCCAGTCTGATAGTACAGCGTCCTCGAAAATGATGTCAATATTTACTCAATCATTCATTTCCAGTGATTATACTAACAATTTGATAGTGATTAAGACTCTGCCAGGAATGGCACAGGCGGCAGCTTCTGCCATTGATTCACTCAATTGGACTGAAATTGTTGGTACCATTGCGGGTGATGATACATTGATGATAATTTGTAGGGCTGAAAAAATTGCAGAAGAATTGTCTGACAGATTCAGTCGATTAGCTAAAGGTTCGAATTTGGGAAAAGCTTAATAAATTATGAACTGTCATAATTTATTGTGTTTATAAATGGAATGAGGGGTTTTGGTGCTTCAACAATTACATATAAAGAATATTGCTCTAATTGATGAACTAACAATTAATTTTGATAATGGGTTTAATGTATTAACCGGTGAAACAGGTGCAGGGAAATCTATTATTATAGATTCCATCAATGCAGTTCTTGGGGTCAGATTTTCTAAAGATCTTATTAGAACTGGAACAGACAAATCATCGGTTGAGGCTTTGTTCCAAGTTGAGAATGAAACTTTTGACAATGTTCTTGCGGAATTAGGAATTGAGGCTGAAGATGATGGAAGCTTAATATTATCAAGAGATAGTTTGCGAAGTGGTAGAAATTCCTGCAGGATAAACAGCAGACTTTCAACTGTCTCAAACTTAAAAGATTTAGGCGATAAGCTTATAGATTTTCATGGTCAACATGACAACCAGTCATTGTTGCATACTGGGTCTCATATCAATCTGTTAGATGCTTTTGGCGGAAATACGATTAATGAGATAAAATCGCAGTACACCTCATTGTTGATTGAATACAAAAAGATTAAGGACAAGCTTGATAGCCTTGTTACTAATGAAACTGAGAAAGAAAAGAGAATTGATTTTCTGAAATTCCAGATAGATGAAATAAAAAGAGTAGGACTTAAAGAGGGAGAAGAGGAAGAACTAGTAAGTAGACGACTTGTGTTAAGCAATGCCGAAAATATTATAAGAGTACTTTCTGAATCCTATGAGCTATTATTTTCAGGTGAAACTTCTGGTTTTTCAGCGCTTGATAAGTTAAATGCAACTGTTCAAAGCTTTTCTAAAATCGAAGACTTTGGTGACAGTTATAAGAAAATATCAACTAAACTTGAAGAAATATCTTTTCACCTTCATGATATTACCGATGAAATAAGAAGAGAAATTGCGCTTATAGATTTTGAACCACAAGAACTTGAAAAAGTTGAAGAACGGCTTGATGTTATAAGCAGGCTTAAAAGAAAACATGGAAATTCAATTAAAGAAATTCTGGAGCTTTGTATTACAAAAGAAGTTGAACTTGAGGAACTCACACTAAGCAGTGAAAAAATAGAAGATTTAAGAAAAGGGCTCATTGATAGTCAACAAAGGTTATATAAATCTGCTGAAATATTAAACAAGGAACGTATGCATGTAGCTAAAGTTCTTGAACAAAAAATCGGAAATGAGCTTCATGAACTGGAAATGAAAAAAGCACAGTTCAAAGTAGATATTGAATTTAATGCACAAAGAAATGAAACTGGAGGATACAGATTTTCTGGAGATGGTTTAGATAAGGTAGAATTTATGTTTTCCCCCAATGTTGGAGAACCTCTAAAACCTTTATCAAAAATAGCTTCAGGTGGTGAAATGTCTCGAATAATGCTTGCCATTAAGACAATCCTTGCTGATGTTGATGACATTCCGATACTTATTTTTGATGAAATAGACAGTGGCGTAAGCGGAAGAGTGGCTCAAAAGGTGGGTGAAAAGATGGCAATGCTCTCAAAAAAGCATCAGGTTATTTGCATTACACACCTTCCACAGATTGCTTGTATGGCAGATAATCACTTCTTTGTTGAAAAGACTTCTGATGGTAATATGACAAAAGTTAACGTCAAGGAGCTTTCTAAGGATGAAAGAAAGGGTGCTTTAGCAAAACTTCTTGGAGGTATCCATATCAGTGATATTTCCCTTTTACATGCCGAAGAAATGCTGCAATATGCATTTGAATTCAAAAAATCACATTCACTTTTGAAATGATATTACCCTATGACTATCAGCATACTTCTAACGCGCACAGCCATTGCCAAATATTACAGCATTTCAAACATTTTTATAATTATTTGCAAATAGTTGCATTCAACGGGGTTATTCATCTCAAATTGACTTCATATCCCAAATTGATTTCCTGTAAAAATTTCTAATTAACCAACCAATTAACCGACTAACTAACTATCTAACTAATCACCTAAATTTCAGCTCTCAAACTTTCCAACTTTTTGACCGAATAAATAGTCTTTCTGAAGGTTAATTTATGATTGAATATTTTTGTTATGCTTCAGCATTTTATAAATGGGGTTTGTTGGAGATACTTTTTAGTGAACATATACTTTCGGAAGGCGTGATAGTGTTTGAATGTTAGATTACAAAGAAAAAGCAAAATTACAGTATTTGCAGCATTAATTGTAGTAATGATATTAGGAGCTTATGTCCATGCAATGTATGTAGTTCCAGGAAGTGTGACAATGCTTCAAGGTAGAGAGTATATTTTCAGTTTTAAAAGTCCTTTTCTTGTAAATATTAAAGCAGACAGACAGGGAGTAATCACTCTTAATGAAAAGGATATTAAAGCAAGTGGATATTATCGGTTATCAGAACCATTATCGTTAAGTACTACCGAAAAAAGTGAGGGAAAAGTGAATTTGCAGTTAAAGATATTTGGTTTTTTACCACTTAAGACAATTCAAGTGTATGTAATTCCCGATAAACAATTAGCAGCATGTGGCAGCACAGTAGGTGTAAAAATAGATATTAACCGTGTTCTTGTTCTAGGTGTATCAGAAGTGCAAGCAGTAGATGGACAAAACACTCAACCGGTAAAAGATAGTGGAATAAGACCTGGGGACTTTATTAAGGAAATAAATGGACGAAATCTTACTTGTATTGATAATTTAATTGAGGCAATAGAGAAAAGCAATGGAAGGAAAGTTACAATTAAGTATGAGCGCAATGGTCAGGAATTTATCACGCAGGTGACGCCTGTTAAATCAATAGACGACAAAAAATATAAAATTGGTTTGTGGGTTCGGGATAGTACTGCAGGAATAGGAACATTAACTTTTTTTGATCCCGAAAATAATGGATTTGCTGCTTTAGGACACGGAATAACTGATATTGACACAGGAATACTTATGCCGGTTGGAGAAGGAAAAATACTAGAATCAAATATACTTGCAGTTAAAAAGGGTCAACAGGGAAGTCCTGGAGAGCTTAAAGGTATTTTTATGGAAGACAGGTACTCATTGGGCGAAATAATAGAAAATTCTGATTGCGGTATTTATGGAGTTTTAAATGATGATGCAATACTGAGAATACCATATAGGATGTATCCAATCGGATTAAGAACTCAGATAATGGAAGGTCCTGCAAAAATCATTGCAAATATTGATGGTAAAAATGTTGAGGAATTCGACATTGAAATTGAAAAAGTATCAAAAAGAAATTTTAGTAGTCCTAAAAGTATGGTTATAAAGATCACAGATAGTAGACTTCTCGATGTTACAGGAGGTATTGTTCAGGGGATGTCTGGAAGCCCAATAATTCAGAATGGGAAAATTGTCGGCGCAGTAACCCATGTATTAGTAAACGATCCTACACGTGGATATGGTATTTTTATTGAATGGATGCTTAATAAGTTAAATGTCACTAAAAATGCTGCATAAATATTTATAGCTTTACTTGTCATCTTTCTAAGAAAAAAGATATTTTGGGAAATATTAAATATTTAATTTTGTGCCTAAAGCCGGATATAATAAGACTTATAAGCGTATTTAGAAAATTTTTAATTGTAAAAACTTGAAATTTTGTCGAATGAACAATATAATGAAAACACAAACTAACACTAATGTACAATATTATTTTTCTAAGATTAGGGGGAATCTTTATATGACAGCTAAAAAGATACAAGTCGTTATTGCGGATGATAACAGAGAATTCACAAATATTCTGTTTAAGTATCTGAATAAACAGGAAGATCTCGAGGTCTCAGGAATTGCAAAGGATGGTTTTGAGGCTATTGATCTTATTTTGGAAAAGGAACCTGATGTTGTTATACTTGATATAATAATGCCTCGACTTGATGGATTAGGTGTATTGGAGCAAATTAATTCAAAAAATCTCAAAAAGAGACCTTTGTTTATTATCGTGTCTGCAGTGGGACAGGATAAAATTACCCAAAGAGCAATGGCTCTTGGTGCCGAGTATTATGTAGTGAAGCCTTTTGATATCGAAATACTTATTTCAAGACTCAGGCAACTGAGGGATTCAGGGTCTTCATATCCTATTAAGAACGATTATTTATATGAAACCCCTGTTAATAATTATTCAATTGGAAAATATAATTTGGAAGTAGAAGTAACCAATATAATGCACGAGGTTGGTATACCTGCCCACATTAAAGGATATCAATACTTAAGAGATGCAATTATAATGGTGGTCAACGAAATTGAACTTATAAACTCCATTACAAAGCAATTATATCCTAATATAGCTAAGGAGTACAATACAACCCCAAGCAGAGTAGAAAGAGCAATAAGACATGCTATTGAAGTTGCATGGAGTAGAGGTCAGGTAGAAGCGTTGGATTCATTATTCGGTTATACAATAAGTGTAGGAAAAGGGAAACCGACTAATTCTGAATTTATTGCAATGGTTGCTGATAAGTTACGACTACAAATGAAAGCAAGTTAAGAATAAGATAAGATAAGATAAGAAAAGAATGCCGATGGTATTGAAAAATGTACCATCGACATTTTTATTGTCTAGGAAAGCATATTTTCCTATGCCACCTTTTTTATTGTCTAGGAAAGTATACTTTCTTAGACAATGGGGATTGCAAAGGGGAAGCCCCTTTTTTAAATCAGGTTCCGCTTTGCCATGAGGACAGGTAGGTTATTTGTTCTTCTGTTAATATGTCAATTTCTATTTTCATAGAATCAAGTTTCAATTTAGCTATTTCTTTATCTATTTCTGCAGGAATCATATAAACCTTATTTGCAAGCTTTTTTGAATTCCTAATCATATATTCGGCACCTAGTGCTTGATTTGCAAAACTCATATCCATAACGATAGCAGGATGACCTTCTGCAGCTGCAAGATTTAATAGTCTGCCTTCAGCAAGTAAATACAGTTTTCTATCATCATTCAGAGTATATTCTTCTACAAAGTCACGAACAGTACGTTTTAAAACTGCAAGCTTCTCAAGAGCCGTTATATTTATCTCATCATTAAAATGTCCTGAGTTGGCAATTATGCAGCCGTCTTTAGCTAGTTTTATATGTTTTTCATCAACAACATTGAGGTTTCCGGTTAAGGTAATTACAATGTCGGCATAAGGCATTATCTGTTCAAGCTTCATAACACGAAAACCATCCATTGCTGCCTCAAGTGCCTTTACATGATCAACTTCGGTAACAACTACGTTTGCACCCATTCCTTTTGCTCTCATGGCAAGACCTCTACCACACCATCCGTAACCTACGACAACAAAAGTTTTTCCACTCAAAAGTACATTTGTTGCTCTTAAAAGTCCATCAATAGTACTCTGACCTGTTCCATAACGGTTGTCAAACAAATGCTTTGTATCTGAATCATTAACAGCAAAAATAGGAAAATTAAGCGCTCCATCATTTTCCATACTTTTAAGCCGGATAACACCAGTAGTCGTTTCTTCAGTTCCGCCAATTACGCTTTTCAAATATGTTTGACTATAGTCCTTATGCAGAAGACCAACAAGATCAGCACCATCGTCCATGGTTATCTGCGGTGAATGTTCAATTGCATTAATCAAGTGTTTATAATACGTGTCCCTGTCTTCACCTTTTATTGCATAAACCGGAATATTGTAGTCAACAACAAGAGAAGCAGCCACATCATCTTGTGTGGAAAGCGGATTTGAAGCACATAATACTACATCTGCGCCTCCGTCCTTAAGTGTTCGAACAAGATTAGCGGTTTCGGTTGTCACATGAAGACAACATGACATCCTAACACCATTAAGCGGCTTTTCTTTAATAAACCTTTCACGAATGAGTTTTAAAACAGGCATCTGATTGTCTGCCCATTCAATTCTCAATTTACCCTTATTTGAAAGGGATTTGTCTTTTATGTCGCATTTTACCATATCTAAATACCTCCATATTCAATAATGTATAGACCTTTATTTTTTTGCTGTCAAAGTAAAAATACCTGTATTATTCTTTGTTTTATTATTTTGGGTTAAGGTATCAATTTGAATTTCCTTAAAACCATTTTTGTTAAACCATGCTGTAATTTCATTTTTCTTAAAGCCAGGCCAATAATCATGCATTTTTTTAATTAACTCAGTGTTGCAATGCTCGTGAAAATCTGCTAAAAAAACCATTCCTCCAGGTTTAAGAACCCTGTACATTTCTCTGATGACCAGCTCAGGTGTTTCAATATGATGAAGAAACATGCTTGCACATACAACATCAACTGACGAATCTTGAAGGGGAATATCAAGACCGTCACCTTCAATAGCTGTAATGTTTGTTATACCTTCATTTTGAGCTTTGATAGTAAGATGTTTAAGCATTTCAGAAGAAAGATCAATAGCATAAACGTCATTTACATATCCAGACACTGACCGGGATATGAATCCGTCTCCTGCACCTAAATCAACAACAGTCATAGTTTGGTCTAAGACCCCCAAATTTATGAGTTTATCTTTTATAGTCTCATCGAAAAAGTTGGCTCTGATCTTATCCCATTCAGGGGCAACGACGTTAAAGAAATCTGTTGTATCTTTTTCACTGGCGGAATAAGCTTGTGAATTGCCTGACGAAAGCCAATCGATTAATGCTTTACGATTGAAACGCCATTCACGACCTATTTTTCTTGCCGGTACAATTTCCTCCTTGAGAAGCTTGATAAATGTCTTTACGCTTACACCGAACAAATCAGCAGCTTCTTCTAAAGTCAGTATTTCTTTATTCATTTAAAAACACCTCATGCAATCATAATCATTCAATATTTACTGATATTAGATAATTATATACCACTAATCTAATACTATCAACACGCAATTTCAGTTATGTTCAACCTTACTCTGCATACCGTGTCTATTCAGAGGTAGCTTTTCTTTCATGAAGAATCATCTCCAATACTGCAATACAGCTTCAGCAATGAAAACAATCAATTTAAAATGCCTTCACGTTAAGTAATTCCGTGAACTCACTTGCGTGTAGGACAGCACGGACATTACTAAACTCTAAGGCATTTTAAATTGTGTTTTCCTAAGCCTCGCTGTAACTAGCCGTATTAGAGATGATTCTTCAGTTAATATGTTTGAGCTACCTCTGAATAGACACTACATACCACAAATAATAAAGACATGTGTGTAGAATAAAGAATAATTGGCTTTATTTTGTTTGAACCTATTGCTCACTTAAGGTGAGCAGTAAAAAAATATTTTACTTATTTATTTCAACATATTATAATAAAAAAGAAGAAGGATACTAAATAAGTTTAAGGAGTAGATATATGACACAAATAGTAAGAAGAACATTTGTCGAAAAGAAAAAAAGTTTTGATGTACAAGCTCAAAAGCTTTTTGTAGATTTGAAAGATAACCTTGGTATAACTGGGCTAAAATCAGTTCGTATAATTAACAGATATGATATAGAAGGGCTTTTGGAAGATGAGTACAAAATAGCAAAAAACACTATTTTATCAGAACCAAATGTTGATTTGGTTTACGATGAATATTTGGATATAAATAATGAAGATAAGGTCTTTGCGATAGAATATCTTCCTGGTCAATATGACGCAAGGGCAGATGCAGCATCTCAATGTATTCAAATTCTCACAGGGAAAAATCGACCTTATGTAAAGGTTGCTCAGATTATTGTTTTGAGTGGGAAGATCACAGACCTTGAATTTGATAAAATAAAGGAGTATTTGATTAATCCTGTTGAGTCAAGAGAGGCATCTTTATACAAACCGGAATCACTGGAAAACAAAACGACAGTACCTCCTGATGTGAAAATCATTAAAGGATTTACGCAAATGTCAGAATCTTTGCTTTGTGAGTTTCATAAAGAGTTGGGGTTGGCTATGTCTTTTGATGACTTGAAATTTTGCCAGAAATATTTTCGGGAATCTGAAAAACGTGATCCAACAATAACAGAAATGAGAGTATTGGACACTTACTGGTCCGATCACTGCAGGCATTCAACTTTTCTGACAAGAATCGAAGATGTCGAATTTGACAACGGTGAATTGAGTGATGTAGTAAAATCAGCCTACCAAAGTTATTTAGAGTCCAGAAAGTATGTTTATAGCGGTACTAAAAAAGACATTTGCCTTATGGATATTGCAGTTCTAGCAATGAAGGAACTGAGAAAAAAAGGGAAGCTTGATGATCTTGAATTATCGGATGAGATCAATGCATGCAGTATAATTGTAAATGCAGAAATAGATGGAAAAAATGAAGAATGGCTTGTTATGTTTAAGAACGAAACACACAACCATCCTACCGAAATTGAGCCTTTTGGGGGAGCAGCTACTTGTATTGGTGGCGCTATTAGAGATCCTCTGTCAGGAAGGTCTTATGTATACCAGGCTATGAGGGTAACTGGTAGCGGTGATCCCCGTACTCCTGTAGAGGACACGCTCCCAGGAAAGCTTCCTCAGAGGAAGATAACTACTGGCGCGGCGTCAGGATACAGTTCATATGGTAATCAAATTGGTCTTCCAGCTGGACAAGTTTCTGAGGTTTACGACGAAAACTTTGTAGCAAAAAGAATGGAATTAGGTGCCGTTATTGCAGCTGCTCCTAGAAAGAATGTAAAAAGAGAGAAGCCTGTTAAAGGTGATGTTATTATACTCTTAGGTGGAAAAACTGGACGTGACGGTTGTGGAGGAGCAACAGGCTCTTCAAAGGAACATACAGAAGAATCATTGGTAACTGGTGGGGCAGAGGTGCAGAAGGGAAATCCGGTTATTGAAAGAAAGATTCAAAGACTTTTTAGAAAACCCGAAGTAAGTATTTTGATTAAGAAGTGTAATGACTTTGGTGCTGGAGGCGTCTCGGTAGCTATAGGTGAGCTGGCAGATGGTCTAAACATTGACCTTGATGCAGTTCCTAAAAAATATGAGGGACTTGACGGTACTGAGCTGGCTATTTCAGAATCCCAGGAACGGATGGCTGTCTTGGTTAGCAAAGAAGATTTAGAGGAATTTATTAAACAGGCAGCAGTTGAAAATCTTGAGGCAGTGAAGGTTGCTGAAGTTATAGAAGAGCCAAGACTTAAGATATATTGGCGGAAAAAAGCAATTGTAGATATTAGCCGTGCCTTTTTAGATACAAATGGAGTCGGTCAAAGTACAAAGGTATCGTACAAAAGCCCAATACTTGACCAAAGTCCTTTTAACCAACCGGTAGAAGGTGCTGTTGAAAATCCTGATGATTTGCATACCACATGGATTAATAACCTCAAAAAGCTTAATGTATGTAGTCAAAAGGGTCTTGTAGAAATGTTTGACAGCACAATAGGAGCTGCAACCGTGTCGATGCCTCTTGGAGGCACGTATCAGTTGAGCCCTCAAGAGGGAATGGCTGCAAAACTACCAGTTCTTAAGGGTAATACAAACACTGGAACACTTATGAGTTATGGTTATTATCCGTCTATGGCCAAATGGAGTCCTTTTCATGGAGCTGTTTATGCTGTAGTTCATTCAATCGCAAAGATAGCAGCAATGGGAGGGAATTATAAAAATATAAGGCTTACATTTCAGGAATATTTTGAAAAACTGGGTGATGATCCGGTGAAATGGAGCAAACCTTTTAGTGCTCTTTTGGGAGCCTTTTTGGTTCAGAAAAAGCTCGAAATACCTTCAATCGGAGGTAAAGATAGCATGTCCGGAACTTTTTTGGACTTAAGTGTTCCGCCCACGCTTGTATCCTTTGCTGTAAATACTACTGATGTAAGAAAGGTAATATCCACCGAGTTTAAGAAAGCTGGAAGTCATGTTGTTCTATTACCTTTGCGTAGAGATAATAACGAAATACCTTATTTAGATCAGCTTGACAAAAACTACACTAAAATTTATGAATTAAATAATAATGGAAAAATTCTTGCTGCCTCTACAGTAAAAGAGGGAGGTCTTTGTGAAGCTGTAAGCAAAATGTGCTTTGGAAATAAAATAGGTTTTGACTTTTCTAAAGATATTGATAGGAACCAATTATTTAAACCTGATATTGGATCAATTGTTGTTGAAATTGACAGAAGCGAATCTATTAAAGAGCTATTTTCCGGTTTGGAGTATATTGTTTTAGGAAACACAACTGATGATGAAGTAATTAAAATTTGTGGTGTAGAGATTAACCTTGATGAAGCAATATCAGCATGGGAGAGTACACTTGAACAAATTTTTCCTACCAGGGTAAGTGACGACAGACAGTATTCATATAATTACATGTTTAATAAAAGAGGAAAAGCAAAAACAACACCATCTATTGCAAAACCTGTAGTGTTTATCCCTGTATTCCCAGGCACCAACTGTGAGTATGACACACAAAGAGCATTTCTAAAAGCCGGAGCAATAACCGATATACTGGTGATAAAAAACTTAAACCCAAAGGATATAGAAGAATCAATTGGTATTATGGTCGAAAAAATTAATAACGCACAGATAATAATGATCCCCGGAGGATTTAGCGGTGGAGATGATCCAGATGGTTCAGGAAAGTTTATTGCCACAGCTTTTAGAAATAGTTATATTAGTGATGCCATAATGAAATTGTTGAAGCAGCGGGATGGGTTGATTCTTGGCATATGCAACGGATTCCAAGCGCTTATAAAAACCGGTCTGGTACCATACGGAGAAATAAGGGACATTGATTTAGAAAGTCCAACTCTTACCTTCAATACTATAGGGCGCCATATGTCGTGTATGGTTAATACGAAAGTAGTGTCATCACTATCACCATGGTTGTGGAAGGTAAAGACGGGAGATATGCATACTATTGCTGTTTCTCATGGTGAGGGAAGATTTGTGGCCAGTGATGAGGTAATTCAATCGTTAGTTAAAAATGGTCAGATTGCTACCCAATATGTTGATCTAGACGGAAATCCAACTTATGATATCCGTTTTAATCCAAACGGTTCGACATGGGCAGTAGAAGGTATTACAAGTTTGGATGGAAGAGTATTTGGTAAAATGGGTCATTCAGAAAGAATAGGATCTAATGTGGCAGTTAATGTACCAGGTGAAAAGGATCAAAAGATATTTGAATCCGGAGTTGAGTATTTTAAGTAATCTATTATAGTTTTTTTGTATATGGCAAAAAAGGTGGCTTTGCCACTTTTTTTCGCTAGGGAACCTTATGGTTCCCTTCGACGGATGCTCCGCATCCTGAGCACCCTCCTTAAAGCAGCAAAGGGGCTTCCCCTTTGCAATCCCCATTGTCTAGGAAAGTATACTTTCCTAGACAATAAAAAAGGTGGCTTTGCCACTTTTTTTCGCTAGGGAACCTTATGGTTCCCTTCGACGGATGCTCCGCATCCAAAAAAACCCTCCTTAAAGCGGCAAAAGGGCTTCCCCTTTGAAATCCCCATTGTCTAGGAAAGTATACTTCCCTAGACAATAAAAAATAATGGAGGCTAAAATATGAGACCTATGAGACCAATGAATTAACTTTCAATCATGTCAGGAATATAATCTGAAAATTGAGCTTTGTATAGATTGGAATACAAACCATTTTTTGAAAGCAAGTTTTCGTGTGTGCCTTTTTCTTCAATACCTTTATCGGAGAGTACAACTATTTCATTTGCGTTTTTAATGGTGGACAGTCTGTGGGCTATTACAAGTGTAGTACGCCCTTTAGACAGTTCATCAAGTGCATGCTGTATTTTAATCTCAGTTTCATTATCAAGGGATGATGTTGCTTCATCCAGAATTAAAATTGGAGGATTTTTTAAAAAAACACGAGCTATAGAAATGCGCTGTTTTTGACCGCCTGAGAGTCTTACACCCTTTTCTCCAACATATGTATCATATCCTTCGGGCAAAGAGCTTATGAAGCTGTGTATATTAGCTCTTTTTGCAGCTTCTATAACCTCTTCGTCAGATGCATTTATTTTACCATAAAGAATATTGTCTTTTATTGTACCTGAAAACATAAAAACATCTTGCTGTACAAGACCTATGTTAGTCCTAAGCGATTTGATTTTTATATCCTGAATATTTATACCATCTAACAGAATTTCACCAGCATTTACATCATAGAATCTTGGTATAAGATGGCATAAGGTTGTCTTACCTCCTCCTGAAGGTCCAACTAGCGCAAGAGTTTGCCCAGAACTAATTTTGAAGTTAATGTTTTTTAGAACCTTTTCTGTGTCATTATAAGAGAAGGTCACATTTCTAAACTCAATATCTCCTTTAATATCAGACAACTCAATGGCGTTGTTTTTATCAACAATTTGAGGTTTTTCATTGAGTATTTCACCAAACCTTGAGAATCCGGCCATTGCTTCTTCAAATTGCTGGGCAAAGTTTGCCAGTCTCCTGATTGGTAAAAGTACCATATTGACATAAAGAAGAAAGGTCATTAGATCAGCAACGTCGATAATTTGATAGTATACAAAAAATCCACCTACACCAATTACAACGGTATTAAGCATATTAGCTAAAAAGCCTATACCCGTATGAAACTCTGCCATATAGCGATAGGCAGAAATTCTTGAATCTCTGAACTTTTTATTGCCTGTGCTGAATTTGCTCAACTCATAATTTTCATTGGTAAAGGATTTTGAAACCCTTATACCTGACAGGCTATTTTCGAGATCTGCATTGACGTCAGCAACCTTTAGTCGAACATCTTTAAAAGCATTTGACATCTTTTTACGTTTGGTAACAGTAAACCAAAACATAATTGGTACTACTAAATAGAGTATAAGAGTAAGTTTCCATTCTATTCCAAGTAAAATAAAGAATGAACCAGTAAGCATTATAACTGATAAAAATATATCTTCAGGTCCGTGATGCGCAAGCTCTGCAATTTGATTAAGATCGTTGATAATCCTGGACATTAGATGACCCGTTCTGGTATTGTCATAAAACTTAAAGGATAGAGTTTGTAAATGTGCAAAAAGATCGCGCCTCATATCATATTCCATCCTTACACCTACAACATGACCCCAGTAGCTGACTATGTAATTTAAAAATGCGGTAAACAAATACAAAATAACAAGTGCACCTATTAAACTTGCCAACAATTTTACTTGCCCTGCGGGTATTACTTGCTGTAGCATATATCTTGTAATAACAGGGAAAAGAATATCAATACCAGCAACTAAAAAAGAACAACTCATGTCTAGTGTGAAAAGTTTCCAATGAGGTTTATAGTAGGGTATGAATCTCTTTAGCATAGAAAACCTAGATTCCAAAATAATCACCTTTTCCAAATGTAGTCCTTATGTATTTTAATATTAATTACGAAAAAAAGCAACAGATGCTTTTTTTTCGGGTGCATGTTGCGTATAATGATAGTGGTTATTTTAGAGGAGAGTAATGAGAGTTAATTCAATCCGCTTTTTCAGATTATTAAGATTGATATAGTCTAGCAAAATAAAGCCAATTGTTCTTTTTGCTACACGATATCATTATAACTTTTTATAAAAAAGCGGATTGAAGAAGAGTTAGTTATAAATTGACATTTAGAAATAGTCATGGTAGACTAGTACAAGTAAAGAATGTGACAAAAATATACATTAATACCATATAATAATATCACAAATAAAGATTAATTGTCAATATAATTTATTGAATTATCAAAAAATAATTGACTAGGGAGGTTTATTTATGAACGAAAATGAAAGACTTTATGAAATAGAAAAGCTTAAAACTGTTATGTTTGAGATAGAATGCCAGATTCAAAAGAACTCTGATAAGGTAGAGAATTATCTTAACTATCAAATAGAAGCTAATAAGCTTATGTGGGATGAGGTGCCGGCACCCTCAGACCTAGACGATATAGCTATAATGAATCAATACATTGATGAAATAAAAGTAAATGCTAAAACCAGAGAGTTTTACTTACAGTTAGTAAAAAGATTATTGAGGATGAAGCGATCCCCGTATTTTGGAAGAATTGACTTCAAAGAAACAGGAGAAGTAGCTGAAAGTGAGATTTATATTGGAATAGCCAATCTTGAGAATGGATCAGGAGATATCATAGTTTACGATTGGAGAGCTCCTGTATCCAGTATGTTTTATGATTACGAGACTGGAGAGGCGCAATATAAATGCCCTGCAGGAATTATTACAGGTGAGGTTACACTTAAACGTCAGTATAAAATTCTAGATGGTAAAATCAATTACATGTTTAACAGCAATATTAAGATAGATGATGAAATATTGCAGCGAATTCTAAGTAAAAGCGCTGATAACAAAATGAAAACTATTGTTACCACTATTCAAAGGGAGCAAAACAGGATTATAAGAGATGAATCTCATAAGTTATTGATGGTACATGGTCCTGCGGGGAGCGGGAAGACATCAATAGCTCTTCATCGTGTGGCATTTTTGCTTTATAGATACAAAGATACCATATCTCCGGAGAATATTGTTATTTTTTCTCCAAATCAGGTGTTTAGCGATTATATATCAAATGTACTTCCCGAGCTTGGAGAGGAAAATACTTACAGAACAACCTTTTTCGAATATGCGCAAAAAAATATTAATAAAACTTATAATCTTGAAGATATGAATGATCAGATGGAATACCTTTTGACTGCAGGAGGTAAAGATTATAATACAAGGGTAGAAGCTATCAAATTAAAATCATCTGAACTGTTTAAGAATGCACTGGATAAGTACATTCTATATATGAAGAAGGAAGGTTTTAAGTTTTGTGACATTGTGTTTGGCGGTAAGATTGTAATTTCAGAAAGTGAATTGTCAGATCTTTTTAGAAAAGACTATGCTTTTTTGCCGATAATGAAGAGATTTGCAAAGATAAGACAAAGGTTTAACTATATTTTAAAACCTTTTGCAAAAGAGCGATATGAAGAAATCCTTGAAGAAAATGCAAATTCGGGAAAATACGTAAACAAAAAAGAAATGAAAGCGCGAAGTAGGATAACGGTCAAGAATGAAATGCAGCCTCTTATTGAAAATATCAATAAGATGACAAGTATTAATGCTTACGAGTTGTATTATAATTTATTTAGGAATATGGTTTCTTTCAAGTCCTTGCTTAGCGGAGTTATTCCAGATAGCTTTAATGACATTTGTAGATTTACATTAAATTCTCTTGATAAAAAGAATCTTTATTATGAGGATGTCTTTCCTGTATTATATTTAAAGGGATTGCTTGGCGATATCCCCAGCATGTCTAGTATAAAACATGTAATTATTGATGAAGCGCAGGATTATACATTAATGCAGTATGAAATAATAAAACAGTTATTCAAAAATAGCAGCTTTACTATGCTGGCAGACTTAAACCAATCGATTAATCCTTATTTAAATATAGGAGCATATAAAAATATTGCTATGGTGTTTAATGATATAAAAAAGATAAATATTAAACTCAACAAAACATATCGTTCAACCAGAGAAATTACAGCTTTCTGCAATTCAATGCTTGATGTTGGTGAAGAAGTGGAATATGTAAACAGGCCCGGTAAAAAGCCTGCTATAATAGAATGCTTAGATGAAAATAGTATCGCAGATTTAATAAAGAAGGACTTATTCAAGGAAGAAGAGAAAGACATAAACTCCACAGCAGTTATTTGTCGTACAGATTCTGAGAGTAGGAGAATATATCAGCTTCTTAAGAAATATCCCAAAGTTCATTTAATCACAAAAGACGATACAAAATATAGCACAGGGATTGTTGTAGTGCCTTCATATCTTGCAAAAGGCTTGGAGTTTGACAGAGTTATTGTATTTAATGCTGGTAGTGGTAATTATATAAGTGAGCAGGAAAGGAAACTTTTTTACACTGTATGTACAAGAGCGCTCCATGAACTATATATATATTATTGTGGAAAAATTACTCCCTTTATTGAAGGTATCAGTAAAGAATTGTATAATGAATTGCAGGCTTATTAAAGTTAGTTAATTGGGAGGATTAAAATCATGTTAGATATTAATTTAATTAGAGAAAAGCCTCAACAAGTGAGAGCTGCACTTCTTAAAAGAATGGATGAAGTGGATTTTACCGAGCTTTTGGAGTGGGATAAACAGCGCCGTAGTATTATCTTTGATGCTGAGTCCCTAAAGGCTAAAAGAAATAAAGTTTCAGCTGAAATTCCTAAATTAAAAAAGGAAGGCAGAAATATTCAACAACTGCTGGATGAAATGAAATCCATAGCAGAAAAAATAAAGGAACAGGACACACTGATTACTCAGTTAGATAACCAAATTAATAATTTTCTAGTTGGTCTTCCAAATATTCCTGCTGAAGATGTAAAAGCTGGTGGAAAGGAAAACAATGAGGTTGTAAGGGTATGGGGTCAAAAACCTGAGTTTAAATATAAGCCTAAAAATCATGTTGATCTGGTTTGTAATCTTGGATTGATTGATTATGAGCGTGGTGTTAAGCTTGGAGGAAATGGTTTTTGGATTTACAAGGGAGAGGGTGCTTTAATAGAGTGGGCACTGTTAAATTATTTTATTGAAGAACACATTAAAGACGGATATGAATTTATACTGCCTCCACATATTCTTACTTGGCAGTGTGGCTAGACTGCAGGGCAGTTTCCAAAATTTTCTGATGATGTTTTCACTCTAGAAAACAAGGAAGATAAAGCAAACAGGCAGTTTATACTTCCTACTGCAGAAACTGCTTTATGTAATTTCCATAAAGATGAAATACTAAATGAAAGTGAGCTTCCAAAGAAATATTTTGCATATACTCCGTGCTACAGAAAAGAAGCAGGAAGCTACAGAGCAAATGAAAGAGGCATGATAAGAGGACATCAGTTTAACAAGGTGGAAATGTTTCAGTATACAAAGCCTGAGGATTCAGAAAAAGCACTGGAGGAACTTATAGAAAAAGCAGAGAGACTCGTCCAAGGACTTGGTCTTCACTACAGGGTTTCAAAGCTTGCTGCAGGAGATTGCAGTGCGTCTATGGGCAAGACATTTGACATTGAAATATGGATACCAAGTATGAATGAATACAAAGAAGTAAGCTCAGCCTCAAACGGTTATGATTACCAGTCAAGGAGAGGAAGTATCAAATTTAGAAGAGATGCGTCAAAGAAAACAGAATTTGTCCATACACTGAATGCTTCAGGGCTTGCCACAAGTAGGCTGATTCCTGCAATAGTTGAACAGCTACAGATGGAGGATGGAAGTGTCTTGCTACCTGAAGTCCTTCAAAAATGGGTTGGAAAAGATGTAATAAGGGTGTAAACAGCAGTAAGTGCGACAGATTAGTTTCTGAATATTTGTTCAAATTTATATTTGATTAATATTCCCTATTGTAGTAGAATAATTAGGAAAATGCAAAATTTATTATAACAGACTTAAGGAGGTCTATACATGGATATTACAACTCAAATGGTTCAGGTAATCGCCATCCTAGTTTCATTTCTAGCTTTGGGTGTTGCGGCATATTTCTATACCTGGGTTAAAGCTCAACCTTCTTCTAATGCTCGTATCGCCGAAATTGGCGAATATATCCGTAAAGGTGCTGACGTTTTTTTAAAGCGTGAATATAAGGTATTAGCACGTTTTACGGTTGTAGTAGCATTACTGCTTTTAGTGTTCCTTCCACATCCAATCTGGAAGGGAAACATTATGAACAATATATGGATGGCGATATCGTACATTTTCGGTACAGTTTTATCAGCATTATCCGGTAAGATTGGTATGCAGGTTGCAACAATAGCTAATGTTAAGGCTGCTGAGGCTGCAAAGAAAGGCATTAAGCCTTCCTTTATGACCGGTTTCAGAGGCGGCGCAGTCATGGGGATGGCAGTTGTTAGTGCAAGTCTTTTAGGTGTTACACTTGTTATGATGCTTGTCGGGGATGCATCTTCTGTTCTTGGTTTTAGCTTTGGTGCAAGTTCACTAGCCCTTTTTGCTAAAGCAGGTGGTGGTATTTTTACGAAAACTGCTGATATAAGTGCAGACCTAGTTGGAAAAGTTGAAATGGGATTAAATGAAGATGACCCTAGAAATCCTGCTGTAATAGCTGATAACGTTGGTGATAATGTTGGAGACGTAGCGGGTATGGGAGCAGACCTTTTTGATTCGAACGTTGCTTCTGTTGCTGCTGCACTTGTTATGGCAACTTCTTTTGGTGGAGTAGCAGGACAAACTGCTGTAAACATGGTTTTTGCCTATGCAACATTGGGACTTCTATCCTCTATAGTTGGCGTTGCTACTGCACGTATGGAGGAAAACAGTGACCCAACAAAAGCACTCAATAGCTCTACTTACGTTACTACAGCAGTTTTCGCTGTACTTACAGCTTTAGCAACATTCCTGTTTAATTTTGAATGGCGTATTTGGGGTGCGACTGCAATTGGTCTTTTAGTTGGAACCATTATTGGTATTGCAACAGATTACTATACTAATGACAACAAACCGCCTGTTCAATATGTTGCAAATGCTTCAAAGACAGGACCTGCATTTACAATTCTTTCTGGTTTTTCCTATGGTTTAGTAAGTTCTTTACCTGCGTTAATAGGTATTGCACTTTCAGCTCTTTTTGCTTATAACATTTGTGCACCACTGGGTGACGGCTATGGTATGTTTGGAATTTCAATGTCCGCGGTAGGAATGCTTTCTATTGTTGGTATGATTATTTCAAATGACGCTTATGGTCCAATTGTAGACAACGCTAGAGGTCTTGCAGAAATGGGTGGTTTTGGTGATGAAGTAGTTGCAATAACAGATCAACTCGATTCAGCAGGTAACACGGTTAAAGCTGTTACAAAAGGTTTTTCAATAAGTGCTGCCGGGCTTACAGTTATCGCGCTTTTAGGCGCATTTATGAGTGAAGTTAATACAGCTGCTATAGAGCTAAATCTTGTTGAAGTAGGTCAAAAGTTTATAAGTGGGTTTGATATTATTAACCCGACTGTATTCTTTGGACTTATTATCGGTGTTGCAATTCCTGCGATTTTCTCTGCAATGTTAATGTTAGGTGTTGACAAAAACGCTCAGAGAATGATTAAAGAAATTCATCGTCAATTTGATACAATTCCCGGTCTTAAAGAAGGCAAGGAAGGTGTTAAACCTGATTATGAAAAATGTATTGATATTGCGACAACCGGTGCACTAAAAGAGCTTATTCCGGCAGGTCTTGTAGCGATTCTTTCAACTATCGCTGTAGGGTTTATTGGTGGAGCTCAAGCTATTGGTGGTTTCCTAACCGGTAACATTGCTTCTGGACTGTTGCTAGCTCTGCTTATGTCAAACTCAGGTGGATTATGGGATAACGCAAAGAAATACATTGAAGCAGGAAATTGCGGTGGTAAAGGCTCAGATGCACATAAATCAGCTGTTATAGGTGACACTGTAGGTGATCCATTTAAAGATACAGCAGGACCTTCGATTAACACTCAGATTACTGTTGTTTCTCTAGTTTCCTCACTGATGGCAGTATTGTTTATACAGTATTCAATTTTTAAGTAATACAATAAACAGTACCTAAAAAGCATTTCCATGGAATGTGCTTTTTTTAGGGAGTGATCATTTAATTAATATAGTTTTAAGATGAAATATACTTTGAAAAAGGCCTGGGATGTAAAATCCCGGGCTTTTTTGGTGCGCCTAGAAAGGAATTTGTTGAAAGTACTCTTTCACACTCATATGTGATAGGACAATCCATCTCGTTAATATACTTTGGTGAGGTGATTGTTTTGAAAATTTTTGTGATAAGGGCAAAAAGAATATTCTTGTATTTTTTTCTAGCATTAGCAGTGCTGTGCTGCATATTTTTAAGTATAGGCAAAATAGATAATATCAATGTTTTTAACGCTAAAAGGGATCTGCCGATATATTCAGTTGAAACTAATAACAAAAACATATCAATTACATTTGATTGTGCTTGGGGAGCAGATGATATTCCTGAGATTTTAGAAACCTTGAAACACTATAATGCCAGATCAACCTTTTTCTTGGTTGGACATTGGGCAGAAAAAAACCCTGAAATGGTAAAACTGATTCATAGTTATGGTCATGATATAGGCAATCATTCACACACCCACGTGAGGATGAGTGCGGTTGGAAAGGATAGAATCAGATCTGAAATTGAGCGCTGTAACAATAAATTAACTTCAATAACAGGATCGAAAATTGATCTTTTCAGGGCACCTTATGGTGATTATAATAATATGACTGTGTCCACTGCAAGGGAGCTTGGATGTTTTACAATTCAATGGAACGTGGACTCACTTGATTGGAAACCCGGTATTTCAAAAGAAACAATAATAGAACGAATAGTAAGTAACACTAAAGGAGGCTCGATACTACTGTTTCATAATGATACACAACATACAGCTAAAATACTGACAGTGATTTTAGAAACATTAAAAAATAAAGGATTTAACTTTGTTCCTGTTTCAGAATTAATTTTTAAGGAAAATTACTATATAGATTTTGATGGGACGCAAAAGACCAAAAAATAAAGTGACAGAATAAAAAAAGAAGCAAGATATTGTGCATTATACTTTAATTAGCGGTTTTTAATTGTTGAAAGTAGATGAAAATAGTCGATGTAATGCAAAATTTTAATATAATAATTGCATTAGTTAAAATTTGTAATATAATTAATATTATGATTCCTCCAACCTTCTACAAAGGTTGATGTTTTGAAATCTTATGAATGAGTAGACGATAACTAGGCTCACGAATAGAAAAGGGGATTTTTTGTAAAATTACTTCTAAAGTATGGTAGTTGTGAATATTATTACATGAGATAAATTTATTGATGTACAGAAGCATAAAAAGAGGAGCGTGGGGGGCTAATGGTTGGAAACATCATAGAAAATAACAAGGTGACCATTTCCGGTAAAATAATATCGGAGCTTGAATTTAGTCATGAAGTTTATGGTGAAGGCTTTTACCGAATGTATGTTGAGGTATCCAGATTGAGCGACGCGTATGATAGAATACCCGTAACAATTTCAGAACGTCTGATTAAGACACCCATTAAAAAAGGAGACTACATTGAGCTTGAAGGGCAATTCCGTTCATACAACAGTTATAATGACAGTGGGAATAAGCTTGTATTAACAGTTTTTGTAAGAGAATTCACTTTACTTGATAATAGTGACAATATGAAGCATTTAAATCAAGTGTATCTAAATGGGTATATTTGCAAAAAGCCAATATACAGAATGACGCCATTTGGAAGAGAAATAACCGATGTATTATTTGCGGTTAATCGGCCTTATAATAAATCCGATTATATACCTTGCATTTCATGGGGTAGAAATGCAAGATATTCAGAAAGCCTTAGTGTAGGAGACAATTTAAAAGTATGGGGAAGAATTCAAAGTCGCAAATATCAAAAATCACTTGAATCAGGTAGTGTAGTAGCAAGAACTGCATATGAAGTATCTATATCAAAGATGGAATTATGCAAAGATGGAGAAGACAATGAACATAATAGCATTGACGTGAGTGATGATAGTGTGGACTATGCTTAACATAAATGTAAAAGAACCTTGGGAGCCTTAAGGCTTCAAGGTTCTTTTACATTTATGCGTACCATTAGTTTTTAAAAAAATAATTAGTCTGTTCTTTTGCTACACTAGCATGTATTTCCTAATTTAAAAGTATTAAGGGTATCGGGTTGCAACAAAATATAATTTGTTATTTAAATATTAGCAAATTTATTCGTTTGTTTCTTACAAAATACCGCCATACCCTCATCAAATAGGGAAGTAAATAATAATCTACGCCAAAAGCCATTCCTGCGCCTCCTAGCATTGATATAGACGCAGGAATATACCACCAGCTCGCTTCATTAAAGCCAGTGGACAGTGTAAAATTCAAAATCATTCCCAGCGATATTAGACCTGCAAAAAAGGTCATTGTTCCGGTTATAAAAGCTAGACCAAGACCGACTTCTAAAATAACAATTAGAGCTTGGAAAAATAAAGCGTTAGGTATAATAATGCTTTCTGCAATCCAAACATACCAATTAGGTGTATGTTCGTTAACCATTTGGAATCCAGCTATAGTGGCGCTAGTATTTGTATCAGGCGGCAAATTAGTAAGCATAGCTGTGGTCAGCCAATCACCCTTTATTTTCATCCAGCCTGCATATAGCCAAGAGTAACCTAAAAATAATCGCATGGGAACAAGCCATAAAGTAAGAGTCCTTTTTGTATAGTGTTTTTCAATGTGGAATTTTTTGTGCTTCCTATCTAAAAACTCATGTTTTAAATATTTTACAACCTGTTCAAATCCACCTATCCCAAATAGATAATGAATGTTAACAAAATATTTAGAAAGAATTGCAAAAAGGAGAGGAAGGCGCCGTCCCATAATTTCGGCAACAGTAAAGAAATTTCCTATTGAGACCATAACACCATGCAGTTTTGGGTTTAGCTCTTTTTTTTCTTGACCTCGAATATCAGCCAGAATATTTAAAGCGGCAGTATTACCTGTTTGCAAAGCTATTTCAACCAGTGCAGGCATTACTGTTTCGCTGTTAGAAAATGCTGCTACATCGCCAACAGCATATACATGCTCATACCTAGTTTCTGTGCATTTATCTACATCCATCCTATAAACCTTACCGTTTTTAACACATAATTCTCTGCCTATTTTGGCAGGTTTAATGCCTGCTGTCCATATAAGTGTATTGGTGAAAATCTCCTCACCAGTTTTGAGTATAACTTTTTTTTCAGTGACCTCAACTACTAAAGACTTAGTTCGCACATCTACATGAAGCTTATTTTCAAGGTAATCTGATACCTTTTTTATACTAGCAGGTTGTAAGGTGCTTAGGATGGTAGGCAGCATTTCAACAAGAATAATACGTGGCTCAGATTTTGAAATTTCATATTCTTGGCAAAGCTTTTTAAACCAATGAGAAAGCTCACCAACAAGCTCAACTCCTGTAAAGCCTCCACCGCCTACTACAAAGGTTAGAAGGGATTTGCGTATATTTTGATTTTTTTCAGAAGAAGCCTGTTCAAAACAATCCTTAATGTGTTCACGGATTTTTATTGCATCGTTGTAGGACCAGAGGGTATAGCTATTCTCTTCTAAACCAGGGAGCCCGAAAAAGTTCGGTTCGCTGCCTATAGCAATTATAAGATAGTCATATTTATATTCTCTATTATTTGAAAAAAGAATTTTTTTATCAAAATCAAAATCATTTATTTCATCTTTTACAACATTTACATCAGTATACTGGAAAATATCCTTCAATGAAATAATGACACCATCATCACTTATTCTGTTACCAGCAACTTCATGAAGTTCTGTTAATAAAGTATGATATGAGTTTTTATCAATAAGTGTAATTTCAATATCTTCACCTTTTTTCTTACGTTTGTGTAAAGTAAGAGCCGCTTCAATGCCTGCGTACCCACCACCTAATATTAGTATTTTCTTTGAAGCCATAAAAAGTCCCCCTTGTTTGTTCTGCTTATTCAATATATTATATTATTATACCCTGCTTTAGCAAATTCATCTTTATTTTATTGTTGTATAATATTTACACCAGTTTGATAAAAATTAAACAAGTATTTAAGAAGAAGTACAAGGTTTTTATTGATATAGATCTAACAGTGTGAATTACACGCCAGAATACAGTTTGTAAAAAGTGACAAGAGGTAAGACATGACAAGAAAACTGAAATTATTTTTTATATTTTTAACTATATGTATTGTTCTAATCTCATGCTCAAAATTTCAAAAACCAGGTCTGTCCGAGGACTTTTTAATGGGAACAGTAATAATGCAGAAAGTGTATGGAAAAAATGCTGACCAAGCAATAAAAGCAGTCAACAAAAAAATAGCTGATATTGAAAGACTCATGACTATTAATGCACCTGGTGGTGATGTTAATAAAATCAATGAATTTGCTGGTAGAGAACTTGTTAAGGTTGATAAAGACACACTATATGTGCTTAAAAAAGCTTGGGAATTTAGCAATCTATCAAGGGGCACATTTGATGTTACTGTCGGAAAAGTTGTCAAAATGTGGGGCATATTCACCGATAACCCTAGGGTTCCTAATGTCTCTGAAATAATAGATGCGCTAGGTTTTATAAACTACAATGATATAATTATTGATGAAAGTAAAAGCATGGTAGGGCTTAAAACGAACGGACAAGTTATAGACCTTGGAGCTATCGCAAAAGGTTTTGCAGGGGATGAGGCAATACGATTATATAAAGAATATGGGATTAAATCTGCATTCGTGAATCTTGGTGGTAATGTTGTAGTTTTAGGCAACAAACCGGATGGAAGTCCATGGAGAATTGGCATACAAAATCCCCAAACACAGCAAAATGATTATATTGGAATAATCAATGTTTCAGATAAGGCGGTTGTCACATCAGGTGATTATGAACGTTACTTTGAAAAAGAAGGAAAACGATATCATCATATCATTGATCCTAAAACAGGTTACCCATCGGATTCAGATTTAATGAGTTCAACCATAGTAACCGAATTATCAGTTGATGCAGATGCTCTTTCTACAGCTACTTTTGTTATGGGACTTGATAAAGCCTTAGCCTTTGTTGAAAGTCTTGACAATGTTGAGGGGATTTTTATAACTAAAGAGAATAAAATTTATGTTACCCATGGGCTTAAAGATAATTTTGTATTTGAAGATGAAAGCAAGGTATTTGAGTATGTTGAAAAAAGGTGATATAATACTTCTGATTTTTTTATTAGTTATTTCGGTGCTTGTTTATATAGGTTATTTCACTTATAAGAGTGGAAGAGATGATTATGCCAAAGTTGCAATTATATCTCATGAAGGTAAGGTTATTAGAAAAGTTGATCTTGACTCTGTAGCTGAACCGATAATGTTCGATATAGAAGGAGAGTATAAAAATACAATTTTGATCGAGAAGGGTAGAATCAGAGTTCTCGAATCGAACTGCCCTGACAGAGTTTGTGTCAATACCAGCTGGCTTGATAAGATTGGCGACCTTGCTGTGTGCATACCAAATAGATTTATAATAAAAATTGAGGGTGAACCCGAAAAGGTTGATGGAGTTACTTATTAGTTTGAAAGTTGGAAAGTTGGAAGGTTGAAAGTTGGAAAGTTGTAAGTTGGAAGGTTGGAGAGCTGACAGGTTAGAATGCTGAAATGTTTTTTATTTGATTTCTTTTTTTTACTAAAGGAGCACAAAGTGAAAGGGACAAAAAGAATTACCATATTATCTATACTAACTTCTCAAGCACTTGTGCTTTCGATTGTAGAATCAATGATTCCACTGCCAGTTGCAATACCAGGAATAAAGCTAGGACTTGCAAATATTATTACTTTAATTGTAATAGCCCTCTTTGGCTATAAAAGTGCAACAAAGGTTGTTATAGTAAGAGTTGTACTTTCTTCTATATATAGTGGCAGTATTATAGTGTTCTGGTTCAGCTTAATCGGTGGTTTGCTAAGTACTTTAGTAATGGGGCTTATGTATCATAAGTTTAAAGATTATTTTAGTTTAATTGGAATAAGCGTGAGTGGAGCAATATTTCACAACATGGGACAATTGTTTGTAGCAGTAATAGTAATGAAAGAACTATCAGTTATATCTTACGCGCCTTTTTTGTTGTTTGCTGGAATAATAATGGGTGGTTTTACAGGGTTAACAGCACATTTTTTGTTAAAAGCTTTAAAAAAGATATTGCCAAGATTGGAGTAATTAAAATTGTGGAATAAATATCCGGAGATATTAGCAGAGTTGATAGAGGTTGATCAACTTATAAAAACAAACATAAATTCACGAAACAAGCTTTTGTCTGATACTGCTGAAAAACTGATTGAAGCCGGTGGTAAAAGGTTAAGACCTGCATTTGTAATACTTGCAGCCAAATTTGGAAACTATCAACGAGAAAAAGTTTTGCATATGGCAGGAGCCATTGAGATATTACATACAGCTACCCTTGTGCACGATGATATAATAGATAAGTCGCCAATGCGAAGAGGACTGTCAACTGTAGCGTCTTCATATGGTGTCGATATGGCAGTTTATGTAGGAGATTTTTTGTATACAAGAGCTATCATGATGCTTTCAAAAGAAATCCCAGTGGAGAATCTTGAAATGATTGCAAGAGCATTAAAGGCTATATGTGAAGGCGAAGTGGATCAATATGAAGCGAGGTTTAAGATAAATACATCCATTGTTTCGTACCTAAAGAGAATAAGCAGGAAAACAGCTGTATTATTTAGTGCTGCTTGTGCTGCAGGTGCTTTTTTGGCTGATGTTGAAAAAGAGACGGTCAAAAAGATATCAAAATTCGGTTATTATTTTGGCATGGCTTTTCAGATTAGGGATGATATTAAGGATTTTAGCTCTAATGAGCAAAAAGAAGGTAAACCAGTCAGAAATGACTTACAGCAGGGTGACATTACATTACCTGTAATATATGCTCTACGCGAAAATTTAAGAAATGATAAAGCAATGTCTTTATTTACAGATAACGGTTTAATAAATCACAAGGATATAGATAAATTAGGAGCTGTTGTTAAAAAATCAAAAGGGATTGCAAGAACTAATAAAATGTTGAACAAATATATAAAAAGAGGCAGAAAAGTACTTAATGAAATTCCGGATAACAAATATAGAACCATTATGATGGAATTATTGAATTCTTTAAATGTATAAATATTGTCGGGGGATCAAACAAGATAAATGATGAATAAAACAGCAGTTATTATAATAAAAGAATGTACAAGAAATTTTGATAAGGAGTATGACTATATAGTACCTGAAGAATTTCTAGAAAAGGTTAAAAAGGGTGTAAGGGTTATCGTACCTTTCGGAGCATCAAACAGGCTTTTGGAAGGTTTTGTTTTGTCTATTAAAGATACCCACAATACTAATAATATGAAAAGTATTCATAAAGTTATTGATAGTGAACCTATATTGACTGATGAAATGATTGAAGTTTCACGTTGGATGAAGGGAAAATACATTTGTACATGGGCTGATGCCATAAAATGTTTCATGCCAGCAGGTACAAATATTAAAACATTACAATTTGTCAAACTAAAGGATGACCAAATAAAAGATAATGTGAAGGTTAGCAATAAAAGTCATAACAAAATTGTTGAATATCTTGTAAAAAGCAATAGTGAATGCGAAGTATCAGACTTAAAGAAATTGAAGATTGCAGGACTTTTTGGCGTGCTTGAACATATGAAGAAATCAGGAATAATAGATATAATTGAGCAGTACACAACAGGTGTTCAGGAAAAGTATACTAGGGTGGCTTTTATTATACGACCTCACGATGAAATAATTGAAGCAATTGAAGGTGGAATAATACGAACTATCCAACAGATAAGAGTACTTGAAATGTTATTGGATAATGAATACATAGCTACTGCGGATATTGTTAAGTTTTCAGGTGTTTCACCTAGTGTGTTAAATACCCTCAAAAAAAACGGATATATAGATTTTAAGGAAATTGAGGTAATTCGCGATCCTTTAAAGGACAAATATATAGAAAGAACATTTCCACTTAATCCAACACCTGAGCAGGCAGATGTGATTAAAGAAGTAGTCCCATACCTTAGTGAAAAAAAATTTAGTGAAATGCTGATTCATGGTGTTACTGGCAGTGGAAAGACAGAGGTCTATCTGCAACTTATTCAACATGCCATTGAAATGGGACGTGAGGCAATTGTCATGGTTCCGGAGATTTCTCTCACACCGCAAATGGTGGAAAGGTTTAAAGGAAGGTTTGGGGATAGTGTAGCGGTTCTACATAGTCGTCTGTCTCTTGGCGAAAGATATGACCAGTGGAGGCTTATTTTTGAAGGGGAAATAAAGGTTGCTGTAGGAGCGCGTTCTGCTGTATTTGCACCTTTTAAGAATATTGGAATTATAATAATAGATGAAGAGCATGAAAATACTTACAAGTCTGAGGTTTGTCCAAAGTATACTGCGCATGATATTGCGAGAAAACGCTGTGAGTTAAATAATGCAGTTCTTTTGTATGGTTCAGCTACCCCATCAATAGAAAACTATTATCGTGCGCAAACAGGAGAAATAAAACTTCTTGAAATGTCTCTCAGAGCTAATAATCAACAACTGCCTGAAGTGGAACTTATTGATATGCGCAAAGAGCTAAAGGAAGGAAACCGAACAATATTTAGCCATGCACTTGCAAACCAAATGCAAAAGAATATTCAAAATGAGCTCCAAACAATACTTTTTCTTAACCGAAGGGGACATTCATCCTTTGTTTTGTGCAGGGATTGTGGTTTTGTAATTAAGTGTAGGTATTGCAATATTTCACTGACATATCATGATAATGACAAGAGGTTAACATGTCATTACTGCGGTTACACTGTAAAAAACCCGAATACCTGTCCAAAATGCAAGAGTATTAACATACGTTATTTTGGTGTCGGAACACAAAAAGTGGAGGAAGAAGTTAAAAAAGCTTTCCCGAACAGCACCGTTCTAAGAATGGATATGGATACAACCAATTATAAAAACGCTCATGAGCTAATTTTGGATTCATTTAAAAATAATAATATTAATACTTTGGTCGGAACTCAGATGGTTGCAAAAGGTCATGATTTTCCCAAAGTAACATTAGTAGGTGTTATCGCAGCGGACAGTCTACTTAATACTGGTGACTATAGAGCAACTGAGAGAACTTTTCAACTGATAACACAGGTTGCCGGAAGGGCAGGCAGGGGAAAGCTCCCGGGAAAAGTAATTGTACAAACTTATAATACTGAAGATTTCAGTATTAAAGCTGCTACAAAACATGATTATAAAGAGTTTTATAAGCAGGAAATTCTAATAAGAAGAAGTCTTATGTACCCTCCATTTACTAATATTGCAGTAGTTTTGTTAAGCGGAAGCTACGACAAGTCTACTTACTATAAAGCTGAAGAGGTTAAAAAAAGTATTCTCGAGCTAAAATATGCAGGTGATTGTCAGATACTAGGACCTGCACGCTCTCCACTTTCTAGAATTAAGAATCGCTACAGATGGAGAATAGTTATTAAATGCAATGATATTGACAAACTTATATTTATGCTTACAAATTTAAGTGATGAGTTTTATAAAGCTAAGAATAAAAAAAACATTTTATTAAGTGTTGACATAAACCCTGTGAATCTAATGTAAAAATTGCCTACGCGGTTACAGTTCACAGGTAGCTAAAGTTATATCTCAAGTTATGGAGGGTCTGAACAGAAACCCTATACGAATTTGACACTAACGGATACTGTTTCAGGCTTGATAAATATTACATATTTATATATATTAATAAAGGAACTATTAGATGTTCTAATAATTCTATGTAGTATGTCCTTCGAAGTTCATAATAAAGCATTGTGCATTTTAAAGGTCATATTGTAAGAATTAAAGATGTTATAAAAGTGTGGAGGTTAAATATGGCTGTACGAAATATAAGAAAAGAATCCGATGCTGTTTTAAGAAAAATATCAAAAGCAGTAGACAAAATTGATAAAAGAACACTTATTCTTTTAGATGATATGCTTGAGACAATGAACAAGTATGATGGAGTGGGTCTTGCAGCGCCACAGGTAGGTATACTCAAAAGAGTTATAGTATTAGATGATGGAAGCGGACCTTTAAAGCTTATAAATCCTGTAATATTAGAGCAATCGGGCAAACAAAATAATGCTGAGGGATGTCTTAGTGTTCCGACAGTTTTTGCTGAAGTTGAAAGACCTAATAAGGTTAAGGTTGAAGCTATGGATGTATCAGGTAAAAAAATTGTTTTTGAAAAGGAAGGACTTGCTGCAATAATTTTGTCACACGAAATTGATCATCTTGACGGAATTTTATTTATTGACAAAGCAGTGAGGATTATTCCTGAAGATGAGCTTGAGAACCAAAGAAGGAAAAAATCAAAATAAACAGGCGGTATCTAAAGTAAAAAGTTATAGGAGTTGTTGATTTTTGAAGGTTATTTTTATGGGTACACCGGAGTTTTCAGTTCCATGCCTTAAGATGCTGATAGAAGAAGGTTATGAAATACCTATGGTAATTACACAACCTGATAAGCCCAAAGGCCGAGGAAAAAAAATATGCTGTACTCCTGTAAAGGAGTTTGCAATAAAACACAATATTGAAGTTCATCAGCCGGTTAAAGTAAAAAATAAATGTTTTGCTAATTTGATAAGATCAGGTTGTCCCGATCTAATTGTTGTTGTAGCTTATGGAAGGATTTTAACAAGGAATGTACTTGAAATTCCAAGGTTAGGCTGTATTAATGTACACGCTTCCTTACTCCCGAAGTACAGGGGATCAGCGCCTTATCAATGGGCTATTATAAATGGTGAGAGTATAACCGGGAATACTACAATGTTAATGGATGAAGGCATGGATACAGGAGATATACTACTTAAGAATGAGATTCCTATCTCTGACAGCATGACAGCGGGTGAGCTTCATGATAAGCTGTCAATTATGGGAGCTAGTCTCTTAAAAGAAACAATTCAAGAACTTGTGAATGGTTCAATAGTTCCTGTTCCTCAAGATAACGAAAAGGCAACGTATGCCCCGATGCTTTCAAAGGATACTGGTTTGATTGATTGGAGAAAAGATGCAAAGGATATAAATAATCTAATACGGGGTACAAATCCTTGGCCTGTAGCATTTACTTATTATGAAGGGTTACGTATGAGAATATGGAAGGCTGAGGTTGTGGATAATAATTGTAGTGATAAACCTGCTGGAACTATTTTAAGTGTTGGTAAGATGGGATTAATTGTGGCATGTGGTTTCAATACACTTAAAGTTACTGAAATTCAACTGGATAACTGTAGACGCATGGCAGTCGAAGAATATATATGCGGACATAAACTAAATGCTGGAGACAAACTTGGCTAGAATTCAACGAATTCTGAAGGTAATAATGATGAAATAAGCATATGATTATTCCCCAAAAGGTAAGTTGACTAACTTCGTATCTAATATATACTGCCGATTAAATTGTTCGGACACCTATATTGGATGTGAAGTTCAACTGATATACTTTTAGGGTACTGATCAGTATATGTGATATTTTAAAAAAGGAGGCTTTAATGTAATTCAATGGATAAAGCCCGAGAAGCTGCTTTAAAAATTTTATACAATGTTTATTCAAAGGGAGCATATTCTAATATAGCACTAAACAAATATTTTCAATCAGCAGATCTAAATACAAAGGATCGAGCATTTGCTACTGAGATTGTTTATGGAGTAATTAAATGGCAGCTTACATTGGATTACATTATAGAAAGGTTTTCTAACATTAAATTAAAAAGGATCTCACCGTGGATTTTAAACATTTTAAGAATGGGAGTTTATCAACTTATATATACAGACAGAGTTCCTGTTTCAGCTGCGTGCAATGAGAGTGTAAATTTAGCTAAAAGGTATGGTCACAAAACCTCAAGTGGCTATGTTAATGCTGTCCTAAGAAATATAGCCCGCAACCAAGATAGTATTGAGTACCCGAATCCTAATAAAGATTATATTTTTCATCTTTCGATAAAGTATTCACATCCTAAATGGCTGGTAAAGTACTGGTGTGATCTTTACGGTACAAGCTTTACAGAGGAAATGCTTAGTTTTAATAATAGTATACCTGAGTTAACTATCCGTGTAAACACTTTGAAAACCAGCAGGAATGAGCTAGCCTCTAAGCTACAACAGGAAGGCTTGGCTGTATCAAATGGAAGATACATGGGTGACGCTTTGATTTTGAATGGGACAGTATCAATTGCAGATCTTGAAGCGTATAAAAAAGGTTTTTTCGTGGTTCAGGATGAAAGCTCAATGCTTGCCGTAAAAGTATTGGATCCAAAACCTGGTGAAGTTATAGCAGACCTTTGCAGCGCACCGGGCGGGAAAACAACGTACATTGCACAGCTTATGGGTGATACAGGGGAAGTTATTGCACGAGATATTTATCAGCACAAAGTAAAGCTTGTCAATGATGTTGCATCCTTGCTTGGACTTAAAAGCATACATTCAAAAGTGTTTGATTCGGTAAATATTGATGAGGATCTCATTAATAAAGCTGATAGGGTTATAGTGGATGCACCTTGTTCGGGCTTAGGAATTATTCGAAGAAAAGCAGAAATAAAGTGGACAAGAAAGCTAGAGGATATTAAAGCTTTGAATGAGCTTCAGTTTAAGATTCTTAATAATGCCGCGGTGTATGTTAAACCTGGTGGAGTTTTAGTGTATAGTACATGTACAATTTTTGAAGATGAAAATCAAGGAATTGTTGAAAAATTTCTTGATGCACAACCTGATTTCATAGTAGATGATTTAACAGCCCTTTTACCGCCAACATTAAATGGTGCTATTACAAAGCAGGGATATGTTCAACTGTTTCCGCACATTCATAAGATTGACGGATTTTTTATAGTGCGTTTTAAAAAACTTCAGAAGTAAGTAGGTGATTTTTACGATTGATAAAAGAAATTTAATGGATTACTCAATAGAAGATCTGGAAGAAATATTTAAAGAAAAGGGACTTGAAAAATTTAGAGCCCATCAGGTTTTTCAATGGGTTAATAGAGGTATTTATTCAGTTGACGAAATGACCAACGTATCGAAGGATATTCGCTCAGCATTTAAAGAGGAGTTTCACACAGGAATATTGGATATTGTCCATAAGCTTGAATCAAAAAAGGACGAAACAAAGAAATACCTGTTTGAACTTAACGATGGGAATATTATAGAAAGCGTACTTATGAAATATACCTATGGTTATACAGCATGTTTATCCTCTCAGGTTGGATGCAGGATGGGATGCAGCTTTTGCGCATCAACAGGAATTGGTTTCAAAAGAAACTTAACCTGTGGTGAGATGTTGGGGCAAATTATAACCATGCAAAAAGATTCGGGACAAAGAATAGGAAATGTTGTTATAATGGGCATAGGTGAGCCCTTTGATAATTTTGATAATTTGATTAAGTTCTTAATGTTGGTCAATCATAAGGACGGTCTTAATATTGGATACAGGCACATTAGTGTTTCAACATGCGGGCTTGTCCCGAGGATTTTGGAGCTTTCAAAAGAGAATATACCAGTTACTCTTTCCATATCGCTACACGCTGTAAATGACAGTTTGCGCAGTGAGTTGATGCCTGTTAATGACAAGTATTCTATTGACAAATTGATTGCAGCATGTAAGATATATACGAAGGATACTGGAAGAAGAATAACGTTTGAATATTCACTTATTAAAGGAATAAATGATTCAATTAAAGACGCAAAAGAGCTTTCTGTTTTACTTTCGGACATACATTGCCATGTAAATTTGATTCCTGTTAACGAAGTAAAAGGAACAGCTTACAAAAAAAGCAATAGAGCTAGAATTCAGTCCTTTTGCGAAGAGCTTGGAAAACACGGTATTGAAGCAACTGTGCGACGCGAATTAGGTAGTGATATAAATGCGGCGTGTGGTCAGTTAAGAAGAGGTATGGTAGAGGGGTGATATTATGAGGTTCGGTTTTAAGAGCGATAAGGGCGTTGTTAGAAAGATTAATGAAGATAGTTACAATATCATTCGTAACAATGATGGGATACCTTATTGTTTTATAGTTGCTGATGGTATGGGTGGGCATAACTCAGGTGAAGTCGCTAGTAAGATGGCTGTTGATCTTGTTACAGAAGCATTTAATGATGATTGGAAGATTTCAGGCATACAAATAGCGGATAAAATTACTGAAGTTATTAGAGCGGCCAATAGAATAATTTATGAAAACTCCATAGAGCATGCAGAGAATCATGGAATGGGCACAACTATAATAGTCTCAGTTTTACACAAAGACAAGGTTATTATAGGTCATGTGGGAGACAGCAGAGTATACCTCATAAGGAATAATACAATTTTAAAAATTACAACCGATCACTCATTTATTGAAGAGTTAGTTAATAAAGGGACACTGACCAGAGAAGAGGCAGAAATGCATCCTAAAAAAAATGTTATAACAAGAGCAGTCGGATATGAAGATGATGTTTCAATTGATATATATGAGTCAGATTTTTTTGATGGGGATATTTTTCTTTTATGTACAGATGGATTAACAAACAAGCTTTCAGAAACTGAAATTTTTGAAATTGTTAACAAATCCGATGAACTACAGACTGCATGTGAAAGACTTGTAGCAGGAGCTAATAAAAAAGGTGGCGAAGATAATATAACCGTGTTAACATTTTCCAGATAATCGCTTTGATTGCACAAAGCAGCAACGTGCATTGCAATTTACCAAAAGATTACCTGCGGAAAAGTCGTTTTATGACATGCTAGGGAACATTGTAATATAATTTTAATTTAAGTGAACCCCAAAATTTTATTATGATTACGAAAGTATATATTTAAATTGTGTCTATTAGTGCTAGAACATTAGTTTTTATATTAGTAAAACAAAAAATAACTTTTTAGAATATTTGCAGAATGTTTTAAATAGACGCATGAATGCTGATAAATAGATCAAATTAACACAGTAGTTTTTTATAAGAAATGTTTAACAAAAGATGAGAAGCTTGTGAATTAAAGCAGGTTTTCAACCTATAGAGGTGCAATATATGATAGGTAATGTTTTAGGAAATAGATATGAACTTATAGAAAAAATTGGTGGCGGTGGTATGGCAGTTGTGTATAAAGCCAAGTGTAAGCTGCTTAACAGGCTTGTTGCTGTCAAAATTTTAAGACCCGAATTTACTAATGATGAGAACTTTGTGAAACGTTTTTTAGCTGAAGCACAGTCTGCAGCCAGTCTTTCTCATCCTAATATTGTATCAATGTATGATGTGGGACACGAGGGCGATACTCATTATATAGTTATGGAGCTTGTTGATGGGATAACACTAAAGCAGCATATTTTAAATCACAAATCTTTGGATTGGCGCGAGGCTATAAATATATGTAGACAGGTATGCTCAGCTATTAGTCATGCACATAAAAACAAAATAATTCATAGAGATATAAAGCCGCACAATATCCTTATGACAAAAGAAGGTACTGCAAAAGTCGCGGATTTTGGTATTGCAAGAGCTGTGACAGCTTCAACATTAACATCTGCAGGTAATGTATTGGGTTCTGTCCACTATTTTTCTCCTGAACAAGCCCGAGGAAAGTATATAGATGAGACTTCAGATATTTACTCTTTGGGCATTACATTGTATGAAATGATAACAGGAATGCTGCCTTTCGATGGTGAAACTCCTGTTTCGGTAGCCCTCAAGCATATTCAGGAAAAAGCACCTGAACCTATAGAATTGGAGAAAAATATTCCGGAAAGTGTCAATAATATCATATTGAGGGCAATTGAAAAGGATCAGGCTAAAAGATATCAGTCAGCCCAAGAAATGTTGTCTGATCTTAAAAGGGCTTTGATAGATCCTGATGGGAATTTCGCGTCGGGTGAGATTCCGGTGGATAGTCAAACTAAAACCTTTAAATCAATTGATAGTGAAAATTTAATTCCGGAGGATGAATTTTTGATGAGCAGTAAAACAAAAGAAAAAGATTCGATAAGTAGAAACAACTTGACAGTTCTATTAGCTGTAGCAACCTCTTTTATTGTTATTTTAATATTTGGATATATAACATACAGGATGGTTGCTCCTTCCATAAGGCTAAAGCCTGATGATTTTGAAGTAGGGAATTATTTCAATAAATATATTGATGAAGTAGAAAAAGAATTGATTGATGCTAATATTAAAGTGGAGATAAAAAGAGTGTATCATGATAAAATTGAAGCTGACAAAATAGTTGAGCAGTCTATTGAATCTGGAAAGACATTAACCCGTGGCGGATTTAGTGTTATTGTATTATCTGTGAGCGATGGACCTCACCTAATTGAGATTCCTGACGTTAGAAACAAGGATTACCGAAAGGCAAAAGAACAACTAGAGCTTTTAGATCTTTTTCCTGTAACTCAGGCTGTTTCCCATGATACTGTTGCCAATGGTTTGGTGGTTGGCACTTCAATTGAACCAGGTACCATGGTCAAAAAAGATACAGCAATTGTTATTTACAGAAGCACGGGTCCGGACTTTCAGAATACAGAAGTACCTAATCTAATAGGAAAAAATTGGAAGGATGCGATGGAATTGATTGATGCTGCAAACTTAAAGGTTGGCAAGGTTTATCCAGAAGGCGGCAATAGTTATTATAAAATTGTAAAACAGGTTCCAGTTGCACAGGATATAGTGGAGGAAGGAACAGCAGTTGATATATATTTTGAAAATGCTGAGGAAACAAGAAAACTTAAAAATTTGACAATTAACCTTTTAAATACTGAAAAATACGATGACATTATAATGGTGGTTGTAATTGTAACACCATCAGACACAAATGAATCTGAAACATTAATCAACGAGTACAAAAGCAAGTCGGACTTTCCGTTGTCTGTATCTATACCGATTCCTACAAGTGGGCAAACCAAGCTATATATTAAACTTGATGATGAAGATCCTATAGAACAGACTTTTTCTGATAGTCAGGAGGGGCAATAGATGCCTACTGGAATTATATTAAAAGGAGTTGGCGGATTTTATTATGTAAAGGACCAAAAAGAGACTTTTGAATGCAAGGCTAGAGGTATTTTCCGTAAAACTGATACCAAACCACTGCCGGGTGATAGGGTGGTATTCAGTATAATTGATGATGAGAAAAAAATAGGTATAATTGATAAGATAGAACCAAGGAGCTCGTGCCTTGATCGTCCTGCAGTTGCTAATGTTAATCAGATTTTTATTGTAACTTCAATAAAGTCTCCTGTGCCTGATTTGCTTTTTGTTGATAAACTTACAATAACATCTCAATTTAAAGGACTGAAAGCAATCATTGTAATAAATAAAATTGATCTTGATAGTGAACGCTCATATGTAGAGCTTGAAGAGTGCTATAAAAACGCAGGTTTTCCCATGGCTGTAATAAGTAGTAAATTAAGAAATGGAACCGAGTCACTGGAAAAGTATTTGAAAAACAACATAACCGTTCTTGCCGGTCAGTCTGGTGTTGGTAAGTCTACTATTTTAAATAATATTAAGAACGAGTTGATTATGGAAACAGGTAATATAAGTGAAAAAATTGATAGAGGTCGCCATACTACTAGGCATGCTGAGCTCTTTGAACTAAAAAATGGAGGATTTTTGTTAGATACACCGGGTTTTAGCTCATATGAACTTAGTGACATTTTGTATACTGATTTGGAAAAATATTATCCTGAGTTTCAAAACCTGAATGAAAACTGCCGGTTTGTAGGATGCAGCCATATATCTGAACCAGATTGTGTTATAAAAAAGGCACTAGATGAAAATAAAATCGACAGAGGTCGCTATGAGCGGTATATAGAGATTTATAATGTTCTAAAACAGCAAAAAAGATATTAGATTGCACTAGGTTGCGGTGAAAATTGTGTAGTTTACCAAAGGAATTTTTGCAGGTTCTTCTCCTGTAATAAGTAATTTTACGACTTTGCGGAAGCAACCAAAATGCTTTTAGTTAAATATTTTATTATGATTTTAAGGGAGTGATATTATTGATAAAAATTGCACCATCTTTGTTATCATCAGATTTTTCAAAACTGGGAGAAGAAATTAAAACAGTAGAAAGTGCTGGGGCAGATATTATACATATCGATGTAATGGACGGTCATTTTGTACCAAACCTGACTTTTGGACCACCGGTTATAAAGTGTCTGAGGAAAACTACTACTTTGCCTTTTGATGTTCATCTTATGATAGATAATCCTGATAAATATATTGATGAATATGCTGATGCTGGAGCTGATATCATAACAGTTCATGCAGAAGCATGTACACACTTGCATAGGGTTATACAAATGATAAAACAGAGAAATATTAAAGCAGCTGTATCGCTGAATCCTGCCACATCGTTATCATTACTTGACTATATTATTGATGAATTGGACATGGTGCTTCTTATGACGGTTAATCCAGGTTTTGGCGGTCAAAAGTTTATAACATCGTCTATTGAAAAGATAAAAAATTTACGCAAATTAATAGAAGAGCGCAGGTTGAATGTGGATATTGAAGTTGACGGAGGAATTGATACTAGTAATATATATGATGTAACCTATGCTGGAGCTAACGTAATAGTTTCCGGTTCAACCATATTTAAATCTGATGACATCCCCGGGATTATTAAAAAACTAAAAAATAGTGCGTACAGGGGCTGATTGCGTTTATGATGGGACAAGCTGTTATTGTTGCAAATGGTAGCATTAGTGATTATAGCTTTTATAATGATATATTTTATGATGAATGTGATTATATTATTTGTGCTGATGGAGCAGCAAGACATTTAAAAAAATATAATATATTACCTGATCTTTTAGTGGGTGACTTTGATTCTATATCAAATGAAGATCTGGAGTTTTATAAGTCATCAGGAACCGAGGTTGTAAAATTCCCTGTTGAGAAGGATATGACTGACACCGAATTGGCTGTAAGCAGTGCCCAAGACAGAGGATATAAAAAGATAACCATTGTTGGAGGTTTAGGGACAAGAGCAGATCACTCTTTATCAAATGTGTTCCTCCTAGTAAAAATGCTTAAACAAGGACTTAGCGGTAGAATTATTGATGAAAATAATGAGATAATAGTTATAGACAAGCAGGTAAATATTGAACGAAAAAAAGACTTCAAGATAACACTGCTTTCGCTTTCAAAAGAAGTCACTGGTGTTAACACGCAAGGACTGTATTATACATTAAAAGATGCAACACTTGTAATGGGATCATCCTATGGCGTAAGCAATGAGTTTATTTCTGATATAGCACAAATCAGTATAAAAAGCGGATTGCTTATGATCATACTATCCAAAGATTAGAGTGAGTAAATGATGTGTGTGTAACAATAAGAACAAGTGGCTTTAGTTTGCTAGAAAACCTTTTTTATATGTTTGAGAGTGGTTGGTTTTCAAAAAAACAATTAGCCTGTTTTTGTTGTTACACACATATCATTTTAGATTTAGCTACCTGTGAACTGCAAGGGTAAATGGTTACTGTTTCCACCCACTATATCTTTTTAGCTACCTGTGAACAATAACGGTAAATGATATAGTGGTTGTGATTGCTTATTTAAATTCAGCAGCTAGTGCTTCAAAAGCAGGTAATGAATTTTCTATTGTTTTCATGCTTACACAAAAAGATAATCTTACATACCCAGGACACCCGAATCCGGTTCCTGGTACAAGCAAAATGTTATGTTTTTGAGCTATTTTTGCAAATTCAATATCATCGGGTATAAAAGTTTTGAGAAAAAGATAAAAAGTTCCCTGAGGCTTTTTACATTCAAAACCAAGTTTAACAAGATGATTGTACAAAACATCTCTACGCATTTTATACTGATCAATATCAACTGCCTCATCAAGCACTTCAGATATCAGCCTTTGCATTATAGCAGGAGCATTTACAAACCCAAGTACTCGGTTACACAAGACAAGGCATCCAATAAGTGTAGCAACGTCATTAATAGAGGGGTTTACAGCAATATAACCGATTCTTTCACCTGGCAATGCTAAAGACTTACTAAAAGAATTAACAATAATCGAGTTTTGAAAAATCTTAAAAATTGATGGAGGTACAATCCCATCATAGGTTATCTTAACATAAGGTTCGTCTGAAATAACAAAAATTGTGGAACCATATTCTTGTTCCTTTTTCTTTATAACCTCTGATACTTGGTTAAGCACCAAACTGCTATATACAACACCAGTAGGATTATTTGGTGAGTTTATTATAATAGCTTTTGTAGAAGCGTTAATTGCATTAGCCAGCTTGTCAGGGTCTGGCTCAAATGTGTCTTCATTGGTTTTTGCAATGACTGGCTTTCCATGATAATTTTCGATATAAAATAGATACTCAACAAAATAAGGCGAAAACACAATCACTTCTTCACCGGGGTTTAGAATGGATTTTAAGACAACATTCAGTGCAGCAGCTGCTCCGCAAGTCATAACAATATGTTCATTAGTTAGAACGGTACCATGCTCTTGATTTAATTTTGCGGCAATTTTTGATCGAACCTCTGGGTATCCGGCATTGCTCATGTAACGGTGCATTCCTGGTTGGTCAGATGATGCAACTTTAATAAGTGTTTTTTTCACTTTTAAAGGAGGCTCAATTTCCGGATTGCCAATACTAAAATCATATACTTTGTCTGCGCCATGAATGGCTCTCAGTTTGTCGCCTTCTTCAAACATCTTTCGAATAAAAGAAGAATTATTAAGTTGAGATGAAACTTTTTGTGAAAACATATATATGTTCCTCCTTGGTAGTTTAGTTAATTTTGTTCGCAATGCATGCAAAACTCGCAACAAAAAAGTCACTCTGTGACTTTCTACATTATACTTATAATACAATAATGCATGTCAAAATACCACTTTGACTTATAAACTTTTACGGTACTCTAGTTTATATTCAGCTACATATGTCAGATGTTGTTAAATATGAAACTGAAACAGCCGCTGATACTACAGTATCCAAAACATAAATCCTTTAAGTTGGAACAGCAAGTGTAGCGATTTTTGATTCTTCCGGTGTCACACTAATAGTACTATAATTCTCGTATATAACCATTCCTGGTTTTGCTCTTGATGGTTTTTTAACATTTTTAACTTCAGTAAAATCAACTGGCACATTTGACGAGCTTCGAGCCTTGCTAAAAAATGCTGAAAGCATCGCAGCTTCAAGCAGGGTGCTTTTAGGAACAGTTTCGTTTATAGTTTTAATAATCACATGTGAACCCGGTATTTTCTGAGCATGAAACCAAAGATCATTCTTTTGAGATTGCTTTAATGTCAGTAAATCATTTTGTTTGTTATTTTTACCCACATAAATATCAAATCCGTCAGACGAACGGTAGTGATGAGGCTTAGATGGTGATTCTTTTCTACTACCAGATTTCTGTTTTCTAAAAGTTATATATCCTTGTTCATATAGTTCATGGCGTATTTCTTCCACTTCATTATAAGATGTGCAGTTGTCTAGCATTTGTTGTACACTTTCAAGGTATGAAAGCTCTTGTATCGTTTCATTAAGCTGTTTGTTTAAATGGATATATGCACTTTTACTTTTATTATATTTCTTATAATAAGCTTGTGCATTCTGTTGAGCTGTTTTGTTAGGATTCAATGGTATATTAATATACTCTCCGTCATCACTGTAATAATTTAAAACTGATATGTTTTTGGCATTAGGCTCTATATTATAGATATTAGATAGAATTAGCTCACCATATAACTTGTGTTTGTCCCTGTCCTGTGATTCTAAAAGTTTTTCTTCTTGTATAGCCTTTTTTTTAAGACATCTATCCAAATTATTGCTTATAACCTTGACCATTGAGGCTTTTTTTTGGCGTATTCTATCAAACAGATCAATTTCTGCAAAATATGTGTCAGTGGCTTTGCTTATTGATTCAAAGCACTGCTTTTTAGCAAAAACCGTCAGAACAGTGCTGTGAAAATCCAAAGGTTTATTACTTTCGGCATCATAAAATACGCAGGGGATAAACCTGTTTTCCTTAATGTCGCTTAAAATACTAAATAATACAATTTTGAGTTTGTTAGCTTCTAAAGAAGAAAGCTTGGAGGCAGGCAAAGCTGTATCGATACCTGAACGTGCACAAATATCACTGCAAATAGCGGGACTAAAGCCTTTAATTTTGGAAAGAATAAATTTGCTTATGGCTGTATTACTATCCTGGGCTTCAATTAATAGTAACTCAGGATCTAGAATTACAAGACTCTTTTTATTTTGGGAAGGAGGCATTATATAATCTAGCCCTGGTAATACTTCTCTTACGCTGCTTATTTCATTCGAAATTCTTCTAATTGAGTCAATTATTCTTCCATCTTCATTAACAAGGATAATATTACTGTACCTTCCCATAATTTCTATAAGGAGTTTTTTAATTGTAAGATCTCCCAGATCATTATAGGATTCAACATTGATTGACACAATCCTTTCATAATCATAAAAGCCAACATCAACTATCCTACCGCCACTTAGATGTTTTCGTAGAAGCATACAAAAAGCTGGGGGAGTAATCGGATTATCCTTTTCAATATCAGTTAAATGTATTCTTGGATGATTAGCGCTTGATGATAGAAGTAGTTTAAAATTTCTTCCAATTGACCTTATAGTTATAATAACTTCATCCCTTTCAGGTTGAAATATTTTATCAATCCTTCCACCAATAAGCTTCTCACTTAGTTCAAGGGTAATGCTTTTAACTACGATTCCGTCAAAAGGCATATTTGGCACCTGCTTTCAAGTATGAAAATATGCTAAAAATTCACAGATTAAAGTATAGCATGATTTTATTGAGGATATTATATCATGAATTTCGAAGAAATTGCATGATATAATTGCGCATGTGCGTTTTTTGCTTTAGCAATTTTCTATTGGAAGTGAATAATATAGATGATAAAATGGATATAATCAAACTTCATAGCGATAGATATAAATTTTTTAAAATAAAAAGCTAAATGGTGGGTATAAGAGCAAACTGTTGATTTTCTGAATAATTGGGTGCCACCAACAATATTAAGAGCTAAAAACAATAATTGAGGAGCAAGTGAAATGGTTATAGGTATAATAAAAATTGAGCTACGTTTACATGAAGTATATTCTCTTAAAGAGAAAAGGCAAATAGTAAAAAGTATTATAGAACGCATAAAATCAAGATTCAATGCTTCAATAGCAGAGGTGGATCTAAACGATAATTGGAAGAGTACAATATTAGGAGCAGCCTGTGTTTCAAATGATGCGGTGCATGTAGACAGAGTTTTATCAAATATAGCTAATTTTGTTGAGAATGACGGACGAGCAGTGTTGATTGATTTTACAACGGAGAAGGTGCATGTTTGAAAAGGCTAACTATATAAAGTCAATTTTTCTTTTTACTACACTATACCATTCTTCGCAATCTAATGAAGCTGAAAAGGCAAATTGTTTTGTTGACTTGCTTGTGTTATTGTATTAAAATAATATTTGTTCATTCACTTATATCGAACGTATGGGGGTATAGCTCAGTTGGGAGAGCACTTGACTGGCAGTCAAGGGGTCAGGGGTTCAAGTCCCCTTACCTCCACCAAGTTAAAAGCTACATTTTTTTGTCGAAATAGATAAGGGAATGTAGCTTTTTTACAATTAATAAAAATATGGCGACGGCATGATAGTTATTTGACTATCATGTTTTTTGTTTCTTAAGAGTTAAAAGAAGCGAAGGATAATTCTCAATCTAATAGAGCAAATATCCCCTATAAAACAATAAAAGCAAAGAAGTAGGTTTATAGGTTTCCCTATTAAATAACCTAAATAATTATACAGGAGCTTAAGTATGAGTAACATTGTTATTGAGATACAGTCTGTAAAAAAAGAAATTTTACGTGTTGCCGCCTATTGTCGCGTCAGTACAGTATATGAAGAACAGCAAAGTAGTCTAAATTCACAAATTCAATATTATACAGAGTATATTAACAATCATGACGGATGGACACTTGCTAATGTTTATTATGAACAAGCATCTGGTACACGCTTTGACAATAGAGATGAATTCAATCGCATGATGAAAGATTGTAGGACCGGAAAAATTGATTACATTCTTACGAAGTCCGTCAGCCGCTTTGGACGTAATACACTTCCATTTCTAATGGGATTCAATGAACTTATTAGTTTAGGAATCACAATCTATTTTGAAATGGAAGACCTGGATTCATCCGACTGGCGTATGAGGCCAATCATTACTGCGGCTGCAGCTGTCGCTCAACATGAGAGTGAATCAAAGAGTGCAAATATCAAATGGGGAATTCAACGCAGCTTTGAGAAAGGGCACGTTAAGCTGAACTATAGCAGTTTTCTTGGCTATGCAAAAGACGAAAATGGAAAGCTTATCGTAGTTGAGGAAGAAGCGAAGATTGTACGGCTTATTTATGATCTGTATCTGAAAGGCTATGGTTGCCGTAAGATCAAATCTTATCTTGAGAAAAATGGTATTAAAACTGTAACCGGAAAAGGCGTATGGAGTACATCTACGATTGACCGGATTCTTTCCAATGAGAAGTATATCGGTACAGTGCTATCTCAAAAGTCCTTTGTTGAGAATTGCCTAACCCATAAGCAAGTGAAGAACAATGGCCAATTGCCTATGTATCTCATTGAAAATAATCATGAGGCTATTATTAGTAAAGAAATTTTTGAGGAGGTCCAGCACAGGAAGAGTTCATAGAATTGTTCGGATGAGCAACACATCGCCGAAAAATTTCCTATTTCTACCTACTTTGCGATTGAACCATGGTTGATTTTTTGTGATATAATACCTGACTTCCGTCGTTTAACTCAAAACATCGTACCTTAGGAGTCGATCAGGATAGTAGAATCGAATAAATTGTCGAGTTCTTGTTCTGTTAAGTACAGTGCATCCAATACATTTATCCCGGTAACAGCCTTTATCTTTTCATTCGCATTTCGATTGCGGGAAAGGTTTATGTACATGTTGTCATCCTTCTTCACAACTCTTAAGTCACGTATGAATTCAATGATGTCATAAGCATTTACTTTGTTTTTGAAACACTTGATTTCCAATACACGCAAGAGAAACAAGCTAAGGTAGCATATAAGAAAATGCCCGTAGATTGTTTCCGGTTTTTGTACATAAACAGGCCTGGCGTCAAGATAGGACTTAGTGATCCGGAAGCTCTCTTCGATCTTCCATAGGGCATGATATGTGTCGTATATCTGTTTCGGTGGCATGTCAATCTCGGACGTGACCATAAGGTTGTACCCGGCCATTTTCATGTCCTCTTCGACTTTGGTTGTGTCGATTTCAACTATAGGTTTTACTTTCCGACCCGATTTGTCTTTGCTAGTGACTTTTAAATATTTTGACGCATCGCCTATTTCTTCCTTTGCCAGCTGCTTATATGTAACGCAGCTGAGAGCCTTGTCTACCATCTTTTTTATCTCAGCTTGCTGCTTCCTGGCAAGTCCTAGGTTATATGAGACTACGCGCTTTTCCTTAACCGAGAAAGGGATCTTTATGATCTCACCAGTATCAAGATCAGTCTCTTCAAATGAATAATCAAAAGTGTCAACGCAGCTTTTCAGTCGGTATAATATGTTGCCATTAGCGTCTGTGTAATCGGTAAATACATTGGCTGAGTTTTCAAGTAGGACCCACTCCTTTTCTTTCTGACTCAGGCATCTGCCTTTAACGGATTTTGAAAAGATGTATCCGTCATTAGCCTCTACAACGGCTGCATATATGTTACGGGCACAGTTAAGACCTTTGTCAGCGACCTGAACCGTCCTGCCGGGCACATTGTATTTCTGCTTCATCTCCTCAATGATTTTCCTGATATATGGTTTCTCGGACTCGTTTCCCGGATACATTTGCATCCCGAGCGGAACAAGGTCCGAGTCCAGAAGCAAAGCCTGCCCAATGATAGGGCTATGGCGATTCTCTTTTGAAGGACCTTTCTGCTTGTCATCCTTCGATAGATCTATCTCGAAGTAATAATTCGTGCAATCAAAATAAGCTCTGCTGTAGTCTCTCTTGTAGAACTGCTCGTATTGTTTGTTAAATAGCTCTATATATTTCTTGTACGATCCGCCAATAAAGTAAAGCCCGTCATACACCTGGTCTTCAGATATCAGAGAATTTCGATATAAAATGGGGAATACATCCGCTGCTGTCTTGGATTTCGAGCAAGGGTAGACGATCCTCGAACAGATAAGCTGGGTAAGCAGGTCGTAAACACTGAAACGAAACTTACAGACAGAGGCTAGAATATCTATGACACCCTTGACTTCAAGCTCACTAATCAAGGAATGGATCAGAAAATACCCTACATTCTTTTCGATACACTTCCCGAATGCTCTTGGACGAGTATCATCATTAAGAAGTTTTTGACGCTCTATCTCCTTCTGCCTGACAACCTCGGTGTAATATGCAATAGGATCAGGAATATCATCGGAAATAAGCCTGTGAACAAATCCGAAGGAGCAAATATGTCTGGACCTTCCCTGTTTCGGTTTTTTTTCCCAATAGTTTTCATACATCTGAAGATATATACCGTTTTTTCTGTTCTCTTTCCGTAAGTAATATGCCATATTAACCCTCCAATTATAAGGTACTATGAAGTACTATTATTATAACATGAAAAAAATAATTTTGCAAGAAAAAAACACCAGATTATTCTGGTGCAAACATAAATAAAATATAGGTTTATAGCATTTTTAAGTTCAGGGTAGTAGAGATTTATTTTGTGACGACGGAAGCATCCTCGTACCTTACGACGGAAGACGGGGTCCAGCACAGGAAGAGTTCATAGAATTGTTCGGATGAGCAACACATCGCCGAAAAATTTCCTATTTCTACCTACTTTGCGATTGAACCATGGTTGATTTTTTGTGATATAATAACAATGCTTAGTTTAATTCCCCCGAATTCGAGGGAATTAAACTGGAGTCCGATTAAAATATGCTGATACATGACAGTGACAAACATACATAAAAATATCTTATAACTTAGTGGAGGAAAATGGAACCGTTTATCGAATAATATATATGAATGGCGAAATGGCTGGTATGTATAGGCTTAATACAGATGTATAACCAATGTATTTAGGGTACCGATTATGTCTATATAATGGGAAGTTGAAAATAGGTTTTTTATCATTAAGAAGGGTGTGGAAAACATGATTAATATAAGCTACTCCAAGAGTTTTGTTGCATTTCTTGATATTCTAGGTTTTAAGAACATTGTAAATAAGAGCCGGACAAATGAAGGATTACAAAAGCTTAATGAAATTTTTAATACCATAAATCAAGAAATTGAAGAACTGAAAAAGATACCTGCCAAAAAGAAAATTGGATATATTACTATTAGCGATTCGATAATACTATCTATTCCGCAATCCCAGAATAATGGTGATAACATTAATATATTTCGACAGTTGTGTATAGCTATTGGATTAATACAGAAAAATCTTGCTATGAAAAATATATGGCTTAGGGGGGCAATATCAAGTGGAGATACTTATTTTGATAGTAAACTAAATCAAATAGTTGGCCCTGCCTACGTTGCAGCATACACACTCCAGGAAACAATAGCAAAAACTCCAAGGGTTATTATTGATAGTAAAATTATACATGAATTGGGGCGTGATAGTGCTTATGATCTCATTGATAATATAAACGAATTATCTCAAGGAGGATTAAGATATCGGAATTGGCAGTCTCCTATACTTCATAAATGGGACGATACAAATATGATATTAACCCATGATATACCTTTATTTATAGATTATTTAAGTCCGTTTGTTCTTAATGAAACGAGTGATTTGTTGAAATTAATACAAATTATAAAAACAAATCTTTATGAGGATATTAATCTTTACAACAAATATCGTTGGGTTGCAGATTATTTAAGTATTATTTGCCTAAAATATCCTGATTCCCGTGAGCCAATAATTACTGAAGCAATGGAGGTTCTATCAAAACTTTGATATCGAATAAACTGACCCAGTAACAAAAATTTTATACTTCTTGACTTGCTCAAAGGTGAAGCTGCGACACAGTTTGACAAGCTTCCGAGTAGGCTAATAACACGAAGTTTTGAAAGCTAGATGTTATGGCAATAACACGAAGTTCTTTACACCTGTTGAACCCTTTTTGGGGAAGGATAGTTATTAATAATAATATTGCTTTATGATTTAGATTAATTGAACACTTACGAGGTAAAGCAAATGGACACTGGGTTTGCTATTTTAATTATTCAGTGTGGATGGTGAAAAATACAAATAGTCAAAATGCGATAACAGTAATAGGAGGTATTGATAATGAAACTATATGATTTCATAGATAAGAAATTGTCAGAAGATGGAGTCGAGGAAAAGGCTGCATTGTGGTCAGCATTAAAAAACGCTATTGAAGATTGCAAAACCCATTTATCTCAAATAACTGCTCAATTGAATGATTTTGATATACATGACGCTAATCACTCCGAAAAGGTTTTAGAAAATATTGAAAGCCTTCTTGGGGTTAAAATGGCTAATTTATCATTCCTTGAAGCTACACTAATATATTCAAGCTGCTTTTTTCATGATGCAGCAATGGCACTCCCAAAATGGGAATACGATTTATTAAAATCTTTTGAAGGATGTGAGGAACATTATAATCGGGATGTAAAACCTTGTATTAAGAACGATTTTAAGCCAGTTCAATCTTTAATTGAAATAAAAAAAATTATCGATGAAAATAAAAGCTATATTTATATGAAATACAGCAATGTTGAGAGTTTTATTTTTGCGCCCGAGAACGAAGCCGAACTACAACTTGATTTAGCAAAACGTATACAGTCTTATGAAGAATTTCGAAACGGGTTTTCAGATCAATTAAGAAACAAAAAATCAGATTGCTATGATTATCTCAATTATAGCAATCTAATTAGGTGCGACTTCATTAGAGAAACACATAGTAAACGTATTATTGAATTGATAGGATATATGCGCAAAAGGTTCAGAGCGGTGCTAAAAAAGTCTGCTGCAGATAAGTATTTGAACGTTTTAGCCGAAGTTTGTAAAGCACACGGAGACAAAGCCGTTGATGTCAAAAAGTTAGCTTTTGAATATGAAATAGATACTCTTGGAAAGGTGAACGTTCAATTTGTAGCAATTATGTTAAGGCTTGGCGATATTATTCATTTTTCTTCGGACAGAGCGCCCATGTCGCTGTTTGCCGAAAAGAAAATTAATGACCCGGTAAGTTATAAGCATTGGAAGTCAAAATTCGAGGAAACACGTTATGAATTTAGCAATACCGATTCCAAGACAACCGTCAAGTTCAAAGCATATTGTTCATCGCCGGATACTTATTATTTTTTACAAGATTATTTAGACTGTATTGACGATGAGATTGCGTTATACTTTACATTTTTACAGCAACTAGAATATGATGACATACCTGACCGGGGAAACTATGATATTAAAATTGCGATAACTGCGGACAGAACAGGAATTGAAGCGGATACATCAATATTTATTCCTGAAAACGATGCAAAGTTTACCTTGGATCAATCTAAAATTCTCGGTCTTTTGACGGGCGCACAACTGTATAAAGATGAATACCTTTGTTTGCGAGAGCTTTACCAAAACTCGCTCGATGCATGCAAATGTATGAAGGCTATCGACAAAACAAGAAGTGTTTCTGGTAATTACAAAATATCCTTTGGATTGTCAACCGACAGCAATGGTCAAACATACATTTATTGCTTAGACAATGGAACAGGCATGACGATGGATATTGTAAAAAATCATCTTTTGCGCATTGGAAATTCATACTATAAATCTCGCGATTTTATGAGAAGAAATGGCGATTGGTCAAATGCGGTAAACCCAACGTCCCAATTCGGCATAGGCATTCTTTCGTGCTTTATGTTAGGTGATGCGCTTGAAATAACCACAAAGCATTATGAAAATGCTAATACAACACTGTCCTTTGCAATAGAAGGGGCTAATGAGCGATTTTATCATATACCTACCAACGAACTTGATAATGAGCGTATCGGCGAACATGGTACACTAGTAAAAATTATCCTTAACGAAAAGACTTCTAAAACAATTAATTGTAACATTCCAAAGGATCTGCATTATTTCATTTTTGCAGGGAACAACAGCATATACGATGAAACATTTGATAAAGCAAGCTATAAAGAATTTGAAAACAGCCTTTTCTGGAAAGTGAACAAGCAAATAGGCATCCCCGCACCAAATATTGAAGTCTGCATATACGACGAAAACGATAAATCACACCTGACTATTCCGTTTAATGACATCTTTGATTTTAGGAAATATCCGAATACAAATGTTGCTGCATTTGCAACGGTTTGGGAGCGGTATCATTTCAGAGACGGTATCGAAAATCCATATAAAGACGTTATAACGTGCAGAGATTTTATTAAAGACATTCCCATTTGTGTAGAATCTGATGGCGTTCAGCTACACACATTTATTTGTTTGCCCAAAAAGGGTATTCCCGTACTAAATCGTTATATTTTTAGTTTTTCTAGGTATTTATGGGAAACTACTCAACTAACAATTTTAGTCGATGGGGTTCTCGTAAATGAAAATCCTGCGCACTCAACAAAATATGCACTACTTGGGTATGGCCTGTCTCAGAATTCAAGTGTTATTTTTAATTTCACCGGAGAAAAAAGACCCGTGTTGTCTGTTGACCGAAACAACATAATAAATTTTCCGGAAGATATTACCGAGGCCCTAAAAAAACTTGTCGATAAACTAATACCTAAAATCGTAGAAGCTGTTGTTTCACATTTAAGAGAGGAAAGCCTTGGAGTTGATTCAACCGAGGCTCAACTGGCGATTAACACTGTATTATATATATTTGATGAATTTTCTGGTGATATACTCAAGCAGTTGTCAGTTACTGAGTACGACTCAATGAAGTTAGACAAAGTGAATTTAGCTAATCAAGAAAATAACTCTCTAAGTGAGTTATTTAGACTCCCCGATGTAACATTTGAAAACATTGATATTAGACAATTGGACGATGTATCAAGACAAATAGTCTTTGGAAAAGCGTTCGCGGCTGAAGCAATTGAGGTTTTGGACGAAAGCATAAAGATTAAGTCAAATCGGTTTTTCCCACCATCGTATGCGCTAAAAGAAGATAGAACGTTATTACATCATGTTCAATATGTATTAAAGGCAGATAAATGGGAGGGGCGTTTTGAACAATATGATTTGGTTACTAGTTTGTGGCCAGTAGTACCTGAAAGACTATTTGATAAAATTACAGAGCGAGAAAGGGAAGATAATTATTCTTTAGACGATAGACGGATAAAAATAATCTCACAAGTCGGAAACGGGCTATACGGGATGGGCACTATTGAGCCAGCTCTTGCGAACCCTAGAATCGGTATATCGTCATATAATAAGGAGCTTTTTGGAAAACCGCCTTGCCTGATCGGGCGCGTTGAAAACATTCAGAATTACTTCAGCTTATTTGAATTGAACTCCCATAGGAGATTAGTGAGAGAAGAGAATAAAGATTATGTTTTGTTTGAATATGTTGCGCCCAGAGAGATTACGGAAGAAGACGAACTCAAACTCAAAGATTACATTGGGCAAGATGATACATATATTCAGGGAGTTAGAGAAGGTTGGAGTATTTTGTTTTTGGGATACGATAGTACATATTATATTTTACCGGGCGTACATAAAAGAGAGGAGTTGATAGAACTCATTCCAGCAAGTATTCGAGCTAAAAAAGGCGGGATTGAATACTACAATTTGGATGGCACAAAACTGGATTTTGATAGGATGGTAAAGTTATAATATAAATAGCAGAGATGTCTTTTTCGTATAATGCGGATATAGAAACCACATATATTAATTGGAGAACAAGCAATAGAAAAACTGGATTAGCCACAGTTTGCCTTAACTACGCATAAGAAATAGCGGAGAAACAGAACTGCTATATAATTATGCTGATGACAGGAAGTAAAAAGGACAGCACTTTGAATTTCTATCGAGAAGCCAGATATAGCTCAGAAGACAAAACTGTATTTATCCAGCGGCTATAAGTGCACTAACTGAGCATAATGGGCAACCAGCCACTTTTCCCGAACTTCGCATTGTGTTTATAACCGACTAATCCTGTCGAGTTGTGAACTGCGCATTATCCATATAATGGGCATGAACGTTAATTCAACCCCAAAAATAATTGGCATCTTGTTTGAGCGAACATAGGGCTAAAAAACTAAAACTTTGAAGCAAATATTGTATTCATGCGGTTTTCCACAATTGCGGCTATTATATGGAAAATTGTGTTTTTGAAAATTATGAGTTGAAAATAATCGCCGATTTGATAGCAGACGCCAATTTTCTCACCGTTCAAGCAAGTACATCGATTTTGCAGAAGATACGCTCACTGTGTTCGACTTCTACTGCAAATCTACTGGAGGAAGGCTATTTCATAAATGAGTCCAATAAGGTTGAAACAGAAAGTGAGCTTGAAAAGATTAAGACGTTACTTATTGCCATTACAGAAAAGAAAATAGTATCATTTCAAATGATAATGCCGCGTCAATTTAAGGGAGAAGTCTTTTATGGAAACGGACATAAAAAAGAAGTAAGGCCATACTATATATTTCTTGATGATGGTAAATATATCTTGCTGGGTCATGATGAAAAAAGCAATGAATTGGATTGCTTTGAGATAGCTCTCATCAATAAGTTAATGATTTTGGACAAACCTGCTGCATCTCAGATTAATGTATGGCCGGGTAGAAAAGAGCACTATTTAAGGTGGTATATAGACAGAAGCCAAAATTTGTTTTCTCCCAGCTTTGAAACAGCAACATTACTTTGCGATAATATCATTCAACAAGAAGTTAAACGAAAATTCGGCAATGAATCACTATTCTTTGAACGGTCATTTAATAAAATTATGGTTAGGGTTGATGTTACAGATTGAAATGACTTTTTTCAATGGTTACTTCACATGGATTCAAGAGCAAAAATATTGCGTACAGAAGAACTGAAAATGCAGTTTGTGGAGTATGTCCGGCGAAAATATACCGATTACTTGGAACAGTATCGTTTATAAAATCAGTGACGTTTGCGAAGTGTTAGACATCTTAAATTGAATAGAAATATTTATTATTACATTATGGAGGAAATTGGGGATTTTTATCGAATAATATATTATATAAGCAAAGAAACAGTGATATCTTTGTATTTGATATAAATAGCTCAGACAGTGAAGTTTAAAAAGATGGGGGATACGCGGTGGATAAGGAGAATGCGATTAAATTATTTGAAGATAAAAGAGTTCGTGTTTCATGGGATGAAGAACAAGAAAAATGGTTTTTCTCTATTATTGATGTTATTGAAGTGTTGACTGGAACTGAACGTCCACGGAAATATTGGAGTGACCTCAAATCTAAACTTAATTCAGAGGGAAGTCAGTTGTCCGATAAAATCGGACAACTGAAAATGAAGTCAACAGATGGGAAATTTTATAAAACTGATGTTGCTGATACAGAGCAGCTTCTGCGTTTGATTCAGTCAATACCCTCACCCAAAGCAGAACCTTTTAAAATATGGCTTGCAAAGGTTGGAAGCGAAAGAATAGATGAAACCGCTGATCCTGAACTTGCTATAGAGCGTGCCCTTGAGACATATCTTAGAAAAGGATATTCAAAAGAATGGATTGACCAGAGGTTAAAAACAATAGAAGTCAGAAAAGAACTAACAGATGAGTGGGATAAACGAGGGGTTCAAAAAGGCATTGAATATGCAATATTGACAGACGAGATTTCTAAATCTTGGGCAGGATTAACTACCAAAGAGTATAAGAAGCTTAAAGACTTAAAAAAGGAAAATTTACGGGATAATATGACCAATCTTGAATTGGTTTTGAATATGCTCGCAGAAGCTTCAACTACCGAAATTTCCAAACAAAAAGTGCCAGAAACCTTTGAAGAAAATAAGACAGTGGCTCGACAGGGCGGTCAGGTTGCAATGCGGCTAGAAAGCAACTTGAAGAAACAACAGAGAAAAAAGTTGTAACAAGCAAGAATGCAAAGAGTATAAGTGTAAATAAAAAACAATTGAAAAGAGAATGACTATGAATTATTTAGTTGATGATACAGCCAAGCAATTTAGGAAAAGAAAGACAGTACTGTAGGAAAGAAGGATTAGGACAGAAGGTATAACTATGGGCAGAAAAAAGCAAAGAGTAAGATTCGAGCTAAACAGCGGTGACATAAAATATTTAACTGAAGAGCAAATCAGAGCGATACTTCGAGCTGCTGATGAGATTATTGCAACCGGTGGAAGAAGTATGCTGGCAAAAATTCTAAAGGGTTCAAAAGATAAAAAAGTACTGGAGTATGGTTTGGATCAATGTCCTGTCTATGGATATTACCGTGATTTAACTCTGCAGGAAATAACATACCGAATTGATTGGATGATAAAGAAAAACTTCCTTGAAATTGAGTATAGAGACAGGCTTCCGATACTGATTTTCTCAGAAACTGGGTGGGAAATTGAGAGAGAAACATATTCTGAGGAATTATTGCAAAAACTTACAAAACTACTGGAGGGGAAAGACTATAGTTTTGTACAGGAGTTGAAAGACAGGAATAGGGGAATGATACTGCTGCTGATTAAAAAAATCAGACAAACAGGCAATGCTAGGTTTATACCGCTCCTTAAAGCCTGGAGGGAAATTGAATACAAGAAGGTACAGGCTGAAATTCAAAAGGTTATTGATTATTTGATAAAAGAGGGAACCTTATTTTAAGGAATGATAATATTCAGCAATTGGATATAATGTTATAAATCTGTTAATAACAAAAACATAAAGAGGTGATCTATTTGAAAAATCTATTTAATCGAGAAACTGTGAAGAAAATTGATTTGCTCAACAAACATTCTGGCTTAAACCATAGGACAAAACCATATGATATTAATAATAAAGAGGATCTCCATCCATTGCTGAAAATAAAAGTATGTGCGTTATTAGACTATCTTGAATATGAGAGAATATTGGAAGATTTATTAGAGAGACTTGATGAAAGCATAGAGTATTATGATACATCAACATGGTTAAGCTTCACCGTGGACATAAATGAACCTGACAAATTATTGACAAAATGCTATGACACTACTAGAAAAGCAAGTGATAATTTTCGAATATTAATTGATAGAACCACTGATGAATGTTTTGAAGTACTTTCAATAGTCTTAAATAGTAATGAAGAAATACAAAAAAGCATATTAGGTTTCTATATTAATGACTTTTCGAGCATTAAAGACCAAGTAAAAGATATTTTAGATAGTGTATATGAAGTAGAAAACTCTTATGTCATGGATGAAGCATTTAAAAATTTCATTGAGTATTTAAGTAAGTATCTTGTAAAAGAATAATCTAATAACCCCATTCATCGCCGGGCTTAAAAATTCTTTTGTTTGTGAACTGGATTATCGAATCATCATAACACCTCGTTTTTCAACTCATGATATTGAGAATGCTACGGATAGGGCAATCACATTAATGCTGTATCTCATGAGGAAGCAGATGTTTCTTGACGGGAACAAACGGACAGCCATGCTTGCAGGTAATCAGGTGATGATTTCGTCCGGCTGCGGTGTTATTTCCGTTCCTATCGAGCCACACAATTGGTGGAGCGCATCTGCAAAGACGCGGCCGACGATGGTTTTGATTTTGTCGAGGCGTATGTCAACAAAATTCATTCAGCCTTTGATTATAGAGAGCCTCTGGCGATGTACGAAAAATGCGGGTTTACTAAATCCGCTGAACGAGATGGCAGAGTAGTCGTACGAAAGGCGTTGAAATAGTAACCAGATATACTGTACAATTACGAAAGTACATATAAGCATAACATGAGGCTGACAAATTTCAATTTATCGGTGAGATTATAAGCAAAATATGCACCAAAGAAATGGGATCTTTTCTGACCAAACCTTCCACATATTTTGTCGAAAGAAGTCGATTGCTGTTGCAGTTGGCTTCTTTTGACTGTAAAAAAGAAGATTAGAATTTATGAAGGTGTTCCTTCAAACCATTATCTGATTATCATCATGGAAGGTCACAACAGAGCAGGCTTTGACACTGATAAATATAAAAAAATAGCCTCTGCAAAAGCAAAGACTATTATCCGAACAAATCGCTATGAGTTCCTGTCCTTGACAATGTTAGTATAAGAATATTTTCTTCCATTCGGTAAACCAACAACCAATCGGGCTGAATATGACATTCACGATGTCCTTTCCAGTTACCTGACAGGTGATGGTCTTTATATTCAATAGGTAGAGGATTTCCGTCTGCAAGTGTACGGATTGCATTATCAAGAAGCTCAATATCTAAACCGCGGTTGATTGACAGCTTATAATCTTTCTTAAATTGGTTTGTCCAAACAATACTGCGTCTCATGACTTAAGCTCCTTAAGAGCTTCTTCTACATCATTATAACGTTTAATAGAAGGGTCACGGGCAATACGTTCTGCTTCCAACAAAGCCGTAATTGTTTCTGCGTTAGGTGTGTTAATTGTAATGTCAAAAGGAATACAACCTTCACGAACAGCTTGACGAAGAAATACATTAAATGCTGTTGTCATATTAAGACCAAGCTGAGAAAACAAGATATCGGCTTGTGCTTTCAAGTCGCTGTCAAGACGAAAGCTGACATTGGATGTTGTTTTTGCCATATAGAATCACTCCTTCCTTGGGCTTATTATACTACAATTAAATCGTTGCGTCAAGCAAATAAAACGCTTCTGTAATGTAATTAGCATTGAATTTGCTTATATATATAATATGCTTAATATTTCAATTTATGCATCAAGGGGGCAAAATTTCTTTACTTTGCTTTGCCAATTACAATTTAGGAAAGATGTTGTTAAAAGTATCATAAAGGTGAATTTCTTAAGTTATCTGCTGTTTATAAAAGATAATCCGGTAATGACTTATAATAAAATATTTCTGCCCGGCATCTTTTTTGACCTAACTTTCCATCAATTTTGGTCAAAAAAGATGCCATGCGGTCAAAGTCGCATGGCATAAACATTTGTTGGGGGTAAACACCCTGTTTCATTTACTTCAAGACCAGAGATGAAATTGAGGTTTCTTGATATATTGGAGAGATATGAACCCTCGTTTATCTTTTGACGGAATATTGATATGTTTGGGTATACGGAGCTTTGATGACGACTTAGTCCGAAGGCTCCTGCAGAATATCAAAGTCCTCAACGAGGAACTGATCGAAATCTAATTCAAGTAAGGGATTGTGATGAAACAGAGCGTTTCATATTATGAGTAATACAAGGGCTGATTTACTATTCACAACACCAAAGGCACTCGATGTACTGATTAAAGCTGTCGGTGAGGGTAGTGTGACATTAGGGGACCAAACTAAAGTTTTCACAGAAAAATTTATCAATCATATTATTGTTGCTGCAAAGCTAGGTGATGAGATTTATATTGTACATCCTGCAGCAGGATCTTTGACAAGCTTCAAAAAAGAAGTAAAAGTATCTGAAGATATATCTTATGCGAGTACTAGTTTTGGCGAGGATAGTGTAATAATGAACATATGGAAAGAAAATGAAGCAAGCATTAAACTTTTAGTAAAAATGTCGATTTTATTGCCTGCTCTTTGCTTAAAGGTTTTGAACTCGTTTGATTTTGAAGGAGTTGAGTCACAATATATTGAAAGTTGTAAAGTATCTAGTATTTTCAATAAGGATAAACTAAGAGAGATTGATAAAATGATGGAATTGTGAGAAGAGTATCTTAAGTAAGTGGAGACTTTTGCCTTATAAATCAGCGAGTAGGAATTAGAAATCTTTAAAAAGAAATGTTAAGGAGAACTTTTTCTGAAATATATCTCGAAGCTAAGGAGATACCAGGCTCAAGCGACATCTTCAAGGCATCTGGAGTGCGTTGTAGGAATCAAAGGAAAGATACGTAGAAATACAGAGTCTTCAGGACTTGCAATCAGCAATCAGAGAATATGTGCGTTTCAAGGAAAAGAACATCCCTTTGCTGATGCGCTACGCAAAAGCCTTTTCTGTAGAAAAAATTGTCAGACTGTATTTGGAGATGCTTTTGTAATGATTCATACGTCACGACAACTGAAAGCCTTGGTGTGCAACCTTTCAAAGGGCGACAGCACAAAGGCTCAGACAATCATCCGCAACTATGTCATGGAGAGGTTCCTTGAGCGTTTGTCGCTTTCCCCATTCAGGGATAACTTGATATTGAAGGGTGGTACGCTCGTTGCTGCTATGGTTGGACTGGACAACCGCTCGACGATGAATGTTGATGCAACGCTTAAGAATCTGCCTTTATCTGAGGAAAGCGCCAGAAAGGTAGTAGAGGAGATCACTTCGATTCAAATTGAGGATAGCATGGCATTCGAAATAAAAAGCGTTGCGTCGATTATGGACGAAGCGGACTATCCTAGCGTTCGGGTCATGCTGGACACAACGCTTGAGACGATGCATACGCCCTTGAAAATTGATTTCTCTACGGGAGACATCATCACACCGTGTTGCGAGCGGCTTTTGCCAACACTGGGGAAAAGAGAGGTTCCTCAGCCGTCGTCAGCAGTATTGATATAATTCTGGATGAAGTGGAATACAGCACTGATATGGTGGCTCTGTGGAAAAACTATCAGCGTAAATTTGAATATGCTGCTGATATCGGCTGGGGCGACATAATGCAGACGGTTAGAAAGCTGTGCAATGCCTTTAAATAATGGAATTGAGGGGGCACGTACTATGAATAAGCAAGAAACCACAGTATTCTTAAAATGCGATTGCGACTGTTCCATGCTTGTTGTCGATAAGAGCATGTGGTATGACGGCGAGATCAACTATAACATTACAGTTCAGGATTCTCGCTATGACCATAACCATACCACACTATGGGGTAGGATAAAAAGTGCATCCAAAATTCTGTTTGGGAAACATATCTATTATAGCGATGTTTATATCAACAAGCCTGAAAAATTTCGGGAATTTGTTGGGAAACTGATCACAGTGGATTTTTTGACAAAAGAACTACGAGAGAACAACGGCGAGGTGCCACAATTCTATGTGGAGGGTTCCCATGTAGCAATTATTTCATCAGAGGAATTTGATATGGTACAAGACGAAATGGCACAGCGCAAGGAACTTGGAAGAGCTTACAGTGACAAAGTTTTTCACAGCAAGCTCATCTGTGGCGATTGCGGTGGTTTCTATGGTGGTAACGGCAACGGTGAACCGTGATGGTAAGATTGTATTTCGGTTTAAAAGTTGTGTTGAAATAATGGGTTAACAATAGAAAAGAATAAAACTCATCCAACTTTATATTTTATTGACTGCCGCCCGGGCAATTCAAGCCTTGGGCGGCAGTCTTTTTAAATTTTTTATAAAATTACTCAAAAGTTATTGACATATGCCATAAACGAGGTTACAATAA
>Ga0265293_10000968_pt1 | contig 65492 bp, 73 predicted proteins | sample Munlanlewell138R_FD_192505 | JGI IMG/M metagenome (GOLD analysis project Ga0265293, IMG submission 192505) | Leachate microbial communities from a municipal landfill in Southern Ontario, Canada - Leachate well 138R | ecosystem: Engineered > Solid waste > Landfill > Unclassified | place: Canada... | reverse complement strand
CCCTACAGAATATAGTTTCTCTTCATAGTCTACACTTAAAGGGAAAAAGTCAATTCCCTCCCTTGGTTCCTTTGAAGCTGTTGCTGTAGCTAAAATAACTGTATCTCCATATCGAACTAAACAGGAGCCGCTAGCTTGTTCCGCAACTTTTCCAATGGAAATGTTAATTTCTTTTCCTGCCAAATCATATTGAAATATTTTCTCCATACAATACCTCCTCGCTTGTTTTGAACTACTTATTTTAACCTAAATGACATAATTTTATCCAGTATAAATCAATAGAGCGGGAATATCCCGCTCTCTTCATTAACCTCTAATGCCCAATCTTTCAATTAAAGAACGATATCTTTCAATATCATTATTCTGAAGATATTTTAAAAATCCTCTCCTTTGACCTACCATCTTTAACAAGCCTCTTCTTGAATGGTGGTCCTTCTTATGAGACTTTAAATGCTCATTGACGGAGTTGATTCTATAGGTCAATAGCGCTATTTGCACCTCTGGAGAACCAGTATCCCCATCATGCAACTTATAATTCTCAATAATTTCACTTTTAATTTCCTTTGTTAACATTCAAACACCTCCTAAATTTATTTACTCCTATAGCTGCGTATAACGTCGAGGATTCGCAATACATAGCCATAGGTCTTATTGCCAATTCTATATTATCATAGTAGAGAATAAATGTAAATATCAATATCTATTTTTAATGGTTTCTATATCTAATTCCATTTGTTTGATAAGTTCCCCAGAATTCCTAAACCTTATATCGTCCCTTAAAAAATCCATAAATTCAATTTCTATAGTTTTACCGTAGATATTTTCACTAAAATTCAATATAAATGTCTCAATTTTCAACTTATCTCCATCAAAGGTTGGGTTATAGCCAATATTGGTAGCAGATATAAACCTTCTGTTATCAATTATGGTGTTTGTAAAGTAAACCCCGGTCTTGGGTATAACAAAACTATCTATTAGTTCAATATTAGCAGTTGGAAAACCTAGTTTGTTTCCCCTATTGCTCCCAGGTATGACATTTCCAAGTATGGAATAGGGTCTTCCTAAAGCTTTTTTAACCTCCTGTATTTTTCCCAGGGATATTAGGTTTCTAATATAGGAACTGCTTACGATATTGTCATCCACTATAACAGGATTGACCACCTCAATATCTATGCTGTATTTCTTGCCCAAATCAATCAAGTAATCAGTGTCTCCAGAGGCCTTGTAGCCAAATCTATAATCAAATCCAACTACTATTAGTTTACCATTTATCTTTTCAAGCACTATATCCCGGATAAATTCTTCTCCAGACAATCTCATGATATCCTCATTAAAGTCTAAAAGGTATACAATTTCTACGCCTAGATCCTTTGCAAGCTGAAACTTATGCTCATTATTAGTAATCATTTTTGGTTTTTCCCTCTTAATAGTTGCCCTTGTATGGCCTTTAAATAGGAGTAAAGAGGGTTTGACCCCCAATTCCCTAGATCTATCGACCATAGTTTCTATTAATTTTTGATGTCCTAAATGTAAGCCATCAAAATTACCTAGGGCAATGGCTGTTCCAAATCTTCTTTCCCTATAATTTAATAAATCAATTATTTCCATATTTATCACCTATATCACTAAAACTTTTTCCATCTTTAAAAAATAATCTGAGTCAATTTCATTAATTCTGCCAAGTCCAATAAAAGTCTCCCTGCAGTATACTCTTTGGAGCCTGCCTACAATATTGGAATCCGTAGGACTTACCTTTATAGGATTTCCATTTATTAAATTATTGTAAAATATATCATCTACTGCGTAATAGGGGATGTAATCTATGGCCTCATCAATGGGTATTAGGATTTTCGATATTTCATCAAGAGATAGATTTTCTAAATAGCTAAGACCATAGGCGTTTTCTATTTTAAAATTGCCTACACCGGTTCTCATCAAAAACGACATGTAGCCATAAGTGCCTAAATCTGATCCTATATTGTCGCATAAGCTTCTAATATATGTCCCTTTTGAACACCTTGTATAGAACAATATCTTTCTACTATTGTCAATCTTTAATATCTCCTGTTTGTATATTGTAATCTTCCTAGCCTCTCTTGGTACAACCTTGCCCTCTCGGGCTAGTTGGTATAGTTTTTTCCCCTTATGTTTTAATGCTGAATACATGGGAGGAACCTGTAGTAGTTCACCCCTGTACTTGGCCATTATTTCTATAATATCGTCATCCTTAACTTTTTTATCCGAAATGGCGAGAACCCTTCCATCCATATCCTGAGTGTCAGTTCTTGTGCCCAATGTAACTTCACTTATATATTCCTTATCCAAGTCTAAGAGAAATTCAGCTATTTTCGTTCCTTTTCCGATACATAGTGGCAAGACTCCAGATGCGTTGGGGTCTAAAGTACCAGCATGGCCAATCTTTTTTATCTTCAATTTTCTCCGCAGAAAACTAACAACATCATGGGAGGTCATACCTCTTGGTTTAAATATATTAATTACCCCGTTCATCAGTGTCACCTAAATATAATCTTTCAACAAATCTAATAGTTTCAATTCTGACTCTTCAATTGTCAAACCTACGGTAAAACCTGCAGCCCTCTTGTGGCCACCCCCATTAAAATGTGTACAAATTTCTGCTACATCCACATATCTTTTACTTCTCATACTGACCTTGACGCTTTCCTTATGGAACTCTTTCAGGATTACAGCCACTTCAACAGTAGAAATTTCCCTTAGATAAGATACTATTCCTTCGGTATCTTCCATTGTAGTCTTAGTTTCATTTAGCATATCCTGTGTAATAGAAACCATGGCAAGCTTATTATCGTAGTGCATTTCCAAGGATTTCAATGCCAATATGAACAGTTTAGTTCTTTCCAGACTCCTATTCTGATAGAGATTATTATTTATATCGGCCTTGTCAATATTGGCCCTTAATAATTCAGCCGCAATTTCATGGGTTTTTGCACTGGTATTATCATACATAAAACTTCCAGTATCTGTACTAATAGCAGTGTATAAGCATGTTCCAATTTCCTTGTCTATCTCAACTCCCATGAGCTTAATCATATCAAATATTATTTCACCAGTGGAGCTGGCATCTTTTTCTACTATATTTATGTCGCCAAAATACGTGTTACTGATATGATGGTCTATATTTATTACATACTTGGCCTTCTTTAATAGTTCCTTATTCTTTCCAATCCTATTCTCATCACCTGAATCAAGAATAACCAGGGTATCAACATCGCTGTGACCATCATAATCAACTATAGAATCGGAGTTTGGCAAAAACATAAAGTCTTTGGGTATCTCATCGCTTTTCAAAGTAAACACATCTATATTTTTGCTCTTTAGGGCTAAAGCTAAAGCCAGCATTGAACCTAGATTATCGCCGTCAGGCTGTACATGGGAGGCTATAAATACATTCTTACTGTTTACTATCTTCTCTATTGCTAGATCTATCTGACTTGCTAGAGTATGGGTCATTTTAATCTTCCTCATTATCATTTGTTCTTTTATTTACATTGTCAATTAACTTAGACATGTAAATACCCTGTTCAATAGATTCATCTAAGTAAAACATGGGCTCTGGTACATATCTTAAATCAATTTTACTTCCTATTTCTTTTCTGATGAAGCCCTTGGCACTTTGTAAACCTTCTAGGGTATCTTCCTTTTCCTCTGCATTTCCTAAAACTGAAACGTAAATCTTTGCAAACCTTAGGTCCCTTGTCACTTCAACATCTGTTATGGATGTCATAGTACTAATCCTAGGGTCCTTAATGCCATTGAGTATCAGTTCTGATACAAGTTTTTTAATCTCTTCTGATATTCTAAATAATCTTTTGCTGTTCATATGTCACCTCTATTCTAAATCTTGTCAGGATAATTTAGGGTTTATTCTTGTAGCTCTTTTAATATAAAAGCCTCTAATAAATCCCCTTCCTTAACATCATTATAATTCTCTAGGCCTAGTCCAGCCTCAAAACCAGATAATACTTCCCTTGCATCGTCTTTAAATCTTTTAAGTGAAGCAACATTTCCTTCAAAAACTACTATATCATTTCTTAATAATCTTATTTTTGAATTTCTAGTGATTTTCCCATTTACTACATAAATACCTGCAATAGTATTTCCGCTTGGGAGTCTAAAGGTGGCTCTTACCTCAGCCCTGCCCATAACCTCCTCAACAATTGTGGGTGCATGCATACCTTTAATAGCTGATTGAATATCCTCAATTGCCTCATATATTACCCTATAGGTTCTCACATCTACCTTTTCTCTCCTAGATAGCTCAATCGCATTGAGATTTGGCCTTACATTGAAACCAATAACAATAGCATTTGATGCCGAAGCCAGCATAATGTCTGATTCTGTAATACCTCCGACGCCACCATGAATAATATTGGTTTTAACCTCCTCTGTATCTAGCTTTTCTAGGGATTGTTTCAAGGCCTCTATGGAACCTCTGACATCTCCCTTTATTATGATATTCAGGTCCTTAATTTCTCCTAACTTTATTCTCTCAAACAAGTCATCTAAGGAAACCTTCTGATCTGATTTCATTTGCTGCTCTCTAGTGATTTCTTGATTTTTCTCTGCCAAGGCTCTGGCTGCCTTTTCATCATCAATGCCATATAATAAGTCTCCGGCATTTGGCACTCTAGATAGACCCAATATGACAACTGGGGTCGATGGTCCAGCTTTCTTTACCCTTTTACCCTTGTCGTCAAACATGGCCCTAACCCTTCCAAATGAAGAGCCTGAAATAACCATACTACCAACTTCGAGGGTTCCTTTTTGCACTAAAACGGTTGCCATAGGGCCCTTTCCCTTGTCCAATTGAGCTTCTACAATAGTTCCCACTGCATTCCTATTTGGATTGGCTTTTAATTCCTGTATTTCAGCTACTAGTAGTATCATTTCCAATAAATCTTCAATTCCATCGCCATTTTTTGCTGATACGGGAACTGTTATAGTATCTCCCCCCCAGTCTTCTGGCACAAGTGCATTTTCTACCAGTTCCTGTTTTATCCTCTCAATATTTGCTGTGGGTTTATCAACCTTGTTTATGGCAATGATTATTGGAACATTTGCAGCCTTGGAGTGATTTATTGCTTCAATGGTTTGGGGCATTACACCGTCGTCAGCGGCAACTACTAATATTGCTATATCAGTTACTTGAGCGCCTCTAGCACGCATGGAAGTAAAGGCTTCATGGCCTGGGGTATCAAGAAAACAAATCTTCTTATTATTGACATTTACAGAATATGCACCTATATGTTGAGTGATTCCTCCAGCTTCAGACTTGGTAACATTGGTCTTTTTGATAGCATCTAGTAGCGATGTTTTACCATGATCCACATGTCCCATTACGGTAACTATCGGGGCTCTATTTTTAAGGTCCTTTGGGTCGTCTTCGAAGTCAAGATTTATTATATCATCGACAATGTCAGCACTTTCCAATGAATCTTTATTTACACTTAATTCAATTCCAAATTCCTCAGCTACAATAATAGCTATATCTGAATCGATGGCCTGGTTCTGATTTACCATGACCCCAAGATTAATTAATTTTGAAATAATTTGAGATGGACTTACAGAAATCAAATCTGCTAGTTCCTTTACAATAATATTTTCACCTATTTCTATTATATCCTCATCCCTTTCTTTTTTAGTGTCCCTACTATTTTTCCCATGGTCTGTTCTCTTATTTTTCTTCCTAGCCTGTTTTTTATTAGTATGTTTTTTCTTTTTAGGGGATTCACTTTTTTCTTCTTTTTTTGCTGGTTCTTTGCCAGATACTTCTTTAGTTTCCTCTTTAGTTTCCTCTTTAGTTTCCTCTTTAGTTTCTTTTTTAATATCCTCTTTAGCCATCTTGGGCTTTGTCTTCTTCTCATCCTTATCAGTTAAAATGGATTTGACAAGGTTGGCATCTTCGTCACTTAAGGTACTCATGTGGCTATTCACACCAATACCTAAGTCAGATAATTTATCAATCAAATCCTTACTGCTTATATTTAGCTCTCTTGCCAATTCATATATTCTAATTTTTTTCATATTTTATACCCCCTATTTTCTTTTAAGGTGATATCTTTAATTTTTTTCCCCTCCGACTACCTTTTTTAATTCATCATATATTTCTTCGGGTATTTCCGTATCTAAGGCTTTGGATAAGGTTCTATTCTTCTGCGCTTTTTCCAAGCAATTGATGTTTGGACATATATAGGCTCCACGCCCATTCAATTTACCAGTTAAATCTACTACTATACCTTTTTCAACATTTTTTACTATCCTAACCAGTTCTTTCTTTGCCTTGTTTTCACCGCATCCAATACACTTTCTAAGAGGAACCTTTTTCACTTTCACTTAATCACCCCTTACTCAAATTGCTCACTATATTGGGATTCCGATTTAATATCTATTTTCCAATTTGTCAATCTTGCAGCTAGTCTTGCATTTTGTCCCTCTTTCCCAATTGCTAAGGATAATTGATAGTCTGGTACAACGACTATGGCGGATTTTTCATCCTTATTTACAATTACCTTAACCACCTTGGACGGGCTAAGACTATTAGCTATGAATTCCTCCATATCTTTACTCCAGATTACTATATCTATCTTCTCCCCTTTTAGCTCTCCAACTATAACCTTTACCCTACTGCCCTTTGAGCCTACACAGGCACCTAGTGGATCTACATTTGGATCCTTAGAGAAAACAGCTATTTTTGTCCTTGAGCCAGCCTCACGAGAAATTGAGTATATCTCTACGATACCGTCGTTAATCTCCGGCACCTCTAACTCAAACAACCGCTTTACAAGATTTGGATGGGATCTAGACAATACTATTTGAGGACCTTTTGTAGTCTTCTTCACTTCTAAAATTAATAGTTTAAGTCTATCACCTTGATTATATTCTTCAAATTCGATTTGCTCTGACGGTGGCAGCACGCCCTCTGTCTTTCCTAGATCTATAAATACGTTGTTTTTGCTTATTCTCTGAACCATACCAGTAATAATTTCATTTTCCCTGTTTATAAATTCATCAAATATAACATCTCTCTCAGCATCTCTTATCCTTTGCATCACTACCTGCTTTGCTGTTTGGGCTGCAATTCTTCCAAAGTCCTTAGGTGTAATTTCCACCTTGACTATATCTCCGATTTCATATTTGTCATCAATTTGTTTTGCATCATCCAGATCTATTTCAAGGTACTCGTTTTCTATAGAATCTACAACTTCCTTTAAGGCAAGAACCTTTACCTTACCTGTATCCCTGTCTATTTCAACCTCTGCATTTTGAGATGCTCCAAAGTTTTTTTTGTAACTGGAGATAAGTGCCGATTCAAGGGCATCAAAAATTATTTCCTGTGAAATGCCCCTGTCCTTTTCTATTTCGAGAAGAGCATTTATAAAATCTCCATTCATCAACTAAACCTCCTTAAAATTTTATCACCAATTTGATTAAAGCAATCAATTCTTTTTTAATATTAATAAACTTTTCATTATCCAGCCTTAATACTATCTCTTCTTCGTCATATCTATCTAATATACCGAAGATTTGCTTATGATTGTCTAAAGGCTTGTATAACCTTATTTCAACTTCCTTGCCCAGGTTTCTCTCTAGATCTCTGTCGTTTTTAAGTGGTCTATCCAAGCCAGGAGAGGACACCTCTAAATAATAGGGCGTTGATATGGGATCTTCCTTGTCTAAAGCGTCCCCCAAGACCTGACTCATTTGTTGACAGTCGTCCAATGTGACTCCACCAGTTTTATCGATGTAAATCCTTAGGAAATAAGCCGATTTATCTCTTTCATATTCAAGGTCAACTAGTTCATAGCCCAGTTCATCTGCTATGGGCTCAGCAATTTTAACAACCTTACCTATTATCCCTTTTCTATTCATTCAATCACCTCCACATTTATTATCCCCAATTAACTATATTCGAATAAAAAATCAAGAGTGGGCCAGCCCACTCTTACATGAAAACTAATAATTTGTCAAGATAATTATATCACAAATCTAGGAAAAATCAAATATTAAAAAGGGAAATTTGATTGCTATATGGCAAATCTTTTAAGCATCCATGGTTAGTTAATACTTCAAGCACTGGTTTACTTACTTTTCCCCTATTTACTAGGTCTTCAATAGAGATGAATTTAGAGATTTCTCTCTCTTCAATAATTTTTCTAGCAACATTTTCACCAAGGCCTTCTAGGCTCTTTAGTGGTGGTAGAATTCCATTTTCATCTATTATAAACTTGTCGCTATCTGATTTATAAATATCAACTCTTTGAATTTTAAATCCTCTTAAATACATTTCTAGAGCTACCTCTAAAACAGTTAATAGGTTCTTTTCTTTTGCTGTTGCACCATTACCTAGCTTTTCCAGCTCATTAATCTTTTTGCTAATAAAATCTTTTCCTTTTATAACGAGGTCTGCATCGAAGTCGTTTACCTTTATGGTAAAATAGGTAGTATAAAAGGCTTGAGGATAATATACCTTAAAATATGCAATCCTAAAAGACATCATAACATATGCCGCAGCATGGGCCTTGGGGAACATATACTTAATCTTTTTACATGAATCTATATACCATTCCGGGATGCCGTATTCCCTCATTTCCTTTTCATCTTCGTCCGTTAATCCTTTTCCCTTCCTTACTTTTTCCATAATCTTAAATGACTTCTTTTTATCCATTCCCGCATTGATTAGATTGAGCATAATATCCTCCCTAGTAGATATAACTCTACCTAGGGGTGCAACATTGTCTTTTACAAGATTTTGGGCATTGTTTAACCAAACATCCGTACCATGTGACAAGCCGCTAATCCTGACCAAGTCAGAGAATTTTTCCGGCTTTGTATCAATTAACATTTGCCTGACAAACTTGGTTCCAAATTCTGGAATACCCAGAGTCCCAACCTTACAGTTAAAGTCCTTGTCACTTATCCCAAGGGGCTCACAACTAGTAAATAGCTTCATGGTCCTTGCTTCATCTAGTGCAATCTTTGTTGGATCAACTCCTGTAATATCCTCTAGCATTCTAATAATTGTAGGTACATCATGGCCTAGAATATCCAATTTCAATATCCTACCGCTAATGGCATTATAGTCAAAATGAGTCGTAATAACTCCTGACTTTTTATCATCAGCAGGGTATTGGATTGGGGTGAAGTCTAAAATATCCTTGTGTTTGGGAACTATCATTACACCACCAGGGTGTTGGCCAGATGTTCTCTTAATTCCAGTACATCCTTTGACCAGCCTATTAATCTCAGCAGAGTTAATATTTATATCTTTTTCTTCAAAATATTTCTTAACAAAACCATAAGCAGTCTTATCGGCAATGGTACCTATGGTACCAGCCCTAAAGACATAACCCTTGCCAAATAGTTCCTCTGTATATTTATGGGCTACAGCTTGATACTCTCCTGCAAAGTTTAGGTCAATATCTGGCTCTTTATCTCCTTCAAATCCAAGAAAAACCTCAAAGGGAATATCCTGTCCGTCCTTATTTAGTCTTGCCCCACAGACAGGGCAATCTTTATCTTCTAAATCAGATCCTGAGGATACAGAGCCATCATCAAAGAATTCATTGTACTTACATTCTGGGCATATATAGTGAGGAACTAGAGGGTTTACCTCTGTTATTCCACTCATAGTAGCCACAAATGAGGAGCCAACAGAACCCCTTGAGCCTACTAAGTATCCATCTTCTAAGGATTTCCATACTAGTTTCTGTGCTATTATATACATTACAGCATAGCCATTTTTGATGATGGAATTTAGTTCCCTATCAAGCCTTTCACTTACAATCTCTGGAAGAGGGCTGCCATATACTTCCGCTGCCCTTTTATAGGTTATCTCCTTTAGCTCATCTTCAACACCATCAATTATTGGAGGATATGTTCCCTCCGGTATAGGGATTATTTCTTCAACCATATCATTTATCAAATTAGTATTTGTAACTACAACTTCATAGGCAGATTTTTCACCTAAATAAGCAAACTCATCCAGCATTTCATCTGTGGTTTTAAAATATAGGGGGGCTTGCTGATCAGCATCGGAAAATTTCTGTCCGTACATCAATATACGTCGGTAAACCTCATCTTCAGGTTCTAAAAAATGGACATCGCCAGTGGCTACTACTGGCTTATTAAATCTCTTACCTAGACCGTATATATCCATGTTTATCTGCCTTAATTGATCCTCATTTTTAACCTTTCCATTCCTTATTAAATGTGCATTATTTCCAATAGGCTGAATTTCAAGAAAATCATAAAACCTAACTATATCCTCTATATCATTCTTTCCCCTATTGCTTATAATAGCCCTATACAGTTCACCCGATTCGCAGGCACTACCCAAGATCAGGCCCTCTCTATGGGATTCCAATAAAGATTTTGGAATTCTTGGCCTCCTATAAAAATAATTGATATGTGATTCAGAAACCAATTTATATAAGTTTTTTAATCCTACTAGGTTCTTTACCAACAATATTATATGATAGGTCTCTTCCTTAGAGAGATCCTTATTCGAATTCAATTCGTTAATCTGTTTAAAACTACCTATATTATTTTCCTCTAATATATCCAAGGTCTTCATAAGTATTTCCGCTGTAGCACTTGCATCGTCAATAGCCCTATGATGATTAATGAGTTCAACATTCAAGTGTTTTGCAACAAGATTTAGCTTGTGACTTTTCAAGGAGGGAAAAACCGCCCTCGATAACTCCAGGGTGTCCAATATTGGGTTAGTTAACTCTAGCCCAATATTTTTTAAATTTTCCCTGATGAATCCAGTATCAAAAGATGCATTATGTGCGACAATAACGTGTTCAGCCATGAAATCCTTAAATTCCAAAATAACCCTATCAATTGTAGGCATATCCCTTACCATTTCATCAGTTATACCTGTAAGTTGGGTAATCATAGTAGGTATAGGTCTTTCTGGGTTTACTAATTGACTAAATCTATCTACTATTTGTCCATTTTCAATTTTGATGGCCCCAATTTCCGTAATCTTATCGTTTATAGACGATAGACCTGTAGTTTCTATGTCAAATACGATAAATGTTGAGTAGCTCTTATTTTCATCAAAATTAGAAACTATCTTTTTCTTGTCGTTAATCAAATAACCCTCCATACCATAGATGATTTTCAGGCCTAATTCACCGGCAACATTCATAGCATCAGGGAAGCCTTGTACAACGCCATGGTCCGTTATTGCCAAGGCTTTGTGCCCCCATTTTTTGGCCCTAGAAGCTAGTTCTTTGATAGAACGTATCCCATCCATTGAACTCATTTGGGTATGAAGGTGTAGTTCAACTCTTTTTTCTTCAGAATTGTCCTCTCTACCTTTTTTATCTATTTTGCTTATTGACTTAAGCATCATTACTATTGATTTAGAATAATTGTCATAAACCACATCTCCAAAGATTCTTGTATAGGTCTCTTCTTTAATATTATTTAGAAAATTCACCCTTTGATCCTCAGCTATAAAGGCCTTAACAGTGATTGAATCGGTTAAATCTGAAACGTGAAAGGTGACAAGTGTCTTGTTATTTCTAATATTCATGGTATCTAGTTGGAATACTTGTCCCTCAATGATACAGGAACCAGTTTCTAAATTAATTTTCCTAATGCTTATTGGATCACCCTTTACAGCTTTACCGTAGGTAAAATGTTTGTTTCCCGTAGTTTTCATATTGCTTCCCATGTCTAGATTTCTAACAATATTATTGGCTATTATTTTTTCTTCTTCTTCCTTGATATTTAGAAAGTCATCCTCTTTTTTAAATTTATCGTTTGAGATGGTAACATCTATTTCAAGACCCAGTTCGTCATAAATTTTCTCTTTAACTTGATTTACAATATCATTGTTTTCCAATAGATGGAAGGCTATATCATTGGGGGTTGAGATTACCAGGGTTCCATTATTGAATTCCCAGCCTAATTCCTTGACCCATGAACTACTAGATTGAATCCTAGCTATAATTATATCAAGGATACTTTGCCTATAAAAAAGTATCTTATCCTCTATTTCTCCATCAATTGAGTAGCTAATTTTAATCCCTAGATCAAAACTCTGAAATTTCGATTTAAAATAGTCCCTTATTCTATCACAATCTATTCTATCAATTAACTTATTTGAATTTAAAAAAATTGTCATATCTAATATATCCTTTTGAACGACAACCTTTTCGATGATAGGATCTATATCAGTGGTTAAATCTAACTGTTCCTTCGAACTTATATTAGAAAGATATAAGTTTCCCCTAGTCATTAGTAGATTATACCTCCTTTTGTATGATGTGATTACATCTTTTCTATTTCCTTTATCAGTTCATCCAGTAACTCACTTTCTTTTACCTTCTTTATAATTTTGCCTTTCTTAAAAATTAGACCCTCTCCATGGCCACCAGCTATTCCTATATCAGCTTCTCTAGCTTCGCCAGGGCCATTTACAGCACAACCCATTATGGCAACCTTAATATGTTTTCCTATGCCTTCAAGCCTCTTTTCTGCATCTTCTACAATTTTAATTAGGTCTATATGTGTCCTTCCACAGGTTGGACAAGATATAATTTCAAGCCCATCTCTCAGTAAATCTAATGATTTTAATATCTCCCTGCCAACTTTAACTTCTTCTACAGGATCACCCGTCAGTGAAATCCGTATGGTATCACCTATTCCCATGGAAAGCAAACTTCCAATCCCGACAGATGATTTCACAGTACCTCTCCATATGGGACCAGCTTCAGTTATTCCCAAATGCATTGGATAATCAACAATCTTGGACATCTTTTCATATGCTTTTATGGTCAAGGGAACATTACTAGCCTTAAGGGAAATTTTTATTAAATTAAAGTCCATATCTTCCAATAAGCGTATCTGTTCCAGAGCACTGTAAACCATTGAATTTTCGTTAACACCATTATACTTATCTAAAAACTCCTGTTTTATTGACCCTGAATTTACTCCTACCCTAATAGAAATACCCTTGTCCTTACAGGCCTTAACAACCTCCCTTACCTTATCTAAGGAACCTATATTTCCAGGGTTTAATCTTAGACCATCAATACCATACCTTATAGACTCCAAGGCAAGTCTATAATCATATTGAATGTCTGCCATAATCGGAATATTAATCCTCTCTTTTATCTCCACGATGGCCTTAGCATCATCTATGTCAGTTATAGCAGATCTGATAATATCGCAACCAGCCTCCTCTAGAGAAAGAATCTGCTTAACTGTATTCTCCACGTCCTTGGTAACGGTGTTGGTCATGGATTGGACTGAGATAGGATTATCCCCTCCTATTAGAACATTTCCAACCTTTATCACCCTAGTATTTCTTCTTTCCACTTTATTCACCTTCTAAATAATTTTTAATTTAATTATATCCCTATAGGTAACTAACAGCATCAAAGAGATAAGCAAAACAAATCCTATAAAATGTATAAAACCCTCTTTTTCAGGGTCAATAGGCTTGCCCCTAATAAGTTCAATCAGTAGGAATACTATTCTGCTTCCATCCAGAGCCGGAATTGGTAAAAGGTTGAAAAACCCTAAATTTACACTGATAAATCCTAGCAACAAAAACAAGTTATAGATTCCCAGTTTGGCAGCAGTACCCACCTCCTGAATTACACCCACAGGACCCGTTAAATGTTCTATCCCAACCTGGCCCTTGAATAGTGACACAAAAAAGTCTACCATGAGGGTTAAGAACATATATGTCTTTTCAAAGCCACCCCTAATACTTAACATAAGTGATTTTTCATATCTTGGTTCGATACCTATAATAACTCTATCTCCATCCTGAACGGGTATTATATAGAATCTTTCTATCTTCTCATTTCTTTCCACAACTATTTCCAATTCTTCATTTGCTTTCGAATTGTTAATTGAATCTACTATGGAATCCCAGTTTTTAATTCTTGTCTTATTTATTTCAACTATTGTATCATTAGGGACTATGCCTCCCTGTTCTGCTGGCAGGCCGGGAATCGGGTTCTCAACAGTAGTAGTTGGAGTCCCTAGCCCAAAGCTTATGATTGAAAACAGGACTATGGCTAAAATAAAGTTCATAATGGCCCCTGCGGCTACTACTGCAATTCTTGATAGGACGGAAACATTGCTAAAACCCCTAGGGTCATCTGAAGCCTCATCTTCTCCCTCCATCTTTACATATCCTCCAATTGGCAATAGCCTTAGGGTATATTTTGTATCTCCCTTGCTCTTTTGCAATAGTTTTGGACCCATGCCTATAGAAAACTCGTTAACTTTGATACCTACAAACTTTGCCACAGCAAAATGTCCAAATTCATGTACTAGAACCACCATCAAAAATACAAATATTGCTGAAATTGCTGTTAACATTTAAACACCACCTAATCTAATTTATAAATATGCTAATAAAATAGTATACTACCGGGGCGCTAAAAATTATGCTATCAAATCTATCTAAAACACCGCCATGCCCTGGCATTATAAAACCATAATCCTTTATTCCCGATATCCGCTTTATTCTAGAGGCTACCAAGTCGCCTAATTGTGCTATTATTGAGGTAAAAACCGAAAGTATAATCATCTTCCAAATCGGTGTAATTTCGAAATAGATTGAAAAAATAAACACGATTATAAGTGTCCCAATTATACCTCCAATAGATCCCTCTATGGTTTTCTTGGGACTAATAGATGGACATAGCTTGTTTTTCCCAAACAAGTTACCTACAATATAGGCAAAAGTATCGGTAGCAAATGCAATAATAAATACAAGGTATAAAAATATGGTTTTGTCTAAAAATACTATATGTAAAAGCATAAAAGGAATATATATTATACCCAATAATGTAACTGCAATTCCTTCAATGGACACACTCTTATTGAAAACCATAGAAATGAGTGTAAGTAGTATTAGTATTACTACAAATGGAAGTAGATAGTTATTAAAAAATAAATAGAATATATAAATACCTAAGCTGCCAATATACCCTAGATAATAGCTAGGGATAGTTTTTTTTGTCTCCATGGCCTTATAAAATTCCCTCAAGCCAATTAAAGAAATCAAAAAAACAGAAATATACAAGTAATTTCCACCTTTATTTAGGATAAAAACCAACAGCAATAAACCAATTATTCCACTAAGAATTCTTTTATATATTTCTTTCACCTAAATTCCTCCATACCGTCTGTTTCTATTTTGAAAATCTATAATCGATAATAGCAGGTCCCTTTCAGTAAAATCGGGCCACAATATATCAGAGAAGTAAAATTCAGTATATGCCATTTGATAAAGCATAAAATTACTTAGCCTCAATTCACCGCTAGGCCTAATTAATAAATCAGGATCTGGTTGGTTTCCGGTGTATAGATATTTGGAGAAAAGCTCCTCATCAATATTATCTATATCTAGATTTTCCTTGATAACATCATTATATAGAAGCTTAATGGCCCTTATAATTTCATCTCGACCACCATAGTTTAGACCAATATTTAATACCATACCTGTGTTAGATGAAGTTTTCTTAATGGCCCTGATAACTTCATTCCTTGCAAATTCTGGTAGCCTCTCTATATCTCCCAAAATTTGAATCCTTATATTGTTTTTGTAGAGTTTTTTCAATTCCCTTCTAATATATTGGACCAAAATCTTCATAAGTCCCTGGATTTCTTCTACAGGTCTTTTCCAATTCTCCGTTGAGAAGGCATACAAAGACAGATATTTTACTCCAAGGGTTGAGGCAGCTTCCACAACTTCAATTACTTTTTCCATTCCTTGCTGATGGCCAAAATTCCTTGGCAGTAGTCTTTTCTCAGCCCATCTTCCATTGCCATCCATTATGATTGCAATATGCTTTGGAATCTTGCTATAATCAACTATCTTTTTTAATTGTTCAACATTTAATTCCTTATGATCCAAAGTGCCACCCCATTGTTAAAAACCCCTTCGTTCAAGAAGGGGTTTTGCTATATTTCCATTAATTCATCTTCTTTATTTTTTGTCACCATATCGATTTCATTAATATAGTTATCGGTTATTTTCTGGATTTCATCCTCAGCGAGTCTTTTGTCGTCCTCACTTATTTCCTTGTCCTTCTCCATCTTCTTCAGTCTCTCGTTCAAGTCTCTTCTTATGTTTCTTATGGCAACCTTGGAGTTTTCTCCATTCTTTTTGACGACCTTAGCTAATTCCTTCCTTCTTTCCTCAGTTAGAATAGGTATTATTAGTCTAATTAGTTTCCCATCATTTGAAGGATTTAAACCTAAATCTGACTTCAAAATTTCCTTCTCAATAATTGGTATTAGATTTGCATCCCAGGGCTGTATAACTAATAGTCTAGGTTCTGGAGCTGAAATGCTTCCAACCTGTTTCAAGGGTGTTATCTGGCCATAATAATCGACAGTAATCTTATCAAGTAAGGCTGGATTTGCCCTTCCTGCCCGAATACCCTGTAGTTCTTCCCTGTAAACCGATACTGTTTTTTTCATCTTCTCTTCTGCTTCTTTATAAAGACTAGTATACATAATTAATCCTCCTTTACTTGCGTTCCTATTTTCTTGCCCATGACAACGTCCATAATATTGCCTGGCTCATCTATTCCAAATACAATTAGGGGAATATTATTGTCCATACAAAGTGATGTTGCAGTCGAATCCATAACTCCCAATCCCAAACTAATGATGTCCATATGCTTTAAAGTATCGAATTTCTTAGCCTTATTATTCACCTTAGGATCAGAATCGTATACTCCATCAACTCCTTTTTTAGCAAGGAGTATTACTTCGGCCTCGACCTCCGCTGCCCTCAGGGCTGCCGTGGTGTCTGTTGAAAAATAAGGATTCCCTGTACCTGCTGCAAATATGACAACCCTTCCTTTTTCCAAATGTCTTATGGCCTTTCGCCTAATATATGGTTCAGCAATTTGCCGCATATCTATTGCTGATTGTACTCGAGTATCCACGTCAAGATTTTCAAGAGAGTCTTGCAAGGCCAAGGCATTCATTACAGTCCCTAGCATCCCAATATAGTCTGATGTTGTTCTGTCAATTTCCTTGCTAGACTTTCCTCTCCAAAAATTGCCGCCTCCAACAACTATAGAGATTTGAATACCCAATTTATGTAGTTCTTTTACTTGTGAAGAAATAAGGTTTAATGTGTCAATATCTATGCCGTTACCCTTTGCCCCGGCCAGTGCCTCACCGCTTATTTTTAGGACAATCCTCTTAAAGGCTGGTTCCATCTCTTTCACTCCTAGTAATAAATATTAGTGCTTAAATGGAGAACAAGGTATGTTCTCCATTAAGTTATATACCTATTTGCTTAGCAACTTCTTCGGCAAAGTCCTCTTCTTTTTTCTCAATTCCTTCCCCGACCTCATATCTCACAAATCTTCTAATTTTAATATTTTCTCCAATCTTACTTATCTTTTCATTGAGTAAGTCTCTGATTTTTACATCAGGGTCCTTTATAAAATTTTGATCGAGTAAACAAACTTGCTCAAAATACTTTTCTATTCTTCCTTCAACGATTTTTGCTGCTATATGCTCTGGTTTTCCTTCATTGACAGCTTGGTGTGTCAATATTTCCTTTTCTTTATTTATTTCGTCTTCACTGACTTCTTCCCTAGACACATATTTGGGGTTAGCAGCTGCAACCTGCATAGCTAAATCCCTGACAAATTGTTTGAATTCCTCATTTTTTGCAACAAAGTCAGTTTCTGAATTCACTTCAATAAGTACACCTATTCTTCCTCCGTGAATATATGAATCTACTAAACCTTCAGCAGCAACTCTACCTGCCTTCTTTGCAGCTTTTGAAAGACCTTTTTCCCTTAGATAGTCAATTGCCTTTTCAATATCTCCATTGTTTTCAACTAAAGCATTTTTACAGTCCATCATTCCTGCTCCAGTTCTTTCTCTCAATTCTTTTACTGTTGAAGCACTAATGCCCATATTTTCTCCCTCCTATATTGTTAAAAATGGTAAGAGCACAAGGAATTATCCTTAAAAACCCTTACCCTTTTATCTTATTCTTCCTCTATATCATCTATTTGTTCGCCTTGTTTGCCCTCTAATACTGCATTTGCCATTGTCTCTGTTAGAAGCTTTACAGCCCTTATAGCATCGTCATTCCCAGGTATTACATAGTCAATTTCATCTGGATCGCAGTTAGTATCGACTATTGCAACAACTGGTATATTGAGGATTTTAGCTTCTTTAACTGCTATTCTTTCTTTTCTAGGATCTACCACAAACAAAACATCTGGAGTCCTATTCATATTTTTAATTCCACCGAGAAACTTTTCCAATCTCTCAGCTTCGTGTCTCAACTTAATAACTTCCTTTTTAGGAAGTAAATCGAAAACACCTTCCTCCTCCATCTTTGCCAACTCATGGAGCCTATCTACCCTTCTCCTGATAGTGTTATAGTTTGTAAGCATACCACCTAACCATCTTTGGTTAACATAGTGCATATTGCTCCTTTTAGCCTCTGTTTCAATAGCTTCTTGAGCTTGTTTTTTAGTGCCTACAAATAAAACCTCTCCACCTTCTAGAACAACATCTCTTACGAAATTATAAGCCTCTTCTACCTTCTTTACAGTTTTCTGTAAATCAATAATATAGATGCCATTTCTTTCAGTAAAGATGTATTCTGCCATTTTAGGATTCCATCTTCTAGTCTGGTGTCCAAAGTGTACCCCAGCTTCTAGTAATCCTTTCATTGTAATTACTGACATTATCTTCACCTCCGAGTTTTTTCCCTCCATTCCCTTCACGTATTTAAGGAACCCTTAGGCACAACCTTAAATATCTGGGAATGTGTGTAATCACTATAGTAGTATAACACAAGACTTTTATCAAATCAATCTTTTTAATATTTATTTATTATTATGAATTTTTAATATCATATCTATTTCCCTTACTCCCTTGTTTAGCTTTCTAGCGATTTCCTCACGAGTTAAACCAATTGAGCGTAAATCAATAATCTTTTTGATATATGCATCCTCCTGATTTTCATCAATTGGAGCTTTTACATTACTTTCGGGCTTTTTCGCAATTGTTTGGTCTTGAAGATTATGATATTTATTGTCCTTATGATTTATCTTATCTATTAATTCCAGCTTGCCATCAATTATTTGATCAAAGTTTTCTATTATCTCCTCGGTCATTCTGTAATATTCCTTTATGTCTTCTTCAACCTTATTTAAACCCTCAACATTAAGCTTATCCCTTTTCATATCCTTTGCAATCATAAACAAGGATAGCATTATTAAAATTAATCCAATTACATTAAAAACGAGTATTAACATTTCACACCTCAGTTATCTTTATCATATATGAATGTCTATATTTTTTCCTATTGAATTAGAGTCTAGCTTTTCTTCAATTTTATCTTCATCTTCTTCTTTTTTACCTTGTTTTTTTCTCTTTTTATTGTTTGACATATATTGATTTTTCTCTTCCCCATCCCTTTTAATCTTTGATTCACTACTTTTCTCAGTATCCATCACTCTTTTTTTGTTTCTATCTAGGTCCTTTTCCTGCTGAACAACAGTACTGTCTAAGATGTTTCTATGTTTTTCACCCTCATTATGTTTAATCCTAGACACTTCTTGGGATTTTGGAATCATCACATTATAATCAATTGGTTTAATAGACATCATACCACTCCTTAGTATGAACCAACTCTAATATCCCCACCATCTTCATAGAATGTGCACCTTCTCATTTCGTCTCTTATATACATAAAACTGTTGCCAATTACAATCTTTACCCCTGGATATATTGTATCCGAGACCTTTATTTGCCCTCTCGACATGTCTCCCATCTTTTGTGTAACTTGGACTAATTCTTTCTCTGCCCTAATTATCTCGTCATCTAATTGAATCTTTACTTTTGATAAGTCACTATATAGTTCTAGCTTTTTCCCATCCAATTTACCAGTCTTTTTCAAGAGTTCTAAGACCTTTAAAGACTGCTCTATTCTTTCTATATTGCTTTTCTTTACTTTTATTTGTTCCTCTAATTCATTGGTCTTTAATTTTAACTCTGGATCTATGCCAACTTCTAATACAGTGGTTGTCGCCATGGATGAGCCAATGATTTTGGCTCTGATTTCAAATTTGGCCCTACATATTCCACCTACAATAAGGCCCTTCCTTCCAATAACCAAAATATTTGATTTTGAAGATACATCGCTGTGCATAATGGCCTCAGCTGCAATATTTCCCCCAACATTTATGATTGAATTTTCAATGAATTTTGTAGACAGGTTCCCGTTGCTATTAACAGTTAATTTATTATAACCCTGAATTCCTTGTCTTATTAATACATCTCCATTACATTGGATTAAACCACCCTCTACTGCTCCCTTAACCTCAACAGAGCCTGTAGTAGTCAAGCTAAAACCATTCAATATATCCTTATTTATTATAACATTTCCGGTAAAATCTATATTGCCAGTTGAGTTATTTATGTAATCTAAAACTAAAAGCTCTGACACGCTAATCTTTCCATTGTTGAATTCAACTAAACCATCAATTAAAGATTCTAAAAACCTACTATCGGAAGATACTAATGTATTTTTCCCATAGGAAAATCTAGGTGTCTTACCTTTTGCATGTGGAATTGGATTTCCATTTACCTTTATTCCATCAATACCTTCTACTGGAGGTATTATTTCAGCCAGTATATCACCTTTTTTAACCACATTTATAGAATCTAGCTCCTTATAGTCGACAGTTCCATCTTCCCTTAGTTTTGGCAACATTGGTCTATTCATATCGAAATAATATTTTATAGTTCCGTCCTTACCTGCTACTGGGGCCTTACCCTCAGCAATTTGGATTTTCTCGTTTAAGTTGTTACATTCCAGAAGTCTCAGCAATAAGTCCTCATCTAATCCGTGTGAAAAGTATTCTTTCACTTGCTGTAAAATACTATCCTTTTCATCTAAACAACTTAGGGCTTTTTCTTCGTCTTCTTCATCATTCTTGCTAACTATTGTTATGTAACCACTTATACCGTCCCCGCTAATGTCTAATATAATATTTTGACCTATCTTGTACATATTTACCTCCTATTAGCTTCCATCTATTCCTTGCTTTTTTAAATGATTTTTCATCTTTAAGATGGCTTTGCTATGTACTTGTGAAATTCTCGATTCAGACAGTTCCATGATATGTCCAATCTCCTTGTAGGTTAATTCCTCATAATAATATAGTGTAATTACGGTTTTTTCATTTTCTGATAATTCATCAATTGAACTAACAAGAATTTCTTTAATTTCCTTATCTAAATAAGCTTCATCTGGTGAATGTTCTTCATTCTTAAATTCACTAGAATATTCTCCCCTGGTCAAAAGAACCTCTTCTAAAGACGAGACATTGAATGTCGATATATCGGATAGCAATATCTCAAGTTCATTTAGGCTAATGTTTAATTCACTAGAAATTTCATCATTAGTCGGCGATCTTCCAAATTTATTTTCTAATGCAAATATTGCATTTTGTACATCTCTTGATTTTTTACGTAAAGATCTAGGAATCCAATCCAATTTCCTAATGCTGTCTATGATTGCCCCTTTTATTCTAATTTGAGCATAGGTTTCAAATTTAATATTTTTCGATATATCAAATTTGTCTATACTATCTATTAGCCCTAGGATACCGTAACCCATTAAGTCATCGTATTCTATCTTACTTCCATAGTAGTTGTACATCCTCCCAGAGACAATCTTTACTAGATTAATATAATATTCAATTAAACCTTTCTTTAAATCCCTATCTTTTGTATCCTTGTATTTGATCCATAAGCTATCAATATCCATCCCTATCCCCCCATGGAAATCATATTGTTTTTTCTCCATGGCCAATTGTCCTGACATGTAGCGAACCATCTGTAGAGTCTAATATAATTGTTCTTCCAAAATTACCCCCAGTGTCTTCAGAAATTATTCTTATATTTAGCTCTTTTAATTTAGATTTGGTTGCAACGACATTTCTATCGCCAATCCTAAGCATATCATTGCTTGAATTGAAATTAAACATTTGGGAGCCACCTGCAATTTTAGCTACTAAATTGCTTTTATTTGCTCCTAAGGTCAGCATTTGGCGTATCAATTCGTCAATACCAGTATCTGCAAACTTTGCCTTATTGTCATTGTTTTTAATTTCCTTGCTCGATGGCAACATTATATGAGCTAAGCCCGCTACTTTATTGACCTTATCGTACAAGGTTATTCCAACACAAGAACCAAGACCCAAGGTCGTTAAGTTGTTTGGTGCCTTTGTAATATTTAAATCTGCCATTCCCACTTTTATAGTTTCAATATTCATCTAACTTACCCCTAATGCTTTTAATATTTTTTCAAAAGATTTTAAATTTGGTAGGAAAAATAAATTTCCAGAAACGAGATTTTGATCTTCCTCGAATACAGTTTCTATCATTAAAGCGTGATCAGCAACATGACCATATTGTATGGCTGGGACACTCAATATAGCACCTGCCATGTCTATTGAAATTGATGGAACTGAAATAAAAATCTTTAACCCTGTTAAGGTCGACAACGAATTTGCATACGAGGATGCTAATATATTTCCTATTTCTGATAAGGCTGATATGTCCATTTCATCTAAGTTTTTATCTTCTTTTTTCCTATTAAATAAAATATTCGTTAAATTTATTGCTGAGTCGATGTCCAAGGCAAACATCATATTGCCAATTATATCTTCTGTCAATTCAAAATAAATGCCTATGACTAGGTTTTCTTCACCGCCTAAAATTTCAGCTACCTTCTGAAATTCTAATATGCGAACATTGGGGACATTCATATCTACCTTTTTAGATATCATGCTTGCCAGAGCAGTTGCAGCATTGCCTGCACCGATATTTCCCAATTCCTTCAATACATCTATCATAAAATTGTTCAGATTATCAACATTTATAGTCATATTGCACCCCTAATTTTCGAGTAGTTTTGAAAGCTCAAGTAAAATTATTAACCTGTTTTCAATTTTCCCAATGCCTGAAACATAGGAGATGTCCTCATTATCTGCGATGGGCATTATATCAATGTTCTTATTATGAATTTCCATCACTTCAGAAGATGAATCTACTATTAGTCCAGCTACAATTTCATCCTCTGTGACAATGATAATACGAGAGTTGTTGTCTATCTCCTTTAATTCCATGTTTAATTTTTGCCTTAGGTCTATCAGGGGTATTACCTCACCTCTTAAATTAATTACCCCTTTTAAATGTTTTGTACTATTGGGTATCCTAGTAAACTTTTGCATCCTTTCTATGGATATTACCTTGTCTATAGGAAATCCATAATACTCCTTATTAAGTTTGAAAGTAACATATTTGTTATCTGTTGCAGAAGACATTTTGCTCCCCCCTATATTAGCGAATTTACATCAAGTATTAATGAGATATTTCCATTACCAAGTATAGTAGCACCAGAAAGATATTTGGTACCATTTAAGTACTTACCTAAACCTTTGATAACAATTTCCTGCTGCCCGATTAGACTGTCGACAATTAAGCCAGCTTGTTTGTCTCCCTTGTTTATTACCACCACAACAAAATCATCCACATCTTTTTCTTCCTCTAGCTCTAATAAATCCTTCAATCGAAGTATTGACAAGGTATTTCCTCTATATAATACTATCTCCTGCCCCTGTACATCCCTGATCATATCCTCAGATATATTGATTATCTCTGTGACAGAGCTCAATGGAATAGCATATATTTCATCATTTAATCTTATTAGCAGTGCCTGTATTATGGCCAGGGTTAAAGGAATCCTTATAATAAACTTTGTTCCCTTATCTTTTACACTTTGGACCTCAATACTTCCATTAATAGACTCAATTTTGCTTTTAACTACATCCAGCCCAACTCCTCTTCCTGATACATCTGATACTATCTCGGAAGTACTAAAACCTGGTAAGAACATCAAACTTATGGTATCTTCTAGGGATAGGTTTTCTGTCTCCCTTTCCTCAATTAAACCTTTTTCTATGGCCTTTTTGATAATTATTTCTTTTTCGATACCTTTGCCGTCATCTTCAACTTCTATCACAACATTGTTACCATCTGGATAGGACTTTAGTACAACTGTTCCTTTTTCAGCTTTACCTACTTTTATCCTATCTCCTGGAAGCTCAATCCCATGATCTATGGAATTTCTAATCAAGTGTATTAATGGATCCCCTATTTCATCGATGACAGTCCTATCGACTTCTGTTTCCTCTCCACTCATTTGTAGGTCAATTTCCTTGCCTAATTCTTTTGATAAATCTCTGACTAATCTTGGGAACCTATTGAATACTCTCTCTATAGGAACCATCCTTACCTTCATTACTGCATCGTGCAAGTTTGTCGTTATTCTTTCCAGATATTCTATTGCTTCAGTCATGTTTTCTCCAGTTGACTTTTCGCTTAGGTCGTCCATTCTTGTCTTAATTATTATAAGTTCACTAACTAAATTCATAAGGTTGTCCAAGCGATCAATATCAACTCTAACTGTTTTTCCTATCTTTCCAACATTACTCTGTGTGGGTTTGTCACTTTTTCTTTCTTCTATACTTGCTTTATCGACGTTTTCTGGAGAATCAATCACTATATTGTTATCTTCTATGTCTTCTACTGTATCAATCATTGATAGATTGATATTATCCACTTCTGAAATTTGGTTCAGTTCCTTTAATATCTCAGTTTCTTCGTACTCACTAATTAATATTACAGTAAAAGTTAAATCAAATTTTTCATCCTCTATGTCTTCTGTAGAGGGGTTAGAGTGAATTACATCGCCAAAGGTTTCCAATGTGTTGAAAATTATAAAGGCCCTAGCTGATTTCAACATACAGGATTCATTAAGAATAAATTCTATGCTATAGGCGTTTAATCCTTTACTTCTAGCTATATGAAGGGCGTTTATTAAATATTGATCCATCTTAATCACCTTTAAAGGATTTTTTTCATGAGAAAGCTCTTTCTTTTCTACCAATAATTCTGATAGTCTATTGATTAATTGTCTATGGGTGTTGTCGTCTTCTTCGCCAAAATCTACAACATGATTTACAGAAGTATCCAGGGCATCAAAACACTCGAATAGGATGTCTATAATTTCACCAGATATGGATATATCACTGCTTCTAGCAGCCTGCAAGACATTTTCCATCTCATGGGTTAGATTGGCCATATTCTGAAAGCCCATGGTCCCTGACATGCCTTTTATGGTATGGGCAACTCTGAATATTTCATTTACAAGACCCAAATTTGATGGATTTTTTTCCAACTCGAGGAGTACCTCATTCATATTTTGTAGATGTTCCTTAGCTTCTTCAACAAAAATGTTTATATATTGGCTAATATCTAAATCCATAATTACATCCCCACTTTGCTTATTATTTTATCGCCTATATTTTCAATAGGCAAAACCACGTCAATACAATTAGTTGCGATGGCAGCCTTTGGCATACCAAATACTACGGAGCTAGATTCATCCTGTGCTATGGTGTAGCCCCCGGATTTTTTGATGTCGACGATACCCCTCGTCCCATCTGAACCCATACCGGTTAAAATGACCCCTATCTTTGAATATCCACTTATTTTGGCCACAGACTCCATCATAATATCTACTGTGGGTCTTAGACCCATGACCTGTGGTTCCTGATTCAATCTGACAACTAGATTGTTGCTTTCTCTAACCAGGGTAAGGTGATAATCTCCAGGCGCAATGTATCCATATCCCCTTTGTATTATATCACCGTTTTCCGCCTCTTTAATCCTTATGTTTGAAATTGAGTCTAGTCTTTCTGCTAAGGATTTGGTGAATTTAGGAGGCATATGTTGTACAATAATAATTGAGGCATCAATGTTGCCAGGAATTTGAGGTACAACGGTTTGTAATGCCCTGGGTCCACCAGTTGATGTACCTATTGCCACTATGCTGGAAAAATCCTTCCCAAAAGTGACAAAATCCTTTCTTAATGGACCTGCTGTCCTCGGCTTTTTTACTGGCTGAGTTTTAGATATTTTACACCTGGAAGCCGCCTTAACCTTTTCGACAATTTCAGTTTTACTGCCCTCCTGCCCTAAGTTAAAAACATTAGTAGGTTTAGGTAAAAAATCCACTGCACCTTCGTCAAGGGCTTTAAGTGTCAATTCTGCGCCTTCATATGTTAATGAACTAATCATTATAACTGGTAAATTGTACTTGGCAACTATATGTTTCAATGTCGTTAGACCATCCATTAAGGGCATTTCTATGTCAAGGGTAACTAAATCAGGCTTTAGCAATTCGATTTTTGCCAAAGCATCCTTGCCATCTCTAGCAGTACCCACAACTTTAATTTCATCATCAGATTGCAGGATATCAGTTAAAATTCTTCTTATTAATGCTGAATCATCTACAATTAAAACCTTTATCATCTATATCAATCCCTTTATACGCAAAATTCTTTGTTGATCGAAAATATACCTGATTATGGCATCTCTTGACGATTCATTTATATCTATAAAGGATAAGCCCAAGCTATACTTATAATTATAAACATCGATTTCCGATACTCTCACAATCTCTGCTATTGCCTCTATTCGGGTATCATTTACCTGAAAGATGCATTGAACTAAATCACCAAGTGCATGCTTGTATTTACAATTTAGCTTTAGGCCCCCGCCAGAAATATCCTTTGCCTCACAAACTTCTTCAAAGTATTCTTCATCCTTTCCACTTACTAGGTGCCTTTTTCTAATTTCCAAGGAAATCGGCAACCTAAAAAAGCTCCTTAATTGTATCTTTCTGATTTCTGTCTCTCTTATTAGGGCTAACTTATATATGGGTAAATAATCTCTAGATACAACCGTGGCATGAAAATAAAAAGTGCCTTTCTCTCCCACATTATACGAAACCTTTAATTCGTCACCCCTATGAATGAATACTAACTGGCTCTTTTTCATTGGTCCGCTGATAGTAATCTTATCAGGCTCAACAATATCAAGGACCTGGGATATATAAGAATTCTGGTCTATACCGTTGATTTTTTCAAGCTCCAGTCTCATACCGACTTCCAAAAAGTTTGATTTAAAACCCACCTAACCACCTCTTCTAGAAAATATGTCAAATATCTTTTTAGCAAAACCTATCTTTTCTTCTTCAAATGTAGTTAGTTTCTTATCTAGAAAGTTCATTGCCATAATATTTATTCTCTTTGCTATTGTGCTATTGGGATGAGATACAATAAAAGGTACCTGGTTTCTTATGGCATTGCTAACTATCTTGTCCTTTTCTATATACCCAAAATATCTAATTTGAACTCTTAGAAAATTATTTACTGTAGTTGATAATTTTTCAAAAACTTCTTTCCCTTCGACTCGGTTACTGACTAAGTTGCTAACCACATTAATCTGTCCAGTAAATCCATTAGATATTATTGATTTTATTAGTGTATATGAGTCCATTAAAGAAGTTGGGTCAGGAGTGGATATGATGATTACTTCATTAGATGTCATAATAAAATCAATTACCGCATTTGAGATACCCGCCCCAGTGTCTATTACAATAAAGTCAAAAGCAGACTGTAACTTTTCTATTTCATATATTAACTTTGGGAAATTATCATCTCTTAAGAGGTTCAGTTCCTTTAGACCTGATCCACCGGAAATAATTTTTACATCCTCTGGTCCATCACCCATTATATCAAATATGCTCTTATCAGAAAAAACAATGTCAGACATTGAGTAATTTAGGCTTACTCCTGATAAGATCTCAACATTACTTAAACCAATATCAGAGTCAATAATCACAATATTATAACCTAACCGCTTTAGTGAAATCGCAAAATTCAAAGCAAAATTTGTCTTTCCCACACCTCCCTTTCCACTAGAAATGGAGATAACCTTGGCTTTGTTTACTCCGTCAAACTCGATTTGAGGATCATCGTCTTTAGTTTTCATCATTTCTCTTAGTTTAGCTGCTTGATCAATCATCTATATTCTCCCTACATATATTTTCAACTATTTCTTTTATATCAACCGTTTGTATATCGTCAGGCACATTTTGTCCAACGGTGTAATATGACAATTCTTTATTTGTTATATATTTAATATTAATTAAATTACCAAAGTTCTTTGCTTCGTCAACCTTAGTAACAATCAATCTATAATCGTCAATAAAACTATAGTTATCTACGATAGAACTTAGAACCTTATGATCTACAGTAGCGTCTAAAAGCAGGAAGATTTCCTTCTTATCTACAGATTCTAGTATTTCTTTTAATTCCTCTAGCTGATATTTATCATTATGGCTTCTGCCAGCGGTATCGATTAAAATAATATCCTTATCCTTAAATTCATCTAAGGATTTGACTAAGTCATTCTTATTATAAGCGATTTTCAGTGGTAATTGTAGTATTTCACTATAAATTTTCAATTGCTCTACAGCTGCAATTCTATATGTGTCTAGGGTAATTAATCCTACCTTGTATTTTTTGTTTAGAACAAAATTGGCTGCGATCTTTGCTAGGGTCGTAGTTTTGCCTACCCCTGTGGAACCAACAAAAAAGGCAATCTTTTGTTCTGTGTCTACTGTCAAGGGCTCGGGGTTTCCCAGCTTTTCAGATAGATTAAACATTACAATTTTTCTAATTGTGTCCATGTCCTTCATTTCTAAATCGACCTTCCCCCCTATATCCTTCAAGATATCTAAGGATATACTGGGGTTTATTCCATTATCTACCATCACCTGGTGAATCCTGTCTAATTGAGGTGGAAATAGTTCTTTTTCCTCACTCTTGTGGGACAAGTTTAACATCAGGTTTTTTAGTTCCACTAATTCGTCATTGATGCTTCTTAGCTTATTATCATAATCAACCCTAGGATTCCTTTGTAGAATATCTTTATCCTCAAAAGCTGCTGTTATCTCAACTAATGGTTTTTTAAGGAAACCTAATAAACCCTTGCTCTTAATAGTCTTAGTATTTAAAACAACAGCATCTGGCCCTAGTTCCATTTTTAATTTTGTCATTGCTTCATGGGCAGTTTGCCCAATATATTTTTTGATTTTCATTATACACCTACCACCCCAATAGATTGTACTTCAACGGAAGGATCTAGCTCATTGTATGACAATACTATTATATCTCTTGTCATCTGTTCTGTTAGTTTCTTAAAATACAACCTGACTATTGGTGCAGTCAAGATAATTGGCTGCTCTCCTATACTTGTCAATTTCTGCATTGTATTAAAGGTATTATTTAATATGGTCTGTGCTGTTCCCGGATCTATCGATAGATATGACCCCGTTTCCGTCTTATTTATAGAATTCATTATAAGCTCTTCAACCTCATTATCCAAGGTAACTACATTTATAGTTTTGTCGTCAATATATTTATTGGTTATATATCCCGCCATCCTCTGTCTAACATACTCAGTTAGTAAATCTGTGTCATTGGTAATTCCACCATAGTCTGCTAGGGTTTCTAAGATAGTAACCATGTCCCTTATGCTAATTTGTTCCCTAAGGAGATTGGAAAGAACCTTCTGAGCCTCTCCAAGACTCAAGATCTTTGGTATGACCTCCTCCACAACTGCTGGATACTCTTCCCTTACATTGTCGATTAAAGTCTTTACATCTTGCCTACCTATTAATTCATAGGCTTTTTCCTTAATAACCTCTGTTAGGTGTGTCGCTATGACTGATGGAGGGTCAACTACTGTATAGCCAAATATCTCGGCCTTCTCTCTTTCCTTTTCTGTAATCCATTTAGCCGGTAATCCAAAGGCAGGTTCAACAGTATCTATCCCCTCAATATTTCCATCACCCATGCCTGAATCCATCGCCAGATAATGGTCAAAGTAGACCTCTCCTTTTGTTACCCTAACACCCTTTATCTTAATGATATATTCATTAGGATTTAACTGTATATTATCTCTAAGTCTGACAATGGGAACGACCAAACCCAGTTCCATGGCAATTTGCCTTCTTATCATGACTATTCTATCAAGTAAATCTCCACCCTGATCCACATCGGCTAAGGGAATTAGCCCATATCCCAGTTCTAGTTCAATATCGTCAACCTTTAAGAGGCCTAGCACATTTTCAGGCCTTCTTAATTCTTCAGCTTCAGTGCTATCTTCATAGTCTTCAATTGGCTCAACCATAGATTTACTTCTAATTCGCAAGCCTGCTATGATAAATATTATTCCCAAAAGTAAGCTAATCATTGTTGGCAGCGGGGTAAACACACCCAATAAAATAACTACACCAGCTATGATAAACAATAAGATTGGGTTATTTCCAAACAATTGGCCCAGCAGGTCCTGACCAAGATTTGATTCGGATGCTGCTCTAGTTACTACTAGACCTGTACCTGTAGATATTAATAGGGCAGGTATTTGACCGACCAAACCATCACCTACAGTGAGCAAGGTATATCTTTGCAAAGCTTGGGCCAAGGGCATACCTTTGACGATTACTCCAATCAAAAAGCCTGCACCAATATTTACAACTGTAATGATAATGCCTGCAATTGCATCTCCCTTAACAAATTTACTAGCACCATCCATGGCACCATAAAAGTCGGCATATTTCTGTATATCTTTTCTTCTTTGTTTTGCCTCCTCTTCGGTTATCAATCCAGTATTTAAATCTGCATCTATGGCCATCTGCTTTCCAGGCATTGCATCTAATGTAAATCTCGCAGCAACTTCAGAAACCCTTTCTGCCCCCTTGGTTATAACTAAAAAATTGATTATTACAATTATAAAGAATATTATAAATCCAACTACAGGGTCATTCTGTATTACAAACTCACCAAAAGTTTCTATTACCTTTCCAGCATTAGCATGGGTTAATATACCCCTCGTAGTTGAGATGTTCAGTGCCAGCCTATACAGTGTTGTCAACAACAACAAAGAGGGGAATATAGTAATATGTAAGGCGTCCTCAGCATACATGGATAATAGTAAAATAAGTAAGGACAAGGAAATATTTAAAATAAGTAAAAAATCCAGAATAATAGTATTGATTGGAATAATTATTATAAGTACAATTAATATTACTGCTAATGCGACTAGTAAGTCTCCTAATTTCATTTTAATCCCCCTAAAACTCTTCCCTTAAACTATATACATAGGCCAATACTTCGGCAACTGCTTCATATAAATCTTCTGTAATGACATCTCCAATATCAATAGTATCGTATATAGCCCGTGCCAAAGGTTTATTCTCAACAATGGGAACATTATTTTCAGAGGCCATTTTTTTGATATTTTCAGCTACTAGATCCATTCCCTTACCAATGACATATGGGGCATCATACATACTTTGATCGTATTTAATTGCAATGGCATAGTGTGTAGGGTTAGTTATAATGACATCTGCTTTGGGGATATCCTGCATCATCCTACTCATAGCAAGTCTTCTTTGCTTCTCCCTAATCTTACTTTTAATTAATGGGTCACCCTCTGATTGCTTATATTCTTCCTTAATCTCCTGCTTGGTCATCATCAGATTTTTTTCATGCTCACGCCATTGAAAGAAATAATCAAAGATGGCGAGGAGTAAAAGTACCATTAATAGTCTAAGAATTAAACCATACAAAATATCAGAAAAACCTAAAAAAGATTCTAGCACTTCCATATTGGAATACTGTATTATTTTGCTAATATTGGCCTTAACATATGAGTAAGCAACCGAACCTGCTAAAACAACCTTTAAAACAGATTTTACTAAATCTACTAAGGCCCTTTTTGAAAACATTTTCTTAAACCCTTCAATAGGATTTAGCCTATTCAGTTTTAACTGCAAGGTTTTGCTAGTGAATAAAAAACCTACCTGAAAGTAATTTACAAGCAAGGCAGAGAAAAAAGCCACAGCTATCACTGGTAAAACTGTTATTGCAAAAATAAATAAAATATTCATGAAGTTTATCATCAAGTTATTAGGATTTAAAAACATCTCTGCATTTATAGTTTGGCTTAGTATATTTACCACTAAATCCATTAACTGCCTGTGCATAAATTGTCCAAACAATTTCAAGCCTAGAAAACTAGCAAATAGGATAACAACAGTATTTACTTCCTTACTTTGAACAATTTGTCCCTCTTCACGAGCCTCACTTCTTTTTTTCGGTGTTGGCTTTTCAGTCTTTTCTGATTCTGCAAAAAATTGCAGGTTCATTTTCTCAATCATATATATCAACCTTATTAGTTAGCTATGAATTTGTATAAATTATTGATTAAAATATCAAATACGCCATTGATGCTGTTAAAAAACATAGGTATACTTATCAAGATAATTACCAGGCCAATGATTATTTTCAAGGGCATACCTACTACAAAAACATTCATTTGAGGTATTGTCTTTGATAATATTCCAAGGATAATGTCTGTCATAAAGATAATGGCTATAATCGGCATACTTAATTTGAAACCGAGTTCAAAGGACCTAGCCAATATATCTGCCAATAAACCCATGGTAGATTCACTATATTGAAAACCTCCTATGGGAATGTGATTATAGCTATCCTTTAGTGCAAGAATAATATGATGGTGCCCATTTATACCTAGCAACAATAAAAAAGATAAGGTGTAATAAAAATTTCCCATAAGGGGAACCTGCACCCTGTTTTGGGGGTCTATTACATTGACCATACCAAATCCAATTTTCATATCTATGATTTGGCCCATAACATAAAAGGCCGAAAAAATCATATAGGATATAAATCCTATAATGATACCCACGGTTAATTCCTTAAAAATTATCACACCTAGGGTCCCACTAGCTAAGTCTATATCATTGGATAAAAGCATGGACAATATTAAAGACAGTGAAAAGGTCAAGCCTATTTTCATTGTATTAGGAATATTTTGAGAACTGAAAAAAGGCGAAAATATAAAAATTCCAGATGTCCTGATCACTATTAGCAAGAATAATTGGTACTTGCTTAAAATCAAATTAAGTAACTCATCCATTTATTTCATCCTCAATATATGTAAAAGTTCAAATTGCCCAAAAGACCTGATGCAAATTGAGTGATTAGTTTTATCATCCAAGGCCCAAATAAAAGCAATGATAAGAAAACCGCTAATATCTTTGGTACAAAGGCAAGAGTGGCCTCTTGTATTTGTGTTACGGCCTGCATGACACTGACAAGCAAGCCTACGGTTAGGCTAATTAACAGCATAGGTGCTGCAACAAATAAAACAGTTCTAATTGCATCCTGGGCCAATCTAATCATATCGACATTGTCCATATAAATCCTCCTATTTGAAACCTAAAACTAAAGACTTGATAATTAGGTTCCACCCATCAACTAAGACAAACAAAAGTATTTTAAAAGGTAGGGAAATAATTACTGGTGGTAACATCATCATACCCATGGCCATTAAGGTGCTTGCAACTACCATATCAATTACCAGAAAAGGTATGAAAATTATAAATCCAACTTGAAAAGCTGTTTTCAATTCACTGATAATAAAGGCTGGTATTATTATATAAGTTGGAATGTCCTCAAGGTTTGATACGCCTTCAATTCCCCTCATATTCATGAACAGGGCCAAATCCTTATCTCTTGTTTGTGTAATCATAAAATCTCTAATTGGATTCATTGCTCTTTCTATTGCCACTTCCTGGGGCAATTCAGCTCTCAAATAGGGCTGTAAAGCCTCGTTATTGACCTCAGTAGCTATGGGGGCCATAACGAAAAAAGTTAAAAACAATGCCATACCTACTATTACTTGGTTAGGCGGCGTTTGTTGTAGACCAAGGGCATTCCTTATAAAAGATAAAACAATTAAAATTCGGGTAAACCCCGTCATCATAATAAGTATAGAGGGTGCTAGGGTTAAAATGGTCAGCAAAAACAATAATTGCAGAGAAAATACATAGTTTTCAGGATCATCATTATTTCCTATACTAATATTTCCTCCAAGGAAAGGAATAGTTGACTCTCCATGGGCTATTGCTGAAAAAACGACTATCATTATAGTGACTAAGATACCAGTTTTAATTATCCTCTTCATCTTTATTGACTTCCTCATTTTTTTGTGAACTTAATTTATTAATTATTTTACCGAAACTTTTTTCTAAAATATTGTCATTGTATCTTCTGCCCTTATACTTGTCCAAATGATTATCAAAACTATCTCCTACAGTGGTGAATATATCCCCATCCATAGAATCGATTAGGGTAACTCCACCATTGTTTGAATGAGATAAGATGTAGGTTTTATTGTTTGCCTTAAGAATAATAATTTTAATTCCACCTGGAAGATTTAAAACATCTAATAACTCCATATAATTACTAGATATGGTCCTCCTGTAATTATTAGCAACAAACCTTGTACCATAGATACTAACAAAAATTACAGCTGCAAATATTACTATATAGAATATTAGCTGTAAAATAATTTTGATTAAACTGATATCTTCAAATCCTGCCCCTATTACAGGTAGACTAATAAAAAGGGCAATAAGTATAAGGTAGCTAATAAAGGCATACTTATTTTTCATGACTTAACTCAATACCTTCTTAACGGCCTCTACTACCCTATCAGATTGAAAAGGTTTTACTATAAAATCCTTAGCACCAGCCTGAATTGCCTCTATAACCATAGCTTGCTGTCCCATAGCTGAGCACATTATTATCTTTGCATTGCTATTGATCTTTTTAATCTCCTTTACAGCTTGTATACCATCCATTTCCGGCATAGTAATATCCATAATAACTAACTCGGGATTTAAATCCTTGTATTGTTCTATCGCCTTTACACCATTTTCTGCTTCTCCAGAAACTGAAAAACCATTCTTCGTTAAGATATCTTTTATCATCATTCTCATGAAGGATGCATCATCCACTATTAAAATTCCATTTGACATTTTATTACCTCCTAATTAGAATCCTAAATTATATTTTTGTTAGAACTATCGATCTCTGTAATTCTTATTCCAAAGCTGTCATCAATAACTACCACTTCTCCCTTTGCAATATATTTTCGATTTGCAAAAATATCTAAAGATTCTCCAACTAGTTTTTCTAGCTCTATCACAGTTCCCTGACCGAATTCCAGTATTTCTCCTATTTTCTTATAGGTTCTTCCCAATTCAACAGTTATCTCAACAGGTATGTCTCCGATTAAGTCCATAGAAGAATTAAATGATGAAGCAGGTGCTGTAGCAAAATCCTGAAATTCTGCTTTTTGAACTAAGACCTTGTCCTCTTTCTTGCTTACATTATTATAATCTAAATTCTCCGTTCTAGCAACGTTATTGAGTTCGGTTGGAGTTTTTCGCTCTATCTTAGGAGTCTCTTTAATTGTTTCTGACCGTGGTCTTTCGGGCTCTATTGGTGGAGCTTGAATTACTTCAGGAGCCTCGGGTTCTTGGCCAGCACTCATAATGTTCTTTACCATAGTCTTGCCGAATTCTAAAGGTACTAATTGCATTATACTACTATTTATTATATCTTCAACCACAATTTTAAATGAAATCTTTATAATTGGAGAGGTAGTCTTTAAAAGGTCAATCTTCTCCTTACCTTCCTCAAAGGTAATCTCCATAGAAACAGGAGGTGCAATATCAATCTTTTTGTAAAACATTTCAGATAAAGAAGTTGAAGAGGAGCCCATCATTTGATTCATTGCTTCACTTACAGCACTTAATTCAAAATCGGAAATTTCCCTACTAATATCAAAATCATCTTTCCCTACCATTAAATCTGTAATAATCTTTACGTCATCTGTGTCCAGGATTAAAATATTGGAGCCTTGTAGTCCTTCCTTGTAGCTGACATCTATTGCTACAAAAGGTAATTTGTATTCCTCAGATAATTCTTCTGTTGTCGTAATACTTACAGTGGGAGTGGTAATATTTACCTTTTTATTAAGTAATGTTGAAAGAGTTGTTGCAGCAGTACCCATGCTAATATTACCAATTTCTCCTAGGGCATCTATTTCGATTTCTGAAAGTAATTCTTCGTCATCTTCAAAGTATTGTATTTCTGGCTCTTCACTTGAACCGCCTTTCAATAGTGCATCAATTTCTTCTTGGGATAACATATCGCTAGCCATTATTATCTTCACCTTCCTTTACAACTTCTACTATTTTCACTGCCATTTTATTGCTTGCTACTCCCACTTCACCTTTAAATTTAACATTGCTACCTACTCTGATAGGTATATTTTCTCTCCTACCTAGCTTGATCACGTCTCCAGGCAATAAATTTAATATATCTTTAACGGTAATCGTAGTAGTGCCAAGTTCTGCAACTAAGGGTATTCTAGTTTGCAATATTCTTTCCCGCATTATCTTGATTTCTTGTTGAGAATGCTCTTTAATTGATGTAGTAAACCATAATCTTGTATTTAACCTATCTAATATTGGTTCCAAAAGTATATGGGGTAGGCAAATGTTCATCATACCCTCTACAGAACCAATTTCTATATTCATAGTTATAAGGGCAATAGTTTCATTTGGAGGTACAATCTGTGCGAACTGTGGATTTGTCTCTATCTTTTCTAAGGTTGGTTGCAGTTCTATTACGTTTTCCCATGCTTCCTTAAAGTCCTCCACTATTCTTTCAACCATCTTCTTCAATAAGGATAGTTCTATCTCTGTAAAGTTTCTTACTTCTTGCTTGTCTGCCCCATCTCCGCCTAATAGTCTATCGATAATCGTATATATTACATTTGTCGATATATCCATTAAAATCTGACCATTTAAGGGTAAAAAATCTATAAGGCATAGAAAAGCAGGATTTGACAAGGCATTGCTAAACTCGCTATATGCAAATTGGTCTACAGTTAAAATTTCAATCTTAACTGGATACCTTAAATATCCTGTCAAAAATGTTTGCATAAATCTTCCGAGATTCTCATGTATTACTTCAAGAGTTTTTAGCTGGTCTTTGGAAATTTTCTGCGGATTTTTAAAGTCATATTTTTTTATCTTTTTCGTATTGTCTTCATCTTGAATTTCTTCAACATCTAACTCTCCTGTTTTTAGAGCATTGAGAAGGGCATCAATTTCAGATTGTGATAAGACTTCAGCCAATGGAATCCCCCCTCTACTGAATTATAAAATCATCAAAATATACATTTACAATATTCTCGTCATTAAATATATCTACCAGACTTTTCTTGATTGCCTTCTGCAAATTATTTTGTCCATCCTTGCCCTGTAATTCTTCCTCACTTAAATTTCGTATAATTTTGTTTACCTCATCACGTATTAAAAATTGCTTTTCACTAATCTTGACCAGTGTCTTTTCCTTAATGGTTTCGACAGTTATCTTTATTTTTACAATTCTTTTGCTCTCTTTTATGTTGCAATACATTTCATCCATTGTTAGGTCAAATGTTTTTATTTCTTTTACCTTCTTGCCAGAATTGTTTGAGAATAAAAACAGTCCCGCAACTATGCCTGCTATTAATACAACAAATAGTACAATAATGATTATAATTATGGTCCTTTTAGACATATTAACACCTCATTTTGTTTTACTATGGCTCAAAATCCACATAAGCATCTCTTAATATGATAATGTCCACCCTTCTATTTTTCGCCTTATTCTCTGGAGTGTCATTTGGTGCTATTCCCCTATAATAACTATAGCCTGCAGAAGAAATACGATTTCCTGCAATAGATTGAACTTCAACCAGATACCTTAACACATTTGTAGCCCTAGCAGATGACAACTCCCAGTTAGTGGGGTAGACTGATTTCCTTGATAGGGGAACAGAGTCTGTATGTCCCTCTACCTTAATTTGCCTATTGACAAATTCCTCCATATTCAGTATTTCTGCTACAGCCTCAAGTATCTCAAAGGATTCATCTTTGATTTCAGCCTTACCGGAATCAAAGAATACATTGTCCATAAATCTGATAACAATACCCCTTTCCTCGGGATGAATTGTTATTCTATCATCCAGACCTAGAGTATCTATATACTCCTCTAAATAGCCCAGGAGTTCTTGTAATTCATTTTCTACATCAAGATCATCTAGTATTGGATTTGGTGGAATCATATCTATAGATTTCCCACCGCTTAAAACGCCTGTTCCTCCCTGAAAACTGCTCATGATGCTCCTGAATTTTTCTGCATCTATACTTGAAAAAGAAAATAGCAGTACAAAGAAACACAACAATAGAGTAACCATATCGCTATATGTAGTTAGCCATTCTGGGGACCCACCACTGGATTCCTCTTGTCTTCTTCTTCTACCCATTATACTCCCTCTCTCTCGACTTCTTTGTTTAGTGCCTGTCTTTGTTCAGGGGGTATGAAGGTTTTTAATTTTTCTTCTATGATTCGTGGGTTTTCTCCTGCCTGTATAGAAAGCAGTCCCTCTACAATCAATTCCTTAATCAGAACCTCTGACTTACTCCTAATTTTCAATTTTTGGGCCAAAGGAAGGAAAAATACATTTGCCAATGCAGAACCATAGAAAGTAGTTACTAGAGCAACAGACATATTAGGACCTATGGCGCTAGGATCGTCCATGTGCTGCAGCATGTTAATTAGTCCAATTAGGGTTCCTATCATACCAAATGCAGGTGCATATCCACCCATGGCTTCCATGATTCCCTGTCCCTGACCATGTCTTTCCTCCAAAAAGATTAGTTCAGTTTCTAGAATATTTCTTACAAGCTCGGGATCTGTACCATCTACTATTAGCATAATGCCCTTCTTTAAAAATTCATCATCTAACTTTTCGCCATATTCTTCAAGCGACAAGAGGCCTTCCTTTCTAGCCACATTAGCTAATGTAATAATTTCAGATATTATCTCATTTGCTAATATTTCCTCATGGAAAAAAGCCTTCTGAAATACCTTTCTTAGTCCAGCTATACTTTTCATTGGATAGGCAAGTAAAGTTGCCGCCACAGTTCCGCCTAGGGTAATAATTATCGAAGGAATGTCAATGTATGACCCTAAATCTCCAGAACTCATAATCCCACCAACTACAAAGCCTATACCCAATACCAAACCTAGGATTGTTGCTATATCCAATTGCTACACCTCATTTCCCTCGTAACTTCTACTAATCATTTTTATCCTTGCATGATAATCAATAACTTTTTTAATGATATCGTCTACTGACTCTATTACAACAATTTTTTGTCCTGTTGTCAGTGTAATCACCGTATCAGGAGTAGATTCTACAAAAAGGATAAGTTCACTATTTACTACAAATTCCTTGTCATTTAAGCGCTTCACCTTTATCACAGTTTATCCCACCTTATAGAGAACAGGGTAGGTGGTTATCCTACCCTATTCGATTATATTTATCTCTTCATATTTGCCAATTCCTGTAACATTTCATCAGATGTAGTAATAACTCTAGAGTTGGCCTGAAATCCTCTTTGAGTGGTAATCATTTCAGTAAATTCTAGGGATATATCTACATTCGACATCTCAAGGTTCCCAGGAATGATAGCGCCAAAACCACTGACAGCGGCTCCACCAAATTGAGGCTCTCCTGAGTTTCTAGTATCTAGAAACATATTGCCGCCTAGACTCTGTAGACCCATTGGGTTGTCAAACTTAGCCAACATTACTTGACCCAAGGCCTTCCTTTCACCATTGGTAAACACACCGGTGATAATTCCCTTCTCATCTATGGCAAATCCTTCTAATGCACCTGAAGTATTACCGGTTAGCATATAGGGCTTGAAGTCCATTTCATTTGCAAACTGAGATACACCCCTTATGCTAGATTCGTTCTCCGAATCAAATAAAACAATTTCTTTAAACCTACCTGCAGGTTCAGTTTCTGTTGTTAGTTCCTTCCCATCCTTATCCTTGATGAATTTTATATCATCTGGAATTTCAAGGAAGACCTTGAATTCAGGCCTGGGTTCAGCTGTTAGATCATTATCTCCAATGCCGTTAAGTTTTCCAGTAAGGTTGCTAAATATAAGGTCTAGCTCGTCATTTTCTAAAATCCCATCTACAGAGTCTGTATAGTTTCCAGTTGACCTATCTGTTAGCTTAGATACTGATAGCTTCCAATTATCTTTTGAATCTTTTTTAATTTCAAATGTTAAGGTATATGAATTCCCTAGGGTATCATAAATTACAGTATCTATCTTTCTTGAATCCTCATCGGCAAATCTACTATCTAGGTTACCTCTGAATTCTATATTTTCGGTTACAGTAGGCGCCTTGGTTTCTGACATATTTATCCTAAGGTTTGTTACATCAGACAATATATTGCCCTCCTCGTCTGCTGCATAACCTAAAACCATGAAGCCCTCTCCTGTTACTAGGTTCCCATCCCTGTCTAATGTAAAGTTTCCTGCCCTTGTATAGTACCTATCTACAAAGTTTGTATCATCAGATATTACGAAAAATCCCTCACCATCTATCATTAAATCTGTAGGATTGTCTGTACGTTGCCCTGGTCCCTTTGCATGAATTGTTGAAATTGTGCCCAAAGCAGCACCCATGCCGATTTGTTGAGGGTTTGTACCTCCCTTACCTCCAGTTGGTGCACTAGCACCACGTACAACCTGACTAAATACCTCTTGAAAAGTAACTTGTCCTTTTTTAAAACCTACAGTATTTACGTTGGCAATATTATTGCCTATTGTATCCATCTTACCTTGATGTATTCTCAGCCCAGATACTGCCGAGTACATTGACCTCATCATATTTCATACCTCCATTGTATTAGGGGCGCATAGACCATCAGTCGTTCAGGTCTATATAACTTCCTCATAAGGTCCAGTTATATTATTACTGCCCCATCAATATTTGTAAATATATTATCTTTTAATTGTTCTTGTGTAACCGTTGTTACAATTACCTTGCTTTTGATATTAGCGATAAAGGCCTTGTCGTCCATTAAAATCAATGCATCCTTGACACCCTTTACCTCAGCCTTTTCAAATGCGTTTTTAAGCTTATCCATTTCCTCTTTTCCCAGATTCAGGTTTCTGCTATTTAGCCTCTCCATGGCATGCTTGGAAAACTTTATCTCTTCTCTAGTTTGAATACCTTCCAATACTTGCCTAAAGTCCCTGGCAGGTTTTATATTTTGAGCCCTATTGGGTTTAACAGGCTGAATAAGTTGGTTCTCCAGTCGCTTAATATCTATATTGTTCATAAAATCAACTCCAAGCTAATCATCTATAGAATTATCTTCCTTGTGGTTTTCTATGGCATAGGCCTCCATAGCCTTCCTGATACTGACTATTTCTCTCAGTATTTCTACATTAGCATCAATTTGGTTCAAATCCATAAGTTTGAGTGTTTCAATCATATCATCTGACTTATCACTTAATGTCTTATTTAGATTTTGCATTTGCTCTAAGGAACTAAATTGTGCTAGTTGAGCAATGAATTCCCTATCTTCCATAGGATTGAGTGGGTCTTGATTTGATAACTGCACGGTTAAGAGCCTAAGAAAGGCTTCCTTGTCCAAATCGTTTTTCGTAGTAGAACTAGCTGGCTTTTCTTTACTTTCTCCAAACTTGTAAATATACTCTAAGTTATCATTCTCTACTTTCATCTTTCTCTCCTTCCTAAGCCAAAAGGTCTAGACTGCCAATTACCTGTTGATTGCCAAGTAACGGATCTGACTCAAGCTGTTTATCATAATTAAGTGTAGTCCTTGAACCTTGTGCTTTCAATTTCATCTTCTTATTTCCCTTGTTAAAGTTAAATTGTTTAGAGTTATGCTTGTCGAAATCCCCATTATTTCCTACAAATACCTCAAATGTTTTAATTTCTAAACCTGTTTCCTTGATTTGTTCCTTGAATTGCAGGAGATTTCCCTCAATAATATCCTTGGTCTTATAATTGTCTACCATGACCTTAGCTGTGATTTCACCCTTTACAACCTCAATATTCATGGCCATCTCACCTAATGATTCAGGCTTTAACTTAATCCTTATCTCATTCTTAGAATCTTGGACAGCGTATTTAACCTCGCTAACCATTTTTTCTAGTATCTCCTCTCGATCAACTGTCTCAACTCTGTCTAGTTCGTTAATATGATTAGTTGTAAAATTTGAATTATCTTTGGTCAGATGGAAAACATTTTGGCTATTAACTTTAGAATCCTCTTTTGGGCTCTTCTCATAGCTTAACTTCTGTTCTTCCTTGGAATCCAGACTCTTTTTTTCTTTTTCTTGTGGATTTCTATTAAATACATCTTCCTCTTCACTAAGCCTAACTAGATTAAATGTATCTTCCTCAATCGTTTCTTGATCTTGTCTAGGGTTTTCATCAATGGTATTTTCTTTTTTTAAACCCTCAACCACGCTTTTATGACCTGTTTTTAAATTTACAATATCTTCATTATCTCTGTTTACTTCCTCCTTGGCTATAAAATCAGCCACAGGCTCATGTCCCTTGACATCCCCAGTTGATTGTTCTTCTGGATATTGGCTTTGATATATTTCTAGAGGGTCGTCTGTTTCCCTATCCAAAATATGCAAATTGCTACTTATTTTGTCTTCTCTACTATCCATCTCAATAGGCTCTGTTTCATCTGAATCCTTGTCTTCCTGACTGAAGTAAGCAATATCTCTAAATAGATTAAAAACACCTTCATAGGCCATCTCACTTTCTTCAGTTACCTGTGTATCCTCCTGCTCAATGTCTTTAGGTCCATCTTCTGCATCGTCTTTTTTCGAGATGTTTGGGTTGGTATTCGTTTTAATTTCTTTGTCATTGCCTTTTTCTTTAGTCTTATCTTTAGAGCTTTGAACCTTGTCTTCATCTAAAGATTCTAGAATGTCCGAAAAACTTTTATTACCTTTCATGCTCTTTTGAGGGCTAGATTCCGCCTTTATGCTAGGCTTTGCCTTTAGATCAAATATTAGGGCCTCTATCGTCATCACCTCCTTCCAAATATCTTTTTATATTACTTACCTAGATTTGGCCTTGCCAAAAGACTGGTAAGCTCTGAAGCCTTTTCCGGCTTCATTAAATCAAAAACCTTTGATAAGGTTTGATTTTTCATTCTCGACAAGACATCTAAGATAATGTCCCTGTCTGATAATTCCAAAACATTTTCCTCGTCTAATTCCAAAGCGGTTATAGTAGATGTGTTATTTATCATAGTTTCAACAATCTTGGAAATTTGTTCATATGTCATTTTTTCATATATTCCAACTAGATTCTTTAATTTTTGTTCGTATTCACTAAGAAATTTCATTGTCTTACCTATGTCATGGGTAATATTGGAGTCCCTTCCAAGCAGTTCTTCTTCCTCGACAATATTTATAAATAATTCTTCTACAAAGTCATCGTCATCTAGGTATAGTAATATCTCTGCAGATTTCAATGTAGAAAGATTTTTGTATATAATCCCAAGTTCGTCCATTGAATAGTTAGAAGTATCTCCAAGAATATTTACAATTGTATCCAAGGGTTTTGTTTCATACACCTTGGCTATTTCCTGTAGATTGTTTACCCTATTATACTTGCTTCGAATAATGGCCTCGACAGATTCTCTGCCTTCCTTGCTTAGATTATTTAAGATATGCTCTCTTATATCGCCATCAATATAGTAAAGCATTTTGCCAAGTATATCCCTATTAGTATTATCTAAGGTTTTTAAAAAATCTCTTTCCCCATATCTTTTTTCTATCTCAATCAAGGAAGTTTCAAAATCCTGCGTCTCAATTCTTGCCAGTTCAGAAGAAAACCTGTCCTCTTCACTTTTTAAAACATCTTCATGTATTGAAATAAGCAAATCCTTTCGCAATTCCATATCTCTTACCTTTAGTTTAATTGCGTCAGTTTTTGAGCTGGATATAGAACTCATGTTCCTCAAGAGGTCATTATATAAGCTTTCATCTTCTTTTTTCACTATATATAATTTATCGGCTCCCATGTCGGATTCTAAACCTAAATAGTATTCCGATAAGAAATTAATTTTCTCTGCCCTTTCAATTTCTGTAGGTATGTTTTTAAAATATGTTCCTATATAACCTGGCATTTTGGACAAGATCTGATTAGCATTGTTTTTAAAATTCAAGTTATTCCTATATATGAGTCCCAATATACCAACTGGCAGTAAAATCAAAATCACAAATAATGCAATTATAATTTTCCATCCACTTTTATTAGTTTTATTTTCCTTAGATTCAACTGTATCCATTGTTTTACCCCCTATTATTGGGTATTGACTTTAAAAGTAACAATGCTGTCAATAACTTTTTCCTCTGCTCTTTTTTCTTCCTCAGTATATTCGTCATATTTTATTTCCTTTAGTCTTTCAAAAGATTTTTTTTCCTGCATTGCAACCAATAGCTCATCTTCGGCCTTTTCAAGGTCTTTTTTAGCTATTTCTACTGTAGCCTTCTGATTTTCAATCATATTTGATATGTCCTTGATATAATCACTATGTAACTTGTAAGAAGCTACTGTAACGCTTTCATTTGATATGTCTTTTCGAGTTAATAGTTTTTCCTTGTAGTTATTGAAATAATTAAGCCTTTCTTCTTCCCTCATCAACAGGCTATTATATTCGGCATACTCTGCTTTTTTTATATCCTCAATTCTTTCCTTATAATTTAAAACCCTATCTAATTTAAATTTATATCTTGCCAACTGATCCACCTCCAAGAAAATCAATCTATTTTCTCTACTATATTGTACATATAGCCTAATATTTCGTCAAAAGACGGAGAAAACTTTGTGTCTTGTTTCAAGAAAGAATTTATCTCCCCTATTAAATCAATAGCTGTATCAATCCTTTTATTAGAGCCCTTCTTATAGGCACCGATATTTATCAAGTCCTCAGCCTCTTGATATACTGCCATTAGATCTTTAATTTTATTTGAGGCAGACATATGATTTTCAGAAGCTATATTTGGCATCACCCTACTGATGCTTGCCAAGACGTCAATCGCAGGGTAGTGATTTGAATTGGCCAGTTTTCTGGATAAGACTATATGCCCATCCAATATACCCCTTACAGTATCAGTAACTGGTTCATTCAGGTCATCACCATCTACTAAAACTGTATATAGACCAGTAATAGTCCCCTTGTCAGAAGTACCTGTCCTCTCCAATAGTCTGGGCATAGTAGCAAAGACTGAGGGGGTAAAACCCCTAGTTACAGGGGGTTCTCCTATGGCTAGACCTATTTCTCTCTGCGCCATAGCAAATCTCGTAAGAGAGTCCATTAACAGCATTACATTTAACCCTTTGTCTCTGAAATATTCAGCTATAGCTGTAGTAGTCAAAGCTCCTTTGACCCTAATCAATGCAGGTTGATCTGAAGTTACCACCACAACTACTGATTTTTTTAAACCTTCATCGGTTAAATCGTTTTCTAAAAACTCCCTAACTTCCCTTCCACGTTCACCGATTAGGCCTATTACGTTTACGTCAGCTGTACTATTTCTCGAAACCATACCCATTAATGTGCTTTTTCCTACTCCTGAACCAGCAAAGATACCAATTCTTTGTCCCTTTCCACAGGTTAGTAAACCATCAATTGCTTTTACTCCTAGGGGCAAGGTTTCCTCTATAATCTTTCTATTCAAGGGACTGGGAGGCGTATTAAAAAGGGGATAAATTTTATTTGTTTTTATAGGACCTAGATTGTCTATAGGTCTTCCCAAGCCGTCTACTACCCTTCCAATTAAATCATTTCCCACATTAATTCTGAGACTTTTACCACTTCCAACTACGACGCTTCCGCTGGCAATCCCTTCCATTTCTCCTAAGGGCATAAGTAAGATTTTACCTTCCTTAAAACCAACTACTTCTGATAAAATTGGCGTATCGCTTTTATATGGGTAAATATAGCACAACTCACCTATACTAGCCATAGGACCGTTGGATTCAATGGTAAGCCCTGTTACCTTTGTAATCCTTCCGGTGTATTTCATGAATCTCTTCTCTTTGACAGCAGAAATGTATTTTTCAATATTTATCTTCGGCTCCATTACAATCACTCATTATTCATTATAGTTACTAGCAGGTCCCTGACTTCTTCCAACTGATTTTTTAAACTAACGTCAATATTCCCCTTAGAGGTTTCTAGAAGGCAGTCACCCTTAGCAAATGTCATATCGTATTTTATTTCCAGCTCTGATATAAGGCTAGATTTGGCCAATATTTCGTCCTTAGCCATCTCCAGTACATTAAAATCATCCTTTGATGTAATTATGGTAAGCTTGTCAGAAATATCTAGGTTCTTTATGCCACTCAATACCAAAGATATGATTAGCTCCTCGTCTTCTTGGGTCTTCTTATTAATTATTTTTTCATATATGCTGATAACTAAGTTTATGATGTCTTCCTCAAGTTCCTTGAGTAAATCCTCTTTCATTTGCAAATATTTTTCTTTTATTTCCAGAGATTCCTTGATTATAGCATCAGAAACCCTCTTTCCTTCCACATATCCCTTATCATAACCCTCATTGTAGCCTAACTGATGGCCTACTTGGTAGCCCTCATCCTTTGATGCTTGCCATATATCCTTAGCCCTTTCATAAGCAGAGCTAACCATCTCCTCTTGTTTTGATTCGGCATCTTCTATTATTTTTAATGCTTCTGTTTCGGCATTTTCAATTATTTTTTCATATTCTTCAATAACTTGAGTAGATTGTAGATCTGTTACTGCTGGGTCATCTATTCTATCTGATTTAGGAGCTTCAATCTCCACCAACCTAAAGGACTTAATAACATTAGACAATTATCTCATCCCCTCCTCTTGGCGTGATTATTTCACCCTCTTCTTCTAATTTCCTAATTACATTTACAACGTTTTGTTGGGCATCTTCTATGTCCCGAATCCTGACGGGTCCCATGAATTCGATATCTTCTTTAATCATTTCAACTAAACGCTTTGACATATTTGAAAATATCAGTTCCTTTACGTCTTCACTAGCTCCCTTAAGGGCAACTGCCCATTGTGAGTTGTCTATTTCCCTTATAATTCTTTGAATACTTCTATTGTCTAGAATAGTAATATCTTCAAATACAAACATTCTTCTCCTAATCTCTTCACTTAATTCTGCATCTTTTGAATCTAGTTCTTCTAATATGTGCTTTTCAGTACCCCTATCCACTGAATTCAATATGTCTACAACTGCCTGAATTCCACCAGTTGTGGTATAATCCTGAACCAATATATTTGAAAATTTGCTCTCTAAAACCATTTCTATTTCTTTAACTACCTCCGGTGAAGTCCTGTCCATTATAGCAATCCTTCTAGTAACATCGGATTGCTTTTCCTGGGATAAGCTTGAAAGTAGTTGGGCAGATTGTGAGGAGTCTAGGTAGGATAGTATAAGTGCAATTGTTTGCGGATGTTCATTTTGGATGTAGTTTAAAAGCTGATTAGGATCAGCTTTTCTGATAAATTCAAAAGGCCTGACGTGAAGAGAGGAGGTTAGCTTGCTGATTATATTCATAGCTTTATCAGAGCCTAGTGCCCTTTCTAAAACATCCTTGGCATAATTTATACCTCCCTCAGATATATACTCCTGGGCTAGGCAAATCTGGTAAAATTCTTCAATTACATGCCTTTTTTCTTCGGGAGATACCATTCTCATATTTGCAATTTGCAGTGTTAATTCTTCAATTTCTTCCTCATTTAAGTGTTTGAATAACTCGGCTGACTTTTGTGGTCCTAGTGCTATAAGTAGTATCGCAACTTTTTCTTTTCCGCTAAATTTTTTCATTTGCATATTTAATCGCCTCTATTCATTTAACCAGTTTCTAAGTAGCTGAGCAACTGAGTCGGGTTTTTTTTCTATAAACCTATCTATTTGAGCCTTCATCTTAGATTCTTCAGCTTCGAAATCAAGGTCTGCCACTTCTAGTTCAATAGAAGACCTTTCTTCTAATAGTCTCTCTAGCTCTTCACTTGCTTCTTTCCTATTTTTAATTCTTAGATATACAATGTAAATTATAATTCCAAGTAAAACCAAGGCACCTAGTCCCACATACAACCAATTTATAGGCCTGGCACTGTCTACAACTCTGTCAATCGTCTGCCTAGTAAACTTTTCTGCCTTAATTTGTACATTCTTTGTGTCCAATCCTGTAGCAGCATAAATCAAATCCGTAAATTCTTTTTCCCTATCAGGTGTCATTTCACCATCTATGAGGGCATCCTGATTAACGAGCACTGCAACAGTAATACTTTCTACCTGACCAGGAGCCTTACGGATTTCCTTATTAATTTCATTTAGCTCATTATTTATAATTCTACTAACCTTATCATATCTACTTGTCCCATCATCAAGCATTTGTTGATCCTCAATATTTGGATCTACGCCTGGCACTCCTCCGCCTGCTCCCCCTGCCATATGCTCTTCTACCTCTTCTAGGGAACGAATGAGGCCCTCTTCCTCTCCTTCAACTGGAGGGGCGAATTCCACTATAGTTGTCCTCTCAATATCCATATTGATTTTAACACTTGACATTACATCGACATTCCCATAACCGACGATGTTTTCTAAAAACTTTTTTATACTTTCATTGATCTTACTCTCGATTCCATGTTTAACTAATATTGCATCAGTATTATATATGTCGTCAGGATTTTCTTCGCCTAAAAGCTTTCCGTCATCGTCAATTACACGGACATCCTCCGGATACATGCTAAGTGAACCTGCCACAAGATGCTTTATAGCCTTTACCTTCTCAGTTGCTAATTGTCTACTGTCAGACTTTACTAGGAAAACTGAAGCTGTCGTTTTGTTTTCATCATTATTTAGTATAAAACTAGTGCTATCCTTTTCATTGATAAAAACTTCTGCACTTTGAATTCCTTCTATCTCTGAGATAACAGAAGCTAGTTCGCCTTCGTTGGCCTTTTTTATTCTCTGCCTTTTATCGAAATCTGTCATGGACCAACTCATATCATCAAAGGCGTCCAGGTAGGTATACCTTTCTTTTGGTAGACCATATGTAGCCAATTCTATTTTTACCCTGTTTTTCAGATCCTTAGGTACTAAAATACTTCTTTGATCGTCACTGCTTTTCCAACTTATTCCCATCTCATCAAGCTTGGCCGTTATTTGCCCCATGTCTTTGAGGCTAAGATTACCATATAAGGTTTCATATTTTGTACGGGTCAATGTTAAAGTAAGTGCGACAATAATCAGGATAGTAAAAATACTAGTAAAAACTAAACCTATCTTTTTCTTTCTGTTCATTCCATTCCAATATTCAGTTAGCTTAGCAGTTAATTGATTTAAAGATTCCTGCACCCTTGCACCTCTTCTCTATCCATTACTAAAATTGCATTCTCATTATCTCTTTATATGCTTCCATAATTTTATTCCTTACACTCATGGTAATCTGAAGGGCAATATTTGCTTTCTCTGAAGCTATTGTAACATCGTGAAGGTTGTCCACCTCTCCGATTGCCAGCATCTTCTTATATTCATCGCTATCCAACTGCATTTGATTAACCTTGCCCAGGGCCTCTGATAAAAATGAGCCGAAATTATTACCCTTATCTGTTGGTTTTACTTCCTTGTTTTCAAAATCCAATAGGCTACCATATTCTCTAATTCTACTAATATCCATTTAACTACCTCCTGCCAATTTCTAACGCCTTCATGAGCATTGACTTCGAGGCATTAATTGAAGTAATGTTTGCATCATAAGACCTTTGGGCACTAATTAAGTCCACCATTTCTTTTACTATATCCACATTCGGCATTTTAACATAGCCATTTTCATCGGCATCTGGGTGACCAGGTTCATAAACAAGCTTGAATGGAGACTCATCCTCCACGATTTTACTTATCTTAACCCCGTATCCATTAATTTTGTTGAGCTTACTGTTTAATTGCTGCGAAAATGAATTAGCCTTGTTCTCTTCAAATACCACCATCTGCCTCCTATACGGCGAACCGCCTGTTGTTCTGGTGGTGTTTGCATTTGCCATGTTTTTGGCGATAATATCAATTCTAGTTTTTTCTGCAGTTAATGAAGAAGAAGAGATATTAATTGAATTAAATATATTCATATTTATTTACTCCCTTCTGCAATTACATTTTTAATTTTCTCAAATTCACTTATGACTTGATTTACCATAGCATTATACATAATATCGTTTTTTGCAAGTTCTGCTGACTCTGTATCGATGTTTACATTGTTTCCGTCAATCCTATATGATGTGGATTTGTCCTCCAGTAGCTTAGGAGAAAATTGATTTGTTCCCTTTGAAATATGCTTTTCATTTGTCTTTCTTAGGGAAACCTTGCTCTTTCCCATGGCATCCTTTAGCTGATCTTCAAAAGTTACAAGCTTTCGCTTGTATTCTGGAGTATTTACATTTGCTATATTTTGCGAAATCGCCTGATGTCTTAACCAGCTACCATCTATAGCCTTTTTATAAAAGTCTATATTGTTAAAAGCCTTGCTTATCATATACTCCCCCCCACTAATTCATTTATCAATATAATACTACATTTTGTAACAATTTTCCACTGTAAAGTGGCAGTATTCATATGTTTTATCTAATTTTGAATTACTATTATGTATTATACATAATTTAAATACATTTTGGTAGTTATTGTCATAGGTTTTTGTCTCAATTTTGAAAGCTCCCACCAAAGTCCTATAAAACTAAAAGAATAGTATACACTATTCTTTTGATTTTAAAAGTTCATCCAGCAACTTATCATTTAAAATTTTAATGTGAGTCCCCTTCATACCTAGGGAGCGGGTTTCTATGACCCCTGCACTCTCGAATTTTCTAAGGGCATTTACTATTACAGATCTTGTAATTCCCACCCTATCAGCAATCTTGCTTGCTACTAGCAACCCCTCGTTTCCTTCTAGTTCGTTAAATATGTGTTCCATAGCTTCGAGTTCTGAATAGGATAATGTACCTATAGCCATTTGAACTACTGATTTTTTTCTGGCTTCCTCCTCAATCTCTTCAGACTTTGACCTAAGTATTTCCATACCTACTATTGTAGCACTGTACTCCGCCAACACTAAATCGTCTTCCGTAAAGTCCTTTCCAAATCGTGCAAGTACCAAGGTGCCTAGCCTTTTACCACCGCTATTTACTGGTATTACTGTTACTATCTTGTCAGGGTATTCACACTTAGAGACCTGATCAAAAACGCAGTCTGTCACTTCTCTCATATTCTCATTTGTTTCTGTATATCTAAGTAATTCTTCATTATATTTTTTTGGAAATCTTTTTTCTTTCACTATCTCTAATTGAATAATGTCACATTCAAAACCCTTAGACAATTCGTATCCTAGTACTCTTCCGCTTGTACTTGCTATATATACATTGGCATCTAAAATATTACTTAATATATTACTGAGATCAGAAAAAGAAACGGGTTTTGGCCCATAGCTTTGCAGTGACATATTTAACCTTCTAGTTTTCTGCAATAAACTCTCCACAAGCATACTCCTCTCATTATATGGTTACCAATTAATTATTGAGAATTCCTCAACAAAACATTGCTATATTCTAAATTTTACTACATATTTTTACAAATGTACAGAAAATTTTAATTATTTATATTTTTTTGACTTCGGAATAACCACAATCCTCATTGGTGCATTTGATTTTCTTTTCACTCTTGTTTTTCTTAACTACCATCAGGCTTCCGCACTTGGGGCATTTTTCCTTAATAGGTTCATCCCACAGGACGAAATTACAATCTGGATAATTACTGCAACCGTAAAATACTCTACCTTTTTTTGATCTTCTCCTGACCAATTTGCCTTCACAGTTTGGACAATCTACATCTAATTTATCTAGTATTGGTTTTGTATTTTTGCACTCAGGATAACCAGGACAGGCTAAAAACTTGCCATATCTACCAGTTTTAACGACCATGTTTCTACCACAAAATTCGCATACCACATCTGATACCTCATCTTGGATCTCTATCTTTTCAATCTCCTTATCGGCTTTTTCTAAATAAGTGGAGAAATCCTTATAAAAGTCTTCTACCACCCTTATCCAAGGCAACTGACCTTCAGCTATATTGTCAAGGTTTTCCTCCAACTGAGCAGTAAATTCCTCATTTATAACTTCGTTAAAGTATTCACTTAGTAGGTCGTTTACCAATATGCCCAATTCAGTCGGTGAAAAAGATCTTTTTTCCAAAATTACATAGTCTCGAGACAGTATAGTTGATATGGTAGGGGCGAATGTACTTGGCCTTCCTACTCCTAGTTCCTCTAGGGTCTTAATCAAGGATGCCTCTGTAAATCGTGCTGGAGCTTGGGTGAAATGTTGCTTTGGAATCACCTTTTTAGCTGCTAGAATATCATCCTTTTTTACATCTGCAATATTTAAGCTTTTTTCTTCTTCATCTCCACTATTATAAACCCTAAGAAAACCATCAAACTTTAATATGGAACCAGAGGATTTAAATATATAAGTTTTGTTTTCAAAAGTTACAGTAAGGGTGTCATAAACTGCATTTGTCATTTGAGAGCTAAGGAATCTTTCCCAAATCAACTTATATAACTTATATTGATCTGCTGATAAAGAATCTTTTATTGAAATTGGGACCTTATCAATTGAAGTTGGTCTGATCCCCTCATGGGCATCTTGTGAATCCTTTTTAGATTTATTGCTATACTCATTGCCTCCATCAAAGTACTTCTCACCAAAATCACTAGTGATTAACTTTCCAGCTAATTGTATAGATTCTTTTGAAACTCTAGTGGAATCTGTCCTCATATAGGTAATCAATCCAACTGAACCTTCACCCTTAATAGCTATACCCTCATACAGCTGTTGTGCTATAATCATAGTTTTCTTTGTACTAAAACCTAGTTTTTTTGATGCATCTTGTTGCAGGGTACTAGTTGTAAAGGGTGGGTTTGGTTTCTTCCTTTTCAAGCCCTTTTTGAGGTCTTTTACAATGAAATTTTTCTTATCTATTGCAGCCAATATGCTGTCAACTTGTTCCTTGTTTTTCAAATCAATCTTTTTTTCTTTTCCATCTACAATTACACCATAGAAATTCGATTCAAAGACCTCTTTGTCCTTCTGCAGCATGGCCTTTATGCTCCAGTATTCCTCCGGAAGGAAATTTTCGATTTCCTTTTCTCTGTCGCAAATTAGTTTAACTGCCACAGATTGTACCCTACCAGCACTAAGTCCCTTTCGAATTTTCCTCCAAAGTAATGGGCTGATTTTATAACCTACAAGCCTATCTAATATTCTCCTGGCCTGTTGTGCATCAACTAAATTTAAATCTATCTCCCTTGGTTTCTTAATGGCATTGGTTACGGCATTCTTTGTTATTTCATTAAATTCGACCCTAACCTTTTTCTTATCGTCAATTCCTAAGATATGTGCCAAATGCCAAGAAATTGCCTCGCCCTCCCTATCGGGGTCAGTGGCTAAATAGATGTTTTTTGATTTTTTTGCTTCATTCTTTAATTCCTTGATTACTGGCCCTTTTCCACGAATTGTTATATATTTGGGTTCGAACCTGTTTTCTATGTCAATACCTAAACTGCTCTTTGGTAAATCCCTTATATGACCAATGGAAGCGGTTACCTTGTAATTCTTTCCTAAAAACTTCTCTATGGTTTTTGCCTTAGCAGGTGATTCGACAATTACTAAATTTTTCTGCAACACATACACCTCCATGAATATTTAATTAAGAGCAAAAGTCCTGCCAGATAGCTCTTGTACTGCACCTTTCAATTCCAAGATGGTCAATATACTAATCACATTTGATATATCTAAACCTGTTTTATAAACAATTGTGTCTGCATGGAGTGGCCCCTCCTCCAGTGCCCGCAGAATTTTAACCTCGGAATCACTAAAATCTGAATAGTCTTCGATTTTTTTGTTAACTGACAAGCTTCCCTTTAGTTCATGAATCTCCTCAATTATATCTTCTATTTCTAGAAGAGGCCTTGCCCCATCCCTAATTAGTTTATTTGTACCACTACTAAATATACTATTAATATTACCTGGTAGGGCAAAAACATCCTTACCTTGCTCTATAGCATGATGGGCGGTTATTAATGAGCCTGATTTCTCCTGTGCCTCTATTACTATAACACCAAGTGATAGGCCACTAATAATTCTATTTCGCTGGGGAAAATTATGTGCCAGCGGTGGCATTCCAATTGGAAACTCAGAAATTATAGTAGCCTTCTCCTCCATTTCCTTATAAAGGGAAAGATTTCTTTTTGGGTATATTACATCTATTCCACTTCCAAGTACTCCTATGGTCTTTCCTCCATTTTCCAGGGCCATTTTATGGGCTATTGCATCAATACCTGCTGCCAAGCCACTTATGATTGTTACTCCCATATTCACAAGTTCCCTTGTAAACTTTTCACATGCCCATTTCCCATAGGATGTAGATTTTCTCGAACCTACTATGGCTATGGATAATTCCTCATCGACAAATGTTTGCCCCTTTAAATATAAAACTCTTGGACTATCGTATATATATCTTAACCTGTTGGGATAATTTTCATCATAAATTGTAATTACATTTAAATTTTGCTCTTGAATCTTCTCAAACAATCTCTTTATATTTTGATTGTTTCTATTAGCTAAAACCTTTTCCTTGATGTCTTCGCTTACTCCTTCAATTGCAAAAAACTCTTTTCTGCCTACTTCCCAAATATCCTTGAGTTCTGGAAAATATAAGCTTATCTTCTGTATATTACTGTTGCTTATTCCTATGTTATTGAGCCATATAATAATATCTCTATTTGTAATATCCAAATCCCTTACCCCCAATATTTATTATCTAGGGTCCTATATCTGATGGCTTCAAGAATATGTCTATCGTCAATAATATCTGCACCATCTAAATCTGCAATTGTCCTAGATACCTTCAGTAACTTATTATATGTTCTGCCGCTAAATTTGTATTTGTCAAAAGCTTGATTCATTATTTTCTCTGCTGATTTAGATAGCTTACAATACTCCCTGATGTGTTTATTTGGAATTTGTGAATTACTATATATACCTAAGTTTTTATATCTATTTAATTGTATTTCTCTTGCTATATTGACTCTTGTTCTAATAGCTTCAGATTTTTCTTCTTCATTACTGCCCCTTAACTCATCGTAATTTACTGGGAGAACTTCAATATGAATATCTATTCTGTCCAGTAATGGATTGCTGATTTTCCCCAAGTATCTATCGATACTGGCCTGAGAACATGTACAGGCGTGTACTGGATCTCCTAGATATCCGCACGGACAAGGATTCATACTAGCTACCAGCATAAACTTGGCAGGATAGGTCAAGCTTGCATTAGCTCTAGATATGGTCACTGTCCCATCTTCTAGAGGTTGTCGAAGTACCTCTAGCACGGATCTTGGAAATTCTGGTAATTCATCTAAAAATAGGACTCCATTGTGGGATAAGGACACTTCACCCGGCTTAGGAATCCTTCCACCACCTATTAGTGAGACAGCTGATGCTGTATGATGTGGTGATCTAAATGGCCTTTCCTTAATTAGTGAGTTGCTTTTTAACAGCCCACTTATACTATATATTTTCGTTGTCTCCACAGCTTCATCAAATGTTAGCTCAGGCATTATAGATGGTATTCTACGAGCTGCCATGGTCTTGCCCGCCCCAGGTGGACCAATAATTATTATATTATGCCCTCCAGACACGGCTACTTCCAAGGCCCTCTTTAATCCTGCCTGCCCTTTTATATCTGCAAAATCTAAAGGAAATTCATTTTCCATTTCTTCTTTATATGGATTCTTTAAATGAGGAGAAATATGTATTTCATCATTTAAATAGTCAACAGTTTGCTTTAGGTTTTCAACTGGAATAATCTCCATATCCCTAATTACACTACATTCATCTCTATTGTCAAATGGCACAATACACCTTTTTACTCCAAGCTCCCTCATGGATATGATAATCGCCAGAGCACCTTCAATGGGATTGATTTTTCCCTCCAGGGACAATTCTCCAATTAGGACAGTATCTTCCAGATCTTTATCTATTATTATCCCCGATGACTTCAATATCCCAACAGCTATTGCCAAATCCATTTGCGAGCCTTCTTTTTTAAGATTGGCGGGCACAAGATTAATGGTAATTCGGCTGAGGGGAAACTCATAGCCACTATTTTTTATAGCTGTTCGCACCCTCTCTTTTGATTCCTTTATGGAAACGTCCGGCAATCCAACTATGTTGAATACTGGTAAACCTCTGGATAAATCGGTTTCAACTTCGACTACATTCCCATTTAAGCCCTGCAATACACATGTTTTTATATTAGAATACATAGCAATACCTCTTTATAATTATAATATCCATTACCCAGGTAATAGGGTAAAAAACTAATTTTACGACATTCTTAGTTAAAAGCATTCTCTATATGGTTGATTTTTACTTCTTTTATCAAATATACCTCAATTATGTCGTACCTTGTTTGATAGTCTGTTAAACCCTTGTCTTTTAAATAGGCATAGGATACTGCAATAATCTTCCTTTGTTTTTTTCTATTGACGGCCTCATAGGCATATCCAAATCCAATCCCTGTCCTAGTCTTTACTTCTACAAATATAAGCTTCTCCTCATATAGTGCTATAATATCAATTTCTCCAATTTTGTTCCTGTAGTTCATATTTAAAATTTTATAACCCTTTGATATTAAGTAGGATTTGGCAATTGATTCACCTTCTCTACCCTTTTCTATATTATTCATTTTTGCCTTTACCTTTCTCAGAATCGATGCTGTAAACATAAAATATTATTTCTGCTATAGCTTCATATAAATCTTCGGGGATTTCCTCGTTAATTTCAAGATTCATTAGGCTATTCACCAATTCCTCATCCTTATAGACTTGGACATCTTCCTCTATGGCCTTGTCCAATATCCTGTCTGCAACAATACCTTTTCCCTTTGCTATTACCTTAGGTGCTGTATCACCAATTTTATAGGAAAGACCAACTGCTTTTCTAATCTCTTTTTCCAGTTTCGTTTTCTCTTTCATTGTGTTCACGCTCTCAAATCTAATATATATGAGGGTTTGGGGTTGCTTGCTAAGTGTTCTATCATAGAAAACTTTTCACTCGTCACAAACTCAATCTCTTTTACACTATAGCCTATTGAATCTATGTTTTCAATTACTTTTTTTTCTGCAGATTTAAATAAATCCAAATCTTCCTTCATTATATACATTTTAACTGAAAGGGAATTACCATAAACATTAGCATATATTTTTACCCCTCCAAGATTATTTGTATTTAGATTTATGAATATATTGAGTCCCTTGCTCTTGCTGCCAGATTTCTTTCCCTCCTTAGCTAAGGTCAACAAATCTCTAATTCCTGTTTCCTGATCATAATAAAGGGGATAAAATAAGAAGTTAATATTTTCGTCCAGGTCTTTTAAAAGATTTAAGCTGCCTCTTATGGAGTCAAAGGCTTCTTTTGTACTAGCAGGTTTTTCTCTGATTAAAGCATCTATCATTTTACTGAGCTCAGCTACCTTTTCCCTATTCAAAGTTATGCTTCTCTTATCCATATCCTCTACAGCAGTCTGGATTGTTTTAATTTCCCCATTCCCTAGCTTTAAGTCTTCAATTTTATCATAGACTACTTTTAGGTTTTCTAGAAACTTTATAGGGTCCTGGTCCAATTCCCTCATATTCTTTATGTTATTTAAAGTTGCTTGTATATTGTTTTTTTGCATGAAGCTAATGATCCTTGCACCGTCTTCCAGGTCCTCTTCATGTAAATTGTCTAATAGCCCACTAAGCTCAGGCCTAAGGTCCCTTTTATTAGTCTCATCTATTTCATCGTAAACTAACAAGTATTTTATATCTATATCTTTCGGTGATAGACTAGCCCCTGAGTCAATTTCATTTTTATTTCCATTTGTATCAGGTATATCTGACAGTATCACCTTTTTGTTTTCTTGAAGATTAATAAGCTCATCTAGCTTTTCTAAAGTTTTAAATGCACTGATTAGCTTGCTTTTCACAAGAGGAATATTGTGTTTCATCATATTTTCTACAAGTCCTATTGTCTCCTTATTGCTCTCTACATTGATGCTCTTTAAAATCTTCTCTATTGGATTGTCATCGAGTTTAGATATACTTTTGGGAGTGAATTCTTCTTCTGAAAATGGACGCAAAACCACCTTTTCGTCACTGGCAGACTTCACCTGGAAAAAAATCTCTTCTCCTTCCCCTAGCCTTACTGCCCTTTCAAGCTCTGCCTCTATTGTTCCAAATCCTTCTATGCTAATGGAGACCATATCATCTGATATACTGAGGATTCTTCCTAAAAATAAGGAGCCTTCCTTAATTGGACTATCCTTATTATCTAATATAAGATTGTATAAAATTGTATTTTCAATTCTCAATTCTATCATCCTAAAGTATCTATTTTAATATGTTTTTTAAAAATGTTAGCCTGTGAATAGGGGATGGGCCTATATTTTGTATTATGTTCCTATGTTCCTTGGTACCATAACCCTTATGCTTTCCTAGATTATAACCAGGAAATTCCTTATCCCATTCAAGACACAGTCTATCCCTAAAAACCTTGGCAACAATTGACGCACATGCTATACCATGAGACCTTTCGTCCCCTTTAATAATAGATTTTTGATCAATATCCAAATCTACTGACTCAGCATCAATCATCAGGAAATCTGCTAGCAGTTTATTTCCTTCCTTATCTCTTAGGTTTTCAACTGCCAATTTCATTGCCAGCCTTGTGCTTTCCTTAATATTGATACTGTCTATTGTCTTTGGACCTACTCTGCCTATACCCCATGCTATGGATTTTAAAATTATTTTTTCATATAATTCTTCACGTTTTTTTTCAGTTAATTTTTTTGAGTCTTTAACCCCTTCAATTCGCATTCCTTTGGGCATAACTATAGCACAAGCCAAGACATCGCCAGCCAAGCACCCTCTACCTACTTCATCAATATATGCAATGGCATCATAGTGATATATTTCATCTTCCATATCAAACATAATCTATCACCTATCCACGGGAAGTTCCAGAGATACCCTCCCGATTATTCCTTTTCTAAATTCATCTAATATTATATTGCTTACTTTTGTATAGTCAATCTCTCCACCTTTTATCAGGCAGCCCCTTTTAACTGCTATTTCCTCCATTATATCCAAATACATCTTTCCCTCTGTATCAACATTGTAGCGATTATTTAAAAGATTTGGAAAATTCATCGTAATTCTTTCTATTAGTTTCAGGGCCAAGCTCTCTATATCTAATATTTCATCCTTTATAGCTCCTGTGAATGCTAAGTTTAAACCAACTTCCATATCCTCAAATTTAGGCCACAAAATTCCTGGTGTATCTAGCAATTCCAGCTTTCCCCTAGTTTTAATCCACTGATTTGTTTTGGTAATTCCTGGACGGTTGCCAGTCTTAGTCCCCTTTCTCCTGGATAGACTGTTGATTAGAGTAGACTTACCCACATTTGGTATGCCCAATATCATCGCCCTAATTGGCCTATTAATTACACCGCGCTTTTCATAGGCATCTCTTTTTTCCTCTGTAACCAAATAGGAAAGTTCCATTAATTTGTCAATTCCCTTATTATTCAGAGCATCGATCAAAACAGAGCTTTTATTCTGCATGTCAAAATACTTTTGCCACAGGCTATTGCCTCTCTCACTAGCTAGATCTGACTTGTTTAAAATTATTATTCTAGGTTTATCCCCTAAAATCTCGTCTATAATAGGATTTTGGCTACTGTATGGTATTCTTGCATCTAATAGCTCAAAAACTATATCGACCAGATGCAAGTTTCTTTGTATGGATTCCTTGGTCTTTTTCATATGACCTGGGTACCAATTAATATTCATATCTTCACCTACCTAAATAAAATTGGGACTATACAGTCCCAATCAATTAATAAGTTCTTTTTTCTTTCACTTTGGCGGATTTACCTTGTCTATCTCTTAGATAATATAGTTTAGCTCTTCTTACTTTACCTTTTCTAGTTACAACTATTTTTTCTATCCTTGGAGAATGAATTGGGAAGGTTCTTTCTACTCCTACGCCATAAGACAATCTTCTTACAGTAAAAGTCTTTCTTGAACCGCCACCCTGTATCTTGATTACAGTACCTTCATAAACTTGGATTCTTTCACGAGTTCCTTCTACAACCTTGTAGTGTACTTGTACAGTATCTCCTACATTAAATTGTGGCAAATCGTCTCTTAATTGCTCTGCCTCTAATATTTTAATTATATCCATTGTATAGACCTCCCTTCTCCATAGATGTTCTTACCTTATAGGTAGAGGACCATCCCTTATCACATACCTAAAGTATTATAACATACCTAAAATATGTTTACAACTTATCTTTTTCTGCACCTTCAATTATCTGTCTCAGCATATTTATTTCTTCTTTAGTTAGTTTGTTTTCGTCAATTAAATCAGGTCTTTTCAGCCATGTGTTTTTTAAAGCCCCAAGTTTTCTCCAGGCATCAATCTTCTCATGATGACCAGATAACAGGATTTCAGGCACTAAATGACCTTTGAATTCTCTAGGCCTCGTATATTGAGGATATTCCAATAAGCCACTAAAGTGGGATTCATCCACAAAAGATTCCCTTGAGCGAAGTACACCTGGCAATAATCTCACTATGGAATCTATAATAGCCATTGCTGGGATTTCACCACCTGTTAGTACAAAGTCTCCAATTGATATCTCTTCATCGATATAATTTTCGATAATTCTATTATCAATGCCCTCATAATGTCCACACAAGAAAATCAAATGTTCCTCTTTTGAAAGATTAATTGCAATTTTCTGGTCAAAAACCTTACCCTGTGGTGAAAGATAGATGGTCCTCGAATTATCTTCCCTTACACTATCAATAGCGTGAAAAATAGCTTCTGGTCCCATAACCATACCCCTACCACCACCAAAAGGATAATCATCTACTTTTCTATGCTTATTCTTTGAAAAATCCCTGATATTTATGCTATTAAAATGGAATATTCCCTCTCTATATGCCCTACCAATAATGCTCCAGTCTAAAAATCCTTGAAAAAACTCAGGAAATAAGGTCAAAACATCTATTTTCAAGTTATCATCCCCTCAATGGGATCGATGATTATCTTTTTCTCTGCAATATTCACATCTTTAATAAACTGTCTTACTGCAGGAATCATATGCTCCTTATTTTCCCTATCTCTGACTACATACACATCATTAGCTGCACCCTGTAAAATATCAACCAGGTTTCCTATAAAAATGGAATCCATATCGTATACATGAGAACCTAACAAATCGTAAATGAAAAAATGGTTTTCTGGTAAATTTACCCTATCATCATCTCTTACATATAGAAAATTATCCTTAAATGCAAGTATTTTATTGATGTCGTCATAATCTCTAAATTTTAAGATAACAAGATTCTTGTGATATCTTGCCCATTCAGCCACTAGTTCAATCTTTCTATCACCAACGTAGGCTTTTTTTAAATGGTTAAATCTAGTGACATCATCTGTCAGGGGATATACCTTTACTTCACCCTTGACACCATGACTATTAATTATCTTGCCAATGATGGTATATTCCATTTCTTCACCTATTTCTCTTTCTTTACGATATCCAACTCTATTGGATTATTTCAACTACTACCCTCTTATTGTCTTTTATGGCCGCAGCCTTTACTACAGTCCTAATAGCCTTAGCTATCCTGCCTTGCTTGCCTATTACTTTCCCCATATCATCGGGATGGACCTTTAATTCGATAATGACAGATTGACTGCCTTCGATTTCTTTTACAACAACTTCATCTGGATTCTCAACTAGTGATTTCGCAATAAATTCTACTAATTCTCCCATAATTGCACCTCCAAGATACTTATTTTAGTTACTCAGTTTCTTTTTCGTATAGACCAGTTTCCCTAAATAATCTATCTACAGTATCAGTTGGTTTTGCTCCATTTTTTATCCAAGCAAGAGCCTTTTCATTATCTACCTTAACTGTTTTTGGTTCAGTTAAAGGGTTGTAGTAGCCAATTTCCTCGATAAATCTTCCATCTCTAGGAGATCTAGAGTCGGATACAACTATTCTATAGAAAGGACTCTTTTTAGCCCCCATTCTTCTAAGTCTAATTTTAACTGCCATTTTCTCACCTCCTAGCCTAAATAATATCTATTAGAAAAAGGGGAATCCTAATTTCCCTTTTTTCTTCATGGTTTTTTCCATATCAGTAAACTTCTTCATCATTTTCTTTGTTTCTTTAAACTGCTTTAGGATTTTATTTACATCTTGTACAGTAGTTCCACTTCCCAGTGCTATCCTCTTTCTTCTACTGCTATCTATCAAATCAGGATTATCCCTCTCCTTTTTAGTCATTGACTGGATAATAGCTTGAATTCTATTTATGTCTTTTTCGTTTACATCTAGACCCTTAAGGGCTTTAGAATTCATACCAGGTATCATCCCAATGAATTGATCAAGAGGCCCAAGGGATTTCATTTGCTCAAGTTGCTCTAAAAAATCATCAAATGAAAACTGTTGGCTTCTGATTTTCTTTTCTAGTTCAATGGCCTTTTTTTCATCAAAACTTGCCTGAGCTTTCTCTATTAGGCTTAGTACATCTCCCATGCCTAATATTCGCGATGCCATTCTATCTGGATGAAAAGCCTCCAACTGGTCTAACTTCTCGCCCATACCCACAAACTTAATAGGTTTGTCTGTGACAGACCTTAGAGATAGGGCAGCCCCACCCCTAGCATCCCCATCTAACTTAGTTAGGACTACACCAGTTATGCTCAATCTTTCATTAAATGATTCGGCAACATTTACAGCATCTTGGCCAGTCATAGCGTCCAGAACCAACAATACCTCCTCTGGATTAACGGCATTGTGAATATTTTCGATTTCCATCATCAACTCTTCATCTATGTGAAGCCTTCCCGCAGTATCAATTATAATTACATCGTTACCGTGTTTTTTACCATGCTCAAGGGCTGCTTTGGCTATATCGACTGGATTAACCTTATCGCCCATGGAAAAGACTGGAATCTCTACCCTTTCGCCAACAACCTCCAACTGCTTGATGGCCGCTGGCCTATAAATATCACAGGCAACCAAGAGGGGTCTCTTGTTTTGTTTTTTTAGATTCAGGGCTAATTTCCCTGTAGTAGTAGTCTTACCAGCCCCTTGTAAACCACACATGAGAATTACTGTTGGTGGGCTAGATGAAAAATTGATTTTTGCCTCCTTCTCGCCCATTAAATCCGTTAGTTCTTCATTGACTATTTTTATAACTTGTTGCCCAGGTGTTAGACTTTCCATTACTTCGGAGCCAATAGATCTTTCCTTAACTTTCTTTATGAACTCCTTTACCACCTTGAAATTAACATCCGCTTCCAATAGGGCCAGTCTTACTTCTCTCATAGCTAAGTCTACATCTTTTTCAGATAGTTTACCCTTGCCTTTCAACTTACTTAAGGCATTTTGTAGTTTTTCTGACAGGGATTCAAATACCATTATTCCATCACCTCCCTATTTTTGTTCAAAATCTTCTTGCCTATTTCCTTAACCCTCAGGGATCTATTGTAAATTTCATCAACATCGTATTTGTTAGCTAAATCCATGATTTCATTTGAAATCATAATTATCTCCTCTAAGCTTTCATGACTATCGTAGAACTTTTTAACAAGCCCTAGCTCAGTCTCATACTTATAAAGCTTTTGTTCTGCCCTTTTTAGGGTATCAAATACTCCCTGCCTGGTAATATCTAGTTCCTCCCCAATTTCACCTAGGGTCAAATCGTGAACATAATAAAATTCAACTGCTAAATACTGCCTTTTACTCAGTAATCTTCCATAGAAATCAAACAATATACCTATTTCAACTAGTTTTTCCATTCAAAATCACCACAAAATAGTACTGTCAAGTCTTTAGCTTGACAGTACTATTCTAGTATAGATTATTATCTTTGTCAATAGCTTTATTTGAAAATCGCCTCAAGGAAATCTTCAACTATAAAAGGCTGTAAATCTTCTATTCCCTCGCCGACGCCAACCAATTTTACTGGCAACTTAAGCTCTGATTGAAGGGCTATTATTACACCACCCTTTGCCGTACCATCCAGCTTTGTAATAGCTATACCTGTAATATTTGCCACCTCTTTAAATACCTTTGCCTGACTGATGGCATTTTGTCCAGTAGTAGCATCTAAGACTAGCAATACTTCTTTGCTGGCATTTCCATATTCCTTCTCTGTCACTCTAAATACCTTGTTTAATTCATTCATTAAGTTTGATTTGTTGTGTAATCTACCAGCGGTATCGCATATTAGTATATCTGACTTCCTTGCCTTGGCGGCTTGTATTCCGTCGTAAATAACCGCAGCAGGGTCCGCTCCTTCCTTATGAGATATTAAGTCTACCTGGGCCCTTTTAGCCCACTCTTCTAATTGTTCTATTGCCGCAGCTCTAAAGGTGTCTCCCGCAGCTATTAGAACCTTCTTTCCCTCTTCTTTAAAGCTATGGGCCAATTTACCTATGGTAGTGGTTTTCCCGACGCCGTTTACCCCTACAACCAATATAATAGCTGGCGAAGGGTTGATATTTAGCTGGTTATCATTAGTGGATTCCAGCATCTTCTCTCTAATTTCTTCTTTTAATAGCTCCTTGACCTCTTCGGGCTCCCTAATCTTTTCCTCCCTTACCCTAGTCTTAATTTTCTCTATCAAATCCATGCTAGTACTTGCACCGACATCTGCTGTGATTAGTACCTCTTCAAGGTCTTCAAATAAGTCATCATCTATTTTTTTATAGGACCTTATTATTCCATCAATTTTGTTGGATATATCGTTTCTAGTTTTTGCTAATCCTCCCATTAGCTTTTCAAAAAAGTTTTGTTTTGTCATACCTTGCCTCCTAACTCGCAATTTCCTTTTCATAATCCTTCAATTTTACAGAAATTAGTTTTGATATTCCATCTTCCTCCATAGTAACGCCATATAGAACATCTGCAATTTCCATAGTGGTCTTTCTATGGGTGATTATTATAAACTGAGTATCCCTGTATGATTTCTTTAAATAATTGGTATATCTATTTATATTTGCCTCATCTAGGGCAGCATCAATTTCGTCTAGTATACAAAATGGTGATGGCTTGAGTTTTAAGATTGCAAAGAGTAGGGTCACTGCAGTTAAGGATTTTTCACCACCTGATAGGAGGCTGAGACTCTGAAGCTTTTTTCCAGGAGGTTGTGCATTTATCGTAATACCAGAGTTTAAAACATCTTCATCATCGTCAAGTACTAGCTCTGCATTTCCACCATTAAATAATATCTTAAATATTTCCTTAAAGTTACTATTGATTTCCTTAAAATTCTTTAAGAATTGAAATCTCATTTTTCCTTCCATATCCTTAATTATTTCCATTAGGTTATCCTTTGCTTCTATCAAGTCATTTTGTTGTTTTAAAATAAAATCCAGCCTGATCCTCATGTTTTTATATTCTTCAATAGAACTTAAATTTACAAGGCCTAGTTCTTTGATTTCACCTTTCAAT